>ERZ1673752.80-NODE-80-length-170679-cov-45.145185_pt1 | contig 170679 bp, 156 predicted proteins | sample MGYA00580195_ERZ1673752 | MGnify/ENA primary metagenome ERZ1673752 (study PRJEB41218, sample SAMN15661744) | gut metagenome | host: Homo sapiens | place: Canada: London | collected 2015-08-20/2019-03-30 | study: EMG produced TPA metagenomics assembly of... | reverse complement strand
TTTTTGCCGCTCCTCCGCATTTCGGGCTTGACTTTTAATAGTTAGTCTTTCACACGATCCTTCCCTCCGAGACTTTCGGCCAAGCAGTTTTTTGACAGTCTGCAATGCCTGACTTCCGTCAGGCATTCTTCTTGCAATCGGGCGTGTCGTATGCTATACTGAGGATACATTTCTGAAAGGTGAGCTGAAACGATGATCGATTGGCTGTTCGGCACCGTCCTTGGCAAATGCGTGATGACGTTTCTCATTTCGCTGCTGCCGGTCGTGGAGCTGCGCGGCGGCATCCCCTATGGCATCTCGCAGGGACTGGATCCCTGGCTGGCCTTCGCCGCAAGCGCGCTGGGCAATATGCTGCCCGTCCCGTTCCTGCTGCTGTTCGTGCGGAAGATCCTGCACTGGATGAAGCGCTATCCCCGCCTCGGCCGTCTTGCCGTTTCGCTGGAGCGCCGCGCCGACCGCAAGAGCAGCCGTGTGCGCAAATCCGAGCTGGTCGGTCTGTGCATCCTTGTCGCCATTCCCCTGCCCGGCACCGGCGCCTGGACCGGCGCCCTCGTCGCCGCGCTGATGGAGATGCGGCTGAAGCGCGCCCTGCCCGCCATCTATGCCGGCGTGCTCATTGCCGGTCTGCTCGTGACGCTCGCCCTGACCGGCGTGAAGGCCCTGCGCTTTCTCGCCTGACCCGTCCGAAAGGAGCCGCGATGAAACGAACCGACTACATTTCCTGGGATGAGTATTTCATGGGCGTCGCCCTGCTGGCCGCCCGCCGCAGCAAGGACCCGAACACGCAGGTCGGCGCCTGCATCGTCTCGCCGGAGAACATCATTCTCTCTACCGGTTATAACGGCCTGCCCTGCTGCTGCAGCGACGACGTTTTTCCGTGGGAGCGCGAGGGCGCGGAGACAAAGTATCCCTATGTCGTCCACGCGGAGCTGAACGCCATTCTGAATGCAGGCGGCCGTGTGCTGCGCGGCGCGCGGCTGTATGTGGCCCTGTTCCCATGCAATGAGTGTGCCAAGGCCATCATCCAGAGCGGCATCCGGGAGATCATCTATTTTTCCGACAAATACGCCGAAACGGCCAACATCCGTGCCTCAAAGCGCATGCTGGACGCCGCCGGTGTGCACTATCACCCGCTGCAGACGGAGCTTGCCTCCATCACGCTGGATTTCCGCGCGCCGGAAAGCGACGGGATCCCGCAGAAAAGCGACGCGGACGAAAAATAATCCTTTACTTTTCCGTCATTCTATGCTACGATATTACGGCTGGTAATTTTGCCGGTACATCCACGCGCTCAGTTCTGGGAGACCGCTCCGGAAGGAGCATTCCGCCCGCCCGGACTTAGCCGTTGGATAATATTTTGAAAGGTGGAGTATTCCCATGATCCAGAAGGAAAAGAAAACCGCTATCATCGCCGAGTATGCGACCCATGAGGGCGACACCGGTTCCCCCGAGGTCCAGATCGCGATCCTGACCGCCCGCATCAACGAGCTGACCGAGCATCTGCGTGAGCACAAGCACGACAATCACTCCCGCCGCGGCCTTCTCATGATGGTCGGCAAGCGCCGCAGCCTGCTCGACTACCTGGCCAAGAAGGACATCAACCGCTATCGCGCCATCATCGCTCGTCTGGGCATCCGTAAGTAATCACGAACAATGGGCGGCCCGCCAGCGGTCCGCCCATTTTCACGATTTCCCCATCCCCGCATTTCCCCGCACACGGGAGCGAAGTTTAGCAGTTGAAGGCGCTGCCGAGCGCGCGTTTGGCCGCGGCTTCAAGTGCTAAACCTCCCGTGGAACTTCATTCTGACAGGAGGATAAACCATGATCACCAGAAAACAGTATCCCAACCACCATGTGTTTGAGACTTCCATCGGCGGCCGTCCCTTTACCGTCGAGACCGGCAAGGTCGCAGAGCTGGCCGACGCCGAGTGCATCTGCCGCTACGGCGACACCGTCGTGCTCACGACCGTCACCTGCTCCCCGGATCCCAAGCCCGGCATCGACTATTTCCCGCTGACCATCGAGTTCGAGGAGAGAATGTATGCCGTCGGCCGCATCCCCGGCAGCTTCAACCGCCGCGAGGGCAAGCCCTCCGAGCGCGGCATCCTCAACAGCCGCATCATCGACCGTCCGATGCGCCCGCTCTTCGACGATGAGCTGCGCAACGATGTCGTCGTGACCTGCACCGTCCTTGCCAACGACTACGAGAACCCCGTTGAGATCGTCGCCTCTCTGGGCGCTTCCATCTCCGTGGCCTGCTCCGACGTCCCCTGGAACGGCCCGATCGCCACGACGAACGTCGCCTATGTCGGCGGCCAGTACGTCATCAACCCCTCTGCCGAGCAGCGCAGCGCCTCCGAGTGCTTCGTGTGCATCGCCTCAACGTTCGAGAAGGTCGTCATGATCGAGACCGAGGCCAAGGAAGCCCCGGAGAGCATCGTGCTCGAGTGCATCCGCATCGCCCATGAGACGAACATGGAGGTCGTGAAGTTCATCAACACCATCGTCGAGACCATTGGCAAGCCGAAGTTCACGTTTGAAAAGGCAGCCGTCAACCACGACCTGCTCGACGATCTGTGCGCCTATGGCATGAACCAGATCGAATATGCCCTCGACACCGACGACAAGAACGTCCGCGAGGAGCGCCTGACCGCGGCCCGCCGCGATTTCGCCGACAAGTTCGCCGAAAAGTATGAGGACTTCGACGTCAACATCGAGGTCTGCCTGTATAAGATGCAGAAGAAGGTCGTCAAGAAGTGGCTGCTCGAGGGCAAGCGCGTCGACGGCCGCCAGATGGACGAGATCCGCCCGCTCGACGCCGAGGTCGGCGTTCTGCCGCGCGTCCACGGCTCCGGCCTGTTCTCCAGAGGCCAGACGCAGGTCCTGTCCATCTGCACGCTCAACACACTGTCCGCCGCGCAGAAGCTCGACACCATCTATCCGGAAGAGACGAAGCGCTATATCCACCACTACAACTTCCCGTCGTTCTCCACCGGCGAGGCCAGAGCAAGCCGCTCCACCTCCCGCCGCGAGATCGGCCATGGCTCCCTCGCCGAAAAGGCCCTGCTGCCTGTGATCCCGAGCGTTGAGGAGTTCCCGTATGCCATCCGTGTCGTCTCCGAGGTCCTGTCCTCCAACGGCTCGACGTCGCAGGCCTCCATCTGCGGCTCCACGCTGGCACTGATGGACGCCGGTGTTCCCATCAAGCGCCCGGTCGCCGGCATTTCCTGCGGCCTCATCTCCGATCAGGAGACCGGCGCATGGCGCACGTTCACGGACATCCAGGGCGTGGAAGACTTCCACGGCGAGATGGACTTCAAGGTCGCCGGTACGACGGAAGGCGTCACCGCCATTCAGATGGACCTGAAGAACAAGGGCCTGACGATGGAGATCATTGCCGACGCACTCGAGCGCTGCCGCAAGGCCCGTCTTGAAATTCTGGACAAGGTAATGCTCCCCTGCATCTCCGAGCCGCGCGCGGACGTCTCCGAGTACGCTCCGAAGATGATCTCCATGAAGATCCCCGTCGAGAAGATCCGTGAGGTCATCGGCTCCGGCGGCAAGACCATCCAGAAGATCTGTGCCGACACCGGCGCCAAGGTCGACATCGACGACGACGGCAACGTCTTCATCGCTGCGGTCGATCCCGCTGCGGGCTACGCCGCCAAGAAGATGATCGACGACATCTGCTTCGTCCCCGAGGTCGGCGCCCTGTACTACGGCAAGGTCGTCCGCATCCTGCCGATCGGCGCGTTCGTCGAGATCGCTCCGGGCCACGACGGCATGGTCCACATCTCCAAGCTCGAAAACCGCCGCGTCGAAAAGGTCGAGGACGTTCTGAACGTCGGCGACATGACGTGGGTCAAGTTCATGGGCTTCGATGAGAAGGGCCGCGCGAACTTCAGCCGCAAGGATGCCCTGAAGGAGATCGCTGAGTCCGAGAAGAAGTAAACCTGATTTCTCCAATGTCCGGCGCGAAAGCGCCGGGCATTGTCGTTTTGAGAGACGCAACCGCCGCTCAACCGGGAGTTGAGCGGCGGTTTTTTGCAAAATGAACGACCGGATGATAGCTTTTTCGGCCAATTCATGATATGGTAATGCCAGAACATGAAGGAGGGAAACCACAATGGAACAGGGAACGCTTGGAAAGCGCATTGCCTATCACCGCAAGCGGCTGGGCATGACGCAGGAGCAGCTGGCGCAGCGCGTCGGCGTGAGCGCACAGGCGGTGAGCAAATGGGAGAACAACCTCTCCTGCCCCGACATCACCATTCTGCCGGAGCTTGCCTCCATCTTCGGCATCAGCGTGGATGAGCTGCTCGGCCGCACACCACCGAAGGAGGAGCGCGTACACGAGGCAGAGGTCATCAAGCCGGAGGAGAAGGAACACATTCTGGATTACACCATCGGCAGCGCCGCACGCAGCGGGTGTGGTTCGCGATCTACGTCCTCGCCATCGGCGCGCTGTTTCTTGTTAATGCGCTGGGAAAATTCGATGTATCCGTCTGGACGATCCTCTGGACATCCGCCCTGCTGCTGGGCGGTCTGAGCATGCTGACGCACCGCTTCTCCTGCTTCAGCATCGGCCTGATGCTCGTAGGCGGCTATTCGCTGCTGACCGCATTCGGCTTTCTGTCCATCGGCTTCCGCTGGAGCGTCCTGATCCCGGTCTTTTTGCTGCTGTGGGGCGTGAGCCTGCTGGTCGATTATTTCTGCGGCCGCAGGCGGAAGCAGCACCATGTGCGCGCCTCCTACGGCGGGAAATTCACGCAGGACACGCGCTGCGATAACGGCCACCTGAGCTGCGAGCTGAGCTTTGGCTCCTGCCGCGTGCCGGTCGTGACGCCGCTGCTGCGCAGCGGCAAAATCGAGGCGAGCTTTGGAGACTTCACCGTCGATCTGTCCGGCTGCGAGGCCGTGCAGGACAACTGCCCGCTGACCGTCGAGACGAATTTCGGCAGCCTGACGCTGCTCGTGCCGGACCGCTTCGCCGTCACGGTCTCCGGGAAGGACACGACGGCAGCCAGCCTCGATCAGTATGGGACGCCCTGTGAGCATCCTGAAGCACAGATCCTGCTGGATGCCGATCTCAGCTTCGGCAGCCTCGAAATCAAGTACATATGAATGCCGGGACCGCCTCTCTTTGTGAGGCGGTCCTGCTTGATATCAGCGGATCACATAGAAGTACAGCAGCACGAGCAGGCCGAGGCCGATGCGATACCAGCCAAATGCCGTGAAGTCGTGCTTGCGGATATAGCCCATGAGGAAGCGGATGGCCAGGATGGACACGCCGAAGGCGACCGCCATGCCGACGAGCAGCACGCCAAGCTCCGTGCCGCTGATCGCGCCGAATTTCACGATCTTCAGCAGCGACGCGCCGAACATCACGGGCACGGCGAGGAAGAACGTGTATTCCGCGGCGACCTCGCGCGACGTGCCGATGAGGATGCCGCCGAGAATGGTCGCACCGGAGCGCGACGTGCCGGGGATGAGCGCGAGCACCTGGAACACGCCGATGAGCAGCGCATCCGACCAGCGCAGCGAAGCGATGGAATTCACGCGCGGCTTGCGGCTGCGGTTATACCGCTCGACGAACAGGAAGCCGGCGCCATAGAGCAGCAGCATCAGGGCCACGACGGTCGGGTTATAAAAGTGCTTGTCGAGCCAATCGTTCAGAGGCAGGCCGATGAGCATGGCAGGCAGGCAGGAAACCGCGATCTTCAGCCACATGACGATTTTGTCCATGCAGCAATAACGGTCGCCGAAGCGCTGCAGGCCGCCCACGAAGCCGTTCGTGCTCTGCTGGGCGAACCACGAGCGCTGCGGGATGCGCTTACGGTGGAAGGGCCAGAGCTTGCTCCAGTAGAGCACCACAACAGCAAGGATCGCGCCGAGCTGGATGACGACGTTGAACATCTCCTTGAATGCATCCGACTGCTGCAGCGGCCAGATGGCGTCCGTCAGGATCAGATGGCCCGTGCTGCTGATGGGGAGCCATTCCGTGATGCCCTCCACGATGCCGAGCAAGATGACCTTCAGCCATTCGATAAAATTCATGAAAAACCTTCTTTCCGGTTATCTGTTCGATTCTATGCCAATACTGGGAAAGTATAGCACATCTTCCGCCGGATGTCAAAGCAAAAGGGGATGCGGCCGCATCCCCCTCAGCTTGTCTAAAAAGTCCAAGGGGACTTTTTAGACAAGCTGCTTTCCGAATTGCAAAATATAATTTTGTAGCACTATTTTGCAATTCTGCCGCTGCGGCGGGTTATTTGACGCGAAAGGAAACCCTGACGGTTTCCTTTCACACTATCCTTCCCTCCGAAATTTTCGGCTAAGCAGGTTTTTTGACAGTCTGAAGGGGATGCAGCCGCATCCCCTTTATCTGTCTTCTTTTCCGCAGGACGTCCGGCAGTGGGCGCAGTCTCCACTGCAGCCGCCGCAGCAGCCGCGGTGGTGCAGCATGCGCCAAAGCGACACGGCCAGCCATGCCGCCAGCAGCGCCAGCACGGCCCATTCCAGCCAGCCCATGTGTCAGACGATCAGCAGCAGGAGCTGATACAGCCCCGCCGCAACGCACCAGGCTACAACGCACTGGAACACCGCAACGACTGCGCCGCGCAGCCTGCCGCCCAGCTCGCGCCCGATGGCCGCAATGGCCGCGACGCACGGCGTGTAGAGCAGGGTGAACGTCAGGAAGCTCACGGCCGACAGCGGCGTGAACAGGCCGGAGAGCGCTGCGCTCAGGTGCTCCGTTCCCGCGCCGGTCAGGATGCCGAGCGTGCTGACCACGGCCTCCTTGGCCGTAAAGCCGGTAATGAGAGCCGTCGTCACACGCCAGTCCTCAAAGCCCAGCGGGCGGAACACCGGCGCGAGGATGCGCCCGATGGACGCAAGCAGGCTCCTGCTGCTGTCCGTCACGAAATTCAGGTGCAGGTCAAACGACTCCAGGAACCAGATGGCAAGCGTCGCCACAAAAATGACCGTAAATGCGCGCTGCAGGAAGTCGCGCGCCTTGTCCCACAGGAGCATGGCCACGCTCTTGAGCGTCGGCAGGCGATAATTCGGCAGCTCCATGACGAACGGGACGGGATTTCCGCGGAACACCGTGTGATTCAGCAGCAGCGAGATGAGCACGCCGACAACCATGCCGCCGAAGTAGAGCAGTGCCATAGCAAGCACAGCGTGCTGCGGGAAGAATGCCGCCGTTAACACGGCATAGATCGGGATCTTGGCCGAGCAGCTCATGAACGGCGTCAGCAGGATCGTCAGGCGGCGGTCGCGAGCGGATGGCAGCGTCCGCGTTGCCATCACGGCGGGGACCGTGCAGCCGAAGCCGATGAGCATCGGCACGAAGCTGCGGCCGGACAGGCCGATCTTGCGCAGGAGCTTGTCCATCACAAAGGCAACGCGCGCCATATAGCCCGTATCCTCCAGAATGGACAGGAAGAAGAACATGACCACAATGATGGGCAGGAAGCTCACCACGCTGCCAACGCCGGCAAAAATGCCGTCGATCATGAGGCTATGTACCACCGGGTTCATGCCATAAGACGTGAGGCCATGGTCGACCACCGCGCTCAGGCGGCTGATGCCCAGCGCCAGCAGGTCCTGCAGGCCCGCGCCGACCACGTCGAACGTCAGCCAGAAGATCAGCAGCATGATGCCGACAAAGATCGGCAGGGCTGCATATTTGTTCGTCAGCACGCGGTCGATGCGCACACTGCGCAGATGCTCGCGGCTCTCGCGGCACTTGACCACGGTTTTGGAGCACAGGCGCTCGATGTAGTCATAGCGCATGGAGGCAATGGCGGCATTGCGGTCCAGCTTGCCCTCGTCCTCCATCTCGACGATGCTGTGCTCGACCATCTCCAGCTCGTTCTGATTGAGCAGGAGGCGGCTGATGATGTCCTCGTCGCCCTCGATGAGCTTCGTCGCCGCAAAGCGCCGGGCCATCCCGGCGGCCTGCGCGTGATCCTCGATCAGGTGCGAAACGGCGTGGATGCAGCGGTGCACCGGACCGTCATCACAGAAATCCACGCGCTTCGGCAGCGTACGCGTATGCGCGACGCGCACGGCGCTTTCGACCAGATCCTCAATGCCCTCGTTCTTCGCCGCGGCGATGGGAACGACCGGAATGCCGAGTTCATCGGACATTTTCTGCACATCGATGGTACCGCCGTTGCCGCGCACTTCGTCCATCATGTTGAGCGCCAGCACCATCGGGATCTGCATTTCAAGAAGCTGCAGCGTCAGATAGAGGTTGCGCTCGATATTCGTGGCGTCGACGATATTGATGATGCCGTCCGGCTTCTGATTCAGGATAAAATCGCGGGTCACGATCTCCTCGGCCGTATAGGGTCGCAGAGAATAGATGCCCGGCAGATCGACGACGCTGCAGCCCTTTGCGCCGCGCATCACGCCCTCCTTGCTGTCGACCGTCACGCCGGGAAAATTGCCGACATGCTGGTTGGACCCTGTAAACTGATTGAACAGCGTCGTTTTGCCGCAATTCTGATTTCCGACCAGTGCAAAGATCATGCGCCCACCTCCGGCAGGATCTCGATCTGCGCCGCGTCGTCCATGCGAAGCGTCAGCTCATAGCTGCGCAGACGGATCTCCATGGGGTCACCCATCGGGGCGATCTTCTGCACCGTCACGCGCGTATTGGGGATCAGGCCCATATCCAGCAGTCTGCAGCGCAGGATCCCCTCGCCGCCGACCGCCGTAATGAGCCCGCTTTTTCCGACAGGAAGCTCCTTTAAGGTCATTGCTTCTCCCTCCAAAGTTAGACAGTCTTAACATTTTTTCATAGTAGCATACCCGGCTTTCCCTGTCAAGGAAAAAAACGGTGCACCGAAAATCGGTGCACCGGAAATTTATCTTGCGGTCATTTTTCTGCGGAAGATCACAATGGCCGCCGTCAGCAGGCCAAAGGCCCATGCCAGAACGATCCAGAGCTGTGGGAACATGCCGCCCCAGTCCCCTGCCAGAGCGGCCCGCGCCGCGTCGACGGCGTTGGCGAACGGGAGCGCGTAGGCGATGCGGCGGAAAACCTTTCCGCCAAGGTCGAGCGAGAACCAGATGCCGGAGAGCCACGCCGAGACATTGGTCAGCAGAGCCCCGCACATCCCACCGACGGCCTTTTCCGGCAGCAGCGTGCCGCACAGCATCCCGAGCGCCAGATTCACAAGCGCGATGGGCACGTTGACCGCCGTGCAGGCCAGAATGCGCCACGACACCGGCAGGCCGAGCGGGATGGCCGCCAGCAGGCACACAAGCGTCTGCGCCAGCGCCATGGGGAGCATGGGCAGCAGATAGCCGAGGATGAAATCCCGCCCCGTCAGCGGCGAGGCATACAGCCGCAGGATGAGGGCCGACGAGCGGTCGCGTGAGAGCAGCAGCGCGGAAAACAGCGCCAGAAAGCTCAGGCTGAACACGCTGACGCCCGGCGCAAGCTGCTCCGGCTCAAAGAGCGTCATGTGGGCCTCCGCCGGGATATGTCGGTTCAGGAAGCTCAGCAGCAGGAGCAGCAGGATGGGAAACGCGACGCCGAAGCCGACGCTGATCGGATCGCGGAGAATTTCGCGCACGTTGCGCGAGGCAAAAAAGCGCATTCTTCTCATTGGACTCCCTCCCCTGCCAGCTTGATAAAGGCCTCCTCAAAGCGCGTCTCGCCCGCCGCGGCGCACAGCTCCTGCGCCGTGCCGCAGATACGCAGCCTGCCGTGCGACAGGATGCCGATGCGGTCGGAAAGCGCCTCCGCCTCCTCGAGATAATGCGTGGTGAGGATGACGGTCACTCTGCCGCGCAGGCTCCGGATGACCTGCCACAACTCCCGCCGCGCCAGCACATCCAGCCCGAGCGTCGGCTCGTCCAGAAACACGAGCTGCGGCTGCGAGATCAGCGCCATGGCGATGGAAAGCCGCCGCTGCCAGCCGCCGGAGAGCGTTTTGGCCCGGCTGCGCTCTACCTCGCCCAGATGGAACTCCGCGATCGTCTCCGCCGCGCGCTGCGCGGCCTCCCGGCGCGATGCGCCGTAGATCCCGGCGATAAGCTCCAGATTCTCCCGCACCGTCAGGTTCGGCGCAACGGCCGTCTCCTGCGGCGAGAGATTGATGCGCCGCTTGATCTCCTGCGGCTGCTGCGTCAGGCGAAAGCCGAGAATGTCCGCCTCGCCGCTCGTCGGCTGCAGAAGGCCCGAGAGCATGCGCAGCGTCGTCGTCTTGCCCGCTCCGTTCACCCCCAGCAAGGCAAACAGCTCGCCCTGCCGGACGGTCAGGTCCAGCCCGTCCACGGCCGTGCGCGGCCCGAAGCGGCGCGTCAGAGCATGAGTCTCAATGGCGTTCATGCTTTGTCATCCTTTCTCTTCGGCATTGCCGCCGTAATGGCCGCAAAGATCTGCCCGGCCTGTGCCTTGGGCGGCAGAGCGATGCCCTGCTCCGTGTCTGCCAGCAGCAGAAGCTGGTCGCCCGGCGCGATACCGAACATTTCGCGCACCTCGGCCGGGATGACGATCTGCCCCTTCGGCCCGACCTTTACGGTCGTCATGTATTTTCCCTCCGGAAAGCCGTTGTTCCCCATGGTTCTTCCTCCGTTTCCAATTTGTATAACTTGTATTACTAGTTATACCACCAATGGGAGAAAAAATCAACCCGTGCGCGGAAAAATCCGCGCACGGGCTGCAGGTTATGAGATCTGATTCACAATGCCAAGGAAAACGATGCTCTGCGTCTCATGGTCGAAGATCACGCAGAGATACGGGCGCGTGAGCTCGACATACTTTGGCGGCTCGGTCTCCACAGCCGTTGTCTCCATGATGGGAAGGCTCGTCACGGCCGCACCGATCGTGCCGCTCTCATCGACCTGCAGATAGGTCTTCTGCTGGACTGCGTCGATCTTCAGGGGCGTATCGGACAGCAGGGAGAAATCCGCCGCGTCCGTAAAGGCCGTCTGCATGCCCATGGCCTCAAGCACGGGCCGCAGCGACGCCGTCGTGGATGCCGTGAACTTCGGCATGCGCGTATAGACTTTTTTCGCCTGCGGCTCACAGAGGGCATTCAACAGTGTCGCGCCGTCCAACGCCTCGAGCAGCTCCTCCGGCGTGCTCCCTTCGGCCGGAAGCAGGCCCGCAAAGGAATAGCGTCCGCCGGAATAGTGCTTTACAAAGCCCGTTGCGCCCGCGACCTCGAGATAGCTGCGCTCTTCGCCGGACAGGTAGGTCACGGTCTGCTCCGTGCCGTCGCTCGCGTGGAACGTGCCCTCGCTGCAGCTCTGCGGCTCATAGGGGCTGGCCCACTCTGCGTCGAACGTCATGGCGTTGATGAGATAGGTCACGATGCTCGGGTCGTCCTGCTCCAGGAGCTTTTTGATGCGCCCCTTTGTGTTAGAATCGACCCATTCGTTGATGGCCGCAACACTGAGGTCCCCGGCATGGACCTCCGCGCCGTATTTCTGCTCCATGGTCTGCCGGAACTCCGGCAGGAGCTGCACGGTTCCATTCCGTGTCCAGATCGAATTGGCAGAGACGACCTCGCCGTCCTCCGCCGCGCGGCAGGAAGCAAGCCAGGCATTCAGATCGTCCAGCTTCGCGCCGAGGGCATATTCCATCTCCTCCAGCGTGCGGCCGCCCGCGCCGTTTGCGGCCATACCGAGGGCCAGCAGGGCGGAATACGGCGAGAGGATCGTCGTGGCGTCGGGCTTTGCCGCGCTGCGCAGCAGACCGAGCGCGAAATTCGCCCCGCCTACCGCCGCCGTCTGATCCGGTACAGTCAGGTTCTCGACCGGCTCCGGCTTTTCCGACGACTCGACGGCATCACTCGGAACGACCGGGTCCAGCCCGGCATCGGTCGGCTTCGTTTCCTCCGTTGCCTCCGTCGGAGCGGCGGGACTGCCGCAGGCCCCGAGCAGCAGTGCTGCCAGCAGCAGGCAGATGAGTTGTTTCAGCTTCATGCGTGGTTCCTCCTTTGCAGATGTTCTGTTGCTTAGACGCAGCAGAGCACCGGAAGTTCCCGCAAAAAGGAGGCCGCACAAGAGGCGCACTCCGGAAGTGCGCCTCAGTTATATTCGCCTGACGGCGAGTGATATTGTCCTTCGGACAGTGATATTATGCTTCGCATCGTGATATTGCCTGCGGCAGTTTCACCGGCGAATATAATATCACAAAAGCCGGGAGGCTTTTCTATCACGTTCCGAAAAGGAAAATATCACTCCGGGCAAAGCCCGGAATATCATTTTGTCCACAGATACAGCGAGCATCGGGTTTTGTCACCAATAATCCAGTATCGATCCGTTTTCGAATCATATAAAAGAAGGCAGCACAAATTCTGCACTGCCTTCCTCCTTATGGAGCCCCTCCATAAGCGGCCCCCTGTCGTATTCAGGTTCTCCGTAAGAATATCTCCCCGCACTTGCGGCAGACGATCTTCGTCTGGCCGCAGCCTGCCGGGACGATCTGCACAGCTCTGCAGGCCGGGCAGCGGAAGAAGCGCCTCCTGCGGCCGCGGTGCAGCGCCTGCCGCGGGGCATGTGCCGCAAAAAACGAGAGGATCGGCGCATTCATGCCTGCTTCCGCGCGCCGTCTGCGCGCGCCTCCCGCAGAATGCCGCCGTAGCGGATGGCATACTTCACAAACGCCAGCAGGATCAGGCAGGCGCAGAGCGCGGCATCCGCATACAGGAACCAGTCCGGCGCCGTCCGCCAGAGCATCAGGACGAACATGGAAAGGTAGATCACGGCCGTGCACAGCTTGCCGTACCAGCCCGCGCCGTAGACCATGCCGGTGTGGTGCAGGGTCAGGAGCGTCATGATGCCGATGGAGACCTCTTTCAAAACCAGAATGCCAACGACCCACCAGCACTTCATAGGCATGAGGCACAGCAGCACGGCGATCTGCGTCAGCTTGTCGGCAACGGGGTCGATGGCCTTGCCGAAATTCGAGACCATGTGATACGTCCGCGCGACCCAGCCGTCCACGACATCCGTCACGCCGGACAGCACGAGCATGCCGAACGCCCACCAGACCTCATTCTTTGCATACAGTACGATGATCACGGGAATGAGCGCCAGCCGGAAAAAGCTCAGCACGTTGGGGATCGTCAGGATCCGGTCCGTATCCGCCTTTCCCGCGCGCTCCAGATTGCGGTGCTCCTTATCATTCATGCTGCACATCCTCCTCTTTTTCGTCCACCTGCGGGACGAACAACTGCGTCACAACGGACTTTTTGCGGTGCTTCTGATGGAAATAGCCGATGACGCTGAACACGACCGCGCCGATGAGATTGACGATCAGGTCGCCCATGGTGTCATACAGGCCGATGTCCAGATAACCGCCGAGGCCGAGGCTCTCGCCGTTCACGACGACATCCTGAATGTTTGAAATGGTGATGGGAATGTTGCGGTTCGTCGGGTCGAGCGCCACGGAGGTGATCTGCTGGATGACCGTATCCTTCTGCATATCCTTGTGGAACAGGTTATCCACGGAGAATTCAAAAATTTCCCACACCGCGCCGATCGTCATGGAGAAGCAGAACGCCACGAGCGCCAGAAACAGCGGCGAAAGCTCGAAGCTGACCTTCTTGTGGCGGTTCAGAACGTCCGCCATGGAATAGCCGACCGCCGCATAGATAAAGCCGCTCGTCGTATGCAGGGCCTTATCCCAGAACGGGACCGTCACATAGAAGCAGGCGATCTCGCCGAGGATCTCCGCTGCAAAGATGAAGATGACGACCGTGATCTCCAGGCCGGCCGGGAGGCGTACCCCCAGCTTCCGCTCCAGAATGGAGGGCAGGAGCAGCAGCACGAGCGTCAGAAGGCAGGTATAGACGCTCTCGATCTGGCCGTTGAAGGCAGAGCGGATGAGCACGCCGATCACGATGAGCCGGATCACGGCATAGACGACGAGCGTCAGCTTGCTTTTCTTCTGCAGGCGCAGCTTTTCCTGCCGCAGGCGCGCCTCGCGGCGTTCCTGCCGCGACATTTTATTTTTCAATTCCGTTTCCGTCCTTTTCCTATTTCTACTGATATCATATCCCGGAATTATCAATTCTGCGTCAACCGATTATGAATTTCAGTTCATAAACCGGAAATTTTCCGTTCCAAAATCCGGCCGTCTGTGGTATACTGAGAAGACGGAAACGGAGGGATCCCCATGTTCAAGATTCTCGTTGCCGAGGACGACGCCGAGCTGCGGCAGCTGTTCTGCCGCGTACTGACGCGCCACGGCTTCCAGCCCATCGGCGCAGCCGACGGTGTGGAGGCGCTGCAGGTCCTCGAGCGCGACTATATCGACCTCATCGTCTCGGACATCATGATGCCGCAGCTGGACGGCTATGCGCTGGTGCGCGGCCTGCGCGACAGCGGCAGCACTATCCCCGTGCTGATGATCACGGCGCGCGACGGCTTTCAGGACATGCAGTTCGGCTTTCTGGCCGGGGCGGACGACTATCTGGTCAAGCCCATCAACGTCAACGAGCTCGTGCTGCGCATCAACGCCCTGCTGCGGCGCGCGCAGATGGTCGCGGACCGGCGGCAGACGCTTGGCACAACGACATTCGAATTCGACTCGTTCTCCGTTCTGACGGGCGGCGTGCAGACCGTCCTGCCGCAGAAGGAATTTTTGCTGCTATACAAGCTCGTCTCCTCGCCGGGGCATATCTTCACGCGGCAGCAGCTCATGGACGACATCTGGGGCATCGACACCCACACGGACCCCCGCACGGTGGACGTGCACATCAACCGGCTGCGCGACCGCTTCCGGGAGAATCAGGACTTTGAGATCATAACCGTTCGCGGCATCGGTTATAAGGCGGAGCGGAAGCATGAAGAAGGATAAACGCTTTTCCCTGCGTCTGCGGACGTATTACCTGCTCATCATCGCCATCGTCGTCATCATCTCGTTCGGCGCCGTTGTCGGCGCGCTGACGGCCCTGCAGCAGCTCGGCGTCATCGGCCACATCAACGTCTCCACGCTCGTGGCTCTGCTGCTCGTGGCGGCCGCCGCAAGCGGCAGCGCCAGCTTTCTCGTCGGGCGGCGCGTGCTGGCCCCGATGGTCAAGCTGAGCAAGGCCTCGCGCGAGGTCGCGCGCGGCAACTACAGCATCACGGTCGAAGACCCGAGTAAGCTTGAAGAGGTGCAGACGACCCTGCGGAACTTCAACGCACTCGTGCGCGAGATGAACCGGATCAACAACGTCACAAACGACTTTGTCTCCAGCGTCTCACACGAATTCAAGACGCCGCTGACCGCCATCGAGGGCTATGCCATGCTCCTGCAGGACACCGGCCTGACGCAGGCGGAGCGCGACGAATATCTGGACAAGATCCTCTATAACACGCATCGCCTCTCCACGCTCGTCGGCAACATCCTCATGCTCTCAAAGCTCGAGAATCAGTCGCTTTCCGACCAGCGCAGCACGTTCCGCCTCGATGAGCAGCTGCGGCAGGCCGTTGTGATGCTCGAGCCGCAGTGGGAGGAAAAGTCGCTGAGCTTTCGTGCCGAGCTGGACGCCGTGAGCGTGACGGCCTGTGAGCCTCTGCTGCTGCAGGTCTGGACAAACCTCATCGGCAATGCCATCAAATTCAGTGAGCCGGGGCAGGAGCTGTTCCTGCGCCTGCTCGACCAGACGGAATGCGCCGTCGTCTCCGTCATGGACCACGGCTGCGGCATGACGCCCGAAGTGCAGGCGCGCATTTTTGAGAAATTCTATCAGGGCGACAGCTCCCGCAAGGCTATGGGCAACGGCCTCGGCCTGCCGCTCGTCAAGCGCATCGTCGAGCTGTCCGACGGCGTCATCGAGGTCGACAGCGCCCCCGGGCAGGGCTCGACGTTCCGCGTCATCCTGCCGAAAAAGTAAAACAGACGCTGCAGCCACGAAAAAGCTGCAGCGTCTTTGGTTTTATTTCTCCGGCTTTTTGCCGGTATAGAGCTGATAATAGCGCCCCTTCTGGGCAATGAGGTCGTCGTGCGTGCCGCGCTCGATGATGCGGCCCTGCTCAAGGACCATGATGCAGTCCGCGTTGCGCACCGTCGAAAGCCGGTGGGCGATGACGAACGTCGTGCGGCCCTTCATCAGGCCGTCCATACCGGCCTGCACGAGCGCCTCCGTGCGCGTGTCGATGGAGGACGTCGCCTCGTCAAGGATCAGCACTGGCGGGTCTGCCACGGCGGCGCGCGCAATGGCAAGCAGCTGGCGCTGGCCCTGACTGAGGTTCGCGCCGTCGCTCGTCAGCATGGTGTCATAGCCGTTCGGCAGGCGCTCGATAAAGCCGTCCGCATTGGCCAGCTTCGCCGCAGCGATGCATTCCTCGTCCGTGGCGTCCAGACGGCCGTAGCGGATGTTCTCCATGACCGTGCCGGTGAACAAGTGCGTATCCTGCAGGACCATGCCGAGGCTGCGGCGCAGGTCGTCCTTGCGGATCTTGTTGATATTGATGCCGTCATAGCGGATCTTGCCGTCCGCGATGTCATAGAAGCGGTTGATGAGGTTCGTGATCGTCGTCTTGCCTGCGCCCGTCGAGCCGACAAAGGCGATCTTCTGGCCCGGCGTCGCATAGAGATCGATGTTGTGCAGAACGATCTTCTCCGGCGTATAGCCGAAGTCCACATCGTGGAACACCACGTCGCCCGCGAGCTTCGTATAGGTCACGGTACCGTCCGCCTGATGCGGATGCTTCCACGCCCACACGCCGGTGCGCTTCTCGCTCTCGGTCAGCGTGCCGTCCGGATGCTCGACCGCGTTGACAAGGGTCACATAGCCCTCATCCGTCTCGGACTTCTCATCGAGCAGACGGAACACGCGCTCTGCACCGGCCATGGCCATGACGACGGAGTTCAGCTGCTGGCTGACCTGCGTGATGGGCTGGTTGAAGCTGCGGTTGAGCGTCATGAACGCCGCAAGCGTGCCGAGCGTCAGGCCGACATAGCCATGCAGCGCCAGCGCCGCACCCGCCACGACGCACAGTACATAGCTGACGTTGCCGAGCTGGGCGTTGACCGGCATGAGGACGTTTGCGTAGCTGTTGGCGCGGCAGGAGCTGTCGCGCAGCTGCTCGTTGAGCTCGTTGAAGCGCTCGATGGCAGCCTGCTCGTGGTTGAAGACCTTCACGACCTTCTGGCCCTGCATCATTTCCTCGATATAGCCGTTGACCTTGCCGAGGTCCTGCTGCTGCCGGACGAAGAACTTGCCTGACTTCCCGGCGATCTTCTTCGTGGCGAACAGCATCAGGGCCACCATGACGAGCGTCAGCAGCGTCAGCGGCACATTGAGCACGATCATGCTGACGAACACGCTCACGATGCTGATGATGCTGGAAAACAGCTGCGGCAGACTCTGGCCGATGAACTGGCGGAGCGTGTCGATATCGTTCGTATAGACGGACATGATGTCGCCGTGGGAATGCGTGTCGAAATACGAGATAGGCAGGCTCTCCATATGGCCGAAGAGCTTTTCGCGGAAGTTGCGCATCGTGCCCTGCGAGACATTGACCATCAGGCGGGTATAGCCCCACGAGCACAGCACGCCGATGGCGTAGACCGCGCCGACCTGGATGAGCTTGTGCAGCAGGGGCGTGAAGTCCGTGCTGCCGCTCTCCAGCATGGGGGAAAGGTAGCTGTCATAGAGCTTCTGCAGGAACAGCGTGCCGTTCAGCTGGGCCAGCACCGTCAGGACGATGCAGATCACGACGGCAAGGCAGTGCCACTTATAGTGCTTCAGGATGAAGGCCATGGTGCGGCGCATGGTCTTGCCGGTATTCTTCGGCCGTTCCGTGGCGTGCATCGCGCGCCCGGCAGGGCCGCGCATCGGTTTCGTCGCCATATTATGCACCCTCCTTCTCGTCGAAGTCGCCGCCGCCCTGCGTCTGCCCCTGATAGACCTCCTGATAGATGCGGTTCGAGGCAAGCAGCTGCTCATGCGTGCCGAAGCCGTTGACGCGGCCCTCGTCCAGGACGAGGATGCGGTCGGCGTCCTGCACGCTGGAAATACGCTGGGCAATGATGATCTTCGTCGTATTCGGGATCTCCTCGCGCAGGGCCTTGCGGATGCGCGCGTCCGTCGCGGTATCGACGGCGCTCGTCGAATCGTCGAGGATCAGAATTTTCGGCTTTTTCAGCAGGGCGCGGGCGATGCACAGACGCTGCTTCTGCCCGCCGGAGACATTCGTGCCGCCCTGCTCGATGTAGGTCTCATAGCCCTGCGGCATGGCTTGAATGAAATCGTCCGCGCAGGCAAGACGGCAGACACGCTCGCACTCTTCCTGCGTGGCCTCCGCGTTGCCCCAGCGGAGGTTTTCCAGAATCGTGCCGGAGAACAGCACGTTCTTCTGCAGCACGACCGCGACCTCGTCACGCAGCGTCGTCAGGTCATATTCACGCACATCGTGCCCGCCGACGCGAACACTGCCCTCCGATACATCGTACAGGCGGGAGATCAGGTTGACGAGGCTCGACTTCGCGCTGCCCGTACCGCCGAGGATGCCGATGGTCTGCCCGGCCTCGATGTGCAGGTCGATGTCCTGCAGGACGGGCTTGCCCTTGCCCTGCCGGTAGGAGAAGCTGACGTGGTCAAAATCCACGCTGCCGTCCGGAACGGCCGTGATCGCCTGCGCCGGGCTGGTGAGGTCGGCCTTTTCGTTCAGCACCTCGCAGATGCGGCGGGCACTGGCCACGCTCATGCTCATCATGACAAAGATCATGGAGATCATCATCAGGCTCATGAGGATGCTCATGACATAGCTGAACAGGCTCATCAGGCCGCCCTCCGTGAAGCCTTCAAGCACGATAGCCTTCGCGCCGAGCCACGACAGGCCCAGCATGCTGCCGAACACCGTCAGCATCATCACGGGGTTGTTGAATGACACGTAGGTCTCCGCCTTTACGAACATGCGGTAGACGGCGTTGGCCGCTTTGTTGAACTTGCTGCGCTCATAATCCTCGCGCACGAAGGCCTTGACGACGCGGATGGCACCGACGTTCTCCTGCACGCTGGCGTTCAGATCGTCGTACTTCTTAAACACGCGGTTGAACGTGCCCGTCGCCTTGAAGATGATGAACGACAGCGCAGCCGCCAGAATCACGATGGCCACAACGAAGATCATGCTCAGGCTGGCGTGGATGGAAAATGCCATGATGAGCGCCGTGATGAGCATGACAGGCGCGCGCACGCAGATGCGCGTGATCATCTGATAGGAGAGCTGCACGTTGCTGACGTCCGTCGTCAGGCGCGTAACAAGGCCCGCCGTGGAGAAGCGGTCGATGTTCGAGAACGAAAAGCTCTGGATGTTGGCAAACATGGCCTGCCGCAGATTCGCCGCGAAGCCCGTCGAAGCGATCGATGCGAAGCGGCCAGCCAGAATGCCGCAGACAAGCGCACCGATGGCAACGGCCACCATGATTGCGCCGTAATGCAGCACAGCCTGCATACCTGCCTGCCCGCCGACCTTGACGCCCTTGTCGATGATCCGGGACATCAGCATCGGCAGGAACATATCGGCCACGGCCTCCAGCGCAGAAAAAACGGGCGTGATGAACGTGACCCAGCGATACTGCTTCACCTGCGCCCCCAAGGTTTTCAGCATGGTATTCCTCCTTGCTTCAAATTGTTAGCATGCTAATTATATGGCGATATTACTAAATTGTCAATGGATTTTTTGTTAATTCTGTCATTCCACGGTTGACGGAGCCGCGATCCGGCGGTATAATAAGATTTATAAATTCCAAAAGCAGAAACGGAGGCGGAGCATCCATGCAGCAGATGGAGCAGCCCATCGGCGGTGTCGTAAAATGTCTGTCCAATCAGATCCGCCGCCATCTGGACGCGGCGGCATCGGAGGCCGGGCTTGTAGAGCTGACCGGCACACAGGGCATGATCCTGCACTATCTGCTGCGCAACGAGGGCCGTTGCCTGACGCAGCGCGACGTGGAGCAGCGCTTCCAGCTGCGCGGTGCAACGCTCAGCCGCCTGTTTCAGCGCATGGAGGCCGCAGGCCTGCTCGAGCGCCGCGCGGTCTCTCACGACCAGCGCTGCAAGCAGCTCCTGCCGACGGACAAGGCCCGCGCCATGCACGCGCAGTTCGTCTCGTGCCTCGATGAGACCGACCATCTGCTGCGGCAGGGCATCAGCCCGGAGGACGAAGCAGTCTTCCGCGCCGTGTGCCTGAAAATGCTGGATAATTTACTTCAAAGGGATCACGAAAACGACCCGGCCGCTCGGTAGAGCAGGCCGGGCCCAGCTTGTCAAAAAAGTCCCTTCGGGATTTTTCGCCAAGCTGCTTTCAGAATTGCAAAATGAAATTTTGTAGTATTATTTTGCAATTCTGCCGCTGCGGCGGGTGATGGAACGCGAAAGGACACCCTGACGGTTTCCTTTCACACTTTTCTTCCCTCCGAAACCTCCGGCTGGGCAGGTTTTTCGACAGCCTGGACCCGGCCGCTCGGTAGAGCAGGCCGGGCCTTCCTGTCGAAAAAAACCTTCGGGCTTTTCCGACAAAGAGATCGCAATTCGTTCGCCGCCTGCGGGCGGCGAACTCTGCTAGGCTATTGACACGCAAAAGCAGGCCCGTAAGGACCTGCTTTTGCGTGTTTTGCATTTTGCGGCCTGTTTATGTGCCCGCAGGGGCGACCATGGCAGCGAAGCTGTCAAGGCCCGTATACCGCGAGACGTAATAGCGGCTCACAAGGAAGGGATCGTCCGCCGTATTGTACTGCCCGCCTACCATTTTCAGGCCGAAGTTGTAGTAGCGCTCTGCGACCTCGAGCGTCAGGTCGCTGTAGCGGCCCGTCGGATAGCACAGCACCGAGGGCTGACGGCCCGTCACGCGCGTCAGGATACGCTGCGACTCGCCAAGCTCCCGGATGAGCGTCTCCTCGTCCATGGCATCCATATCCGCATGAGTCAGGCCGTGGCTCTGGATGGAAACGAGGCCGGAATCCGCCATCTCGCGCACCTGCTCCTCCGTCATTTTGTGCTGCATGCCCATGGCATCGGCGATCATGAACACCGTCGCTTTGACATTGTATTTCCGCAGCAGCGGCAGAAGCTCCGTGTAGTTGTCGTCATAGCCGTCATCAAACGTCAGGATGACAGGCTTCTCGTACTGCTCCAGCTCCGCCAGATCGGAGAACCAGATCGGCTCATAGCCGTTGTCCACAAGATACCGCAGCTGCTCCTCCATGGAGGCCGGGCTGACAAACAGCTCGTCAATGCCCCACATATTGTCGCTGACAGCATGGTACATGAGCACCGGCACGTTCACGCTCTGCTCGATGGAAAAGCGCGCCGCACCGGGCGTCAGATAGCGAAGTCCGGTCTCGTCGTCGACATATTCCGCGCAGCGATTCTCCTCCGAGACGGCGGACAGCACATAATAGTCCATCCCGCCGTTTTGAAGCGGCTCCGCCTCCGGCAGGGGAAGCCCCGCCTGCTGCAGCGCGTCTGCCGAAACGTATTCCGTTCCGTCCGAAACGGCCGTGACAAGCTCCGTCCCGTTGAGGACCAGCGTCTCGCCCGCCTCCATGGGCGGCTCCGTCGGCGCTTCGGTCGGCGGCTCCGTCGGGCGCTCCGTCACAGGCTCCGTGGGCGCAGCCGTCTCTGGCTGTGTGGCCTGCAGACTCTCCACGCCGCACGGCGCCGTGCTGAGCATATAGCCAACGACCGCCGCAGCGACGATCACCAGAACGGCTGTCAAAACAATCCACCACTTTTTCATTCGTTTCCCTCCCCGCTCTGGCGGCTGTAATGCTCGCCAAAAGCGCATTCATTGGAAAAGTGCTCACAGTTGTTCGTCCGGTAGTCATAGCCGCCGCGGCCGACGGCAGAAAGCGCGGCTGCAGCGATCTCGTCCGGCGCGCGCAGCAGCTTTCGCTCCGCACGGCCATAGATGCGAAGCTCCGGCAGGCCGCCGCGCAGGAATTCCTCCATGCCGGTGCGGCGCACCCGCACGGCCGCAGCATCCTGCTCATTCGGCGAGCCGTCAAAATGGACGATCTCACCGTTTCCGATGTAAATGCCGTGGTGGTAATACCCGCTGCGCCGCACACGCACCTGCGCACCAGGCGTCAGCTCGCCGAAGTCCCAGTGTTCCGGCAGGTCTGCCAGCCGTTTACGCCGGAGCATGGAGCAGCTCCTCGATGACGGCGACCACATCGCCAACGGTGTGCAGCTCCGGCAGGCGTTCCGTCGGGAAGCGGATGGAAAATTCGTCCTCGATGCCGATCATGAGCATCAGCATCGTGATGCTGTTCAGGCCGAGGTCCTCCTGCAGGCGGGTCTGCGCCGTCACATGGCCGAGATCTGCCTCCGAGCCCTCCAGCGCCGTCTGCGCAACACGGATCAGGCGTTCAAGCGTCATGATTTCTCTCTCCTTTTTGCTGCTCCCGCTGCCGCCGGAGCGTTGTTTCCCGGAAGCGGCGGTGGAATTCAGCCGCGCGCGTCCGATATTTCGGTTTTATCTCCAGATAAAGCTCCTCCTGCAGGCGCTCCATGGCCTCCTGCAGGCACTGCGTCGCCTCCTGCACGCCCGCGGCGTTCGGCCGCTGCGTCAGCACGATGGGCGCGCCGAACCGGAGCTGCAGCCGCTGGAACGGCTGATAGTTTCCCGCGCTGTAGACGGGGATGACCGGCACTCCGGCCTGCAGGGCCAGCAGCGCCGCGCCCTGCTTGAAGGGCAGGAGCGTTTCCGTCGGGTTGAGCGCCCCCTCCGGGAAGATGGCGACGCACCGGCCCGCGCGCAGGCGGCGCAGCGCCTCATGGAAAAAGCTCAGGTCTGCACCCGCGGCCCGGTCGACCGGAATGCAGCGCAGCGAGCGCATGGCAAGGCTGCGCACGCCCGTGAACATCTCGCCCGCCGCCACGACGGAAATGCGTCTGCAGCGGCACAGCAGGCACAGCATCGGGGCATCCATCCACCAGCTGTGATTCAGCACGAACAGCGCCGGGCCGGGGTCCGTGCGCACATGCTCCGCGCCGGGCGAAAAATGGAGCTTCGGCAGCCAGACAAGGCGCATGCCGAGGCCGCCCATAAAATTTGCAAAATCTGCGGCGATATCCCACAGCCGCTGCAGCAGCTTCCGCATGGCTCACGCCTCCTGCGCCATGCCGCGCAGCTCGATGACCTTGTCGCGCAGGATGGCCGTCAGGCGGTCAAGCTCCGCCGCGTCCGGATTGGCCGTAGAGCACAGCTCCGAAAGGCGGATCGGCTCACCGATGACGACGTCCGTGCGCTTGCCGAAGCCATAGTTCACGGAGTGCCACATGGGGATGATGGGCACATCGGTCTGCAGCGCGAGCAAAGCCGCCGTGCTGCGGAATTCCAGAATTTCTCCCGTCATGGAGAAGCGCCCCTCCGGGAAGATGAGCAGCAGCTGCCCGCGCCGTAGCGCCTCGACCGACTCGCAGAAAAAGTCCATGCCGAACGAGAAGCGATCGACCTTGATGGCGCCGAGCATCCGCAGGCACCAGTTCAGAAAGCGGTTGCACTCATAAAACGTCTTGCCGACGAGGCAGCGGACATAGCGGAAATAGAACAGATACAGCACCAGAAGAAAATCCATCTGGTTCTTGTGGTTCGTGATGAGGATCGCCGGGCCGCGTGTGAAGGCCGGGAGGCGCTTTTTGCCCTCATAGCGGATGCGCGGCCGGAAATACAGGCCGACGTTCCAGCCGCACAGCAGCTTGTTGATCCAGCGGAACAGCAGCTTCATTCGACCGCCTCCCGCTCCGCCTGCACTGCGGCGGCAAAATCCCGCGCCGTGAACAGCGGGTGCGCGGCATCCATCGTCAGGCTGATGCCGTAGCGCTCCGAAACGGCGGAAAAAATATTATAGTAGGTCAGGCTGTCCACGCCGAGCTCCTGCAGGAGCTGCGTGTCCGGGCCGACGGTCTGCCCCGTCACGGAGCTGAGAAGCTCACACAGCTCCTGCACGAGCGCGCGGCTGCTCTCGTCCTCCAGCCGGGTCAGCTCCTCCGGCTCCGGCCGGTGCGCCGGGGTCAGGACGATCGAGCCGTCTGCCAGTTTTTCGCGCAGCTCGGCCCGGCGGGGCTTGCCGAAGCTGATGGGCAGCTCCTGCTCCGTCAGGAAAATACGCGCCGGGCGCATCGTCAGCGGCAGGCGGGCGACCGCCTCATAGGCCGCAGCGGAGGCTCTGGCTCTTGCATAGTCATCCGCAGCCGTCTGCACGATCAGCACGGGGCGCTCATCGCCCTCCAGCTCCATGCCGAGCACACAACTGGCCGTCCCGGCCTGCAGGGCAAGGCGCTGCTCGATCAGATCCGGACTGAGATTTTCACCGTTTGCACCGATGATCAGGTCGCCCTGCCGGGCTTCCATATACCACCTGCCGCCCTCGGCGCGGAAGACGTCCCGCGTGCGGAACCATGCCCCCGGATCGCGCGGCACGCGCACGCCGTTTTCGAGCATGGCCGTGTATAGAAGCGGAGAGCGCAGCTCCAGCACGCCGTCTTCCGCAATGCGCCAGCCGCCGGAGAGCGCCTGCAGAGGCTGACCGACGCCGCCGGACAGCCGCCATTTGGCCCGCCGCGACAGCTCGACGGACAGGATGCCCGTCTCCGTCATGCCGTAGCCGTTGTGCATGCCGTAGCCGAGGCCGTTCATCAGCTCGGCCGCCTGCGGCTGCAGGAAGCCTCCGCCGCTGATGCAGAACATTGGCTCCGTGCCGAGCGCCTGTTCCCGCACGCGGCGGAACAGCACGCGCCGAGCCAGCCTTGCGCCGAGCCGCGGGAAGACGGACTGCAGCCCGTTGGAGAAGCGCACGGCGCGCAGGAGCTTTTCCTTCTGCCCCTGCCGCTCTGCCTCGCGCAGGAGCTGGCGGGCCGTCTGCTCCCACACGGCGGGCACGGCAAAAAAGTGCGTCACGCGGCCGACCTTGCAGGCATACTGGATGCTGCGGCTGTCGTAGCGCTCGAGAAACACGAACGTCACGCCGAAGAAAATAAACCACAAGAGCGAGGCCATCAGGCCGAAAATATGATAGAACGGCAAAAATGCCAGCATCCGCAGCTCGCGCGCCAGCCGGTCGTGCTTGACCTCCGGGCACTTGCGCACGATGCTCTCAGACTGCAGCAGCTGCGCCGTGATTGCCGCACCGTCATAGAGCACGAGCTTCGGCGTGCCGGTCGTGCCGGAGGTCATCAGAGCGATCTCATCGGCCCAGACGGGCGTGAATCCCGCCGCATCACCGGCCGCGGACAGATCGATACAGCCCGCGCGCGGCCGGTCCGTCAGAACGCCCGCCGCCAGCTGCTCGACCGGGGCCAGCGTCGCGTCGTCCAGCCGCAGGTTCAGCAGCAGAGGCCGAAAGCCCGCCATCAGCGTGCCAAAAAACGCCGCGACCCACAGGGGAGAATTTTCCATGCGGATCGCCAGAAACGCGCCCTCCTGCCCGGCAAAGTGCGCATGCAGCACACGCGCCAAGCGGTTCGTCAGAGCCGTCAGCTCCGCATAGCTCATGCGCTGCGTCTGCCCGGCAGTAAACTGCAGAGAAAAGGGCGTGTCCGTGAATTCCGTGGAAAAAATGCGAAAAATATCCTCGAACCGGTGCCCGGAAGCCTCCAGCTCCCGCAGCTCCCGTTTCCAAAAAACCATGCTGTTCTGTCTCCTCACTACCGGCGCAGGCCCATGCGGCCACGCCGGGGTTATATAAGGGTATCATACCATACCCGCCCGCGCGCGTCAACCAACGCGGCGTTTTCCGGCGGAAAAATCCCGTTTCCGCGCCGCCGTCCTTGACAATAGCCGGACCCGGAAATATAATAAATTGATATAATGTATGGAGGTACCCGAATGGAAAAGAAAAAGAGGCATCCTCTTGTCAGGCTGTTCTTCGGTGTGTTTTTCCTGCTGCTGAGTGCCGTCGTGCTGCTGGTCAACCTGTTCCGGATGCCAGGCGGCTATGACTGGGCGCTCGGGCTGCTGGATCTCCTGACATTTCTGGGCGGGCTTCTGCTGCTGTGCTTCCGCGCGTGACGAAGCGGCGCAGACCGACCACAGAGGGGGAAAGAAATGGAGATCGCAGTTTTGATCCCGGCGTATCAGCCGGATAGCGTTCTGATCTCGCTGGTGCAGGCCCTGCACCGGGAGAACTTCCGGCTGATCGTCACGGACGACGGCAGCGGCCCTGCCTATGCGGATATTTTTTCTGCGCTGCTGCCCTATGCCGAGGTCCTGACCTGCCCTGAGAACAGGGGCAAGGGCCACGCACTCAAATGCGCCCTGCGCCATCTGGCAGAGAAGCCGCAGGGCTGCCGCGCATTCATCACCGCAGATGCCGACGGCCAGCACACCGTGGCGGACATCCTGCGCGTGCGCGAGGCACTGCTGTCCGGCAGCCGCTTCGTGCTCACCACCCGGACGCTGCACGGCAAAAGCGTCCCGCTCCGCTCGCGCGTGGGCAACGACCTGTCGCGCTTCTTCTTTTCGCTGGCGGCAGGCTGCTTTCTGGAGGACAACCAGTCCGGCCTGCGCGGCTTTTCCGCGGACTGCCTGCCGTGGCTCACGGAGATCGGCGGAGAGAAATATGATTATGAAATGAACGTGCTGCTCTACGCCGCGCGGCAGGAGCTGTCCATCACGCAGCTGCCCATCGAGACGGTCTATCTCGACGGCAACCAGAGCTCACACTTTGACCCGCTGCGCGATACGCTGCGCATTTATCGCCGTATGCTGGATACGGCGCGCGGCTCCGTTCTGGCGTGGCTGCTGCATGTAGCTGCTATCCTGCTGCTGTCGCTGACGCTCGGGTGGCATTTCTTCCTGTTTTCCATCCCGCTGTGTGGTGCGGGCAGCGCGGCGCTGAGCTACTGCTTCAACCGCTTTCTGGTCTTCCGCCGCGTGCGTTATGCCTGTGGGCCACGCATGCTGTTCGGCGCAGCCGTGCGCACATCGCTGCGGCTGCTGTTCTGCTGCATCCTGCACCCGCTCGGCCTGCCGCTGTTTGCCGCATGGCTCATCGGCTCTGTACTCACCGTTCCGCTGGAATATGCCTACGTCCGCCTGACGGGCCCGTGGTGGTCAAGCTATGCGCTGCGCCGTTCTTGACATCCGGACCGTCTCCGCTGCGGAGCTTGCCCGGTGGGAGACCGCGGCAGAGCCGGAGCGCCGCGCCCGCTGGCAGCAGTTCCGCCGACCCGATGACCGCGCCCGCAGCATCTGCGCCGACCATCTGGCGCGTACACTGCTCCGCGAGGCAGGTGCGCAGACGCCTGTGATCCGGGTCGGGAGGAACGGCAAGCCCTATGTGCCAGACGGCCCGGCCTTCAACTGCAGCCACTCCGGGAACTTCGTGTGCTGCGCCGTGCACGGCGGCCCTGTCGGCATCGATCTTGAGGCGCGGCGGCCCGTCCGCGCCGCGCTGGCTGCGCGCATCTGCACGCCGGAGGAGCTGGTTTTCACCGCGCCGGGCGGCCGGTTCGACTCGCTGCGCTTCCTGCAGCTCTGGACCGCGAAGGAGGCATGGGTCAAATACACCGGCGAAGGCCTCGGCGTCGATTTCCGCACGCTGCCCGCCGCCGCAGCGGACGGCTTGCACGAAACGCTGTTCGGCCGCCGCCTCGAGCAGACCGTCACGGAGGACTATGTCCTCTCCGTCGTATACGATGCAGTATAAACGCAAAAAGCAGACAGCCAGCCAAGCAGGACCTCGCGCTGACGATGGAGTATTCCGAGGCGCAGGGCGATGGTATCGTCTCCCCGCTGGGCCTGCTCGATATACTGCCGGATGTCACGGATGGACATTCCGGCCTTTTTCATGCAGCAGGTGATCTGCAGCCACTCCAGATCGGTGTCCTGAAACATGCGGATGCCGCCCGGCAACCGCTCCACAAACGGCAGCAGGCCCTCCTTGTCATAAAATCGCAGTGTCGAAGCGGGCACATCCAGCCGCAAAGCGCTGCCTCCGATTTTTATATGCTCACTCTTGCTATCTCGAACGTATGTGCTATAATAGTCCCATCAGGAGGTGGGCTGATGTATTTTATCTACGGCGAGGCCGAGCTGGCGTATCTGCGCCGGAAGGACAAGCGGCTGGCTGCGGTCATCGACCGTATCGGGCCGGTGGAGCGCACGGTGGACCCTGATCTGTTTTCCGCCGTCGTGCACCACATCATCGGCCAGCAGATCTCCATGAAGGCGCAGGCCACGATCTGGCAGCGCATGCAGGACACGCTCGGCACTGTCAGTGCCGAAACGATCTTAGCCGCCGGTGTACCCGCGCTGCAGGCCCTTGGCATGACGTTCCGCAAGGCGGAATATCTCACGGACCTTGCCGGGCGAATTGTGGATGGCTCGTTCGATCTGGAGACCGTCCGCAGTATGGACGATGCGGAGGCTATCCGCGCGCTGAGCAGCCTGCGCGGCATCGGCGTCTGGACGGCGGAGATGATCCTGCTGTTCTGCCTGCAGCGGCCGGATATTTTCAGCTACGACGACCTTGCGATCCGGCGCGGTCTGCGCATGGTCTATCGCCATCGCCGCATCGACCGGGCGCTGTTTGAAAGATACCGCCGCCGCTTCCATCCCTACGGCAGCGTGGCGAGCCTGTATCTGTGGGCCGTCTCCGGCGGCGCGATCCCGGAGCTGACGGACCCCGCGCCGAAGAGCGCGAACGGAGGAAAATAACATGATCTTTACCGCAAGCTGCGCCTCCCCGCTGGGCGGTATCGTGCTCGCAGCGGATGAGATCGGGTTGACCGGTCTGTGGTTCACGGGCGCAAAATACTTCGGCGCGGGGCTCCCCGCTTCGGCCGCAGAGGCGGACACTCCCATTCTGGCAGAGGCCCGGCGCTGGCTGGAAGGCTACTTCACCGGGCAGCGCCCTGCAGCTCTGCCGCCGCTCCACCCGAGCGGTTCGCCGTTCCGCCGCGCGGTATGGGACATTCTGCTAACGATCCCCTATGGCGAAACGACGACCTATGGCGCAATCGCGCAGCAGCTGGCCGCGCAGCGCGGGCTGGAGCATCTGTCCGCGCAGGCCGTCGGCGGGGCGGTCGGGCACAATCCGATCTCGATTCTCATTCCCTGCCACCGGGTCATCGGCGCGGACGGCAGCCTGACCGGCTACGCCGGAGGCATAGAAAAAAAGCGCGCGCTCCTGAAATTGGAGCACGCGAAAATTTGATTTCATTTTGGGGCTGCCGTCAGGAGAGGCTTCATGCTGTGCCTATGGACAATGGACTAAAGTGATATTCCGGGCTTTGCCCGGAGTGATATTTTCCTTTTCGGAAAGTGATAGAAAAGCCGCATGGCTTTTGTGATATTCTATTCGCCGGTCAAACTGCCGCAGGCAATATCACGATGCGAAGCATAATATCACTGTCCAAAGGACAATATCGCTCGCCGTCAGGCGAATATAACAGAGGCGCACTTCCTTTCGGAGTGCGCCTCTCCAGCAGCCCCATTTTTACTCCTCGCGGAGGTCGTGGAAGATCACGCTATCGCCGAGCGCCTCCGTCAGGCGGCTTGCCATGGTCTGTACGCCGTCGTCACTGGTCATCGACGTGTGGTAAGCGCCGTAGATCCCCATGACGGAGCCGCCGCCCAGCGCGCGATATTCCCGCAGCAGATTCTGCGTCATGGCGTTCTCACGGAATTCCCCGTCCTGCGTGCGGTAAAATTCCAGCCCCTGATCGATGTTCTCGCTGGCAAGGCGGTATTCCTCCGTATCGCGTTTTCCCTCGCTGCGCAGCAGCTTCAGATAGCGGTAGCCGGTCGAATTATACTGGTGGCCGACGTCCGTCCCGTGGAAAACGGTCTCGGGGCAGGCCTCCTTGATACCGCGATAAAAGTCCAGCACATTCTGATGATAGGACGCGCTTCCCTTCCAGTCGGCATAGACCTCCAGAAGGATCTGATCGTCGTCCGCCTGCATCCAGCGGTTCAGATACTGCGCCGTGAAGTACGGCAGCTCGACGAACAGGTCGCGCATGCCGTCCTCATAATAGTCCTTCCAGAGCGCAAGCTCCCGCTGCAGCAGCTCGTCGTTCGCATGGAATTCGCCGTAGAGATACAGCCGGTCCTGCCGCGCAGCCGTGCACCCGGAGGCGAGCAGTACGGCAGCGATCAGCAGCAGGGCGATCCAACGCTTCATATGCATTCCGCCCGTCAGGCGCAGCGGATATGGACATCACCGCTCACGCTGTCAAATTCATAGGCAGGGCCGCCCTGCCCGTAAACGAACTCATCCCTGTGCAGGCTGCCCGCAAAGCCGTCGACTGTCAGATCGCCGCTCACGCTGTCCAGTGTGGCAGAAAAGCCGCCGTTTTCCGGGAGCGTCAGCGTCACGCCGCCGCTGACCGTGTCGCAGCTGATATCCCGCGGCAGGGCGGAGGCCGTCAGATGCAGCGCGCCGCTCGTGGTGTCAAAGTCGATCGTTTCAAACGCGCCGTCCAGCGTGAGCGAGCCGGACGTCGTGTCGGCCGAAAGCTCACCGACTGCGGCATCCGTCACCGTCAGATCACCGCTCGTGCTGTCGAAGTCCAGGTTCTCATAGCTGCCGCCCGTCAGAGTCACGCTGCCGGAGACGCTGTCCAGCTCCAGCTCACGGAGCGTCAGTGCCGGGAGTGAGGCCGAGGCCGCGCTGAGGTCGAGGCTGAGCTTCTGCAGCTTCCCGGCCCGGCCGACCGGGATGCCGATGGTCAGCTGCTTGGCGCGCGTCGGGATCGTCAGGCCGCTTTTCTGCGAATAAACCGTTAATTTTCTGTCCTGCAGCTTCCAGCGCATACGGGCATCGCTGCTCTCGGGCTGCGGCTCTTCGCGGAGCGTCACGGCGTCGCCGTCCGTCAGCTCCACTGTCACGCTGCCGGAGAGCCAGCTGACGTCCAGCTCACGCACCTCGCCCGAAACGGAGGCCTCGCCGACGGTATAGCCCTCGTCGCTGCCGTGGTCGTCGATCCAGTGGAAAGGCAGGTCCCCAATCTTCCAGTCCAGCACTCTGGGGAGCGCCAGCAGACTGACCAGCATGCTGGCCAGCACCAGCGCAATCGTGCCGCAGATACAGATCTTTACGATAGCTTTTGCTCTCATCTTATACACCCTCCACCAGAGTCCGCACGCTGCTCAGCACGCCGCCGAGCGCCGCACCTATCGGAAACACGAGCCAGGTCACGATCCACTTGCCCGTTGCAGCCGTCAGGACGGCATAGAGCACGCAGATGCACAGCCGCAGCAGACCGTCCACGAGCCGCCAGCCCGCGCGGCGGCCGCGCGCCAGCAGGATCACGCTTTCGGCCACATGCAGCAACGCCGCTGCAAGCGGAAACACCGCCCAGGCATAGCCCCACGAGCCATACCAGCCGATGACCACAGCCAGCAGGGCCGTGCATGGCCACACGATGGCGCAGGCGATGCGCATGCCGCGGGAACGCGGCTCCTTTTTCGGCGCCTTTGGCTGCGCTTCCCGTACAGGCTCGGCCTGCGCAGTGCGCGGCAAGCTGGAAAGCAGCTCCTCCACATCGCCGATGCTCTCGAGCGCGCTGGCATAGGCCTCCTGCTCCGACTTTCCCCCGGCAAGCAGATCGTCGTAGCGCTGCAGGGTATTGCTCAGGATCTCATCGCGCAGATCGCGCGCCTGCTGCGTGTCCGGTGCGCCCGCAAAGCGGCGCAGCACCTCCTGCCTTAATTGTTCTCTCATGACTCTTCCTCCATGGCGATCAGCCGATCAATGATCTCTTTTGTGGCCTCCCAGACGCCGACCTGCTCGTGGTAGGCCTCGCGCCCGGCCGGGGTGATGCGATAATAGCGCCGCCGGGCGCCCGTAGCCTCGCTGCCCCAATAGGACATAATCTGCCCGGTCTCCTCCAGCCGCTTGAACGCAGTGTAGAGCGTAGCCTCCTTCAGCTCATAACGCCCGCCGGACAGCTCCCGGACCGTTTTATTGATCTCGTAGCCGTAGCTGTCGCGCTGCATCAGGCGCGCCAGGATAATGGTCTCCGTATGGCCGCGGATCAGGTCTCCCGCAATATACAAGGAACTCCAGCCTCCTTCCCGCTGCCGCATCCGGCAGCCTTTGTGAGTCTACTATAGCACAAGATACTTCGCCTGTCAAGGTATCTTTTTCTATAAGATAGCTTCAAACGCAAAAAAGCCGCCGCAGAGAACGCATCTCTGCGGCGGAAAAAATGCCGTATTCAGTTCCGCAGCCTCTTCTCCAGACGCTGCAGCATACCACCAATGACGGCATCATAGCGCACCCTATCCACGGCCACGGCGGCGCGCATGTCGGCATGCTCCGACGGATGCAGCACGGTCTGGCCGCTGCGCTCCGGCGGAGCCAGCTCCACGGTGATCTCACCGGTCTGCCACGTCATCAGCCGGTCGTCCAGCAGTGTGGAGATGGCGACGGCATCGTGCATAGCCTCGCCGCTGCGGAAGCGGATGAGCGCCTCCATGATCTCCCGAAAGCCGCCCCGCTGCGCCGGGATATAGCGCTCGAACACATCCGGCCGGATGGGGCAGCCGAGCGTGATGCTCAGACCGACCATATCGATGGGAATGCCGCTCTCAAAAACGAGCTTCGTGGCGGCCGGGTCGTGGCCCGCGTTCGCCTCGACATAGGGCGTGATGTTGCCGCGGCCGATGCTGCCGCCCATCATCACGATCTTTTTGATCCAGTGCGGCAGGTCCGGATGCTTCTGCAGGGCCAGCGCGATATTCGTCAGCGGCGCGACCGTCACGAGGACGAGCTCGCCCTGCGCGGCCTTTGCGATCTCATAGAGCTTGTCCCACGCAGGCAGGGCATCCGGCGCCCTGCAGGACTGCGGCAGAACGAGATTGCCCACGCCGTTGACCCCGTGGCACTTCGCCGCAGGCGCGCCGAACTCCGCCTCGAGATAGCGGTCCGCGCCCCGGGCCACCGGGACATCCGTCCGGAACAGGGAGAGGATGTTCAGCGCGTTTTGCGTCGTCACATCCGTGTGATTGTTGCCGCCCATGGTGGTCACGGCGCGCAGGTCCAGGCGGTCTGAATAGGCGCAGGCCAGCGCAAGGCAGAAAAAGTCGTCGATTCCGGGGTCGGTATCGATGACGATGGGAATGCGTTCCATACTGTCTCCCTTTCAAAAATCACGCGGGGTCCGGATGGCCGAACCCCGCTTAGAATTTATTTTGCTTCTCAGCCGACGGGCTGGTTGGCATCCTCGATGATGCGGACGAACTTCTCCGGCACGAGAGATGCGCCGCCGATCAGGCCACCGTCAATATCCGGCTGGGCCAGCAGCTCAAAGGCGTTCTTTTCGTTCATGGAGCCGCCATAGAGGATGGTCATCGCGCGGGCGTTCTTCGAGCCGAAGCGCTTGCGGATGATGGTGCGGATGTGCTGGCAGACCTCCTCGGCCTGCTCCGGCGTTGCGGTCTCGCCGGTGCCGATGGCCCAGATGGGCTCATAGGCAATGACGATGCGGCGGATCTTCTCCTCCGGCACACCGGCCAGCGCCAGCTTGATCTGCATGGTGATCCATTCCTCCGTCACGCCGGATTCCCGCTGTGCAAGCGTCTCGCCGCAGCAGACGATCGGGATCAGGCCCGCATCCAGCGCCGTATGAAGCTTTGCATTCACGTCCGCATCCGTCTCGCCCATGGCGCGGCGCTCGGAGTGACCGAGGATGACATATTTGCACCCCGCGTCGACGAGCATATCCGCGGCGATCTCGCCGGTATAGGCACCGGAGGTGTGCGCATTGCAGTTCTCTGCACCGATGGCCACGCGTGTCTCGCGCATGGCGCGGACTGCGGCCGGGATGCACACAGCCGGGACGCACAGCGCGATATCACACCAGCGGCCCTTCGGCAGCAGGCCCTTCAGCTCGGTCATGAACGCCTTCGTCTGCGTCGGCGTTTTATTCATTTTCCAGTTGCCGGCAATGAGCGTTTTGCGATATTTTCTGTTCATTCCGCGCTCCCGCTCAGCGATCCTGCAGGCAGGCGATACCCGGCAGCTCGAGGCCCTCAAGGAACTCCAGAGAAGCGCCGCCGCCCGTGGAGATGTGCGTGATCTGATCGGCAAAGCCGAGCTGCTCGCAGGCAGCCGCGGAGTCGCCGCCGCCGACGATGGTCACGGCATCGGAATCGGCCAGAGCCTGTGCCACGGCGATGGTACCCTGTGCAAGCGTCGGATTCTCAAACACGCCCATCGGGCCGTTCCAGACGACGGTCTTGGCGCTCTTGACGGCGTCCGCAAAGAGCTTGCGGGTCTCTTCGCCAATGTCAAGGCCCTCCATGTCGTCGGGGATGGCGTCCGCGGCGACAGTCTTCACGGCGATGTCCGCGTCGATCGGGTTCGGGAAGTCCGCAGCGACGACGGTGTCGACCGGCAGCAGCAGCTTGACGCCCTTAGCCTCGGCCTTGGCCATCATGTCGCGGCAGTAGTCGATCTTCTCGTTGTCGAGCAGAGACTTGCCGACGGAGTAGCCCTTCGCGGCAAGGAAGGTGTAGGCCATGCCGCCGCCGATGATGAGGGTGTCGACCTTCTCGAGGAGGTTATTGATAACGTTCAGCTTATCGGAGACCTTCGCACCGCCGAGGATAGCGACGAACGGGCGGGTCGGATCGGCCAGAGCCTTGCCCATGATGGACACTTCCTTCTCCACGAGGAAGCCGCAGACAGCGGGCAGATAGTCCGCTACGCCGGCCGTGGAGGAATGGGCGCGGTGCGCCGTGCCGAATGCATCGTTCACAAAGATCTCCGCCAGAGAAGCCAGCTCCTTGGACAGCTCGGGATCGTTCTTCGTCTCGCCCTTCATGAAGCGGACGTTCTCCAGCAGCATCACATCGCCGTCCTTCAGGGCAGCGGCCTTGGCCTTGGCATCCTCACCGACGACGTCCTTGGCCATCACGACGGGCTTGCCGAGCAGCTCGCTCAGGCGGTCCGCAACGACCTGCAGGGACAGCTCGGGCTTCCACTCGCCCTTCGGCTTGCCCATATGGGAGCAAAGGATGACGCGGGCGCCGTGGTTGACAAGGTACTCAATGGTCGGCATGGCAGCGACGATGCGCTTGTCGCTCGTGATCTTGCCTTCCTTGGTGGGGACGTTGAAGTCACAGCGGCAAAGCACGCGCTTGCCCTTGACATCGATGTCTTCAACGGATTTCTTGTTGTAGTTCATAATTGACCTCCTGATAGACTTGCGATACGCAGAATTCACACTTTCATCTTTCCATAGTCCCGCAGGTGCGGGAAATTCAATTGCCGCAGCGCTTCAAACACGCCAATGGCAACGGAATTGCTGAGATTCAGGCTGCGCGCCTCCTCGCGGATGGGGATGCGGACGCAGTCATCATAATGGGCCTCGAGGAACGGCTCCGGCAGGCCCTTCGTCTCCCGGCCGAAGAACAGGTAGCACCCGTCGTCATAGGAGACATCGCAGTAGGAGCGCGGCGCCTTCGTGGAGAACAGCCGCTGCTGGACAACGGTGTTTTTCGCATAGAAGTCCTCGAGATCGTCGTATACGCGCACATCGACCAGATGCCAGTAATCCAGCCCGGCGCGGCGCACGGCCCGCTCGGAGATATCGAAGCCCAGCGGCCGGATGAGATGCAGCACGGAGCCGGTTGCGGCACAGGTGCGGGCAATATTGCCGGTGTTCTGCGGGATCTCCGGCGCAACAAGGACAACGTTCAGCATGGTGCTCCTGCGGAGAAGAGATTTTCGCGGCAGCATGCTCTCCAAAACACTGCCGACCAATATTCTATGACAAACGACCCCAAAATTCAACTGTTTTTCTTGAATTTTCAAAAATAATTCATACAATTTCGTGTCAAAAATCACAGTTGCGTTTTCGCTCCAAATCCGCTATACTGTCTGAGAAAGCAACACCGGCCCATCTGCACGAAGGCCGGTCGGAAGGAAGCGATCCTCATTTGAAAAAAATGCACCTGACCCCCTCGCGTCTCATCGCGGTCGGGTTCCTGCTGGTCATTCTGGCCGGCGCAGGGCTGCTGATGCTCCCCATCGCCTCACGCGGGGAACCTGCCGGGTTCCTCGACGCCCTGTTCACCTCAACAAGTGCAACCTGCGTGACGGGTCTGGTAGTCCGCGATACGTTCACCGACTGGACAGTCTTCGGCCAGCTCGTGATCCTCGCGCTCATCCAGCTCGGCGGTCTCGGCTTCATGACCTTCATCACGCTGACGTCCATGCTGCTCGGCAAACGCCTCGGCCTTTATGACCGCAAGGTCCTTATGCAGTCTGCGGGCAACATCACGCTCGACGGCACAGCAACGCTCATCCGCAAGATCATTCCCTTTACGTTCGTGTTCGAATTTGCGGGTGCCGCATTGCTTGCCATCCGGTTCATCCCGGAATTTGGCGTTCTGCGCGGCATCTACGCCGCCGTGTTCCATGCCATCTCCGCCTTCTGCAATGCAGGCTTCGACCTCATGGGCATGCGTGCGCCGTTTTCTTCCCTGACGGCCTATGTGTCCGATCCGCTTGTGAGCCTGACGATCTGTATGCTCATCATCATTGGCGGCCTCGGCTTCCTCGTCTGGCGTGATCTTGTCCGCTGCCGCTTCCGCTGGAAGCGCCTGCAGCTGCACAGCAAGCTCGTTCTGACGGCATCCGGCATTCTGCTGTTCGGCGGCTGGCTGCTGCTCCTCGGCTTTGAGTGGAACGCCTCCATGGCGGACCTCTCCATCCCGGAAAAGCTCCTCGCCTCTTTCTTCCAGGCCGTCACGCCGCGCACGGCAGGCTTCAACACCGTGGACCTGTCCAAGCTGTCCGACTCCGGCAACCTGCTGACGGACTTCCTTATGCTCATCGGCGGCAGTCCCGGCTCCACGGCAGGCGGCATCAAGACGACGACGCTGGCCGTTCTGGTGCTCAGTGCGCTGGCCTCGGCACGCGGCCGCATGCGCGTCAATACCTTCCGCATGTCCATTGAGCGCGAAACGCTCCGGCAGGCCAGCTCCATTCTGCTCATCTATCTCGGCATGAGCCTGACGGCCATTCTGGCCATCTGCGCCATCGAGCCGTTCGGTCTGAAGGCCGTCACGTTCGAAGTCGTCTCCGCCATTGCGACGGTAGGTCTGTCGCTCGGGCTGACGCCGCAGCTCAGCGCCGCGAGCCGTGTCATTCTCATTCTGCTCATGTACGCCGGGCGTATCGGTGGTCTGAGCTTCGTTCTGCTGTTCTCGGAGCGCCGCTCCGAGCCGCCGCTGGATCGTCCCACCGGCAAGATCCTCATTGGATAATCAGAGAAAGGAACCGTCTCATGAAATCTGTTCTCATCATCGGCATGGGCCGCACCGGCCGCCATCTGGCCAGCAAAATGCAGGAGCTCGGCAACGACGTCATGATCGTCGACAAAAACCCCGCAATCATCGAAGCGCTCTCCGGCCGCTTCACGGACTCAAATATCTGTGACTGCACAAACGATGCCATCATCAAGGCGCTCGGTGTCGACAATTTCGACATCTGCTTCGTCACCATCGGCGAGGACTTCCAGGCCTCGCTCGTCGTCACGTCCCTGCTCAAGCAGTTCGGCGCGCGCATGATCGTCTCGAAGGCCAAGCAGGACATTCAGGCAGACCTCCTGCGCAAGATCGGTGCAGACGAGATCGTCTGTCCGGAGCGCGAGATCTCCGAAAAGCTCGCCGTGCGCTACAACGCGGACAACATCTTTGATTTCATCCCCCTGACAGCAGACTATTCCATCTACGAGCTTCCCATTCAGGCCGCATGGATCGGTCAGACGCTGTCCGGCCTGAATGTCCGCCGCAAATATCAGATCAACATCATCGCCGTCAAGCATGACAACGAGATCAACCCGAACGTCGGCCCGGATTACCGCTTCCGCGAGGGCGACCACATCATCCTCATCGGCCGCTCCAACGAGGTCTTCAAGCTGGCCGCAAAAATGTAAGACAATGTAAGACGTTAGACAGAGAAAAGCGCTCCGTCTTCCGGCGGAGCGCTTGACAAAAAGGCAAAACTGGAGTATAGTATAGGTACAAAAGGGTGCTGCCAGTAGGTCGGCTCCCCAAATAGCTACGAAGAGATAATCGTTCCTTTGGGGAGGCGGCGATTATCTCTTCTTATTGTTGTCCTGATAAATCAGGGCAATGACCGCAAGTATGACCATGCAGAATTGAAAGAATTCTCCCCATGTAACCATGCCTGTCACCCCCTCTCTTTCGATCGGGAGCAAAAAGAAGTTATCACCCCCGAATGGATTCGAGGGAAACCGCCTACCGGGGTACTGGTAGCACCGCGGACAGCATATCACAGGATTCGGCAAATTGCAAGCAAAAACAGTGAGTTATCGTATTCGTAATGTGTTAATTCAATGATTCCCACGTTTCAGGGTCATCAAAAGGTCAAAAAACCGGCAAACGTCATCAGGCGTTTGCCGGTCGTGGTGACCCGCTGGAGATTCGAACTCCAGACCCATTGCTTAAAAGGCAATTGCTCTGCCAACTGAGCTAGCGGGTCATAAAGCAAAAAATTCGGAGCAAAGTGACTTTGCTCCGACGATGGCTGGGATGGCAGGACTCGAACCTACGAATGCCAGAGTCAAAGTCTGGTGCCTTACCACTTGGCGACATCCCAATATCCGGCGTGTGCCAAGCCCCGGCGCGGGGGAAAATGGGGTGAGTGAAGGGACTCGAACCCTCGATCTTCAGAGCCACAATCTGACGCGTTAACCAACTACGCTACACCCACCATATTTCGACCCGATCTTTGTGGCAGCTGATGCATCCCTGCGCTGGTACGCCAGGAGGGACTCGAACCCCCTACCTACTGCTTAGAAGGCAGTTGCTCTATCCAGATGAGCTACTGGCGCATTTGGAGCGAGTGATGGGAATCGAACCCACGCCCACAGCTTGGAAGGCTGTTGTACTAGCCGTTATACTACACCCGCGTGGGCAGGCTTTGCATCAGCCCTAAAATAGTAACATACTCCGACAGGATTGTCAAGTCCTGTTTTTCATTTTTGTAAAAAACAGCCGGGAAGCGGCAACCCGCTCCCCGGCTGTTTGGAATTCACTCAGACGACCTGCAGGGCGTCGTCCCGCACCTCGACGCGGAGCGTCGCGCCGGGCGACACATTGCCCTCGACGATGCGGCGGGCCAGCAGCGTCTCGACTGTGTGCTGCAGATAGCGGCGGAGCGGACGCGCACCGTACTGCGGGTCATAAGCAGCGTCGATGATGAACTGCTTGGCCTCCGGCGTCAGCTCGCAGCGCAGCTGCTTGTCAGCCAGACGTGCATTGAGCGCATCCATCTGCAGATCGATGATCTTGACGATATTTTCCTTCGTCAGCGGCTTATAGAAGACGATCTCGTCCAGACGGTTCAGGAACTCGGGGCGGAACGAACGCTTCAGCAGCTGCTCGACCTGCGAACGGGCCTCCTCGGAGATTTCGCCGTTGTCGGTAATGCCGTTCAGCAGATACTCCGAGCCGAGGTTGCTCGTCAGGATCAGGATCGTATTCTTGAAGTCGACGGTGCGGCCCTGCGAATCGGTGATACGGCCGTCGTCAAGCACCTGCAGCAGGATGTTGAAGACGTCGGGATGGGCCTTTTCGACCTCGTCGAACAGCACGACGCTGTACGGCTTGCGGCGCACGGCCTCGGTGAGCTGGCCGCCCTCGTCATAGCCGACGTATCCGGGAGGCGCGCCGATCAGGCGCGTCACGGAGAACTTCTCCATGTATTCGGACATATCGATGCGGACGAGGTTCTTCTCATCGTCAAACAGCGCCTCTGCCAGCGCCTTGGCGAGCTCGGTCTTGCCGACGCCCGTCGGGCCGAGGAACAGGAACGAGCCGAGCGGGCGGTTCGGGTCCTGAATGCCGGCGCGGCTGCGGAGGATGGCCTCCGAGACGGAGCGGACGGCTTCATCCTGCCCCACGACGCGCTTATGCAGCTGCTCGTCCAGATGCAGGAGCTTTTCGCGCTCGCCCTCGACGAGCTTTGCGACCGGGATGCCGGTCCAGCGCTCGACGATCTTTGCGATCTCCTCCTCCGTGACCTTGTCGCGCAGGAGGTTGCTCTGCTTGGCGTTCTGCGCCAGCGCCTCTTCCTGCGCCAGCTGCTTCTTAAGCTCGGGCAGCTCGCCGTATTTCAGGCGGGCAGCCGTCTCGAGGTCATAGCTTTGCTCGGCCTGCTCGATCTGCGCGCCGAGCTTTTCGATCTGCTCACGCAGCTGCTGGACCTTGCCGATGGCATTCTTCTCGTTTTCCCACTGGGCCTTCATGGCGTTGAACTTATCGCGCTGCTCAGCCAGCTCCTTTCGCAGCTCCGTCAGACGGCCCTGCGAGAGCTCGTCGGTCTCGTTCTTCAGCGCAGCCTCTTCGATCTCCATCTGGATGATCTTGCGGCGGATAACGTCCAACTCCGTCGGCATGGAATCCATCTCCGTGCGGATCATGGCACAGGCCTCATCGATAAGGTCAATGGCCTTGTCCGGCAGGAAGCGGTCCGTGATATAGCGGTCAGACAGCGTGGCCGCCGCGATGATGGCAGGGTCCGTGATCTTCACGCCGTGGAAGACCTCGTAGCGCTCCTCCAGGCCACGCAGGATGGCGATGGTGTCCTCGACGGACGGCTCCTTGACGAGCACGGTCTGGAAACGGCGCTCCAGCGCGGGGTCCTTTTCGATATACTTGCGGTATTCATCAAGCGTCGTTGCGCCGATGCAGTGCAGCTCGCCGCGCGCCAGCATCGGCTTGAGCAGGTTGCCCGCGTCCATGCTGCCCTCGGTCTTGCCTGCGCCGACGATGGTGTGCAGCTCATCGATGAACAGGATGATGCGGCCCTCGGAGTTCTTCACTTCGTTCAGGACGGCCTTCAGGCGCTCTTCAAATTCGCCGCGGTACTTTGCGCCCGCGATGAGCGCGCCCATGTCCAGCGAGAAGATCGTCTTGTCCTGCAGGGACTTCGGCACGTCGCCGCGGACGATCCGCTGCGCCAGCCCTTCGGCGATGGCCGTCTTGCCGACGCCCGGCTCGCCGATGAGCACGGGGTTGTTCTTCGACTTGCGCGACAGGATGCGGATGACGTTTCGGATCTCGTCGTCACGGCCGATGACCGGGTCCGTCTTCTTTTCGCGGGCGTTCTTCACCAGATCGGTGCCGTATTTCTGCAGCGCCTCATAGGTGTCCTCCGGGCTGTCCGTCGTCACGCGGCTGCTGCCGCGGATGGCCTGCAGGGTCTTCAGGCAGTCCTCCTTGCGGATGCGATAGTCCGCAAACAGCGGCGCGACGGTCTCGTCGGCCGTGTCGAGCATGGCAAGGAACAGGTGCTCCACGGAGACGTATTCGTCCCGCATGCCCTGCGCCGTGCGCTCGGCCTCAGCCATCAGGCTGTCCATGCCGCGGGAAATATAGAATTTGTCGGCATCCCGGCCGGAGCCGCTGACGCCCGGCAGCTTTTCCACGGCGGCCTGCGCCGCAGCCGTCAGGCTCTCGACGCTCACGCCCATTTTCTTCAGCAGCTGCGGGATGAGCCCGCCGTCCTGCTGCAGCAGAGCCAGAAGCAGGTGAGCCTGCTCGATCTGCTGATTCTGATGCGCCGCTGCGATCGTCTGCGCACTCTGCAGGGCCTCCAGTGTTTTCTGCGTATACTGATTCGTGTTCATAACCTCATTCTCCTCTCCGGCGGCGAATTCCGCCGAGGGGTTTCAAGAAGCATCCGACGCATTCGCCGGAGCTTCTTTAGCACTCTCATCTGTAGAGTGCTAACCTCTTTTGACCCCATGATACCACCATTTTGGATTTTGTCAAGGGGGTACGCAAAAATATTTTTCTTCGAATTTTCCGCAATATTGCAGAAAAACAGGCACGCTGTTTCCAACGTGCCTGCCAGACTGTCTAAAAACATGCTTAGCCGAAAGTTTCGGAGGGAAGGAAAGTGTGAAAGGAAACCGTCAGGGTGTCCTTTCGCGTCAAATAACCCGCCGCAGCGGCAGAATTGCAAAATCATGCTGCAAAACTTTGATTTTGCAATTCGGAAAGCAGCTTGACGAAAAAGGCCCGAAGGGACTTTTTTGACAAGCTGACAGGCACGCTGTTTCCAACGTGCCTGTTCTGTATGTATGAATGGATCACTCGAAAATGATGCGGTTCGCGCCGAAGTAGCGGGCATTGTAATAGCTCTCGCTCAAGGAGCTGATGATGACGCCCTTGCGCGGATTGGCCGCGTGGATGAAACGTCCGCCGCCGATGTAAATGCCGACATGCGTGATCTCACCGCCAGAGCCGAAGAACACGAGGTCGCCCGGCATCAGCTCGCTGCGGCTGACATGCTCGCCGTCGTTATAATACTGCGACGTCGCCGTGCGCGTGATGTTGAAGCCGAAGTGGCGGTAGACATACTGCACGAAGCCGGAGCAGTCGAAGCCTGCGGGCGTCGTGCCGCCGTAGACATAGTCATAGCCCTCGAACGTCAGGGCGTAGGCCACCAGATCGTCCGCCAGCGAGGGTTGCTCGATCGTGCCGTCCCACGACGTGGTGAACTTATAGCAGCGCAGGAAGATCACAAGCGCCTCCAGACTGCTGGTGGACGACTGCGGCAGGAGCTTGCCGTCGCTGCCCTTGACCGCACCAATGTAGCACAGCAGGCGTGTCGGCGTTTTGGCCCACTCGGCAAGCTGCTTCAGGTCGGAAAACTCACTGAGAGAATAGCGGTTCACGCGCGGGTTCTGCTCCGTCGGATAGCCGACAGTCTGCATGAAGTTGCACGAAATTTTGAAGAACTGCTCGCGCGTCAGCGTATCGTTCGGGCCGAAGCGGCCGTCGCCGTAGCCCTGCACGATCTTGAGCTCATAGGCCGCGTTCACGTCCGGATCGTTCGTGTCCATGAAGTGCGCCGTGCCGGACGGCGTATATTCCGTGCCCATCAGGCCGTTATAGGCCAGCATGGCAATGGAGCACATCTGGGCGCGGGAGATGGGCTTGCTCAGGTCGGCATTGTCGAGGCTCGCGGGGATGAAGCCGAGCTTCACGACCTCAGAGAACTCCACAACGGCCCACGCCGGGATGCCGCTGTAGCCGCCGTCGTCATCCGGGTCCGGATCGACCGGCATATCATCATTTTTGCGCAGCCACTCGCTGACAATGTAATACGCGCGGCGGAACATGGCGATGGCCGCCTGCCGCTCCGTCGTACCCTTCGGCTCAAGGGCCGTGCCGGTGCCGCGCACCACGCCGAGCGCGACCATATACTGCGTCGGCTCGAGCGCATAGTCGCTGACGGAGGCTGCGTCCGTAAACTGGGAAAGGTCGGACGGCTCGACGCTCTCGTCCTTCCAGAACAGCGCGCGCGTCATCAGGTTGTAAGTGATCTTGAAGAAGTCCTGACGGCTCAGCGGCTCATTCGGGCGGAACGTCTGGTCCTCGTAGCCGTTGATGATGCCCTGCTCAAAGGCGAAGTTGATCTCCATCTCCTGCGTGTCCGTGAAATACCTGGCCCCACTGGCGCAGGATGCCTCCACGTTCATCAGGTTCTCATAGACCTCGACGGCCATTTTGCACATCTCGCCGCGCGTGATATTGGCGGAAAGGTCGGCGTTCAGCAGGCAGTCCGGCAGCAGGCCGAGCGCCTCCATCTCCGCGACCTCGGACTTTGCCCAGTCGCTGACATTCGAATAGGCCATGGCCGCAGGGGCAAACCCTGCCAGCAGGCACAAGCACAGGAGCGCGCTGAGACAGCGGATAATGCGTTGCTTTTTCATGCAGATACCTCCAGATCCAGCTCCAGGCCAACCGGACAGTGGTCGGAGCCGTAAATTTCCTGATAAATGGGCGCGGCCGCAACGGACTCGCGCAGGCGGTCGGACACAAGAAAATAGTCGATGCGCCAGCCCGCGTTCTTCTCCCGCGCGTGGAAGCGGTAGCTCCACCACGAATACGCGCCCGTGAGGTCGGGATTGCGGTAGCGGAACGTATCCGTGAACCCGGCCTGCAGCAGCTCGGTGAACTTGCCGCGCTCCTCGTCCGAGAAGCCCGCGTTGCCGCGGTTCGGGCCGGGGTTCTTCAGATCGATCTCCTGATGCGCCACATTCAGGTCGCCGCAGACGATCACCGGCTTCTGCCGGTCGAGCGAGACGAGATAGGCGCGGAACGCATCGTCCCAGGCCATGCGGTGGTCAAGGCGCTTTAATCCGTCCTGCGCGTTGGGCGTGTAGCACGTTGCGATAAAGCAGTTCGGATATTCCAGCGTGATGAGCCGCCCCTCGTGGTCCAGCTCCTCCACGCCGACGCCGTAGGTCACGGCGAGCGGCTCGTACCGGGCAAAGATCGCCGTGCCGGAGTAGCCCTTCTTCTCGGCGGAGTACCAGTACTGCCGGTAGCCCGGCAGGTCCAGCTCGACCTGATGCGGCTGTGCCTTCGTCTCCTGCAGGCAGAAGAAATCGGCGTTCAGCGTCCGGAAGGCGTCCTCAAAGCCCTTCTGCAGGCAGGCGCGGATGCCGTTGACGTTCCACGAGATCAGTTTCATGGGCTTCTCCTTTTGTTTTTCCTTATGGTAACAAATTATTACAAAAATTACAACCGTTTTCTGCAAAAAAAGAGCGCCCCGCCGCGAAAAAAATCCGGCGGGGCGGTACGGGTTCAGGCATTCGGCAGCGGGCCGAGCGTCCGCACGGCCTCGCGCAGCGTCAGCAGGTCCGTGTATGTCTCCGGGCGGCGCGCCGGGTCCCGCAGCAGAGCGGAGGGATGATACATGGCAAGATAGCGCACGCCGTTCCGCTCGAACCACTGGCCATGCTCCCGCGTGATGCGGAAATCCGGCCGGATGAGCCGCATGGCCGCAATGCGCCCGAGGCAGACGATGATGCTCGGCTGCAGCAGCCGGAGCTGCCGCTCGAGCCAGCCGAAGCAGGCGTCCTGCTCCTGCGGCTGCGGGTCGCGGTTTCCGGGCGGGCGGCATTTGACGATATTGCAGATATAGCAGTTGTGCCGCCCGAGGTCGATGATGGACAGCATGTCGTCGAGCAGCTGCCCGGCCGGGCCGACGAACGGCTCGCCGCGCAGGTCCTCCTGCTGGCCGGGGCCTTCCCCGATGAAGACGACGGGCGAGGGGCATGGTCCGACGCCGAACACGACACTGTGGCGCGTGGCAGCAAGGCCGCAGCCCGTGCAGCCCGCGCAGGCCGCGCGCAGGGCATTGAGCTCATCCACGGCGGTCCTCCCTGCCCTGACGGGCTCCCGGACGGCGCGCGCGCATGGCGCGCTTCTTCGCGCGGCGGCGATTGACGGAGCGCAGGATGGCAACGATGAGCCAGAACACCAGTGCCAGCAGCACCGGTACGGTCACGAACCACAGCCGCCACATGCCCTTCCAGATCTTCGCCAGCACACTTTCCGTCTGCTTGGCAACATACTTCGGCGTGGAGCGCATCACGGCCGTCAGCGTCACGAGGTCGCAGGTCGCCAGCACCTTGCCGTCCAGCACGGCACTGACGGTACCGACCTTCGTCTCGGCCTCAAGCGGCGCCTCGAGCGGGGCTTCGGAATCATACTGCACGGTCAGCGTGATGCCGGAGGTATCGCAGCTGTCCGGCAGCAGAACGGAGATGTTGTCCTTCGCGCGCACGACAACGCTGTCGCGCCCCTCGGCGTACAGCACCTGCGGCATGTCCACAAGGGCCGTGTCCGCCAGCACCTGCACACTGTTCAAATGATTGAAGCCGTATTCGAACAGCCGCTTCGTCTCCGTGAAGCGCTGGTCCGTCTCCGTGCCGTCGTCGTTCTGCAGCGTCTCGCAGCCGCAGACGACGCTGAGGAAATGCAGCGAACCACTCTCCGCCGTGGAGATGAGGCAGCCGCCCGCAGGCGTCGTGAAGCCGGTCTTGATGCCGCGCGCCTTGTCGTAGTAATACTTTCCGACGGTCTGACCGCTCGTCAGATAGTTCGTCGTGTGGAGCACGCGCTCCTCGGACTTGTTCGTCGCAGGCACCGTGTGGGATGTCTGCGTGGAGAATTCCTGAAACTGCTCACTCTGCCAGGCCCAGCGCGCCAGCGTAACGAGGTCGCGCACGGTGGTGTAGTGATTCTCGTCATGCAGGCCGTGGGCATTGGCAAAATGCGTGCCTGTCATGCCGAGGGCCGCCGCCTGCGCATTCATGAGCGCCACGAACGAAGGGATATCCCCCGCGATGTACTCCGCCACGACGTTGCAGGCCTCGTTGGCGGACGAGATCATCACGCAGTACAGCAGCTCGCGCAGAGACAGCTGCTCGCCCTCGAGCAGGCCGACGGAGCTACCCGCTGCATTCAGATCCTGCAGAGCCTCATGGCTGACCGTCACGATGTCGTCGAGGTTTCCGTGCTCCAGCGCCAGCATACACGTCATGATCTTCGTCAGGCTGGCGGGATAGACCTTTTCGTCCAGATTCATGCCATAGACGAGCGTATCGCTGTTCAGCTCCACGAGCGCCGCCGCCCTGGCCTGCACCGTGGTGTCGAGATACTGGCCGAAATCGTTCAGCGCGGGCGGCGTCTCATCCGTCACGGCGGCGGGAGTCCTGCCGTTTTCGGCGGGCGCAGCGGTCTCCGGCTCCGTCGCATCCGTCGTACTCGGTTCCGTGCCGTCGGTCGGCGCATCCGTGGAATCGGCCGCGGTCTCCGAGGCGGACGGCTCCGTGGGATCGGCCGGTGCGTCCGTCGGCTCCGCGAAGGCCGGGAGCATCAGGCACTGCAGCAGGGCCAGCAGGACCAGCCCGGACAGAAGTCTTTTTTTCATATTCTCCTCCAAAAACGCCGCGGCGGCATTGCCGCAGGGCGGAACTGTGTGATATAATGAGTATGGGCAGGCCGCGCGGAATACCGCATGCCGGTCCGACAGACACATTATAACAAAAATCCGGATTATGTCAACGGAGCAGAGCGAAAATGGAGCAGAAACCGCGTTGGAACTGGGTCATCACCCTGGCGGCCGTCTTTCTTGCCTTCTGTCTGGGCTTTGGCGTGGCGCGCTGGACACAGCATACGGACGGTGTTACGGTGCGCACGGCGCGCACCGTCCCCGCACAGACGGAGTCTGCCCTCCCGTCCGTCCCGGCAGCTTCCGCCCCGACAGAGAAACCGACGGCAGCGCCGACGGAGGCCGCGACGCAGCCGCCCACGGAGCCGGGTCCGCTCGATCTCAATCACGCCACGGCGCAGGAGCTGACAACGCTTCCCGGCATTGGCGAGGTGCTGGCACAGCGCATCGTGGACTACCGCGAGGCGCACGGCCCCTTCCGCAGCGTGGACGAGCTCATCGCGGTCGAGGGCATCGGCGAGGGCAAGCTGGAAAAGCTCCGCGAACTGGTCACGGTGGAGGAAGAACCATGAAAATACTGGTCGTAGATGATGAAGAGCTGCTGGTCAAGGGCATTCGCTTCAACCTGCAGAACGACGGCTATCAGGTCGTCACCGGCAGCAACGGCCGTGAGGCCATCGAGCTGGCGCGCGATCCGGACATCCGGCTCATCGTGCTGGACGTCATGATGCCGGAGATCGACGGGCTGACCGCCTGCCGCACCATCCGGGAATTTTCGGACGTTCCCATTATCATGCTCACTGCCCGCACAGAGGACATGGACAAGCTGCTTGGCTTTGAGCACGGCGCGGACGACTATCTGACAAAGCCCTTCAACATTCTGGAGCTGAAGGCGCGCATCCGCGCCCTGCTGCGCCGCAGCGGCGGGCTGGAGAACCAGAACAACCGTATCACGGCAGGCAGCCTGACCGTCGACACACAGGAGCGCAACGTCTATAAGGACGGCAAGCCCGTCGAGCTGACGGCCCGCGAGTTCGACCTTGTCGAGCTGCTCATCCGCAACCCGAACCGTGTCTATTCCCGCGAGAACCTGCTCGACCTCATCTGGGGCTATGAGTATCGCAGCGATATCCGCACAGTGGACGTCCACATCCGCCGCATCCGCGAAAAGCTGGAGACTGTTCCGGCAGAGCCGGAATATATCATGACAAAGTGGGGAGTTGGGTACTATTTCAAAGCGTAAACGCCGCAGCTTTCTGCCTGCCAGCTCACAGCTCCGCTATGCCGCCGCCTACATCCTCATCACGGCGGCCGCCCTGTTCCTGCTGAACCTCTATGCCTCGACGACCATCCGCAGTGTGACGTTCCACGCGCAGGCCGATTCGCTTGAGAGCAAGGCGCAGCTGCTGAGCAATGCCCTGCTGCAGCTCGACGAGCTTTCCGCAGGCCGGGCCGCGCAGGCCGTGAATTCCATGGAGGAGCTCCACACCACCCGCACCGTCGTGACTGACGCTGCGGGCGTTGCCGTATACGATTCCCTGACCACCGGCAACGCCGAGGGAAAGACGCTGCTGTTTCCGGAGCTTGTCACGGCGCTGGAGGGCAGCGACGTCTTTTTTTCCCGCTATGCCGACGGCGCCGTGGAGAGCCACGCCGCCGTGCCGCTCATGCGCGGCGGACGGACGCTGGGCGCCGTATACCTCATGTCGTATGACACGGATCAGGGCGAGCTGATCGCCGCGCTGGAGCGCAACATCCTGCGCATCTCCTTTGCGCTGGAGGGCGGCGTGGTGCTGTTCTCTCTGTTCTTCTCGGCCGCATTCTCGCGGCGTATGCGCGCCATTCTGAATCAGGTCGGCCGCATGCGCGAGGGCGACTATTCCCAGCAGCCGCCCGTCCGCGGGCACGATGAGGTCGAGCGCCTGAGCCGGGCCTTCAATGAGCTGGCCGCAAGGCTGGAAAGCTCCGAGGCGCGGCGGCGGCAGTTCGTCTCCGACGCGTCCCACGAGCTGAAAACGCCGCTGGCTTCCATCAAGCTGCTGTCTGACTCCATCCTGCAAAACGAGATGGACCCCGAGACGCAGCGCGAGTTCATTGGCGACATCGGCCGCGAGGCAGACCGTCTCGGCCGCCTGACGCAGAAGCTTCTGACGCTCACGAAGCTCGACAGCAGCGTGGAAGAGGAGCGCGAGATCCTCGATGCCGCGCCCGTCGTGCGCAAGGTCGTGCGCATGCTGCTGCCGCTGGCGCGGCTGCGCGGCATCGGCATCGACACAACGTTCGAGCCGGACTGCAGCGTCATGACTGTGGAGGACGATCTGTATCAGATCGTATTCAATCTAACGGAAAATGCTATCAAATACAACCGGCAGGACGGCTGGGTCGGCGTGTCTGTCCGCCGGGCGGGCGATCAGGTGGAGCTGCGCGTCGAGGACAACGGTGCAGGCATCCCGCCGGAGTCCATGGAGCATATTTTCGAGCGTTTTTACCGCGTGGACAAGGCACGCTCCCGCGCCGCGGGCGGCGCCGGGCTGGGCCTTTCCATCGTGCACGACATGGTCGAGCGCAGCTACGGCACCATCACTGTGCAGGCCCGGCCGGGCGGGGGCACGATCTTCACCGTGCGATTCCCGCATTTTGATCTGGAGGAGGACGAAACATGAAACCAGACTGTCGAAAAATCTGCCCGGTCGAAAGTTTCGAAGGGAAGAAAACTGTGAAAGGAAACCGTCAGGGTATCCTTTCGCGTTCCTCAACCCGCCGCAGCGGCAGGATTGCAAAATGATGCTACAAAGTTATATTTTGCAATTCCGGAAGCAGCTTGTCAAAAAAATACGAAGAGGCTATTTTGACAAGCTGAAACGCCTGCTGCTGCTTCTGCTCCCGCTTGTGCTGCTGTGCGCCTGCACCACCGCGCCTGCAGAGCAGGCGGACGCTCCATTTTCCTTCTACTACCGCTGTGCTGAGGTCGCCTATGGCGGCGAGGACGGCGTGATCCGCGCCGAGGCCGCGCCGCTCGAGGCAGACGCCGATCTGCGCACCGTCGTGCTGCAATACCTGAAGGGGCCCGCCTCGCCGGAGCTGCGCACTCCCCTGCCCGCAGACTGGGCGCTGGAGTCCATTGGACTGACCGAGGGCACGGCGGAGCTGGTCTTTTCCGGCATGCCGTGCCGGAGCCTCGACCGCACCATTCTCAACGCCTGCCTTGCCCGGACGCTCCTGCAGCTGCCCGGCGTGCAGCGCGTGAGCATTCTGCGCAGCGGCGACGGCGCGGCCGATGTGCTGGCCGCCAAGGATATCCTGCTGCGCGACAACGGCATGGAGGAGCAGGAGGAAGAGCTCGTGCTCTATGTGCCGGACGAGGCGCAGCGCTATCTCGTGCGCGAAACGCAGACCGTCGCCGCCATGAATGCGGCCGACCGGCCCGCAGAGATCGTGCGCCGCCTGCTGGCCCTGCCGGAAAGCGAGAGCGCCATTCCCGAGGGCACGGCACTGCGCAGCGTCAGTGTAGAAAACGGCGTTTGCACCGTCGATCTCTCCTCGCAGTTCCTGACGGGGATGCCGCGCAGCTGGAACACGGAGCGGCTGGCCGTCTACGCCATTGTGAATTCTCTGACGGAGCTGCCGCAGATTCAGACCGTGGATCTCTGGATCGCGGGCGCGCCCGTGGAGCGGCTGTATGTGCTGGAGCTGGAGAACGGCCTTGCACGCGACGAGCGCATGATCTATGTGCCTGCACTGGACGGAACGCTGGACGTCACGCTCAGCCTGACCTGCGACACGATGCCGCTGCTGGCGCAGGTGCCGATGCAGCTCACGCTCGCTGAGGGCACCAGCAGCGTGCAGTGTGTGCTGGAGGCCCTGCTGGCGCTCGAGGGCGAAAACGGACTGGAAAACTCCATCCCGCAGGGCACGAAAATTCTGTCCCTCAAGCTGGCAGGCGGCGTATGCACGCTCGACCTAACAGCCGAATTTCTCGAAGGCTGCCGCACGGCCGAGCAGGAGCGCATGGCCGTGCGCGAGATCGTCGCTTCGCTGAGCGCCCTGCCGGAGGTCGAGACCGTCGACCTGCTGGTCGAGGGTCTCGAGCCAAATTACCGTGACGACTCCCTGCAGGCCGTACACACGGCGCGCAACTACTGGTTTGTTTCCTGATAAAATTACCGCCCGCGCATCCGCTTCGACAAACGGCGCGCGGGCAGTGCTTTATACTAAACGCACACGGGTTCCGTGTGCGTTATTTTTTTGCTGGAGGCGAACCATACCAATGAATCTGACGAGCTATGTGCAGGACAGGCAGCTGACGATCGCTCTGCGGGGCGAGATCGACCACCATGCCGCCCGGGAAATCATGCAGGCGCTGTCAGCCAAGATCGATCTCTACCTTCCCCTTCGCTGCATTCTGGACTTCCGCGATGTGACTTTCATGGATTCCAGCGGGATCGCCGTGGTCATCCATACGCTGCGCCGCATGAACACGCTGCAGGGCCGCCTGCTGCTGCAGAACATCCCGCCCCAGCCCTATAAGGTGCTGCGCGCGGCGGGCATCGAAAAAATCACGGAGATCAGGGAGGAATGCAACCGATGAAGAGCGAAAACTACATGAATCTGGAATTTCCCAGCCGCTCGGCCAATGAGGCCTTTGCGCGCTCTGCCATTGCCTGCTTTGCCGCGCAGCTCGACCCGACGCTCGACGAGCTGGGCGACATCAAGACGGCCGTGTCCGAGGCCGTGACGAACTGCATCGTCCACGCCTACCCCGAGACGATCGGGCCGGTCATCCTGCGGGCACGGCTGCTGCCGGACAATGTGCTGGACATTATGGTCAAGGACCGCGGCTGCGGCATCGCGGACCTTGAGCAGGCCTGCCGTCCCATGTTCACGACCGGTGGAGAGGAGCGCTCCGGCATGGGCATTACCATCATGGAAAGCTTTATGACCGAGTTCCGCATCAGCTCCGTGCCCGGCAAGGGTACGACCGTCCATATGAAGCGCCGGATTGTACGCCGGGGTGGAAAAAAATGAATCAGGAGGAGCTGCTCATCCGCGCCCGCGACGGAGACCGCGAGGCGGGAGAGGCGCTGATTCAGGCGAATTCCGGCCTCGTTTGGTCCGTCGCGCGGCGATTTTTCGGGCGCGGCGTCGACCCGGACGACCTGTATCAGCTCGGCTGCCTCGGCTTTCTCAAGGCCGTGGCCGGGTTCGACCTGAGCTACGGCACGCAGTTTTCCACCTATGCCGTGCCGAAGATCGCGGGCGAGATCCGCCGCTTTCTGCGGGACGACGGCACCATCAAGGTCAGCCGCAGCCTGAAGGAACGCGCCGCCCTCATCCGCACCGCGCGTCAACGGCTGACCGGCACGCTCGGCCGCGAGCCAACGCTGGCAGAGCTGAGCGAGGCCACGGCCCTGCAGCCGGAGGACATCGCCGTAGCCGAGACAGCCACCTGCGCGACGGAGTCCCTGCAGCGGCGCTCCGGCGAGGACGGCTTTGCGCTGGAGGACGTCCTGACCGAGGGAGAAATGGAGGAGAAAATATTGGAACGCATTGCGCTGCGCGAGGCGATCGCCCAGCTCACCGACCGCGAGCAGATGGTCATCCGCCTGCGCTATTTTCACGGCCTGACGCAGGACAAAACGGCCAAAATTCTCGGCGTTTCGCAGGTGCAGATCTCCCGCATCGAGAAAAAGGCTCTTGCGGCACTGCGTCAACACATCTAACGTTCATAAAATCTTAATCCGGGCGGCATTTCCTTTTTCGGCCTTCTGTGCTATAATCAGGCGTGCATTTTGAGTTCGAAAGAGGAAGTGCCGCCTATGCTGCATCTGCTGCCCAAAATATTTGCCGCCATCGGCGCCCTGCTCGGCGCGATGAGCTGCTATTATACCGTCTACGCCATCGTCGGTCTGTTCGCCACACGGCATTTCGCCCCTGCAAAGCGCCGACATCGTTATGCCATCGTCATTGCAGCCCGCAACGAGGAGGCCGTCATCGGCCGCCTGCTCGAGAGCATCCGCCTGCAGGACTACCCGTCGGAGCTGCTCACGGTCTTTGTCGTGGCCGACAACTGCACGGACGGGACGGCGCAGGCGGCGCGCAGCGGCGGCGCGGTCTGCTATGAGCGCTGCGACCCGGACCACCGCACAAAGGGCTACGCGCTGGAATATCTGTTCTCCTGCATCGCGCGGGACTACGGAACGGATGCCTTTGAGGGCTATTTTGTATTTGACGCAGACAATCTGCTCAACCGCGACTATGTCTCGCGCATGAACGAGGCCTTTGACGCAGGCGAGCACATCGTAACGTCCTGCCGTGCCAGCAAAAATTTTGGCGACAACTGGATCTCCGCATCCTATGCCCTGCACTGGCTGCGAACCGTGCGCATGGAACACCGCGCCCGCTCTGTGTTCGGGCTGGCCACGCGCATTCAGGGCACGGGCTTCCTGTTCGCCTCTGAGCTGGTCAAAAACGGCTGGCACTACACCTCGCTGACGGAGGACCGCGCCTTTACGGCCGACGCCGTCGCTGCAGGCTATCCCATCTCCTACTGCGATGCAGCCGTGTTCTATGACGAGCAGCCCGTCTCCCTGCGCATCGCCCTGCGCCAGCGCATCCGCTGGGCCAAGGGCCACCTGCAGGCCTTTGCCGAGACGGGCTGGCCGCTGTGGAAGCATGTGTTCACGTCGCACGACGCCCCGACGGCCTTCATGTCCTACGACATGTTCCTGCTCGTCTGCCCCCGCGCGCTGTGGAGCATCTTCACCTACGCCGCCCGGCTGCTGTGCGCCATTGCGCTGTGGCTGTTCACAAAGGAGAGCTTCGGCGTGGTCGGCGCGGCGCTGCTGGCATGGGCCGCCGGCTTCGGAAAGCGCTGGCTGCGGAACGCGGTCATCGCACTCTATGTCTTTCTGACGGAGCGGCAGCATATGCCCGCCCTGCCATGGTACCGGAAGCTCTGGTTTGCCGTGACGTTCCCGCTGTTCGACGTCATCGGCCGCATCAGCACGGTCATCGCGCTGTTCTCCCATGTGGACTGGAAGCCGATCCCGCACGACTGCGCCGCCGGGATCGACGAGATGCAGACAGCAAAAACAGCCATCTCGTAATGAGACGGCTGTTTTGTTATTCCGATTCCTGACCGGACATTACTGCTTCTTCACGCTGCAGACGAAGTTCCAGCTGTCGCGGCACATATCGGCGACGGTCTTCTCGGCCTTCCATCCAAGGATGGTCTCCGCCTTGTGCGTGTCCGCCCACATCTGGGGCAGGTCGCCCTCGCGGCGCGGGCCGATGACATAGGGCACGTTCACGCCGGTGGCCTCCATAAACGTGTTCACCAGCTCCAGCACGCTCACGGCGTGGCCGGTGCCCAGATTGAAGGCCTCCGCGCCCGTGTGCTCCATGGCATAGTCGATGGCCTTGAGATGGCCCTTGGCCAGATCGACGACATGCAGATAGTCGCGGCGGCAGGTGCCGTCCGGCGTGGGATAGTCGTCGCCGAAGATCGTCAGCTTGTCCAGCTGACCGGCCGCCACGCGGGCGATATAGGGCATGAGATTGTTCGGAATGCCGTTCGGATCGTCACCGAGCAGGCCCGAGGGATGGCCGCCGATGGGGTTGAAGTAGCGCAGCAGCACGGCCGTGAAGCCCGGCGTTGCGGTGCAGTAGTCGCGCAGGATCTGCTCGATCATGACCTTCGTCCAGCCGTAGGGGCTCGTTGCGACATAGGTGGGCATCGTCTCGACATAGGGGATGGCGTTGTCCGGGCCATAGACCGTCGCGGAGGACGAGAACACGAAGCGCGTGCAGCCCGCCTGCGCCATTTCCTCGAGCAGGGCCAGAGTGGAATCCAGATTGTTGCGGTAATAGGCCAGCGGGATATGGCAGCTCTCGCCGACCGCCTTGAAGCCCGCAAAATGCACGACGGCATCGATGCGGTGCGCCGTGAAGATCTCATGCAGGACGGCGCGGTCCTTCGCATCCGCCTGATAGAACGCGGGGCGCTTGCCCGTGATGGTCTCGATCTTGTCGATGACCGTACCGGACGCATTGGACAGGTCGTCCAGAATGACGACGTCGTGGCCCGCCTCAAGCAGCTCGACGCAGGTGTGGCTGCCGATGAAGCCCGCGCCGCCGGTTACCAGAATTTTCATAACGATCCCTCCTGATCTGCAGTGCCGAGGAAGCGGCGGAATGCCGCCCGCCCGGCTTCATTTCGTTTGAAGACGCCCGCGTCCTCCAGTACCTGCGCAAACACCGCGCCGACCTCCCGGCGCAGGATGTCAGCCGTGTTTTCCGGTGTGAACGTGTAACGCGTTTTCAGCTCTTCGACCCAGTCAGCATGCTTGCCGAGGGTCTCGTCTGCGCGGATGTCCGCGCCGGACAGGATGGCCTGCTCCAGTGCGGCCAGCTCGCCCTTCAGGCGGGCAGGCAGAACGGCAAGGCCCATGACCTCGATGAGGCCGATGTTCTCTTTTTTGATATGGTGCAGGGCCGCATGCGGGTGGAACACGCCGAGCGGATGCTCCGGCGTTGTGATGTTGTTGCGCAGGACGAGGTCCAGCTCATAGTCTACGCCGCGGCGGCGGGCAATGGGTGTGATGGTGTTGTGCGGCTCGCCGTCCGTCTCGGCAAAGACGAAGGCGCTCTCGTCCGTGTAGCCGCGCCATGCGCGCAGGATACGGTCGGCCAGCTCCACAAGGCGGTCGCTGTCCGGGCCGGTCAGGCGCAGAACGGACATCGGCCACTTGACGATGCCTGCGCGGATATCGTCAAAGCCGCGGAAGCGGACAGGCTCCTCGACAGGCGCGCGCTCCATGGCAAATGTGTAGTGCCCGCCCTGGAAATGGTCGTGGCTCAGGATGGAGCCGCCGACGATGGGCAGGTCGGCGTTCGAGCCGACAAAGTAGTGCGGGAACTGGCCGACGAAGTCCAGCAGCTTGCGGAAGGCCGCGCGGTCGATCTTCATCGGCGTATGCGTGCCGTTGAAGACAATGCAGTGCTCGTTATAATAAACATACGGCGAATACTGCAGATACCAGCCGCTGCCGTTGATCGTCACGGGAATGACGCGGTGGTTTTGGCGGGCCGGGTGGTTCATCCGTCCGGCATAGCCCTCGTTTTCGGCGCAGAGAGCACACTTGGGATAGCCGGACTGCGGCGCGAGCTTGGCCGCCGCAATGGCGCGCGGGTCCTTCTCCGGCTTGGAGAGGTTGATCGTGATGTCCAGCGGACCGTAGGCGCTCTCGTAGACCCACTTCTGATCGCGCGCGATGCGGTCGCGGCGGATATAATTCGTGTTCTGGCTGAAGGCGTAGAACCAGTCCGTCGCCCGCTCCGGTGAGACGGCATACAGGCTGCGGAATTTGGCCCGCACCTCGTGCGGAGCAGGTGTCAGCACGCCCATCAGCTTCGTGTCGAACAGGTCGCGCGCCACGGAATTATCCTGTGCAACGCCGCGGGAAACGGCGTCCTCCGTCAGTTCGCGGAGCAGGTCTGCCAGCGGCAGCTCCGCCGGGGCGCAGTCAGGGTCGCAGCCGTCGAGCTGCAGGGCCTCGAGCAAACGGTTGCGCGCCCAGAGGCGGTCGTCCGCCTCGATGAGGCCGGTATCCTCCGCATAGCGGAGCAGGCCGGCGATGCAGGCGTCAATCATGGCTGCACACCTCCGCCAGAATGCCGCCCTCCGGGCGGATGGACAGCACATGGCAGCTGCCCTCGCCCAGGACGGCCTCGATGCCGCCGCGGAACTCCTCGAGCTGCTCATTCGGCACGAAGGCCTGAATGGTGCCCGCAAAGCCGCCGCCGTGCACGCGGCATGCACCATGGCCGCCCAGCAGGTGCTTGGCCAGCGCCAGCGCGAACGCGACCTCCTGACGGGCCGTGCGGCCCTCGGGGATCACATTCTGCAGATACATCCACGACGAATCGCCGGATTCCTTGACGTACTCAAGGAAGGCGGGGAAATTGTCGTTTTCGAGCGCGCGCAGCTGCAGACGAACGCGCTTGTTGTCCTCATAGACATGGATCGCGCGCAGCACGGCGCGGTCCCCTGCCGCCTGCCGCACCTCGCCGAGGCGGGCGTAGAACTCGTCCTCCGGCACATCGCGCAGGGCCTCCTTGCCGAACACACGGCACACGGCCTTCAGCTCGTTCGTGATGGCGGCGTAGCAGTCCGTCAGGTCGCTGTGGCTCGCGCCGGAGTCGATGATGCACAGGCTGTAGCCGCAGGAGGCGAAGTCAAAGGCGACGGGCTGGATCTTCGGATGGGCCGGATCCGCAAAATCGATGCCGATGATGTTGCCGACGGCGGAGGCCGTCTGGTCCATCAGGCCGCAGGGTTTTCCGAAGTAGACATTCTCGGCATACTGGCCGACCTGCGCGATCTCCGGGGCCGTCAGTCCGCAGCTGCCGAGGTGGTTCAGGATCACGCCGATGAGGACCTCGAACGCCGCCGAGGACGACAGGCCGCTGCCCGGCAGCACCGTGGAGGTCACATAGGCGTCAAAGGCCACGGGCGCATGGCCCAGCGCGGCGAACCGCGCGGCAATGCCGCGGATGAGGGCCTTCGTCGTGCCCGCCTCGGCGGGGACGGCCTCCAGCTCTGACAGGGAGACCTCGCAGAGGGGATAGCCCTCGGACAGCACGCGGATCGCGCCGCGCTCGCTGCGGGCGACGGCCGCCACGGTGTCGAGATTCACGGCGCCCGCCAGCACGCAGCCGTGCTGATGATCCGTGTGGTTGCCGCCGATCTCCGTGCGGCCGGGTGCGGAGAATACGAAGCCGGGCTTCGTGCCAAACTGATCTGTAAATCGCTTCTTGAGAGATTCGTACATCGGAATGACGCACCTTTCTGTGATTTCTTTTTGTTCGCTTTTAATTACCGATATCTTTATTTTAGGGAAATATGTTGCGGATGCAATGGAATTTTCAAGCGCTGATATGGAAATTTGTTGCCTTTTGTGGTATTCTGATACAGGAGGCGGGTATCATGGCCGTTTATTTCAAGAATTCCTATAAATCCGACGGCGCCGTTCTGCCGCTGTCGGTAAAAAACGTCGGGTTTCAGCAGTGCACGCCCGGCTACCGCTGGGGCGCGGGCGTGCGGGATCACTATCTCATCCACTACGTTGTCTCCGGCCGCGGGACGTTCACGGCGGCCGGGCGGGCCTTCCCCGTGCGCGCGGGCGAGGTCTTTCTCGTCTGGCCGAACGTCGTGGTGAGCTACGAGGCAGACACGGAATCGCCGTGGGAATACTACTGGCTCGGCTTCAGCGGGCCGGATGCCGCCGCCCTGCTGGCGCGCACGGACCTGCGCCCGGACGCGCCCGTGCTGCACATCGACTTTGGGCGGACGTTCCAGCGCTACATCACCGCGATCTACGAGGCGCGCGGCCAGTCCGCGTGGAGCCGGACGCAGATGCTGGGCTATGCCTACCTGCTGCTCGGCAAGCTCATCGAGGGACGGGAAGGCCCAGAGGACCGCGGAGACGTCATCGACCGCGCGGCGGCCTATATCGAGAACAACTACGCCGAGCCCATCACCGTCGACGACATCGCCTCCTTTGCCGGGGTGAGCCGCAGCTGGCTCTACCGCGGCTTCATGCAGCGCTTCGGCCGCTCCCCCACCGCCCTGCTGCGGGAGACCCGGCTGAAAACGGCGCGCACCCTGCTGCGCGGCACGACGATGCATATCTCCGAGATCGCGTGGTCCGTCGGCTACCCGGACGCGCTCTATTTCTCGCGCGTGTTTGCCGCCAGCGAGGGCTGCTCCCCGAGCGTCTACCGCGCCGAGAGGCGCACTCCGCAAGGAAGTGCGCCTCAGTTATATTCGCCGGACAGCGAGTGATATTGCCCTTCGGACAGTGAAATGATGCTTCGCACGTGATATTGCCTGCGGCAGTTTGAGCGGCGAATAGAATATCACAAAAGCCAGGCGGCTTTTATATCACTTTCCGAATTGAAAAATATCACTCCGGGCAAAGCCCGGAATATCTTTTGTCGGTAGACACAGCGAGCATCGGATCGTGCAAAAAGAAGGCAGTGCAAATTTGGCACTGCCTTCTTTTTTATTCGGTCGGCGATCCCGTTTTTTGAAACTCAAAGCACTTTTGCCAAAAAATCCTGCAGGCGCGGGTTTTTCGGCGCGCCGAAGATCTGGTCCGGCGTGCCCTCCTCGACGAGCTTGCCCTGATCGAGGAAGAGCACGCGGTTTCCGACCTCGCGGGCAAAGCCCATCTCATGCGTGACGACGACCATGGTCATGCCGGTGTGCGCCAGCTCCTTCATAACGTCGAGCACCTCGCCGACCATCTCGGGGTCGAGCGCGGAGGTCGGCTCGTCGAACAGCATGACCTCCGGCTCCATCATGAGTGCGCGCACGATGGCCACGCGCTGCTTCTGGCCGCCGGAGAGCTGGATGGGATAGGCGTCGGCGCGGTCCTCAAGACCGACGCGGCGCAGCAGCTGCAGGGCCTTTTCCGACGCGGCCTCGTGCGGCACGCGGAGCACCTTTTCCGGCGCCAGCGTCATATTCTGCAGGATGGTCCGGTGCGGGAAGAGGTTGAAATGCTGGAAGACCATGCCCATCTTCTGGCGCAGCTGGTCGATGTTGACCTTTTTCTGCGTGATATCGACGCCGTGGAACAGGATAGATCCACTCGTCGGCGTCTCCAGCAGGTTCAGGCTGCGCAGGAACGTGCTCTTGCCGGAGCCGGAGGGGCCGATGGCTGCGATGACATCGCCCTGCCGGATATCGACGGAGATGCCGTCCAGCGCGCGGATGGCGTCCTTTTTGAAATACTTGCAGAGATTCTGCACGGAGATGATGACATTATCTGCGGTCGCCACGGCTCATTCTCCTTTCAAAATACTGGATGATTTTCGACGTTGGGAACGTCAGGCAGAAATACACGCAGGCAGCGATGATCAGCGGCTCGCCAATGGAGAACGTCGCGGACTTCACGGAGTTCACTGCGGACATGATCTCCTGCACGCCGATGGTATAGCAGATGGACGACTCCTTGATGATCGTCACGAACTCATTGGCGATGGCCGGGAGGATGTTCTTGATGGCCTGCGGCAGCACGATGGACTGCAGCGTCTGGCGGCGCGTCAGGCCGAGGCTGCGGGCGGCCTCCGACTGGCCGGGGTCGATGCTCTGGATACCGGCGCGGATAATCTCGCTGAGGTAGGCAGCGGAGTTCAGCGCCAGCGAAATGACGCCCGGCAGAAAGCGCTCAAAGCGGATGAAGCCGAACAGTTTGAACGACGGCAGATTCACGCCGCCGAACACAATGTAGTAAATGATAAACAGCTGCACCAGCATCGGTGTCGCGCGGAACACCTCCACATAGATGGAAGCGAAAATGTTCAGAGGCTTAACGCGGCTCATGCGCATCAGCGCCAGCACGAGGGCCAGCAGGAAGCCGAACACGACCGTCAGGAACGACAGCGAGACGGTGCAGATCATGCCCTCCTTGAACATGGTCAGGTATCGCAGGGCGGCGCGGAAGCCATTGACAGAAAGCAACGGGGGTCCCTCCTTTTTTATTTTGACAGACAGGCAGACTTCTCTCGCCGTTCCGGCGGGAGAAGTCTGCGATTTCCTTACTCTTTCAGATGCGTGCTTACCCCTGATTATCCAGCAGACCTTCGTAGGTATTGCCCTCGGCAAGCGTGTTGGCCTCGGCGACAAACTTGTCCATGGAGCCGTCCTCCTTGGCAGCGGCAATGGCGAGGTTCACGGCAGCCAGCAGCGCGCCATTGTCCTTGCTCACGCCGACGACGGAACCCTCCTGCTCATAGGGGACGTCGAACTTGACACACAGCTCCGGATAGTTCTTGGCATAGGCCTCAGCAACGACCGTTTCGATGAACGCGCCGTCCAGCTTGCCGCTCAGCAGCTCTGCAATGATATCCGTGACCTTCGAGAGCTCCACGATATCGGCGTCCGGCGTGTTCTCCTTGGCGAGGTCGGCCTGAATGGAGCCGAGCTGCGCGCCGATCTGGTAGTCTGCCTTGTTGGCCTCAGCCAGCGCGGAGAAGGAATCCGCCTTGTCCTGCACGGTCACAAACGACTGGCCGCCAACATAGTAGATATCCGAGAAGTCCATCTTGTCCTCACGGGCGGGATCAGGTGAATAGCCGGAAAGTGCAAGATCGACCTTCTTCGCGCTGAGCTCGCTGAGCGTACCGTCGAAGTCCATGGGGATGATCTCGAGCTCGAGGCCGAGGTAATCAGCGATGTACTGTGCAAGCGCAATGTCGAAGCCCACAAGCGTCGGATTCTCGTTCTCATCGATGGAATAGAATTCATACGGCGCGAAGTCCGGACTGGTCGCGACGGTCAGCTTGCCGTCCGTGACCGTCTTCAGCAGGGGCTTCAGCTCCTCGATGGACATGGATGCATAATCGGTTTCATCTGCGTCTGCGCCCTTGCCGCAGCCCGCAAACAGAGACAGCGCCAGCGCGAGGGCCAGCGTCAGGACGATCCATTTTTTCATGCTTTCATTCTCCTTCATGTTCCGGCGGAGCGTGTCCGCTTTATCGCTTGAATTTATATACATTCTATATCAATTTTTATTCAAAGTCAATCCCAAAAACCGACGAAGAATCCATCATGCAGAGACACAATGCTGTGCAGCTTTCACAAGAACGGCCCAGAAATTGAATTTTCTGAAATAGCAAAAATATGGCTTGACAAATTCCGCAAAATGAAGTACAATAATTTACGCAAATCGCACCATGCTACTGTGGCTCAGTTGGTAGAGCAGCTGATTCGTAATCAGCAGGTCGCCGGTTCGAGTCCGGCCAGTAGCTCCAAAAGCAGTCCTTGTTCGCAAGGGCTGCTTTTTCGTTGTAGAAACCACCCCCACCGGCTGCGCCGGTGGGGGTCCTTTTCTCAGCAAAAGCCGGCCGCCCGGAAAACCCGGACGGCCGGTTTGAAATTGTGTTACAGCAGCGCCTTTTTCTGCTCCAGCCGGTCGTAGTTATGCAGCCAGTCGGATTTAAGGAAGTAGATGAGGAAAATGATACAGCTCACGCCCCAGGTAAGCGGGTAGGCCGTGAAGATGACGTCGATCTTCCCCACGAGCGGCACGACAACAGAGATGTAGGCCACGCGCAGCACACACCAGATGGCAAGCATGATGAACATCGGCACCGTCGGCTTGCCCGCGCCGCGCATAATGCCCGCGATGCAGTGGGCAAAGGCCAGGAAGCAGAAGAACAGCGCCTCCACATGGGCCTGCCGCACGCCGATCTCAATGACGGCGGGGTCGTTCTGGAAAATGGCCACGAGCGGCTCTGCCAGCAGGAATAGCACCACGCCGATGCACTCGGCCAGCGTTGTGGAGCAGACGATGCCGAAGCGCACGCCCTTCTTCACGCGGTCATACTGATGTGCACCGAGGTTCTGGCTGACGAAGGTCGTCAGCGCCATTGTGAAGCAGGTGATGGGAAGGAAGGCAAAGCCCTCGAGCTTGGCATAGGTGCCGCAGCCCGCCATGGCGTTCGAGCCGAAGGCGTTGATGTTGCTCTGCACGATGACGTTTGCGAAGGCGATGATGGAATTCTGTACGCCGGAGGGCAGACCGAAGTGGATAACCTGCTTGAGCATGGGCAGATGGAAGCGAATTTTGCGCAGGCACACACGGTAGACCGTGTCATAGTGGCACAGGCGGAAGATGCACAGGCCGAGGCTCACGAACTGCGAAATGCTCGTCGCCAGTGCGGCAGACCAGACCCCCCAATGGAACACACCGACAAACAGCAGGTCGAGCGCGATGTTCACAAGCGACGACAGGATCAGGTAATACAGCGGGTGGCGGCTGTCTCCCACGGCCTGCAGGATGCCGACGCAAAGGTTATACATGACGATGGCTATGGAGCCCGCAAAATACATCCGGAAATAGTCGATGGAGTTCGGCAGCACGTCCGTATCCGTCTTCATGAGGCGCAGCAGCTGCGGCGTGAGCGTCATGCCGAGCACCGTCAGCACGATGCCCGCCGTCAGGCCGAAGGCCAGCGTCGTATGGACGGCCGTCTGGAGTTTCTCGTTGTCCTTCGCGCCGTAATAGCGTGCGATGACGACGCCCGCGCCGACGGCGATGCCGTTGAAAAAGCCGACGAGCAGGAAGATCAGACTGCCGGAGGAGCTGACGGCAGCATAGGCGTTCTTATCTAGGAAGCGGCCGACGATAAAGGCGTCAGCTGTGTTGTAGAGCTGTTGGAAAATGTTTCCGAGCAGGATAGGCAGGGCAAAAAACAGCATGCCGCGCCAGATCGAGCCGGAGGTCAGCGAATGCTTCATCTTCGTCTCCTTTTCTTTTCTGAAATTTTATTTAGACACAGACGCTCTGTGCCGCAATCATGCTTGAGGACCGGAAATCGGGGGAAGGAAAGAAGGAACGGAAACCGTCAGGGTGTCCTTTCGCGTTCCTTCACCCGCCGCAGCGGCAAAAAATGCAAAATAATATTCTATTTTACCCTTTTGCAAACGGCTTGGCGAAAAAGTCCGAAAGGACCTTTGGGATAAGCTGCAGACCTGCTGCCTAAAATTGGCCGCAGGTCTTTTTTGCAGAGATTCTGCCATAATTATAGCATGGTTTTTCCGTTCCCGCAAGTCCTGCTGCACGCCGCGAAAAAAAATGCTGCGGAGGTCCTCCGCAGCATCGGGCCGTCAGGGCTTCAGTTTCTGCACCGCATCCGTGATGGTCTGCTCCACAGCATCGGCGGCCTTCTGCGCCTCCCGGCGCACGCCGGACTGCCGCGGCAGCATCAGCGCTACCGTGCCGCCTGCGGCCATGCCGAGGCCGAGCGTCAGCAAAAAGGATCGTACCTGCATCGTTCTTCCTCCCTTCACGCTTTTCTGCACGGTTAGCATGCCCGCGCCTGCGCAAAAAAACACTTCAGCTTTTTGCCAAGCTGCTTTCGAAATTGCAAAAATGAAATTTTGAAATATTATCTTGCAATTTTTCCCGCTGCGGGGAGTGATGGAACGAGAAGGGAGACCCTGACGGTTTCCATTCCTGCTTTTCTTCCCCTCCGAAGCTTTTGGCCGGCAGTTTTTTGACCGTCTGTCACTTTTCATTTTTGAATTGCTGTGCTATACTGAAGGAAAATCCCATGCACAGAGAGGAACGGACTATGACAACAATCTACCTGATCCGGCACGCGGAGGCGGAGGGCAATGTCTTCCGCCGCATCCACGGCCAATATGATTCCTGCGTGACGCCGAACGGCCGCCGCCAGATCGCGGCGCTGGCGCAGCGCTTTGCAGGCATCCCCGTCGACGCGGTCTATGCCAGCGATCTGAAGCGCACCTGCCTGACGGCGACGGCCATCTACCGGCAGAAGGGCCTGCCGCTCCACCGCGACGCGCGCTTCCGCGAGGTCGGCCTCGGCCCGTGGGAGGACACGCCGTTTGGCGAGTTGGAGCGACGTTATCCCGCGCAGCTGCACGCCTTCTCTCACGATTCCTACCATTGGTATGTGGAGGGCGCGGAGTGCTTCCTGCAATATGCACACCGCTTCCTTGCCGGGCTGGACGACGTCGTCCGCCGTCACGAAGGGCAGTCCATCGCCATTTTCTCTCACGGCATGGTCCTGCGCGGCGCGCTGATAGAGCTGTTCTTCCCCGGGCAGGACGAAGGCGTCAGCCACAGCGAGAACACGGCCGTCACGGAGCTGCACTGGGAAAACGGCAGCTATGAGCTGATCTCGCTGAACGACGCTACGCACCTGACGCCGGAGCTCTCGACGCTCGGCCGCCAGAACTGGTGGCGCGGCAGCCGCTATCTGGATTTCAATATGTGGTATCGCGACGTGGCTCCGGAGGACGCTCCCCTGCTGGCCGCGCTTGGCTGCCCGCAGACGGAGCCGGGCGACCGCGTTCGCATCGCCATGCTGCGCGATACCCCCGCCGGGATGGTCGCCACGCGCCGCTTGGACGGCGATGAGGGCGCGCTGCTGCATCTGGCCCTGCTGCCGGAGCACCGCGGCTGCGGGCTGGCGGCGCAGCTTCTGGGCGAGGCGATCTGCCCGCTGCGTGCCGGGGGCGCAAAGCACCTGCGCCTGCTTCGCCCGGTAACGGACACGGGCACAAAGCGCCTGCTCGCCACCTATGGCATCACGGACGGCTGCTCCATCGTGCCGACGGAAGAATAACTACTTCTTGCTTTCTCCTGCCCGGCATGGTAGAATAGGCTTACAGAAAAGAAAGAGAGGTACCTCCCATGGCAGAACCCTATGTCAACCCCGCGGAGCTTCCGGTGAAGCGCCGCGAAAACATCGCCCTCGGCGTGCTCGGCGCGCTGCTCTTCTCCGCCGCCGGTGGCCTGGTCCATTTCGGCTTGCTGCAGCTCGGCTATATCGCGTGGATCAGCGCGCTGGTCGGCATGGCCGCCGGTTACTTCGGCTATGGCCTGTTTTCCGGCCGGAAGAACACCGTGCACGGCGCGATCCTCGCCGTCGTGTTCACCATGCTGATGATCGTCGCCGCCGAATATTTCGGTCTGGCAAAGGAGATCTTTGATGCGCTCAAGGAAACCTACGATATCGCGTTCCGCGATGCCTTGGCATCCGTTCCCGATTTCCTGACGGAGGCGGAGATCCGAACCAGCGTTCTGAAGGACCTTGGCATCGCCTTTGTCTTCAGCATTCTGGAGGCCGTCTTCTTCATCCGCGACGCCGTCCGCAAGTCCAAGGCCGCCGCTGCCGCCGAGACAGAAGCTGCCGCAAAGAACCCCGCAGAGTTCTGATCCCCGATCTATCCAAAGAGCCGCCCACCGAGGGCGGCTCTTTGCCGATCAGGAAGGCTTCCCTTTCGCCAATGGGGCGACGTGCGCTGCCGTTTGAGTGCTCTGCAGGACTTTTGACACGCAGAAAAGCAAAAAGAAAGACATGCATGCGGCAGGCACCTTTGCGCAGCCGGAGGAATGGCAGAAAAATCTGGACTATCTCGGCGACGGCACTCAACCGAGCGGGCCGTCGCCATTGATGCCTTTAACGAGCTGCTTGCGTACATCTGTAACAGTGCATACCACCCCGAAATCGTGAACGCTCTGCAGCGGCCGCCGGTTCGGATCCCGGCAGAGGCCTTTGATGCCGAGCAGATCCACAGCACACGGGAAGTCGACGCCGATTTCCGCAGCACCAGCCGTACGCCCCTGTTATATGTCGACGGGCACGCCGGCGTGGGCGACCGGTGCCGACACGGCGGCGAGCTGCAGCCGGAGCGCGACCAAATGCTTCTCCACCTGCGCAAAGGCAACCGCACCGCCTACCGCATACGGGCGGCAACCGACCCGAACGTAAAAAATACGGTACTTTGGCACGGCAGCGGCACGCTCCGCACACAGCCCGACGGAACGGATGCCGTGCTGGTCTGGGTCTGCTGCTCGTCCGACACAGTCAAGGTCGAAGCCGCTGAGGCCGCACGGGTAGAGTAATCTATGGGAAACAGCTATTTTGATGAAAAGCTGCACTTTGCGCAGATAGAGTACGGAAAGCAGCCGCCCTTCTCCGGTTTTCTTCCCGGCATTCCGGCGTGGTGCAACTACAACGATCGTGGGCAGGTGGTTTGCAGTTTCAGTATGCAGGACAAGGATCACGTGATTTTGGAATTCACCGCCTCCTCGACCGCCTATCGCAACACCGCACAGACGGGCTTCCGCACCTTCCTCAAGCGCGATGGGGCAGTCATTGATTCATTTGCCGACAGCATGGGCACGATGAGCCTCAAACCGAATGTTCTGCGGCTGGAATGGAAAAATGAGCGAACGTCCGTTGAGATCGTATATTTTACACTGCCGAACGAGCGTATGGCAGGGCTTTGCCGCGGGCTGCGCGGCTGAAATCTCTCATCCGTGGAAATGCTGCTGGAGCTGCTCGACAGCCTTGTGACCATCGTGCCATATGGCGTACGCGACGAAAAGCTGAAGCTGAAGCCGAACCTCAGCACGGCGTGGATGCGTGTAAAAAAGCAGAGGAAAACCTTCCGCGCTTCAGCATCCGCATCAGTATGGAGGGCGGCAATTACTGCTATCCGCTCACCATTCTGGACGACCACGCCCGTTTCTCGCTTGCGATCGCGCCGCGGTTAAGCACGAAAAACGTAGTAATTCCCACTTTCCTTGAGGTTTTCCGGCAATACGGTCTCCCGAAGTCGATTCTTTCTGGCAATGGCGCACAGTTTTCCGGCTTCAAGCAGAGCTGCACGCAGTTCGAACGTCTGCTCACGGAGCTGGATATCCTGCCGATCTACGGACGGATCAGGCATCCGCAGACCCAGTGCAAGATTGAGCATTTTTACAGGACAATGAATCAGGAGCTGCTGTAACACGTTACCATGCATGACATCGACGACGTATGTGAGCAGTTCAGGCACTGGCGGCAGAAGTACAACAGTGTCCGCCTTCACGAGGCGCTCGGCATGAAGGCGCCTGCCGAGGTCTATATTCCAAGCGGCTGGCAGCTACCGGAAAAATCATCCCGTGGGAGTACGGCGGAGAGTACCAGGTGATCAAGGTGAACAGCTGGGGCTACGTCCACTTCGATAAATGGCAGATCTGTCTCAGTCAGACCATGATCGATCAGTGCATTGAATTTCGCCGAAACCCTGACTGGGAGTCCTTCTCCGCCTGCTTCCGGAATTTCAGAAGCGCGGAGCTCAAAATCGAAAACGGCGAACTTATTCACCGAAAAATCACAAGGCTGTGAATTGTGTGCCATGTCTGTACACCGCTGTATACCATGTTGCTCTTGACAACATACACGTCCTTTCGCCCCTTCCCTAACGCAAAGCCCAGAAACTTAAAATTTCGGGTCGAGAATACGCTGACAACTCTGCTCTTTTCTACGTTCATCTTGAGTTTCAGTTTTCCCTCAAGATACCGTTGGGTGCTTTCCAGAAGCCTCTCGGCTGCTCGCTTGCTCCTTGACAGAACTACAATATCATCCGCATAGCGGATGACCGGTACGCCCCGTCTTTCCATCTCCTTGTCGTATTCGTTCAGGTAGATGTTTGCAAGCAGTGGGCTGAGCGGGCCTCCCTGAGGAGAACCCTCTTCCGTTTTCACCAGCAGTCCGTTTTCCATCACTCCGGCTTTCAGATGCCGCTTAATCAGTTCAATCACCCGTTTGTCATGGATGTTCTTTCGCAGAAGATTCATCAGCAATTCGTGGTTTAAGGTATCGAAGTATTTGGATAAGTCCACAAGCACCGCCTGAGTATATCCCCGCTCCGCATATTCCTTCACCTTTAGAATCGCCATCTGGGCGCTTCTGCCCGGACGATAGCCGAAGCTATTGTCCGAGAATAACGGTTCGTAGATCGGTGTTAGCTGCTGTGCAATTGCCTGCTGGATGATCCGGTCTACGACCGTTGGGATTCCCAACTTTCGCACTCCGCCATCCGGCTTGGGAATTTCCTTCCGGCGCACCGGCTGGGGCTTGTACTTCCCCTGCCGTATCATCTCCAGAAGTTCTTCCCGGTGTTCTCTCAACCAGGGCAGCGCCTGCTCAACGGTCATCCCGTCAATTCCCGGCGCTCCCTTGTTGGTCTTGACACGCTTGTAGGCCCTGTTCAGGTTTTCCCTGCTCAGGATTCTTTCAAGCAGATCCGCACCGTCCTGTTCCTTTACGTCCTGACCGCCAACACTCTGCGCTCCCGCATACCCTTCGTGTTCCGCACTTGCTCTTTGCGGGCAGCTCAGGTTGCCCTGATATTCTGCGTTCTTCATGTTGACCTCCTTCGTTCTGCAGCAAAGTCTATCGATAATCTAAGCAAAGAACGTGCGCGGCTTCTTCAGTTAAAGCAGCCCAGCGAGAGCATCTGCACAGAAAATGTTGACATACAACACGTAGAAGATGCATCCTCGGAGCGCTTTTGGCTCGATGAGCGGATTCAGCTACTAGATTCTTTAATAGTCCTCCCCGCTGTTTAGAAATTTCCGACGAGGAGTGTCAGCTTTTGGAGGGGAAGGTACTATGTATTCATGGAATTGCTGGAATTGGGAAATCACAGCTCCTAGCGCATAAAACGCAACAGCTCTTAGATTCAGGAAGATCTGCGCTTCTGTTGGTTGCAGGGATCTATTTTACAGACTCGCCTATCCGCGAACAGATCATGAAAAACTTACAATTGGATTGCAGTTTTGAAGATTTAGTCGATATTCTTGAGGTAAGAAGAAGACAGACGGAAAATTCTCCGTGCTGTGCCATGCGGTCGCAGAGGACTATCCGCAGATCGAGGTCGAGGATTGGTATGTGGATATTATGGCGGCCAATCTGGTCGATCCGGCGACACGCAGCCGTTTTCAGGTCTTCCTCCTGCCCAATCTGTACGGCGACATCCTGACCGACGCGGCGGCGCAGCTGCAAGGCGGCGTTGGAACGGCGGGCAGCGCCAATATCGGTACGCGCTATGCGATGTTCGATTCCATACACGGCACGGCGCCGCGCCTGATCGCTGAGGGAAAGGGAGACTACGCGAACCCGACCAGCATCCTGCGCGCCGCGGCGATGCTCCTGCGGCAAATCGGAAGGCAGGCGGAGGCGTCGCGGCTCGACCGCGCGCTCGACGACACCCATGTCACACAGGAGATGACCTGCGCGCAGATCGGCGCGTCCGTCGAGGCCAAGCTATAAATTTATATAGGTATTGGAAAGCGCAGAAATCGTTGCCGATTTCTGCGCTTTCGCCGGAAAAGAGGAAAAGATCGTTTATACCATAAGTGCCCGCAGGCGCTGAAGGATCGCGTCGTAATCGACCTTGGAAAAGTCCGTCGTGTCCACGTCGATGCGCTTTTCGCCGATCCGGAAGACCGACATCCCGCGCTTGCGGAAGCTCTCTTGAAACTCTTGCAGGGAGATCGGTTCGGGAATGACGCCGATGTTATCTTTCTCCGGATAGCAGGTAGAGAGCACGTGACCGCGGTGACGGGTGGGGTCGGCGTTGCGCTCGACATAGCGCCTGTAGATCACTCGCTCGTCGCCGCCGAAGAAGATCGTGATCGGTTCGCAGCCGTACGCGACGATCATCTGCTCCAGCCCGGGCAGGGCGTACCACTCAAAATTGTTCTCCAAAATGACGGAGCTGCCTGCGGCAAGGATCTGCCGTGCGGCGTAGTAAAGGCTTTCGAGCGCGGCATGATTCAGCTTTGTCTTCTCGTCGTGACTCTGAAAACCGATCGTATCGAAAAGAATTTCTTTAATGGAATCCTTGCACAGCAGGGGAATGTTCAGCCGCTGCTGAAGGTAGGACGCAAAACGGGATTTACCCGTCGCGGGCAGACCCGCGATCAAAATCAGATTCACTGCAATGCCTCCGTTTCTTCTGCCAGCAGGCGCAGAACGCCAAGCGGCACGGCATCCTCCTGTAGCTTGGCCGTCTCGATCCGGTAGCTGCCGCGATAAATACCGTAGACCAGACGCTCCGTCTGCGTGCGCAGGCGGGAGAGAAGCGGCTCGCCCAGCAGCGCGACACCGCCGCCGATGGCAAGCACCTCCGGATCGAGCAGCGCGATCACGTTGGAAAGCCCCACGGAAAAGCGGTAAGCGTGCCGGTCAAGCAGCGCACAGGCGTAGGCATCTTCGCTGCGGATCGCCTCCGCCCAGTCCTGACAGGTCAGGATTTCCTGCTGCTTGGCGGAGAGAACGCTTGCAGGCGGGATTTTTGCCTGCCGCAGACAATGCTCCACCGCCCAGCCGGAACACAGCGCTTCGACGCGCTCAGCCGTGTCCGCCGCACCGACGGTGTAGCTCTGGCCGAATTCCATGCTGCCGCGCCCCTGCGCGAGATACAGCTGCCCGTTCAGCACCGCGCCACCGCCGACGCCGCTTCCGATGTTCGTGTAAAAGAAATTCCGCGTCCCGCGTCCGGCACCGAGGCGGTACTCGCCCCAAGTTGCCGCGTCCGTGTCGTTGTAGACGCGCACGGGCAGGCCGGTCTTCTCTTCCAAATAGGTCTTGAGTGGGAAATCGCTCCAGCCGGAGATCTGCATGGAGCCGAGGACGCACCCGCTGCGGGCGTCCACCGGTCCGCCGAAGCCGACGCCGATGTGCGCGATGCGCGCGCCGTTTTGCGCAGCCGCGGCGGAAAACAGTGGTACCTGCGCGGTGACGGCCTCCAAGATTCCCTGAAACCCCCGCTCGCGGGCGACCGAAAGCCGTGAGCGCTGCACGATGCAGCCCTGCGCGTCCCCGAGGACGAATTGCAGCTTCGTTCCGCCGGTCTCAACGGCAAGAAAGAGATCGCTCATATCATTTGGCTGCGGCGAAGCACTCCATATAGCGCTCCGACGCGGTTCCCACAGCGGCACGCAGATACTTCACAAAGTCGCGCACGTCGCCCTTTTCGTGTGTTTGCGTGTAGGAATAGAGCGCGCTGACGTAGGCGCTGCGGATCTCCGTTCCGACATTGACCTTACAGATGCCCATTGCGATCGCGCGACGGATGTCCTCCTGCGGGATGCCCGTTCCGCCGTGCAGCACGAGCGGGACGGGGCAGCGGCGCACCAGCTCCTCCAGAAGGTCAAAGTGCAGCTTCGGCTCGCCCTTGTAGAAGCCGTGTGCGTTGCCGATGGAAACGGCGAAGAAATCCACGCCGCTCTCGCGGACGAAGCACTCGGCCTGATCCGGATCGGTAAATTCGCTGAACTTGCTCTTCACGGGGCCTTCTTCGCCGGCAATCACGCCAAGCTCGCCCTCCAAAAGAACGCCGCGCTCGTGGCAGTAGGCGCTCAGGGAGGAGGTGATCTGCAAATTTTCCGCAAAGGGGCGGTGCGAACCGTCGAACATCACGCTGTCAAAACCTGCGTCTACGCACCGCAGCAAAAGCTCCTGATCGGTGCAGTGATCCAGATGACTGTATACATCGATCGGGTAGGCATCGTTGAGCGCCTGTACGAGCTTTACAAAAGTCTTTTCACCCATGAAGCGGGCGCAGCTCATGCTCGCCATGAGGATCAGCGGCTGCCCGAGCCGCGCCGCCGTTTCGCACAGCGCGACCATTTCGTCGTAGGTGTTGACGTTAAAGGAGCCCAAGGCATAGTTTTCGTGCTTTGCACGCAGTAAATAATTTTCCATCATTATATATTCTCCAAGACGACCCAGCCGCCCTCACGTGAGGACTGCTTTGCCGCGTCGATAAACTGACATACTTTATAACCGTCATAGAAGCTGCAAGAGACCAGTGACGGGTCGCCCAGCGCGACGGCGCGGAAGAAATCGCGGTATTCCACGCACTTCTGCTCCACATAGCCGATGCCGAGGTCGGCCATGGGCCACAGTTCGCCGTTCGGGTGCTCCGGCCCCATCTTAATGCGGTGGAACCCGCGTTCGTCGGACGGATCATTCGAGGAGTAGAACTCCAGCTCGTTCGGACGCTCTCTGGAGAAACGCGCGGAACCTTTGCTGCCGTAGATTTCAATGTCGAGCGAGTCCTCATGCCCCAAACAGAAGCGGCTGGACCAGAGCGTTCCGGTCGCGCCGTTCTCAAACTCGACCAGCGTCTTGATGTCGTCGTCGACATCGACCGCCTGCGTGCCGAGCAGGGTAGAGGTATCCGCGCCGGAGAGTAGCGCGTTTGCGTAGATGTTGCGTTCCTTGACGAACGTCCGGCTCACGGCGCATACGCGGCGCACATCGCCCAGCAGATAGCGGCCAATGTCGATCGCATGGGAGCCGGTGTCACCCAGCGTGCCGCTTCCGGCGCGCTTCTCGTCAAAGCGCCATTGCATCGGCTTGAGGTCGCTCATGCCCCAAGACTGGATATAGCGCATCTGAATGCTGTAGATCGTGCCGAACTCACCGCGCTCCATAAGGCGCTTGATCATGCGCACGGCCGCCAGCGCGCGGTTGTTGTGGCCGCAGGCGGCGACGACACCCATGCGCTCGGCTTCCTTGTACATCTCGTAGGCCTCCTGCGCATTAAGACCCAACGGCTTTTCGCAAAAGACGTGCTTGCCCGCGCGGATCGCCTCGATCGCGATCTGACGGTGCAGGTCGTTCGGCGTGGCAATGACGATGACGTCCGTTTTTTCGTCCGTCAGGAGCGTGCGCCAGTCCGTCGCGGCGCGCCGGAAGCCGAACTGCTTCATGCCCTCCTGCGCCGCCTGCGGGGTATGCCCGACGATGCACTCCAGACGCGGCTGCACATCGGACGGATAATAATAAATTGGATAGCTTCCGATGGAGAGCGTATGCAGCTTTCCCATGAAGCCGGATCCGACCATACTGATTCCGATTGTTTTCATGTTATATACTCCCATAGCCGAGCCGCTTTATCGGCGGCGGTCGTGTCGGTGGTTTTCAGGTTCCGCGCTCAGCGCAGGGTCGCTTCGATCCCGCGCAGATATTCGATGGCGCGCCGCGCAGCCGTGAAGGGTTGCTCGGAGCGTTTGGTAAACGCCGCTTCCATCGTCAGATAGCCGTCAAAGGAAATGTCCTTGAGTGCCTGCATCATCTCGGTAAAGTCATAGCCGCTGTCGCCCGGAGCCATCCGGTTGTAATCCGAAAGGTGGATGTGCCGAATGTCCGCCCCGTGCAGCCGGACGTAATCCTCCGGCTGTTCTGCGCGGAAGAGCGCGTGCGCCACATCGAACATCAGGTCAACATTGTCAAGACCGCTCTGCGCGCGCAGTTCCTTCGCGTCGTCCAGCGTTTCGACAAGGTTGGCGTCCGAGGGTGTCGGCTCGATCAAAAGGCGGATGCCGAGCCGCTGTGCGTGCTGCCCGATGGCGGTCAGCGACTCGAGCGCCCAGCGCCACGCGTCCTCTCTGCGCGTCCCGTAGATGAAAAAACCGGGAACGTAGAGGATCTGACGGCACTCCAGATCGGCCGCAAGGTCGCAGATGTCGCAAAGGTGCTTTACCGTCCACGCGCGCTCGCGGGCGTTGGCGGAGGCAGGGTTCGCGCCCGCCGCGACACCCGTCACGGGCAGAAGGGTTGAAAAGACCATGTTGTGCGCTTTCACAAAGGAGAGAAGCGCCTTGCGATCCTGCTTGTCCATAAAGTCCGGCCAAGCGTGCGGCGCCGTGCAGCCAAGCTCCACGGCATCGTAGCCGAGGACGGACAGACGGCGAATGACCTCTTCGATCGGGTAGGCGGGCAGCCAATTCGGATAGCTGCTGAAAGCCCATGTGTTAAAGGAATATTTCATAAGGAACCTCCGGTCGCGTGCGCGATCACTGTCTGGTTTTTCTACGTTCGGAAATGTTGTTGAGGGTAACGGCGACGATGATGATCAGGCCGCGGACGATCTTCTGCTGCGGAACGCCGAGGCCGCCCATGATCAGGCCGTTGTTGATCATGCCCATGAGCATGGAGCCGACAAAGGCGCCGACGATGCTTCCGGTGCCGCCGGTCATTGCCGTGCCGCCGAGCACGACGGCTGCGATGATGCTCATTTCATCGTTTTCACCGTAGGTGTACTTCGCGGCCTGCGTTCTGCCGGCGTAGAGCAGACCCGCGACGGCGGCGCAGAAGCCGGAGAACATATAGGTGCGGATGAGAATGCTGTTGACCTTGATGCCGGAGTATTTTGCGGAGGTAGCGTTGCCGCCGACGGCCAGCACCTTTCTGCCGAAGGGACGCAGGCGCAGCAGAATGACGCCGATGATCACAAAGACGATCGTCCAGATGAGCAGAACGGGGATGCCGAACACGTCGCTGTAGCCGAAGATGTGGTTGAAGGTCTTGTGATAGATCGGGACGGACTTCGTGTCGCTGATCCACATGGCCACGCCCTTGAGCGCGAACTGCATACCCAGCGTCATCAGGAAGGCGGGGATCTTCATGTAGGTGATGAAAGTACCGTTAATCGCGCCGATCAGCGTGCCGACCAGAAGCGCCACCGCGATGCCCGCGAACATATTGTCCGTCTTTTCCAGCACGATTGCGCAGAGCAGGCCGGAGATCGGCACGACGCCGGAGACGGTCAGGTCGATGCCGCCCGTGGCGATGACAAAGACCATGGCGACGGCCATCACGGAGATCATCGCGGTCTGTCTTGTGATGTTCAGAATATTCGTCAGCGAGAAGAAGGTGTCGCCCAGCCAGATGGCAAACAGGCCGATCGTGCACAGAAAGATGATGTATACCATGTACTTGGCGATGTCGACCCGTCCCCGTAGGTCGTGTAGACTGGTTTTACATTTGAACTGCATGCTGAAGCTCCTCCTCCGAGTGAATTTCGTTTCGCATAATGGTCTTCTGGATCTGTCCGTTTTTCAGGACGATGATGCGGTCGCAGATCGCCAAAACCTCCGACAGCTCCGAAGAAATGAAAAGAACGCTTTTCTTCTCCTTGGCAAAGCTGCGGATGATCCGGATGATCTCCGTTTTTGCGCCGATGTCCACACCGGCGGTCGGCTCGTCCATCAGCAGGATCTTCGGCTCCTTTTTGAACCACTTGGCGATGACGATTTTTTGCTGATTGCCGCCGGAAAGGCTGGAGATCGGGTCGGAGGGGCTGTTGGCCTTCACGCCGAATTCCTCGATCGCCTCGCTTGCGTAGCGCTTGACGTTGCGCGGGCGGAGGAAGAGCCGACCGCACAGCTTTTTCAGGTTGGGCAGCGATACGTTCGACTCCAGCGAGTGGATCAGCGTCAGACCCTGTCTGCGGCGGTCTTCCGGAATGAGCGCGAAGCCGTTTGCGATCGCCTCGGAGACGTTGCGGCTCTGCACGAGCTGACCGTCCACGTAGATACGGCAGCCGCTCTGCTTGCGAATACCGAAGAGCGTTTCCACGATTTCGGTTCGCCCGCTTCCGAGCAGGCCGACCAATCCGACGACCTCGCCCTTCTTTACATCAAAGCTGATGCGGTTCGGGTTCCCGTGCCAGCCAAGATCCTCCACGCGCAGCATCAGCTCCGGCAAGATCTCTTCGTCGCGCGAGATATACTGGAAGCGTGCGTTGCTGCCCTTACCGATGATGTCCTCGATCAGGTCTTCCATCCGGAAGTGATCGACGGTGTCGTGGCGGACGATGTTGCCGTCGCGCAGCACGGAGATCTCATCGGCGATCTCGAGTACTTCCTTTAATCTGTGGGAAATATATACGATCGAAACGCCCTCCTGCTTGAGCTTGCGCATGATGGAAAACAGGTTCTGCGTCTCCTCCTCCGTCAGGGAGGCGGTCGGCTCGTCCATGATCAGCACGGAAAAGCTCGTGGAGATCGCCTTTGCGATTTCGATCAGTTGACAGACACCGACATCCAGGTCTGAAACCGTCTTTTTTACGTCTATGTCCACGCCGATCCGGTGCAGCAGCTCTTTTGCCTCGCGCTGCATCGCGGCGCTGTCCATGAAGCCGCGCTTCGTCTTCTCATGGTTGAGGAAAATATTTTCGGCAACCGTGAGCGTCGGAACCAAGCTCAGCTCCTGAAAAATCATTTTAATGCCCATTTCGCGGGCCACGTTCGGTGAGGTGATGTGTTTTGTTACGGAGTTTACGGTGATGCTTCCGCTGTCGCAGCTGTATACGCCGCTCATGATCTTCATCAGCGTGCTCTTTCCCGCGCCGTTACCGCCGACGAGGGCATGGATCATTCCCTTTTGCAGCGTGAAATCGACGTTTTTCAGTACGGGCACGCCGCCGAAGCTTTTGCAGATGCCGCGCATCACAAGTACGTTTTCTGCCATTGCTCTTCCTCCAATTTGGTGGGAACCGGCGCAAGGCCGGCTCCCACCGTTTCTTTCTTTAACCGAGCGGAGAGGTCCAAGTGCCGTAAACCGCTTCCCAGATCTCGATGATCATGTCAGAGGGGTTGACCTGATAGCAGTTTGCGTATGCGTCAAGTACGTTTTCGCGTGCAACGCCCTGCGTCGGGGTCGCAACGTAGCGGTCGGTCAGTTCCTTGTCCAGCAGCGAGTAGACCGTCGCGTAGGCAATCGCCTCGCCGTCCTCATAGGAGCGGGCAGCACCGACAGCCTTGATCATGCCGTCTTCGGCGATGACACGGGCGGCATTGTCGCCGAGGTCGACCGTGGTAATAATCAGGTCATTGCGGCCGACGGCGGAGGCGGAAGCCATAACTTCCTCTGCCGGAACGTCCCACGTGGCGTAGATGCCATCCACATCGGGATACTGCGCAAGGATCGCGTCGGCGCAGGTACCTGCCTGCGAGACGTCTGCGAAGCCCTGTTCGCTGACGATCTTGATGTTCGGATACTTGTCCATGACCTTGCGGAACGCGTCGTCGCGCTCGTTGCAGGTCCAGACGTCCGCGTCATAGTAGACCATGGCGACTGTTCCTTCGTAGTTCAGGAGGTAAGCCATGTATTCCGCGGCGAAGCGGCCGGAGCCGTAGTAGTCGGTGGAGACCAGTGCATAATAGTCCTGTCCGGAGACAAAGCCGGTCGGGGCGCATTCGAAGAATACCAGCTTGATGCCGGCGTCGCGCACTTTTTCAAAGATGCCAACCATGGCGTTGACGTCGTAGGCGATGGAGATGATCGCGTTGGGCTTCATGGCGATGACGGTCTCAAGGTTTGTGGTCATCTGCTCGACAGAGGATTGGCCGTCCGTGACGGCGATGATCTCAACGCCCAGATCACCGAGGATCTTCTTGATGGTGTTGACCTTCATGACGTTCACATCGTTGTCCATCTGGTGCATACAGATGGCAACCTTGTAGTTGCCTTCCTTGACGGCTGCCTTGTCCTCATCGGTGAGCGAGAGGGTGTTGGCGAGCGTTGCCTTCTGGCCTTCGGGAGAGAGGCCGTAGATCTCGTTGATGTTCAAAACGGGGGCGTCGACCAGCTGCGCAGGCGCTTTTGTCTCGATCGGGGCAGTCGAGTCTTTCGGTTCCTTCTTTTCGTCCTTTTTCGTGCAGGCTGCCAGCGTGACCAGCATTGCCAGCACAAGGAGAAGTGCTGTTAGCTTTTTCATTTTCGCGCTCCTTTGAATAAATTATTTATTTATACGGGCTTAGTCCCATACAAATACGACTTTTTGCACCTTGCCGGAGTCGAAAAGCTCGAAGGCTTCTACCGCTTCCTCAAGGCGGTAGGTGCGTGTTGCGATCCGATGGATCGGTACCGGCGTTCCGGTTGTCTTTCCGGTCATGAAGTCGGAGATCTCCTGCCAGTCGTTGCGGTTGAAGTACCAGCAGCCCTTCATGGTCAGCAGCTTGCGCATCATTTGCAGGCTCGGCGAGAAGGTGCTCTCGTTGATCTCTCCGATCAGGCCGACGGTGCCGAGCGGCCGTGTGGCATCCAGCGCGCCGTTGATGGCGGACTTCGCGCCGACGCAGACGATCGCCGCATCGCAGCCCTCACCGGTCAGCTCCCGTATGCGCTCGACCGCGTTTTCCTTCGTGCAGTCCACTGCGTACTGTGCGCCGTTTTCCAGCGCGGAGGCAAGCCGCTCGGGGTTTCCGTCCACCGCGATGACCTTCGCACCGAGCGCGCTTGCGATGATGACGCCGCCCATACCCATCGGGCCGACGCCGAAGATCGCAACGCTCGTGTCCTTCGTCACGCCCAGACGCTTACAGGCCGTGTAGAGTGTGCCACCGACGTCGGTGGACAGCGCGGCCGTTACAAAGTCCATATCATCCGGCATGGGCAGGCAGCATTCCTCGGGAATGGTCAGGTAGTCGGCGTGTGCGCCGTCGCGGTCACGGCTGATCATTTTCAGATCGGGGCACAGGACGATGTTGCCCTCCTTGCAGTGGCGGCAGTGGCCGCAGCCAATGGCCAGAAACAGTGCCACACGGTCGCCGACCTTTACCTTCGTCACGCCTTCGCCGAGCGCTTCGACAACGCCGCTCGGTTCGTGACCCGGGGAGATCATGTAGTCTTCGGAATCGCCGCAGAGGTCGAACATAACCCGGTGCAGAACGTGCATATCGCTTCTGCAAAGTGCGGAGGCCTTGACCTTGACCAAGACCTCGCCCTTCGCGGGCGTCGGGACGGGAACCTCTACGAGCTTCACAACATCTTTACGGGGCATTTTAACGGAAAGCATTTCATTCGCCAGCCTTTCTTTCGTTATTCCACAGACGGTCGTAGGCCTCCTTGAGACAAAGGACGACCTGCTCCGGCTGCATGGTTTCAAACTCGGTATAGCAGGGATCCATAGGTTCGCACAGCACCGGTCCGTCGTAACCGCCGACGGCAAAGATTCGGAGGATACCGACTGCGTCGATGACGCCGTTGGTCATCGGCATGGCGCGCTCGTTGTCCAGCTGCGCCTCCCGCGCGCGTCCGGCGATGGCATCGTTGACGTGGACGGCAACGATGCGCTCCGGATGCGCCTTGACCCACAGAATATCTTCCTGCGTTCCGCCGCCCGTGTACCAGTGGAAGAGGTCAAACAGGATGCCGACGGAAGGATCGACCTGATCGGCGAGGGACCTGACGCCTTGCAGATCGTGCAGGAAGGGGTAGCGGAAGCTGTCGGTCAGATGCTTCGGGCCGACGAACTCCAGCCCGTAGAAAATGTGGAACCGTTTCATGATCTCCTGCACGGCGGCGATGCGCTCGCGGTACCAAGAGAAGTTTTGTTCAAAGGGACGCGTATTGCTGCCTGGGTGAACGTGGTTATAGGCTCTGCTCACACCGGCAAGCTGCGCATTTTCCGCCCAGCGCTCCAAGGTATGCAGCGCGTCGGAAAATGTGTTGTCGTCGGTCTGCTCGGCATACATATCGACCGGTGTCGGCATAAGCCCCCAGCGCAGACCGTTTTCTTCGATCAGACGGCGCGCGCGCAGCGCATCGTCGCGTGAGTTCAGGCAGTGCGCGGGGATGCTGACGCCCGCGATCCCGTGTTTCTTCAAAAGCGGCGCGATGACCTCAAGATCCTCCGCAACGCGGTAAAAGCTGCAATCAAAAACTCCGTACACTGCCTTCTCTCCTTTATCTATCAGGTTGTTTTTCTCAGGATCAGCTCATGATCCAAATAGATCTCTTTTGTTACCGGATGCCCCTTCATCCGCTCGATGAGCGCTTCGATCGCCGTGTTGCCGATCTGACGCATCGGCTGCCCGACCGTGGAGAGGGGCGGCGTGATGATCTTGGAGATCACGACGTTATCAAAACCGATAAGCGCGACATCCTCCGGCACGCGGATACCGGCGTCGGCCAGCGCACGCACGGCACCCGCCGCAATGGTGTCCGACATACAGAAGATCGCGTCCGGTGGCTCCGGCAGACGCAACAGCGCCTGCGTCGCGGTGATGCCGTATTCAAAGGTATGGGGAACGACTTGGAACATATCCGGCTCAAAGGCGATGCCGTGCCGCTCCAGCGTTTCGCGGTAGGCCTTCGCACGCAGACGGCTGGAAATAAAGTTGTTCGAAAGGCCGATGGCAGCAATCCGCTTCCGGCCAAGCGCGAGGAAGTATTCGACCACCTGCTCCGTCGCCTTATAGTTGTCGATGGATACGTGCATCGCGGTGGAATCCTCGTTGAAGTCGCAGCACTGGATGATCGGGAAGTGCGCGTCGTAGTAGTTGATCTCCTCGGTGGGGAGCATACTGGACAAAAGCACCGCGCCGTCCACCGTCCGCTGCTCCAGCGCCAGCAGAGAGCTGCGTTCCCGCTCCGTATTAAAATAGGTAGAGACGACCATCAGGGAATAACCGTGCTTCTGCGCGGTCTCGTCCATGCCGTAGAGGATGTCGGAGAAGAAGGGGTTGCCCAGATCGGAGACCAGAACGAGCAGCACGTTCGTCTTCTGCTTGCGCAGCCTGACGCCGAGCCGGTTCGGTCGGTAGTTCAGCTCCCTGATCGCTTCCTTAATACGGTTCTGTGTTTCGGACGATACCTTTTCCGGTTCGTTTAGTGCGCGTGAGACGGTGGCGACCGATACGTTTGCCGCCTTTGCAACATCTGTGATATTTGCCTGTGACAAGTGCTACACCTCCATGCGCGCTATGTAAACGTTTGTATTTATTTTACACGCGCTTTTTTGATTTTTCAATTCGCTTTTTCATCAAAATCTACGCAGATTTTTTGTGCACATTTCCGATTTTTTACTTCTCCTTTCCTTGAGCAAATTTCCAATTTTATTTTATTTTCGCCGAAAAAGCTGAAAAAACGGCAAAATACTGGACAAATGAATTGGCAAATACGGGACAAAGGATAGAACGCTGCCCGTTTTGAGCCGCAAGTTCCGTCTTGACAGCGCAAAGACGGCCGATGTATACTTGGATTGAAGTGAAATGCGTTATTTTCATAAAATTAACGCAAAGTTTCATCATTGAATAAAAACAAGGAGGCGTTCCGCATGAGACATCGAGTGGTTCAGGTGGGTCTGGGCGTGCGCGGCAAATTTCATCTGCGCGGATTGGTAGAAAATCCGGAGGCATATGAGATCGTCGGCCTGTGCGATCTGGATCCGAAAAAGATCGAGGAAGCAAAGGCTATGTTCGGCTTAGACGTTCCGGCGTTCACGGATGCCGAAACCATGCTGCGCCAGACGCGCCCCGAGGTGTTCGTTTTCGTAACGCACCCGAACGTCCGCACGCAGATGGTCGAGCTTGCCGTGCGCTACGGGGTAAAGGTGCTCTCCTTTGAAAAGCCCATGGCGATGAACCTTGGCGAGGCGCACCATATCACCCAGCTTTGCAGAGACAACCATATCAAGGCGGTCGTCAGCCATCAGCAGAAATACGCCGAGCAGATGCAGAAGGTCTATGCGCTCGTTCGGGACGGACAGATCGGTGAGATCCAGAAGATCCACGTCGAGACGCAGAGCTGGCTTGCGCAGTTGGGCACACATTATATGGATTACTCTCTCTGGATGAGCGGCGGACAGGCGCGCGTCCGGTCGGTCGTCGGCCACGCGCACGGGACATGGTGCCTCGGCGACTCGCATCCTTCGCCGGACTATCTGCTCGGTGAGGCGCTTTTGACCAACGGCGTCCGTGTCTATCTGGAGTGCGGCTATTTCAGCCAGCGCCGTCCCTATGTGCCGCGCTATGGCTATGATAACCGCTTGACCGCCTACGGAACGAACGGCTACCTCTGGTTTGAAACGGATGGGAAATGGGGCGGCGTGACAAAGGAAAGCAAGGGCGAGCTGATCGGCGGTACCTGCCCCATTTGGGACGAGCAGGAGCCGTTCTTGCAGATCCCGTATTACCGCGACCTTGCGCGCTGGATCGACGACGATACGCAGGTGCATCCCTGCAACATCGAGATCAGCTATCACGGCTATGAGGCGCTGGAGGCAATGTGCCTGAGCGCGCTGGATCACACGCGGGTCGATCTCCCCCTGAAGAATTTAGATTACGAGCCGGTGCTCGAACGCATGGGACGCGAGTTCTCGGACGTCGACTCCCCGCGCAGACGCACATGGATCGAGATCATGGACTGAAAGGAGCAAGCGATGTATTTGGAACAACAGCTCGGTGAACTGTCTGAACTGCTCGCGGCCTGCAAGGAGACTTCCCTTGCTGCGGCGCAGGAGGCCGTTCGCTTGACGGCGCAGGCCATCGGAGCGAAGAAAAAGCTCTTTCTGTGCGGCAACGGCGGCTCGGCGGCGACGGCGAGCCATATCGCAAACGACCTGTCGTGCCATATGAAAAACTGGCAGCGGGACGCCTATCGCATCGTCTGCCTCAACGACAGTCCGGCGGTGCTGACCTCCATGACCAACGACTACGGCTTTGAGCACGTGTTTGAAAAGCCGCTGCTCGGTCTGGCAGACGCAGGAGACGTCCTCTGGGGCTTCAGCACCAGCGGAAACTCCGGCAACGTCGTCGCGGCCGTCGAGGCGGCGCGCGCACACAACATTCTCACCGTCGGTTTTACCGGCAAAAGGGGCGGGAAGCTGCGCGACCTTGTCGACGTGTGGGTCCCGACCCCGTCCGACGACGTGATCCAGGTGGAAAATCTGCACCTGATCCTTGCACACGCGATCGCTGTCAGCGTGGAAGCGATCGTCTCACCGATGCAGAAATAACAGAAACGGAGGAATATAAAGATGGATCTGATCATGGGCATGAACAGCGGTTCTTCCTTCGACGGTATCGACGTCGTCCTTGCCGAAACGGAACTGGACGCAGACGGTTTTCCAAAGGCTCCGAAATTCCTGCGGGGCGCATCCTACGACTGGCCGGAGGCGGTTGCGTCCATTGTGCGCGACTCGTTTGAAAACAAGGTTGACATGGTTGGCCTGAACCGATTGAATTATCTGTGCGGCGCGGTGTTTGCCGAGGCGGCCGCACGCTTTATGAAGGAGAACGGGCTGGAGTCTTCGCAGATCAAGGTGCTCGGTCTGGATACACAGACCATTTATCAGGAGCAGCCTGACCACGCAGCGATCGCGAAAATGACGCCGGAGGAAAAGGCGGACTGGGTCGGCCGCTGGCTTTCCGGCAAATACCCCGCCGGTACACAGATGGGTGACACGTCGGTCATCGCGAACCTGACCAATATCGACACGGTGACGCACTTCCGTCCGGCTGACCACACATGGGGCGGCTCGGCGGCGCCGCTGATGCCCTATCTGGACTTCGTCCTGTTCCGCAAGGAGCCGCGTCCGACCATGACGCTCAACATCGGCGGCATTGCAAACCTGCACGTCGCGTTCTCGGATCGCAGCAAGATGTTCGGCTTCGATACCGGCCCGGGCAACGTCGTGTGCAACTATCTGTGCGAGCAGCTCTACGGCCTGCCGTATGACAGGGACGGCGCGATCGCCGCGTCGGGCAAGGTCGATCCGGCGCTGCTGGCGCACTTCATGAGCCACCCATTCTTTGACCGTCCGGTGCCGCGCTCCGGCTGGTCGCAGGACTACAACCATGCGTACATCGCCTCCGTCATTGAGAAGTTCCCTCGTCTTGCCAAGGAGGACTTCCTTGCCACGGCCTGCGCCTTTACCGCTTCGGCCATCGTAAGAAGCATGAAGGAAAACGTTCCGGAGGAGATCATCGCGCAGACGCGCGTGATCTATGCAAGCGGCGGTGGTGTGAGAAATCCGCAGATCATGAAGCAGCTACAGGCGCGCCTTCCGGAGAACATCCGCCTTGCCGTCTCCGACGAGATCGGCATTCCGGCGGCCTATAAGGAAGCGGTGAAGTTTGCCACGCTGGCTTACTCCACCATCCACTGCATCCCCGGCAACATTCCCGCGGCGGGGCACGCTTCGCAGTATGCGATCCTCGGAAAGATCGCGCTTGCACCGCGCAATATTCCTGAGCGCCTGCTTCGCTGATGTAAACACACATTCTATTATATCACATTTCTTTCCTCCCTGAAATCGTTTTTTCTCCTAGAAAAACTCCGCGAAAAGCTCCTCGCCGTATATACGGCGAGGAGCTTTTCGCGCAGCTGCTGCATACAATAGACGGAAGGAGGAATGCGCATGGCAGAATGGAGTCGGGCGACGCAGCGCTATCTGTGCCGTGACGGTGAGATCTTTGAAACGATGGTGCGCGGTATCGAGGAGCGGACGGACGCTCTGACCGAGGTGCTTGAGAAATATATGCGGAAAGCCGAAAAGCCGGTATCCCGTGTGACCGCTCCGGGCAGCTACCTTTCCGATACCTCCGTCCTCCAAAAAGCTCTGGCCTCCAAACAAAGCGAGAAGTTCAAAGCCCTGTGGAACGGTATCATCCCGGACGGAAAGAGCCACAGCGAGGCGGATGCGGCCCTGTGTACGATGCTGGCGTTCTGGTGCGGCGGCGATACAGAGCAGATGGACAGGCTGTTCCGGCATTCGGCTCTGATGCGGGATAAGTGGGAACGGGACGATTACCGCACGGCCACGCTCACAAATGCAGTGGCAATGTGTACGGAGTTCTACAAGCCCGTGGGCAGGTCCTCGGCGGCGGACGATTTCAGCGGCCTCCAGCAGACGCTCTGTGAATCGGCCCCAGCGGAGAATGACCGCTATCCGTGGAACGACATCGGCAATGGCAGATTGTTCGCTGACATATTCAAGGACATCGCCCGTTTCGTTCCGGAGCGCAAGCAGTGGCACATCTATGACGGCACACGCTGGGTCTCTGACACCGGGTCCCTCAAAGCGATGGAACTTTGCAAGGCACTGGCTGATGCGCTCATGCGGTATGCGCTGGATATCCACGATGAGCATAAACGCAAAAGCTACATCGATTTCTGCCGGAAATGGCAGAGCCGCCATGTGCGCATCACGATCCTCTCCGATGCCCGGAGCGTATATCCCATCTCCATGCAGGAATTCGACAGTGACCGTTATCTGTTCAACTGCGCCAACGGCACGCTCGATCTCCGCACGATGGAGTTCCGGGGCCACAGTGCCGAGGATTGGCTCACGAAGATCACGCCTACGGAATATGACCCTCATGCGTGGAGCGACCGCTACAGCCGCTTTATCAGCGAGATCATGAGCGGCGATGCGGAAAAAGCCAAGTTCCTGCAAAAAGCACTCGGCTACTCCGTCAGCGGCGATACCCGATTCGAGTGTATGTTCTTCCTCTACGGTGAGACCACCAGAAACGGCAAAGGGACGCTGATGGAAAGCATCCTCCGGGTCATGGGCGATTACGGCAGATCTGTCAGGCCGGAGACGATTGCGCTCAAGCACAGCGTAAACAGCCAGAATCCCAGCGAGGACATCGCCCGTCTTGCCGGTATCCGCCTTGCCAATATCTCAGAGCCAAGCCGTGGCCTTCTGCTCAATCTATAATTGCATCGGGGCAACAGACATCCCCGAACAGGACGAAAAAACGGCATAGCCGCATTTCACGACTATGCCGATTCTTTCAGGGAAAATCAAATCCCTAATGTAGGCCCCCCTTCGGTGAGCAGTTTGTTGACGGCGTCCAGCCACTCCCGCGGATCGCCGCCGCAGCCCTGCAAAACAAGGCCCTCCTTGCCATTCATACGGCGAAGACTATCGGCGGTAATGTTTTCAATACTCATATTACATTCCTCCTAAAGTCATATCCTGCTGCGGTTCGTAATCCTCCAACGCTCTGGGATTTTCCTCACTCCAGAAGTCGTAAGCAATATCATCCACGGCTTTACGGATGGCTGGATCATTGGCCAACACCTTGTATCGAAAGCCTGTCGTCGAGCTGAACGGGAGCTCCTCCCGCAGACATTTGAGGAAGGCTTCCGCATCGGTAAATTCCTGCACGTCACCGCCCACATAAGTGGCTCGGCCAAGGGAGAGGCTTCGTAAGGAAGTCCTCTCCCTTTGGCTTTTGTAATCGGCCGGAATGATTGGATTGTAGGTAAAAAACAATCATATTGTAGGGTTACAAAATGGAAAAGTACATCTACAACGAGAAAAACGGACTTTGGTATGAATTACAAGGTGATTACTATCTGCCCTGCCTGAAACTGCCGTAAGAAAGAACGGCGTATATCGGCGTATGGGGACAGCGACATCGGCGGTACCTGAAAAAGCATCGCCGTGTACGCTATTACAATTTGCTCACTGCTGGGGCGCTGAACAGCTATCTTACAGAGATCGAACTGCAAGCGCAAGCACTATTCAATGACATTGTAATGCGACTGTCCGAAGAGGAAAATGTTGCTGAAAATCTCAAAGTAACCGCCCCAACAGAGCCATTGCCAGAGCAATCGGATGTTCACCAACCACCGTTGGGAACGAGCTAAAGCGCGGCACACCGCCCCGAAAGAGCAGCAAGGGCAGGAAGCCCGGATACTCGGCAAGACGCGGAGAGGCGGTCTACAAGGCGAACAGAAAGCGTTCTCGGAAACCACACCGAATCTGTCACTGCACTCGCTTCATTCGCTGGATAATGGAACAGGTCAAAGAACACAAGTGGTCTTTGGATGCCTGCGCCTGATATGCTCGTCTGCACAGGCTGTTTTCAGCAGAGGAGATGGTCTGCACACACACTCTTTACAATGAGGTCTGGGCAGGCAGTCTGGACTTGTCTGTGACAGAACTGCCCGAAGCCATGAAACGCAAGCAGCACAAGGACTCCAAGCCCCGTGAACACAAGAAGAACTTCGGCTCAGACATTTCTCAGAGACCTGAGATCGCAGCTCTGCGCATCGAGGAAGGTCATTGGGAAGGTGACACCGTGGTCGGCAAGAGGGCCGGTAACGAGACTGTTGTCCTCTCCCTGTTGGAGAAGAAAACGGAGAACTATATTGCCATCTGGATTCCCGGCAAGGATGCAGACTCCGTTCTGAACGCCATGCAGTCACTCAGGGAAGAATTCGGAGACAAGTTCTCACAGGTCTTCAAGACCATTACCGTGGACAACGGCTCGGAGTTCTCTGCGTTCAGTCAGGTCGAGAACTGGGGCTGTGCAGTCTACTTTGCGCATCCCTACACCTCGTGGGAACGTCCCCAAAACGAACGCCACAACGGGCTGTTTCGAACCTTCGTTCCGAAGGGCGTGTCCATTAAGGCTTTCTCTGCTGAGTATATCTTGGCTGCAGCTGATGAATTGAACGGACGGCCTCGCAAGAAGCTTGGCTACCGCACCCCGGAGGAACTGTTTGACGAGTTCCTCGACTCTGTTTACGCAGCCGAAGGCTGCGGCAGCATCGCCCAGGACGGAAGCCAGCGGCTTCCATCCTGACCGACGCTCTGATTCACTAAGTTCTACCGTGCAGGTGTCCAACTTGCACTTGCAATTTGCGCAGAATTTTTTTGAGAAAACGCGGAGGAACGGACATGAAAAACGAGTATTTGCAGGCACTGCTGGCGCAGGTGGAAAAACGAAATCCCGGTGAGCCGGAATTTCATCAGGCGATGCGGGAGGTCTTCGCCTCTCTGGAGCCGGTCGTGCAGGCGCATCCGATCCACCTGACCTCTGGCGTTCTGGACTGTCTGGTCGAGCCGGACCGCGTGATCAAGTTCCGGGTTCCCTGGACGGACGATCAGGGCCGGCTGCATGTCAACCGTGGCTTCCGCGTCCAGTTCAATAACGCCATCGGCCCCTACAAGGGCGGCCTGCGCTTTCACCCCTCGGTCTACGAGGGCATCATCAAATTCCTCGGCTTTGAACAGATCTTCAAAAACAGCCTGACCGGTCTTCCTATTGGCGGCGCAAAGGGCGGCAGCGACTTTGACCCCAAGGGCAAATCCGACGCGGAGGTCATGCGCTTCTGCCAGAGCTTCATGATCGAGCTGAACAAATACATCGGCCCGAACACCGACGTCCCCGCGGGCGACATCGGCGTCGGCGGCCGAGAGATCGGCTACCTCTTCGGTCAGTACAAGCGTCTGCACGACGAATTCAACGGCGCGCTGACCGGCAAGGGTCTGAGCTACGGCGGCAGTCTGGAGCGCACCGAGGCCACAGGCTATGGTCTGTGCTACTTCACGCAGAAGATGCTCGAAAGCGCCGGCAGGGGATTTGAAGGCAGCGTCGCCGTCGTCTCCGGCTCAGGCAACGTCGCACTCTACGCCTGCGAAAAGGCCCAGCAGCTTGGCGCAAAGGTTGTGGCCATGTCCGACTCCGCCGGGTACATCCACGATCCCGACGGCATCGACATTGCCCTCATGAAGCGCCTGAAGGAGGTCGAGCGCAAGCGCATCCGCGAATATGCCGCTCTGCGTCCGAACGCCGTCTACCGGGAAGGCTGCCGCGGCATCTGGCAGATCCCCTGCCAAATCGCCCTGCCCTGCGCCACGCAGAATGAGCTGGACGCCGCTTCCGCGCGTGCGCTGCTGCATAACGGCTGCATCGCCGTCGCCGAGGGCGCCAACATGCCCAGTACGCCCGAGGCCGTGGAGCTGTTCCAGGAGGCGTGCATCCTCTTCGGGCCCGCCAAGGCGGCCAACGCGGGCGGCGTCGCCGTCTCCGCGCTGGAGATGGCGCAAAACTCCATGCGCCTGTTCTGGACGAAGGAGGAGGTCGACGCCCACCTCAAGCGCATCATGGAGGACCTTTACCGCCGCATCTCGGCAGCCGCCGAGGAATACGGCCGCAAAGGCGACCTTGTCTCCGGTGCAAACATCGCAGGCTTCAAAAAAGTCGCCGACGCCATGCTCGTCCAGGGCGTGTTTTAATTAAGGATGAAAAGCCGGGAAACGTTGCGTGCAGCGTTTCCCGGCTTTTCTTACACATTTTTCAGCTTTCAAATGGGAGCACGGCGTTCTCCTCATCTGAATGGAACAGCGTCTCCATCAGCCGCAGGCAGCGCAGCGCCTCCTCTGGCGTCACGATCTGCTCTGCGATTTTATTAACCGTGTCAACAAAGTTTGCGTAGAGCGCGTTTCTGTCCACCACAACCTGCGGCAGCGGCAGCTCCTCTGTGGAGGAAGATGTGCGCGGCGCCATCGTTTTGGTCAGTCCCTCGCCCGCCTGAATCGGCTTGACCTCTCCCTCATACCAGTTGGTCGCGCGGACGATCTTTCCTTCGGCGTTGAAGCCCTTGATCACTGCCGTTCCCTCGCGCCCGGCGATGTACCAGTGCGGCGTGTCGATAAAGTTGCAGGTGCTCACCACGACCTGGGCAGTAAGACCGCTTTCAAAATTCAGCCACGCGCGGAAGCCGTCGTCGCATTCGTCGCTTGTGACATGGCTGCACCGGCAATACACGGAGCTGATCTTTCCGGGAATCATCATCAGGAGCCGGTCGAGAACGTGCACGCCCCAGTCGAGCATCATTCCGCCGCCGCAGGCCTTGATCTTGCGCCAGTCGCCCGGAATTCCTCTGGAGCCGACCAGCGTTGTCTCCACGTAAAAGGCCTCACCCAGAATGCCGTCGTCAAAAACCTTTTTGGCGACCAGATAATCATAGTCCCAGCGGCGGTTCTGGCGGGGATAGAACACCAGTCCCTTTTCCTTTGCGACTGTCATGACGTCCAGAAGATCCTGTGAGCTGAGCATGACAGGCTTTTCGCAGAGCACATGCTTTCCCGCGCGCAGCGCCCGGATGGCCTGCTCCTTGTGCAGGTGATTCGGCGTCGCGATTAGCACCGCGTCTACCGTCTCGTCGTTCAAAATCTCCTCGTAGCTCCCGTAGCAGTGCCAGCCCTTTTCGGCGACCCAGCGCATCCGCGCCTCGTCAATGTCGTAGATTCCCGCCAGCTCCAGCTTGTCCGCCAGCGGGCTGATCTCGATCTGGCACTCCGAGTATACATCATACGTTAAAAATTCCGGTTTTTTCTGATCCTCTCCGGAAATTGCAAGGGCATGTCCGCTGCCCATTCCGCCGCAGCCGAGGAGCGCGATTCTCAATGGTGTTTTCATGATTCACTCTCTCCTTTGTGAAAAGGATGGAACAGAGAAGCGCTGTCCCCTGTTCCATTCCGGTTCTCTTATTTGCTGATTGCCTTGAACGCTGCGGCCTGCGCAGTCATGCCGCGCTCGGAGGCCAGACGCTCGATGGAAGAAGCGCCGAAGAAGCCGTCGATTTCCGGCACATTCCGGATAATATACGCCGCATCTTCCGGATCGGCGATCGGGCCGCCATGGCAGATGACCATGATGTCGGGGTTCACCTCGCGGCCGGCCGCAATGATCTCGCGGATCAGCGGGATGCAGTCGTCCAGCGTCTTGGCGGTCTCAGCGCCGATAGAGCCCTTTGTCGTCAGACCCATGTGCGCGACAAGGCAGTCCGCGCCCGCTTCGGCCATTGCACGCGCCTGCTCTGCGTCGAAGACGTAGGGGCAGGTCACCATATCCAGCTCATGCGCCTTGCGGATCATATCGACCTCAAGGCCGTAGCCCATGCCGGTCTCCTCCAGATTCTGGCGGAACACGCCGTCGATCAGGCCGACGGTCGGGAAGTTCTGCACGCCGTTAAAGCCCTGCGCCTTCAGCTCCTTCAGGTAGATGTCCATCACGCGGAAGGGGTCCGTGCCGCACACACCGGCGAGCACCGGTGTCTTTTTAACGACCGGCAGAACCTCGTAGCCCATTTCCACCACGATCTTGTTCGCGTCGCCATAGGCAAGCAGGCCGGAAAGGGAGCCGCGGCCAGCCATACGGAAACGGCCGGAGTTATAGATGATCAGCATATCCACGCCCGCTTTTTCCGAGCACTTGGCCGTAATGCCGGTACCGGCGCCGACGCCGACGAGAATCTTCCCCTGCGCAATCTGCGCTCGGAAGTCCGCTAAAATTTCTTGACGGGATTTGAATAACATGTTTGCTCCTCCATTCAATTTGTGGTTTTGTTCTTCATCAGTTCGATCAGCTTCTGCGCCGCCGCCATGGCAAATGCCTCGTCATTGACCGCATTTTCCATTTCAATCAGCTCTACCCGGCTGCTGATCTTCTCCCGAAGCGTTTCAAACAGCGCCTCGTCCGCCTGCGCGTCATAGAAGGGCGCCCCCTCCACGTCTATTCCGGAAAGGCCCTTCCGGGGCAGAAGTAGCACGGTCTTCCCGCGCGCCAGGTTGAGTTTTTCGGCGATTTTACTGCCGATCTGACGCATTTCCTCCGCCGTCGTGCGCATCAGCGTCACGGTCGGGTTATGCCGGTAGAGCTTTCTGCCCTTAAATTTCTCCGGCACCGTCTCATATGGGCCAAAATTGACCATGTCCAGTGCACCCACGGATACAACCTGCGGGATTCCCATCGCGGCAGCCGCCTCCAGACGGTGCGGCCCGGCAGTCAGAACGCCGCCGACGACCTCGTCGCACCATTCCGTCGTCGTGATATCCAGCACGCCCTTGATAAATCCGCCGCGGATGAGGTCTTCCATCGTCCTTCCGCCGCTGCCCGTGGCGTGGAACACGAGCACCTCGTAGCCCTGCGCCTCCAGATATGCCTTGGCCGTTTTAATGCACGGCGTTGTGACACCGAACATCGTCGCCGCCAGCAGGGGCCTCCCGTCCGCGACAATCTCGGTTCGGTTCTTCACCATGCCGACAATCGCGTTGACGGCATTGTTGAACACTGTCATGGATATCTGGTTCAGTCCCTCCACGTCCACAATGGCCGGGAGCATCATAATATCGCTGGTGCCAACGTAAGCGGAAACGTCACCCGAAGCCATCGTGGAAACCATCACCTTCGGCACACCGAGCGGCAGTGCACGCATGGCCGGCGTTACCATAGAGGTCCCACCGGAGCCGCCGATAGAAATAATGCCATCCAGCTTACCCTGTGCATACAGCCGGGGAAGCAGCTTCTCCATCCCTTCCGCCAGAGCGGCAGTTGCCATTGCCCGGTCCTTGCGTGCGATGATCTCATCCATATCCACACCGGCTGCGGCCGCAATTTCCCGATTGGAAACATCCGGGGTAATCGAGGGCGTGAACACGCCGGTGTTAATGCACAGCGTCCGAACGCCCTGCGCCTCGATTTTCTCTTTGATATAGGACAATTCCTGTCCCTTTGTGTCAAATGTGCCCGCAATTGCAATCGTCTTCATAGAAGCCCTCCTGTTCTGCGATTCAAATCACAAACTGGTCCAAATACCGCTTGCTCAGCACGAGAGAATTCTCAACCTTTTCTCTGGAGCCCTCGAAGGCACGGTCCTCGACCTCAATGCAGGCATAGCCGTCATAGCCGATGTCAGTCAGCGCGGAGACATATCTGCCCCAATCCACATCGCCAAGGCCTGGCAGCTTCGGCTGCATATACTGCAAAGGATACGCCAGAATACCGGTCTGCTTCAGGCGCTCCGGATAGAGCTTGATATCCTTAAAATGCACGTGGAAGATCCGATCCTTGAACTCATAGATTGGAGAGATATAATCCATCATCTGCCACACGAAATGGCTGGGGTCATAGTTCAGGCCAAAATAGGGGCTGGGGATCCGGCGGAACATCTCCTGCCAGATTTCCGGCGTGCAGGCCAGATTCTGGCCGCCGGGCCACTGCTCTCTGCCAAACAGCATCGGGCAGTTTTCAATGCCGATGCGCACCTGATTTTCTTCTGCAAAGCGGATGATCTCCGGCCAGATCCGGTCGAACAGCTCAAAGTTCTCTTCCACGCTCTTCGTCTGATCCCGACCGATGAAGGTTGTCACCATGCCGACACCGAGTCTGCGGCTTGCTACGATCAGTTTTTTCAGGTGCTCGATGTTGGCCGCGCGCTTTTCCAGATCCGGGTCCATAGTGTTCGGATAAAACGCCAGGGACGAAATCTCCACGCCGCGCTTTTTGCAGTATTCCTGCACATAGTGCACCTTTGCCTCGTCCAGCACATCCACATCCAGATGGCTGACACCGGCATAGCGCCGTTCCGCTTTTCCGCTGGGCCAGCAGGCCAGCTCCACACAGGAAAATCCATGCGCTGAAGCGAAATCGATGACCTCTTCAAAGGAGTAGTCTTCGAGAATCGCCGTAATAAAACCCATCTTCATAAGCCATCCCTCGCCTTAGAATCTGATTTCCTGTCTGGCTTCGGCCGATCGGTAGATTGCCTCCAGAACCTTCGTCACGCGGAAGGCCTCCTCCGGCTTGACCAGCGGCTCGGAATCCGTCTCAATAGCACGCAGCCACTGATCTGCCTCCAGAACGCCGGGAGCCTCCGTCGCGCCCTCAAAATAGGCCACGCCGGCAGTCTCGGAAATATGCTCCTCAAGCAGCAGTCCGTTGGCGCCGCGGTTCATGATCAGCTCGTCCTTGGGATAGCTCATGCCGGAACGGATCTCCGCGCCCGCTAGCGTTCCGCAGAGCGTCGTGGATGCCTCTCTGGACTCCAGAATGTTCAGCGCCCAGGATGCCTCCAGCTCGATGGTCGCGCCATTTTTCATCGTGATAAAGCCAAACGCGGAGTCCTCGACCTCGTAGGTTTCGGGGTTCCACTTGCCGAAGATGTTGCCCTCGGTGGCTTCGGGCAGGTGCCCCAGCTTGTAGAAGACAGAGCCCTTGACGCTCTCAATGTCATAGTTCTGCATCATCCAGAGCGTCAGATCCAGCGCATGCGTGCCGATGTCGATCAGCGGGCCGCCGCCCTGCAGCGCCTTATTGGGAAACACGCCCCAGGTGGGAACCGCGCGTCTGCGGACAGCGTGTGCCTTTGCAAAATAGATTTCGCCCAGCTCACCGCGCTCGCAGGCCGCCTTCAGGCAGCGGACCTCCGGACGGAAGCGGTTCTGATAGCCGATGGTAAACTTCTTGCCCGATTTTTTCCAGGCATCAAGCATTTTCTGCGCGTCCGCCGAGGTGCTGGCCATTGGCTTCTCGCAGAACACATGCTTGCCCGCCTCAAAGGCGCAGACGGTGATTTCGCAGTGGGAGACGTTGGGCGTCAGCACATAGACGACCTCAACCTCCGGGTTTGCGATAAGTTCGCGGTAATCCGTATAAACCTTCGCCGTGGAGCCGAATTCCGCAGCGGCTTTCTCGGCGCGCTCGGGGACAATATCGCAGAACGCAACGATCTCCATCCGGTCGGTAAAATTCTTCAGCGCCGGGAAATGCTTCCCGTTTGCAATGCCGCCACAGCCGACAATGCCGATCTTGATTTTTGCCATGTTGCTTCTCCTTTTCTAAGAGAGGGGCAGGCGTTCGCCTACCCCTCGTTGTCATTAGGCTTCGATTCCTCTATATTTCTTCAGGTTCTCGATGCTGATTCTTGCGCTCTCCAGCTCCGTCAGCTGGGAGCGGTCCTGCTCGATCATGATGCCGGGGCAGCCGACGCGGTTGCCTTCGTCGATGATCTTCTGGATGTCCATAATGCCGTTGCCGATCTCGGTGTAGGCGTCATAGGCGAGGAAGCAGATAGCGGTCAGGCAGGCAGAGCTGTTCGGCTCCTTCATGCCGGGGGTAACGAACACGACTGACGGGTCGTAAATGCCGTTGAACAGGTTGGCCGGGGCAGGATAGTTCTTCGGGAAGTCCTTCTGATGGATCATGCACAGTCTGCCGGGATAGCGGCTGATCATCTCGACATAGTCCGCGCCGCCGCGCATTGCCCAGTAGGTATCCAGCTCAAAGTCGACCAGGTCGGGATCCGTGTATTCCATGATCCAGTCCATGATGTACTTGCCTTCGTACTTCTGGAATTCGCAGAAGTGGTTGTGGTAGTGGAAGCGCATGCCGAGGTCGTGGCACATCTTTGCCGTCTTGTTGTAAACATCGCAGCGGCGCTTCAGATGCTCAAGGCCGGAGAAATAGCCGCCGCGGTAGCCGACGTTCTCTGTGCCCAGCTCCGCATGGTAGCGTAGCATCGCGTCGCACATAAACTGGTCGTCGAGGATGATGTCGTCGAAGTGCGTGCCGAAGACCTTGATGCCGTAAGAGTCGAGCCATGCCTTCTCTTCCTTTGCACCCCGGTTGGGGTTGTGCAGGCCGTTGGTCAGCGGGGTCAGACCGTCTTCGGCATAGCCGGGGTAGATCTCGATCCAGTTGTAGCCCATTTTGGCAATTTCTTCAATTGTCTTATCGGGATCCTTTTCCATAGACTCTCGGACAGAGAACATGTTCAGCGCAATTTTCATTTTGTTTACCTCCTGTATATCGCCTTTGGCTTACAAAGTTTTTTATGACTTCCGCCGCCCGTTATTTGCTGTTCCTGCGGCTTAAGTTCATCTTCATTATAGCTTTCGGCACCCTGTCGATTCCACCAATGAACCGCGGAATAAATGTTGTTTTCCTGACATTCTCGAAAAAATGGCGCCCTGCATAAGAGCAGAGCGCCGGATTCAGGATTTTTATCTCAGAAGATCGGCTGCATTGTCGCCGTCCGTTTTGTTCAGGTACTTCCGCTTGTATTCCCGCACGGTGTAGCCCGTCTTCTGTTTGAAAAGCTGGGAGAAATAGGAGAAGTTCGTATAGCCCAGGCGGTCGGCCACCTGGCTGACGGAAAGGTTGGTTTCCTTGAAAAGGTAGATCGCCGTTTTGATTTTTTCGTTTTGAATATAGTTGATCAGCGTCTCCCCTGTCGCCTTTTTGAACACGCGGGAAAGGTGGTCGGGATGGTATTTGAGCTGCTCGGCAATGGTTTCCCGACTGAGATCATAATAAATATTCTCGCTGATATAGCTCTTGATAGCCTCAACGAGCTGCTTTGTTTCCAGTCCGCCCTCGTTCAGCGCCTGCACTTTTTGCAGCAGGCGGTTGCACAGCTGATGCAGATCCTCTATCGTCATCAGGGGCGTAGAGGTCACGATCCTGACAGCCTCCTCCAACCCAAAATCCTGCATATCCAGCAGCTGGCTTTTCGCCGTCTGGCTGATGATCCCCCAGAAGCGAAACAAGATCGCATAGGCAGCGTCCTTCGTCAATATTTTGTTTTTCAGACGAATGAAAAACTCGTCCACATCCTCGCGCAGCGCCTGAAAGGCATTGCTTTCGGCCAGAATGGTCCATTTGAAAAACCGCGCCTGGCTGATGGACAGCTGCGTGCCCAGCGTGGTATCGTCGCTGTAAACGGCCAGCGTCCGCCCGCCGATATAGCGCTCGGTGATCTCCTCCAGCTGCATGCCGCAGGTGCACAGCTGATCGATGCTGATGCAGCTGCGGAAAACGCAGATCAGGCACTGAATGCCGAACTCCCGCTCCAGGATCCGCACCAGCTCCTCGCTGCGGGCAAAGATCTCATCGATGTCTTTTTTCTCTCCATCCTGCGCATGCAGAACGGCAGTAACGCGGTACTCGTCATAAAATACCGTTGACAGCAGATACTCGTCGAACACGCTGACGTACATATTGCGCAGCGCGCCCATTTTCTCCCGCTTTGTCCACTTACTCAGTAGGCCCGCATCCGAAAGGCACTTCATGCGCAGCAGATAATAGCCACTCCATTCCAGCTCGACCCTGCGCTGGCGGGCCAATTCCATGATATTGTTCCGCGTGACCGGAATGAGGCCGTTGAACAGATCCTTCCAGAACAGCTCCTGATAGATATCCAGATAGCGCAGGAAGGTTCTGCCGCATTCCGCCATGGTTTTCTCATCGGCCTGTCGGGGAAGCTCCGCCGTGATCTTTTTCAGCCGCTTTTCGGCGGTCTGCTTCGTGGTCGGCAAAAACAGATAGGTCCAGTTCGAGCCAAATTTGATCCGCGGCTTTTTCAACTGCACCGTAGAGTCCTGATGAATCAGGTTCACAAGGAAAACGTCCGATTTTTCCTCCATCAGCTTGATCAGGCGGAGTCCCTGGCTGTTTTCCATTTCATAGTTGCAGAAAATGATATGCACCTTGTTTTCCATCGTCAGGCGGTAGGCCTCGGCAAAATCGGATGTGGCGCACAATTCTGATACGCCGCAGCCTGCCCAGTCAATCTGCAAGGCCTGAAGCTTTTCAATTTCCCTGGCGCTGTCAAACAGGAGAGCCTTCACCATCATACGCATTACGATCCTTTCTCCCGGAATGCAAGGAAAGCGAAGCCGCGCGCGGCGGCTCCGTTTTCCGGTCATCCCTGTGTGGATTCTCTTAAAATCAGGTCTACATTCAGCAGCTGTTCCTCTTTTTCCGTATGCCCGCGCAGCTTGTTCGCCAGCATTTCCATTGCGATAAAACCCAGCTGGTACCTCGGCTGTCGAACTGTCGTGATCGACGGCACCATGGATTCGGAAATGTCGATGTTATCAAACCCCGTTACGATCAGGTCCTGTGGCACGCGTAGGCCGGCCTGCGTCGCAGCGCGGATGATTGCCGCTGCAAAAATATCGGACACGGTATAAACTGCGTCCGGCCGCTCCGGCAGGCTCAAGAGCCGCGCCGCCGCCGTCAGCGCCATATTGAAATCGATGTCGGCGACCTGCACAATCCATTCCGGACGCACCTCGATCCCGGCATTTTTCAGCGAGGCCAGAAACGCCGCCTTTCTCTGGCGCGCATAGCGGTAGCGGAGCGGACTGCAAAGCATTGCGATCTTTTTCCGTCCGGAGGAAAGAATGTGCTCCATCACGCGCCGCGTGGCTTCAAAATCGTCAATGCTGACATGCGCAATTTCCGGGAGTCCGTCGTCGTATTCGCAGCACCGGACCAGCGGAATCTGTTGGCTGAGATACCTGGCGGTATCCGTCGTCAACGCGTTCAGCTCGATCAGGCCAACGGCCTTCACGCCCCGGAGCATCGCCAGAAAAGCCTCGACATTCACCTCGTTGATCTGCTGGGCGTTGACCAGCACGTGGTAGCCCTCCGTCGCGGCGGCGTCCTGCGCCCCGCTGATGATCCTGCTGTAAAAAGCATTGTTCAGCGTGGGCACATTCAGAACGATCAGGCAGTTCTGCGGAGGATACTGCCTGAGACGCCGCTCATATTTCAGCGCGGCTGCCGCATCCTCCACGCGCCTGAAGGTGGACGCATTGACGCTGCTGTCCCCCTTCAGGACGCGGGACACCGTCGCCGCCGAAACCTTCGCCAGTTTTGCCACGTCATAGATCGTCGCCCGGTTTTCCGTACTTTTCATCAGGCTCTCCTTTGTGCCATTATCAGGCAGTCGTCCTGCCGGTACTTACACACTCTTCCGGAGCTGATTGTTGAAATAGGAGGAGGCGGCGCTGTCGATCGTGACGGCAAGGAGGATCAGCAGTCCCTTGAGCAGGTACTGGAAATTCGTATCCATGCCGAGCAGATTGAACACGTTGGTCAGAAGGCCGATCAGCATGACGCCAAAGAACGTTCCGCCGACCTTCGCCTTACCGCCGCTCATCGCGGTACCGCCGATGACCACCGCCGCAATCGCGTCCATTTCCATGCCGTCCCCGGCCGTCGGCTGTGCACTGCCGGCACGTCCGGTCAGAACCAGCGCCGCAACGGCACAGCACACGCCCATCAGTGCATACACGCCGCTCGTAACCCAGAAGGTATTGATGCCGGAAACACGCGCCGTCTCCGGGTTGCCACCCATGGCGACCGCCCAACGACCAAAAATTGTTTTGTTCAGAATGATAAAAACCACAAGCATCACAAACAGCATGATCAAAATCGCCACCGGGATCTCCTTGAACACATAGCCCTGCGCCATAAACTTGATCCCCGCGCGAATATTGATGATCGGCGTGTTTTTGCTGATCATGTAGCAGATACCCTTATAAAGCTGCCCCGTGGCAAGCGTCACAATGAACATCGGCATTTTAATCAGTTTGCCGATCAAGCCATTCATAAAGCCGCAGAAAGCGCCCATCAGAAGAATCAGAACGATAATCACGCCCAACGGCAGTCCCATTCTGACATCCATGATTCCGACGAAGATTCCGAGCATGCCCGTCATAAGGCCCACGGAAAGGTCGATGTTGCCGGATGAAAGAACGCAGGTAAAGCCGAAGGCAAGCACAAAGTAAGTCGTGTTCTGCCGAATCACATTACGCAGATTCTGGAAGGAGAAGAAGGTCGGTGAAATAACGGATGCCGCAATCAATGCCAGCAGAGCCAGCAGCATGGCCTTGTTGTCGATCAGAAATCTCATGGTACTGCTTCTTAAATCTTTCGTCTTTGTCGTTTTCATTTTATGATAACTCCTCTGCGTTCTGGAATCCAAAGGCAGCGTTGACAATCCGCTCCTGTTCAATTTCATTGCTTGTGAATTCCGCCGTGATCCTGCCCTCACAGAACGTGATCACACGGTCGGCCATACCCATCATCTCCGGCAGCTCCGAGGAAATCAGGATGACCGCCATTCCCTCGGCCGCCAGCTTGGCAATCAGGGAATAGATTTCATACTTTGCGCCGACATCAATGCCACGCGTCGGCTCGTCCAGAATCAAAACATTGGGCTTTGTCAGAAGCCATTTACCGAGAATCGCCTTCTGCTGATTGCCGCCGCTGAGAGAGCCGATGGGTTGCGCCGGAGTGGAGAGCTTCACATTCATCCGCTCGACCATTTTGTCCACTTCCCGCTCCTCGCGGGCCGTCTGGACAAATTTCAGCTTATTGCAGTAGGACGGCAGATTCGCCAGCGACATATTCTCTCTCACGGAGAGAATGGAGATGATTCCTGTCATCAGGCGATCCTCCGTCACCATGGAGACGCCCCGACGGATGGAATCCTTCGGATGGTGGATGCGAGCCTTTTTGTTGCCGATCAAAACCTCGCCGCTATCGTGGCGGTCCACGCCGTAGACCGCACGCATGACCTCGCTGCGTCCGGCGCCGACCAGGCCGTACAGGCCCAGAATCTCGCCCCGGCGGACAGAGAAGCTGATGTCCCTGTAGATGCCATGCTCGCTGAAATTCTTCACCTCAAACGCGATTTCTCCGAATTTCTGCCGTTTGGGCGGATACATATCTCCGATTTTACGTCCGGCAATCTGCGTGATCAGATCCTCGCGTGTGATTTCCCCGACTGGATGCTCTGAAATAAACATACCGTCGCGCAGAACCGTGATTGTCTGGCAGATCGTAAAGATTTCTTCAATTTTATGGGAAATAAAAACGATAGAAACACCCTTGGACTGTAGCTCGCGCATCACCGCAAACAACATCTGTACCTCGGACTCAGACAAAGAACTGGTAGGCTCATCCATAATGATAACCTCCGAATCCTGAGAGACCGCCTTGGCAATGGCAAGCATCTGCTTTTGGGCAGAGGAATACTGTGCCACAAGCTTTTTGGGGTCAAGATTCAAATGCATTCGGTCAAAGAGCTCCTGTGTCGCCAGCAATCTTTTCTTCTTGTTGATAAATCCGCAGGTCGAAAAGCGCTTCTCCCGGTGCAGCCACACATTTTCCGCCGCGTCCATGGTCTCTACCATATTGACTTCCTGGGGAATCATGCAAATACCGGCGTGATTCGCCTGGTTTGGACTGGAAAAGGCGACTCTCTTTCCCTTATAGAGGATCTCGCCGGAGTCTGCCGGGTAATCGCCCAACAGGATTTTCATCAGAGTGGATTTTCCCGCACCGTTTTCCCCGATCAGGGCATGAATCTCGCCCTTCTTTAACCGGAGGCAGCCGTCACCCAGCGCTCTGACACCGGGAAAAGTCTTTACGATATGGGACATTTCAAGAATATATGTATCTTCCATAATTGTCCTCAGTCATGTACGGATGATTTGGCGGCGCCATTCTGCACGCCGCCAAATTCGGTTCCTGCGTTTTGTTCAGTTATTGATAGTCAGCGGCGTTCCCCTTGTCCAGGATGATGTAATCGCTGATGCGTGCCTCGTAATCCGGGCCGCTGATCGTGCCGTTGTAAAGTTCCTCGCAGGTCTGCGCCAGATACGCGGCCAGACCGTCCAGCGGGGAATAGACCGTGTAGGTCATTTCGCCTGCTGCAATGGACTTCAGTGCATCGGCGCTGCCGTCTTTGCCGACCGTGACATAGTCGTCAAAGCTCTTGCCGGAAGCACGCAGTGCCTCGCAGACACCCACGGTCAGCGTGTCGGACTGCGTGACGAAGCAGTTAATCTCCGAATTGGACTGCATCCAGTCCTCCGCCATCGTGATGGCCTTGTCCGCCGCCCAGTCCGCCGTGCCTTCTACAACAATCTCATAGCGATCCTTGATCTCGGAATTTGCCATCGTCTCAGTAAAGCCCTTGTAGAGCTGCTGGCACAGCTCCATGCTGTTCGAGCCCCAGATGTAACCGATTTTCAGCGTCGCGTCGGGGTTCTCGTTCAGATATTTGATGCACGCCTGCGCCTGCGTTGCTGCCATGTCATAGAAATTGTAGCCGAAGCGCACATCGACCTCGCTGCTGATGCCCATGACGTAGTCGATCACGTAAATGCCCGCCGCTCTCGCCGCGTTGCAGACATCTACAACCGCGTTGGAGTCCAGCGCACTGACGATGATAATGTCAACCTTGTTGGTCGTAAAGTTCTCGATATCCGTGAGCTGCTGGTCGATGCTGCCTGCGGCGTTTGCCAGGATGAGCTCAATGTTCTTTTCCTCGCAGAATCTTTCCAGATGCTGATAGACCACGCTCTGCGTTTCGTCCAGATCGTTCAGTGCAAAGCCGACCGTAAATTTCTTTTCTGCCGCGGATGCCGGTTCTTGCGTGTTGCTGGGGGTGGAGTTGTCGCTGGTCTGTGGATTGCCTGTGCATGCCACAAGCGCCAAAATCATCACAAGCGCCAACAGAATGGAAATTGCCCTTTTCATACTTTCTTCCTCCATTTTTAGTAATACATATCTGTATAACCGATATGTATTAAATTGTTTTGTGCAACAACACTGTTTTTTCTTCTTCCGTGCGCTGGTGTTGCAGCACAATTACTATGTATATATAACCAAAATCTCGGGGCAAAAACCGCCGCATTTCAGACACATAATTGTTGTTTTTCTGATGTTTCAGTAATTTCAAGGCTGACGGTCAATCTGGCCGAAGACTTTCCCCCACATTGCCATTTCCCCGTTTTCCCTCGCCGATAGCGCATACCTTCCTTCTGTACAAGCGCAAAAATAAGCCGTGCGCTGCTACAGCAGTTCCGTTACTGCTTTGCTTTTCCATTTTCACAGAGCGAGACAGCAGATTTTTTCTTCCAATTTGTTGAAAAAGCATCTCCGTTTCTTTCATTATATCAGAAACAGAGATGCTTTTGTAGCTCTAATTCAGTTCAGGAGTTTTGAAAGCCGGAATTCCGCCTAATTTAAAAGCAGCAGACGGAACGCACCGTACATTCCTGCGTCATTGCCGAGTGTAGCCTGCCGGAATTGCACGCTTTTGCAGGCGTGGAATGCGTACTTCTCAAAGTGCCGTTTGACGCCTTCAAGCAAGAATTCGCCCTGGCGCGACACGCCGCCGCCAAAAATGACATATTGTGGATCACAAACACAGCAAATCGAGGCGATTGCCTCGCCCAGATAGTCAAAAATCAACTCCAGCGTCTCAACAGCAAAGGCATCCTGCTGCCGTGCAGCATCAAACACATCCTTGCATGTGATGGTGCTGGCACCCCGCAGGAGAGACTCTGTATCCATCTCCAGAAGGCGCTTCTTTGTCACCCGGACGATTCCGTTGGCGGATGCATATTGCTCCAGGCAGCCACATTTTCCGCAGGAGCACGGGGCTTTCTCCGGATCGGGCACTGTAATATGTCCAATTTCTCCGCCCGCGCCGTGTGCGCCGCTGACAACTTTCCCGTTGATTACCACACCGCCGCCAACGCCGGTTCCGAGCGTGATGAACACCGCCGAACGGCAGCCCTCACCGCCGCCCTTCCACGCCTCACCCAGCGCGGCTACATTTGCGTCGTTTCCCGCCCGCACGCGCAGGCCCGTCATACGGCCCAGCGTCTCGTGCAGGTTGAAAACGCCCCAGTTCAGATTGACGCAGCGGTTGATGCGCCCGTTTTCATCAACAGGGCCCGGAACGCCGATGCCGATTCCCAGAATTTCCGACGTTTCAAGGTTTTTCTTCCGGATCCATGCAGAAATTTCTGCCGCAATTTCCGGCAGAATTGCTTCTCCATTGTCTTGTACGTGCGTAGGTATCTCTCTTTTTTCGATCAGAGTTCCCGTGTCGTCCAGTAAGCCCATTTTAATTGTAGTCCCGCCGACATCTATTCCAAATCCGTATTTCATAGCGCTTCTCCTCTTTTACAAAAGATGCATCTATTATAGCGGCACCGGAAACGCGGAAATGTTGTTTCTCTGACATCTTTTTATGGGAAACACGGCACATGGCTTTCTATTGCGATTTGTTTCACAGGAACGCCCGATCGCTTTCCCCCGGTCAATGCAAAAGCCGGAAAACGTTGCGTGCAGCGTTTCCCGGCTCATCTATTTCATATTGCGCAGCTCGGCGCGGAAGCAGATTTTTCCGTCCTCCAACGAGGCGCGGATACCGCCCTTATGCCCCTCGGCGATGCTTCTGGCGATGGAAAGGCCGATGCCGAAGCCGCCTGTACCGCTGCGCGCCGGATCGGCGCGGTAAAAGCGGTCGAAGAGCTTGTCCAACTCCTCCGGTGCCAACGGCGTCCGGCTGACGTTCACGGAGGACAGCAACACGCCTTTTTTCGTTTTTTCCAGAGAAAAGGCGATTCCCGTACCCTCGGCGGCGTATTTCACCACATTGTCCAGCAGAATCGACACCAGCTGCCGAATCGCATATTCGTCGCCGGAAAACGCCAGCTCCGGCGCAATTTCCAGCCGGAGCGCATGCCCGTTCGATTCGGCAAAGTCCCGGAAGGACTCCGCCGTTTCCCGGACGGCGTCGCTGACGGCGAAGGGTGCAAAGTGCAGGGGCGTCTTTTCCTCATCCATCCGCGACAGCGTCACGAGGGAGTTGACCAGCTCCGTCAGCTTTTCCGTCTGCGTCTGCGCCTTGTCGATCCATTTCTGCTTACCCGTCTCCATTTCCAAGACCTTCAGGCTGTGGCGGTGACGGTGATGGGTGTTTTCAGCTCGTGGCTGGCGTCGGTGATAAACTGCTTCTGGCGTTCCGATGCCTGCACAACCGGGTCGATCGCGCGGCGCGAGCAAAGCACCACAATGACATACACCAACGCGACGCAGCCGGCCATGGCGGCCAGCGACACCAGCGCAATCTCCCGCACGGAGCGCATTTCCTGATAATCGTCCAGGAAAATTGCCATCCAGCGGTCCTCGCCGTTGTACACAACGCGGTACTTGTAGCCCCGCGCGTAGCCGTAGCCCTCGCCGTGCTCCAGCGCAAGCGACAGGTATTCTCCGACGTCATCCTCCGTCACGGCGGCGATCTTGTCCAGATCCGCCTTGATGAGATCTCCGTCTCCGTCATAGCGCAGGACGAAATAGCGCGTGGAGAAGGGCGTTTCCTTCGTGAGCTGTCCGTCCGGGCGTCCCTCCGGCGGCTGGCCGTGCGGCATGGGCGGCATGGTGCCCCGGTTGTCGGAAATGACGTTGAGCACGTTGGTCAGCCCGGAATCCACCGAAATATAATTTGCGATGTTGACGCTCAGGCACAGCACCAGCAGCACCGCCGTGACAGCCAGCGTTGCAATGCGGATAAACCGCTTGCGCAGCCGCCGGATCATCGTTCGGCCTCCAGGATGTAGCCGAGGCCGCGGTTGGCCTGAATGGTCATACCGATGGCCTTGAGCCGCTTGCGCAGATTGGAGATGTGCACCCAGACCACGTTGATTCCGGCGTCGCTGTCCCAGCCCCAGACGCGCTCCATGATGCGCTCGGCAGAAAGCACGATTTTCGGGGAGCGGGGAAACAGCTCCATCACCTGAAACTCCCTGCCGCTCAGGCGCACGGAGCGCTCGCCGCAGGAGAGCATGCCCGTACCGGTGTCCAAGCTGACGCCACCGTAGCTCAGCACCGCCGGGTGATAGCTGCCGCCCCGGCGCAGCATCGCGCGCACACGGCAGATCAGCTCGTCCGGCTCGAAGGGCTTGGGCAGGTAGTCGTCCGCCCCGGCATTGAAGCCGGTGATGCGGTCGCCTGTCTGCGCCTTCGCCGTGAGCATCATCACCGGCGTGGTCACGCCCGCGTCCCGCAGCTTTTGCAGCACCTCGACGCCGTTGAGCTTTGGCATCATCACATCCAGAATAATGGCGTCGTATTCCGCCGCCATTGCATATTCATAAGCGTCAAAGCCGTCGTGCACGGCATCCACGCTGAACTGGTTCTTTTCAAAGGACACCGTCAGCGCCTCCGCCAGATTAATCTCGTCCTCCGCAATCAGCAGATGCATGCCTCTCACCCACCTTTTTCTGATTATACCGCACGGCCTGAAAAAACGCAACTAGAGCGTCTCGTGGTTTTCCTCTCTGCCGCCGGAAATGTTCAGATTGCCGTTGCGGCAGCGCAGCGCATCGAAAAAGGCCTTCGGCGGCTGCGCATCGTGGAAGCGCACGCGATATTGCAGCTCATTCTTACTTTATGCCGTTGATCTACCAGATGAGCGACATCGCAAAAGCAGAGGGCGATGATTACAGTTGCTACAGTGCAGATTCCAGAAAGATAATTGCATCCTGCGCCAGTGTGGCTGTGAGTATCAAATCCGTCTTGGACACACCGCTGCTGACGGATGACGGACTGCTGACAGACGCTTCGGAGGGAACTGCAACAAATATTGAGGTTTTTTTGAAGAATCTGAAAATCCCATATTGATGAGTGATAACTTTTGCAAAGTCGGCTGTCGGAAACGGCAGCCGCTTTTCCTACTGCAGTATGTCAGAATCACTTGACGAACAAGCGTTCTATATGCTATACTATATTCTGCTCTCATAGCAGAGTCCACAACTGAATATCTGAAATGAAACACAAGACAGCCGCCGTAAAAGAGATTGCGGCTGCGCCGCTCCTGTTGCTGAGTCTGCCAGCGGAGCGGAAATAGCAGACATTGAAGGTTTCTGAATAGCAGAGCCGGTACATAGTTTCATCAAAGATATAGCGAGAGATTATCTCCCGCTGATTTGATGTGCTGTGTACCGGCTCTTTTTGTCGTTGCAGACATAGTTCAAAAAATTTGCAGACGGGGTTAATTTTCGGTCCTTCTCGCTGACTACCAATTGAGGGGCAAATTGAAAACTGAATGACCGTCCGAATGGAATATGACTGAGCGAAGATATGAGCTTGGCGACGCTGCGGTGAGATTCCGGGGCAGGGATAGAAAAACGACATTCGGAGAAAGCGGCGAAGCAATCTAAAAACATAAGGTGCTGTCCACAGGAATAACGAGCATCGGATTGTGACCCCCACAATCCAAATCCGCAGCCTTGCGGTCTGCGGACTTCACTCAGGGGCACGCCCCTGAATACCCCAATTTTACGAAGGAGATGATCTAAATGAAAGAAGAAAAAGTGCGTATCAGAGTACGCCTGACCGAAGAAGAAAAAGAGCAATTGGAGCGCAACAGCGCCCTATGCGGTCTGTCCCAAAGCGAGTATGTCCGTCAGCTTTGCCGGGACATCCATCCGAAACCAAAACCACCGGATGTATTCTGGGAGCTGATGGAGGAGTTATACAAGGCTCATTCCGACCTGAAAGAGTGTGCCAAATATGAGCCGTCCGCCCTTGAACTCTGCACCGAGATCGAACGGCTGGTGCTGGACTTGCAGGAGGTGATCTGATGGCAACGACATCTCTTTGGCACATTAAAGGCCGCTTGAAGGACCTCATTGACTATGTGGAGAATCCGGAAAAGACGGCGGCGAAAACGCCGGAGCTGCAAGACCTCTATAATGTGTTTTCCTATGTCCAGCGCCCGGAGGCTACGCAGGAGGGCGAGTATGTCACCGCCATCAACTGCCTGAAGGAAACGGCGCTGCGGCAAGACGGACGGCTATATCGCTTGGCACGGGTATCAGAGCTTCAAGCCGGAGGAGGTCACACCGCAGCTTGCCCATGAAATCGGCGTGAAGCTGACAAAGGAGATGTGGGGCGACCGCTTCGAGATCATCGTCACCACTCATCTGGACAAAGAACATCTACACTGCCACTTCTGCTTTAATTCCGTGTCCTTCCGGGACGGCGGCAAGTACAACTATTCCAAAACAGAGCAACAGCGTCTGCGAGAAGCCTCAGACCGACTTTGCCGGGAATACGGGCTGTCCGTCATTGAGAAGCCCGACAAAGCCCCCTCCCGTCCCGTTTGGCTGGACGAAAAAAACGGCAAGCCCACCCGCTACAATGTCTACCGCGCTGATGTGCAGGAGGCAATGAATTTCAGCCGCACGCCCTACTATATGGAGGACTATCTCCGGCGCAAAGGGTATATCACCGACTTTACCGGTAGGCACTGGAAGATACGTTTGTCCCAATATGAACACTTTACAAGGCTGGACACGCTGGATGAAAGGTGGACGCCGGAGAACATACGCCGCTCTATGGGCAGGTATGCCACCTTCGGCAATCGCAGGGCGTATATCAGTTATCCGCCCCAAATGCCACAGGAGCTTTCGGACTGGTTTCAGCCGTTCCATAAGACCGGTCATATCTACAAGCTGTTCCTGCACTACTGCTATCTGCTGGGGTACTTACCGAAGCACACCGACTATAAGCCCACCAGTCCGTATCTGAAGGAGGACTTGCGGAAGCTGGATGAGCTGTCCGAGCAGGTGCGGTATATGGGCAAATACGGCATTGAAACCTTTGACGATCTGTACGCAGACCGGGAGAAAATCCAGCGGGATATGGACACCCTCATTGCCTGCCGCACCAAGCTGCAAAACAGGATACGCCGTGCTGCACCTGCCGAAAAGGAAACACTGCGGCAGGAAAAGGTGGGTGTAACAGAGCAGATCACCACCCTGCGAAAGCAGCTGAAGCTGAATAAGGCCATTGAGGTGCGTTCCGCCAAAATACAGGGAAAGACGGATCTGCTCTATGCCAATGAATACCGTGCCAAAGAAGCACAGCAGCAAAAAAAACCGCAGAGAAGGGAGCGTGACGCACGATGAAGGACAGAAATAATGAAATCTATGCACAGATTGACCGTATTACAGACCATCTTGCAGCGATGCCGAAACAGGAACGCATTGCGTGGTTTCGGCGGAGCGCCTATGTACAGCCGCTGAATTTCATCAGAGAAATTGATGGTACGGTATATGCCGTAAGAGCCTTTTTCAAAGAGGACGCAAGAGAAAATATTACCGACAAAGTGCAGCGTATCATCCTGAAAAGCGATGATAATAGCAAAGAGATTTGAAGTCGCCGCATTAAAGCGTTGAAGTTTACAGCCGGATATGGTAGAATGGGCTCACCTACAAATTCGATCATATCCGGCTGTGGAAAGGGGAGCTATGACAAAACAACCGGATAAAATCACAGCCCTATACTGCCGCCTGTCCCGTGACGATGAACAGGATGGCTTGTCAGGGTCCATCAAGAATCAGCAGGTCATCCTCGAAAAGTACGCACAGGAAAACGGCTTCAAAAATACCCGTGTGTTCATTGACGATGGCTGGTCAGGTACGAACTTCGCAAGACCGGCGTTCACGGAAATTATGGAGCTGACGGAAAAGGGTCTTATCGGCACCCTGATCGTCAAGGATCACTCCCGTTTGGGGCGTAACCGCCTGATCGTTGGACAGCTTCTGGAAGAGGGCTTCGACAGTCTCGGCGTCCGCTACATCGCCATTATGGACAACATCGACACCGCAAAGGGCATCAGCGACCTTGTCCCGATGCAGGACTTATTCAATGAGTGGCACGCCAAGAACACCAGCCAGAAGGTGCGAAATGTGTTTAAGAGCAAGGGAATGTCCGGCGCACCGCTGACCACCAATCCGCCCTTCGGATATCTGAAAGACCCGGAGAGCAGGAACGGCTGGATCATTGATGAAGCTGTGGCAAAGACCGTCCAGCAGATTTTCGCTTGGTGCATAGACGGCCTCGGACCCACGCAAATCGCCAAACGGCTGAAAGCTGCCAAGATACCGACGCCTACGGAGCATTGGGGCAATATCGGCCGGAATTGCAGCAAGCCGCCTGCTGTGCCCTACAACTGGTGTTCTGCCACTGTGGCGGACATTCTCGGCAAACAGGAATACTGCGGCGATACGGTGAATTTCCGCAGTACCACCAAGTCCTTCAAGAATAAGAAGAAAATCGAGCGTCCGCCGGAGGAATGGCAAATCTTCAAGGATACCCATCCTGCCATCGTTGACCGGGAAACCTTCGCCTTAGTGCAGGAGCTTCGCAAGCACCGCCGCAGGCCCACGAAAAGCGGCATTGTCAGTCCCTTTTCGGGTTTGCTGTACTGCGCTGATTGCGGAGAGAAGCTGTATTACAGTGTCACCAACAACTACAAACGGGAGCAGGCGTACTTCTTCTGTTCCTCCTATCGCAAGAACTCCGAGGTTTGTTCTGCCCACTATATCCGTGAGAAAGTGGTGGAGCAAATCGTCTTAGAGAGTATGCAGCGCATTCTCTTAAATGTGCAGGTGTTTGAAAAGGAGTTTGCGCGCAAGCAGATGGACTGCTACACGGAGGACAAGAAGAAGCTGCTTGCCGCCAAGCGCCGGGAGCTGGGCAAAGTGAAGAAACGCATTGCGGAGATCGATACCCTGATTCAGAAGATCTACGAGGACAACGCCAGTGGAAAGCTGTCTGACGAGCGCTACGCCACACTATCTCTGTCTTACGAGGAGGAGCAAAAAACGCTGAAGGCCGCTGTCCCGGAGCTGCAGTCTTTCTTGGAAACCGAAACAGACAAGACCGAGAGCTTGCAGCGGTTCATCCAGAAAGTCAAACAGGTCACAGAGCTGAAAGCCCTGACCCCTGAGCTGATCCACGAGTTCGTGGATAAAATCGTGGTGTATACACCCAGATACCTTGACGGCAAGCGAGTACAGCTTCTGGACATCTATTACAGCGGCGTGGGCATCCTACACGAGCTGACCACGGAGGAGATGGAAGAAGCCTTCCAGCACCACCTCACCCAGCGCAACAAAGAGAAAACGGCATAGCCACAAGGGTTACACCGTTTCCGATAACTTATTGACCTGAGATACAAGAGCCGCCCCGGGGCACCTTCCTTACGGAGGGTGCCCCAACCGGCAGCTTTTCCTGTGCCATATTCTGCCGCTGGACATCCAGGGCATAGCAGATCAGATCGGCGCTGGAACTACCGGAAGAGGGACAACATCGCAGGCAGTAGCGGTAATGCTCCGTTTCCACGATATAGCCATAACCCTGCGTCCCGCCGCCGCTGATCTTCCCGTCGTGCCTGCGGCGGAAGCGCTCCATCGCAAAACGGTCTTTCAGGACATTTTTGCGGAGCGTTTCTACGACCTCCTTCAGCTCCGTTTGGAAGGCAGGGTAGTTTCCTTCCTTCACGTCGCTCGGCCACCAAATGCGCCAGAATTCTTTGCCGCCGCGCCCAAAGTCCATCTGAAGATGTCCAACGGTTCCCAAACGTTCATCCTCACCGGGAGGCTGGGCATAAAATAAGCCCGCCTCATCCGGGCGGGCAGGGCGAAGATGAAACTTTTCTTTCGCCGGAGGATATGGGAGACCATGCACCTCGCAGAACTCACGAAGCGTCATTTCTCCTTCATCAAGAAAGCCAAACTCGTCCCGCGCATCCAGCCGTCCGGAGGGCGGAAGCTGCAGCTTCTCCGGCATCAGGATCGAGCCTGCATGGTTGACCGCCACACTTTCTTCGATATAGCACAGCTCGTCAGGGTCATCGTCCGAACCGCGGAAATCATTGCAATGCCAACCCTTCGGTACCGTGGGACGGTCAATGCGGCCGTCGGTGAACAGTGCATACTTACCGAAAAGCTCAAGCTGCTGAAATTCTTCTGTTCTTGCGTTAACAGTCATAAGTTCATTTCTCCTATCTGCGGTGTGTACGCTTCATCCTGCCAGTTGTTTCGACATTCCTCGAAGCGGTTGACCAACTCCGTGGCGGTAAGGGCTATCGTAGGCGGTTCTATCGTTTCCGAGAAGCTGTCCGCACCCAGCTCAAACCAACAATGGTCGGCTTGAGGATCGTAGGGATCGAAGCGGCGTTCTGGAAGCCCAACCTGTCCTGGGATAAAATACTCGCCCATGTCGCAGCAGTCCAAAATGGTGCAAATCTGTTTCGCGCTCAGTGTACCGGCGACAATACATTCATTGTACCGCTTGTAATTGTCGGCATCTCGATACAGGTATGAGATTTTTGTGTTCATTGGTATTCCTCCTTTTGGGGAACGGCAAACATACTACAAGCCTGCCGCAAAGTCTACTGAAACATTTGCTGTTCCCGTGCCTGCTCCGTGAAGAGCGCGTCCAACCGTCGCAGGAGGCCGAACTCCGCTGTCACCGGATGGTCGGTTTCCATACAATCAGAGCCGAACCTAGCCGACGGTTTCCATAACAAAAAAGGCCGGAGTTCTATTTCAAAACTCCGGCCAAATATATCAATATACAGCATTGGCATTATCAACAAAATCGTGCATGAATTTTTGTGAACTATTTTCGATGCGTATTTTGCTTCACTAACGAGAAAATTTTCAAAAAAGGCCGACCATTTCCGCTGCATTTGGCTCCTGCGCGTCAAACTGCGGTTCAAATCCGGGAGGTCGGTCAGAAAAATCTATGGAAAAAAAGAAAAAATCCGAGCATCCAAAATGCCCGGAAACAGTTGATGCGTCTGGCTTTGCGCCAGACGCATCTATACTGCTATGATAAGATGGAGGTGCCGCCCAGATTTGAACTGGGGAGTCAGGGTTTTGCAGACCCTTGCCTTACCACTTGGCCACGGCACCATATGAACATATCTCGTAAAAAAGGAACGCGGGGTGCGTTCCTTCAGTTAACGAATGGAGCGGGTGACGAGGCTCGAACTCGCTACCTCCACCTTGGCAAGGTGGCGCTCTACCAGATGAGCTACACCCGCATCTGGTGCCTCCGGTCGGAGTTGAACCAACGACACGCGGATTTTCAGTCCGCTGCTCTACCTACTGAGCTACAGAGGCATGTTGAGCCGAGTAAAACTCGGCTCAGATGCTTTAAAAATGGCGACCCGGAACGGACTCGAACCGTCGACCTCCAGCGTGACAGGCTGGCGTGCTAACCGACTGCACCACCGGGCCAGATAATGGTGGGAACAACAGGGCTCGAACCTGTGACCCCATGCTTGTAAGGCATGTGCTCTCCCAGCTGAGCTATGCTCCCCTGCGTCCTTCTGAGTGGCGATCACTCATCAGCGACGTGTCTTATTATACACGCAGGTCCCCATTTTGTCAAGCACTTTTTTCGATTTTTTTCAAGTTTCTTCAAATCTCTTTCAGGAGGTCCGAGATCTCCTCCGGCGTGAAGGTATAGACCTGATCACAGAACTGGCACTCGAGATTGATGGGCTTTCCTTCCGCGACGATCTCCTCGAGGTCCTTGCGGCCGATGGCAATGAGCGTCGAGGTCACGCGCTCGCGCGAGCAGTAGCAGCGATAGCTCACCGGCGTATTCTCGAGGAACTCCAGCTCGAAGCCGTCCAGCACGCGGCGCAGCATGGCCTCCGGCGTCAGCCCCTCGGAGAGCATGGGCGTCACGGCGCCTGCGGCGCGGATACCGGCCTCGAGCCGGTCGATGAGGGCGTCCGGCGCATCCGGCAGCAGCTGAATGAGATAGCCGCCCGCTACGCTGACCGTCTGGTCGCGGCCGACGAGCACACCGAGCGCACAGGCCGTCGGCGTCTGCTCGCTCTGGGCAAAGTATGCCGTCACATCATCGCCGATTTCGCCGGAGACGAGCGCGACGGAGCCGACATAGGGTTCCTTCATCTGCAGGTCGCGGATGACCGTGAGCATGCCGTCCGTGCCGACGGCAGCGCCGACATCCAGCTTGCCCGCATACTTCTCCAACAGCGTGATGCCGGGATTCTGCACATAGCCGCGGACATTGCCCTCGGCATCCGAAACGGCCAGCAGCGTCCCAAGAGGGCCGCCGCCCTTGATCTGCAGCGTCAGCGTGCCGTTTTCGACCTTCTGCATGTTGCCCATCATCGAGGCAGCCGTCAGAACGCGGCCGAGCGCGGCTGTGGCCGTGGGCGTGGTGTGGTGGATCTGGCGGGCGCGCTCCGCGATTGCCGTGGAGCAGATGGCCGTCGCCTTCAGAAAGCCATCCTTCGTGATGGCGCGAACAATATGATCCTGCATTGCAGTTACTCCTTCCATGCGGCAAAATACATGCGCTGCTCGTCCGGACCGGGCGGCGTCAGCGTGCGGTCGCCGAAGCACTCTACACGCGCAAAGCCCGCCTCGCGGAGCCACTGCTCCAGCGTGTCCGGGTCATAGGCATATTCACAGTGCTGCTCAAAGCTGCGCGCCCACAGTGCACCCCTGCGGCGGAACAGATCGATGCCATAGTAGCAGCAGTTCTCTTCTTCGTCAAATTCCGCGCGCCAGACGCAGTAGGACTCGTCATTCTCATCGAGGAAGACCTGTCCGTCCAGCCCGCGCAGCTTTTGTGGCGTGTTGATGTCGAAAAAGAACATGCCGCCGGGCCGCAGCGCGCGCCAGACGCGGTGAAACGTCTTGCGGCAGTCCTCCGGCTCCGTCAGATAGTTCAGGCTGTCCAGGAGGCACACAATGGCCTCCACAGGCTCCGGCAGGGTCAGGCGCTGCATGGGCTGGCAAATGAAGAACGGCGGGTTTTCCGCCATGGCTGCAGCCTTCTGTGCGGCGGCCGTCAGCATTTCCTCGGAAATATCCGCACCGATGACGCGATAGCCGCGCTCCGCCAACAGCACGGACATAGAGCCGGTGCCGCAGGCAAGGTCCAGCACGGTCTTTGGCGAATGCCCCGCGCGCTGCAGGACGGTCTCGAAAAACTGCAGCACGGCGGCATAGTCCACATCGGTCGTCAGCCCGTCATACGCGCCCGCGAGCGTTTCATAGGGCTCCCTTGCTTCGGGGCTCATTTCTTTTCCTCCGCATCGACTTTTGCAAAAGCGCGCTCATAGCCGCCCGTACCGCCCGTCAGGCAGCGGTTCACGCGGCTGATGGTTGCGGAGCTGGCGCTCGTCTCGGCGAGGATGTCGCTGTAGATCATGCCGCGATCGAGCATGCGGGCGACCTCATAGCGCTGCTCCATGGCCTTCAGCTCCGGCTGTGTGCACAGGTCGACGAGAAAATCATAGCAGTCATCGAGCGAATCCAGCGCGGTGATCGCGCGATACAGCTCGCTGTTTTTATCTGAGCGTTTGTTCCTGCTGTCCATGGGATAACACCTCCGGATATTTGGATATCTTTATTTTAACACACTATATTGTGAAAGTAAACCGCATTCTGCGGATATTTACGGCAAATTGCGCAGAAATCTCCCCCGGTGCTTTGCGCCGGGGGAGATCAGAGCGTTTTTTACTTGTTGAAGATCTTGAAGATCTCGTCGATATCGTTGATGTCCGAAGCGGCATCTGCGGGAATGCTCTGCTGCTTGCTGCCCGCGGCCGGCTTCGAGGAGGAATAGATCCCCTTCGACTCCGGCTTCTTCTCGTCAAAGCCGGTTGCGATGACCGTCACGCGCATCTCGTCCTCGAAGTCCTCGGAGAACGTCGCGCCGAAGATGATGTTCGCCTCGGGGTTCGCAGCTTCCATAACAATGTTCGCGGCAGTCTCGACGTCGTCGAGGCCGAGGTCCGCAGCGCCCGTCACGTTAATCAGGACGCCCGTTGCACCGTTGATGGAGGTCTCCAGCAGGGGGCTGGCGACGGCGGCCATGGCGGCCTGCTCAGCCTTCTCGCGGCCGGAGGCAATGCCGACGCCCATGTGTGCACGGCCAGCGTTCTTCATGATGGAGGAAACGTCCGCAAAGTCGAGGTTGATGATGACGCGGTCGGAGTAGCCGACGAGCTCGGAGATGGAGGTCACGGCCTGCTTCAGCACATCGTCTGCGATGCCGAATGCGTTGGCGAACGTGATCTTCTGATCCGTAACGTACTTCAGACGGTCGTTCGGGATGATGATGAGGGAGTCGACCTTATCGGACAGGGCGGCGATGCCGGACTCTGCCTGCTTCATGCGGTTTGCACCCTCAAATTTGAAGGGCTTCGTCACGACACCGACGGTCAGGATGCCGGCCTCATGTGCGAGATCCGCAATGATCGGGGCTGCGCCCGTGCCGGTGCCACCGCCCATACCGGCGGTGATGAAGACCATGTCTGCGCCCTCAAGGCACTTGGAGATGGCCGCGCGGCTCTCCTCGGCGGACTTCTTGCCGATGTCGGGCTTGGAGCCTGCGCCCATGCCGCCCGTCAGCTTCTCACCGATCTGCAGCTTGTTATCGCACTTGGACTTATTGAGATCCTGACGATCCGTGTTCACAACGACGAATTCGACTCCGCCGATGCCGCTGGTGATCATCCGGTTGACAACGTTGTTGCCGGCGCCGCCGACACCGATCACTTTGATATTTACGACCTTATCTGTGTAAGTTTCAGACATTGACAATCTCCTCCTATGTATCCACTGTTCGGGCGCGGCGCGCCGTACATAATATATGCAGATTTATACCGTTTTATTTTATCGTGGAATGGTCCGCAGGTCAATAGACTTTCTCGGATTTCAGAAAATAATTTACATTTTCCGTATCGTTTTCACTGCTTCGGGGTGAATCTGGCCTCGCTTCCCTCGCTGAACGACAGATCGATCGTGCCGGTCTGGTAATCCGCGAGGCTTTCGAGCACCTTTTCAAGATAGGCCAGCTTATAGGGGAGATTCTCGGAATTTCCCAGCTTGACCTCGTACTGATCGCCGTACCAGAACGAGAGCTCATAGGAGCTCGGCACGGCGACGGATGCGGCCTTTTTCGTAAGGCCGGCCTCCTCGAGCGCCTGCAGCAGCGCGCACAGCGCGTCGTGCTGGCCCTGCGCGGCGACGTCATCGTCCCCGGCAACTGTGAGCTGCTGGCCGACGGCCGGGTCGGCGAGCTGCAGGCCCGTCACGGCGATGTGGCCGCGCGCGGCGGTCTCGTCGATCTTTTCCGTGATCTTGCCGTCCGCCGTGATAAGATAGGAAGCACCGTCCGCGCCCTGCGCCGCATAGGTGACGTCATATTCCGTCACGGTCAGCTCCAGCGTGTCCGGCAGGCGGCGTGTGACCTGCACCGTGCTGACATAGGGCAGCTCCGCCATGATATTCCCGGCGATGCGCGCACGGGAGAGCGTGAGCAGGTTGTCGCCCTGAGCCACGCCGCAGGCGGCGCGGATCTCGTCGGCAGTATAATATGCCGAGCCCGTCACCTCCACGGAGCGCACGCGGAAGAACAGCACCATGCTCAGCACGACGGCAGCGACGACCGCCGCCATGATGAGGATGCGCTTCCAGACGCCGGGATTGATCCGGCGGCGCGTGCGGTGCCGCGCGCGCTTGCGCTGCTTCTGGCGCAGCTCCTCCAGATGCGCCTGCTCGCGCCGCTGGTCACGGCGCTGCTGCGCAGCCTGTGCTGCGCGGGAATTTCGCTCCGGCGGCCTGCGCCGCGGCTCGTTTTTCTCGTGTTCCATGGTGTCCACCCCTCCGTGGGTCTTGTCAGCGTTCTGTAATGTCCGCGCCGCAGGCACGCAGCGTCGGAACTAGCTCCGCATAGCCGCGCTTCAGGTGCGCAGTCCCGGAAAGCTCGCTCTCGCCGCGGGCGCAGAGCGCTCCGATGACCATCGCAGCCCCGCCGCGCAGGTCTGTTGCCGTCATGCTTGCACCGTGCAGCTCCCGCACGCCCGTCACAACGGCGTAGCGCCGTGTGGCATGGATGTGCGCACCAAGCGCCCGCAGGGCCGGGACATGGCGGAAGCGGTTCTCAAACAGATTTTCTTCAAATACCGTCACGCCCTCCGCAACGGCCATGGCGGCCATCAGGGGCGCCTGCGCATCCGTCGGAAAGCCGTCATACGGCGCGGTGCGGATCGGCCCCGCCGCCCGCAGGCGGCTGCACCGCAGGCGGAGCATGCCGTTTTGCTGCGTGAGCGTGCAGCCCGCGCGTTCGAGTGCGGCCAGAACTGCCGTCAGATGCTCCGGCCGGACATTCGTGAGCGTCACGTCGCCGCGCGTTGCGGCAGCCGCGGCCAGATACGTCGCCGCCTCCATGCGGTCCGGCAGGACCGTGTGGCACGTGCCGGTGAGCGGAACGCCGCCGCGGATGCGCAGCAGGCTCCCCTCGCCGCGGATGTCTGCGCCGCAGGCGCGCAGGAAGGCGATCAGGTCGCCGATCTCCGGCTCACGCGCGGCGTTGCACAGCGTCAGCGTGCCCCGGCAGCCGAGCGCCGCAAGGATGAGATTCTCCGTTGCGCCGACGCTTGGAAGCGGCAGCGCGACCGTGCAGCCGTGAAGGCCGTCGGTCCGGGCCGAAATATGCTCGCCGTCAAGCGTGATCTCCGCACCCATCCGGCGCAGGCCGCGCAGGTGCAGATCGATCGGCCGCGCGCCGAGCACGCAGCCGCCGGGCAGGCTCAGCTCCGCCGTGCCGAAGCGCGCGAGCAGCGGCCCGAGGAACAGGACGGCAGCGCGCATTTTCCGCATGAGTTCTGCCGGAATATCTGACCGGCATGCGGAGCCGGCATCGACTGCAACGATCCCGCCGTGCTGCTCCACCGCGCAGCCAAGGTGGCGCAGAATGGCGCAGGCAGCCGTGACGTCGGAAATATCCGGGCAATCGAGAAGCTCGCAGCGCGCACCGGTCGCCAGCGTGGCGGCCAGCAGCGGCAGCGCGGCATTTTTTGCGCCGTGCAGCGCAATGCGTCCGTGCAGCGGCGTTCCACCGCGGATGCAGAATATGTCCATGACCGACCTCCGGATGGGAAGATGCCCCATCCTATGCGCCGGTCAGGATTTGTGTGTTTTAGCCAGATTCAGAATGATATCACAGATGCGGGACGCGGAATCGACGACAGCCAGCTCCTGCAGCGCTTTGCGCATGGATGCGCGGCGCGGAGCATCGGCCAGCAGCTCCTGCGTCGTGCGGAACAGCAGCTCGCCGTCACAGTGGTTCTCATGCAGTACGACGGCCGCGCCGTGCTGCTCGAGGATGCGGGCGTTTTTCTCCTGATGATCGTTCGTCACATTCGGCGACGGGACGATGATGCACGGCGTGCCCGCTGCGGCGATCTCGTTGAGTGTCGAGGCTCCGGCGCGGCTGATGACCACATCGGCCGCCGCCATAAGCTCCGGCATGTTATAGATATATTCCTGCATCGTGATGAGCGGGTGCTTTTCCAGCTCGACTCCCTGCTCCTTCACATAGTCCGGCATCCAGCGCCAGCCGAACGAGCCGGTCGCATGGATATGCCGCCAGCAGTCCTGCTCGCATTCGAGCTTCATGAACTGCGCGATCTTCTTGTTCATTTCGCGCGCGCCGAGACTGCCCCAGGCAGAGACGATCATCGGCGTCTTCTCGTCGAGGCCGAGAGCGCGGCGGGCGTCGGCGCGGCGGGTGAAGACGAACTCCTCCCGTACGGGCATACCGACCGCGATAACACGGGACGGGTCGCGGTAGGCCGAGCGGCTGTCCGCGAAACTCACCAGGATGCGGTCGACCTTGTCGGCCACCATTTTTGTGGCGAGGCCCGGCACGGCATTGGACTCGTGCACGGCCGTGGGGATGCCGAGGCGCGCGCCCTCGTGGAGCATCGGATAGCTGGCATAGCCGCCCGTGCCGAGGATGACGTCCGGCTGGAAATCGCGGATGATGCGGTCCGCCTTTTTCAGTGCGCGGCGGATGGAGAGCGCAGCCCTGACGTTATGCCGGATGGCGCTCGGCTTCAGGCTGCGCATATAGCTGGAGATCTGCAGCGTTTCGAGCCGGAAGCCCTCGCGCGGGACCAGAGTGGCCTCCATGCCGTCCTCCGCGCCGACAAACAGGATCTCGCTGTCCGGACGGCGCTCGAGCAGCACGCGCGCAACGGCAAGGGCGGGATTGATGTGTCCGCCCGTTCCGCCGCAGGTGAATACGGCCTTCATGGGCCTGCCTCCTTTGACTTATCTGGGACTTTGGGTAATGCTGCGCGACACATTCAGCACGATGCCGTTTTCGGCGAGCTGCATGATGAGCGCGGTGCCGCCGTAGGAGAAGAACGGCAGCGAAATGCCCGTGGAGGGCAGAAGATTCGTCACAACGGCGACGTTCAGGAACACCTGCAGGGCCAGAAGCGTCGTCAGGCCTGCGGCCAGCAGCATGGAGAAGCGGTCGCGCGCATGCATGGCGATCCAGTAGCCGCGGATGATGAGCAGAGCGAACAGGATGAGGATGCCGATGGCTCCTACAAAGCCCAGCTCCTCGCACGCAATGGCGAAGATATAGTCGTTATGCTCCTCCGGCAGGTAGAGATACTTCTGGCGGCCGCGGCCGAAGCCGAGGCCCAGCAGGCCGCCGGAGCCGATGGCATACTGCGACTGCAGCACCTGCAGGCCCTTGTCGAGCGGGTCGTTCTCCGGGTGCAGCCATGCGCTGATGCGTCCGCCGGTGTAGCCCTTCGTCAGAAGATAAACGGCAACGAGCAGGCAGCCCAGAATAACAAGGCCGACCAAATACTTCCAGTCCGTACCGCCGAGCGTCATGAGGATAAAGCCGAGTGCCAGAATGATGAGCGTCGCAGACATGTGCGGTTCGAGGTAGAGCAGCACGGCGATGATGCCGAGGATCACGACATAGGGCGCCACGCCGTAGCGGATCGTCTTCATATCCCGCGTGTGCGCCGCCATAATGGCCGCAAACGAGCAGATGACGCCGAATTTTGCAATCTCGGACGGCTGGAAGCTCACGAAGCCGAAGTCGAGCCAGCGCGTCGCGCCGCCGCTCTCCGTGCCGATGACCGGCACGAGGACCAGCAGGCCGATGGACGCAGCCAGGATCAGGAGCGACAGCTTCTGATACCATTCATATGGCACGCGGCTGATGAGCCACATCACACCGATGCCCATCACGGCAAAGATGAGCTGATTCACGAAGACTGAGGCCGCGTTTTTCGTCTCGTAATAAGCGCGGGCATAGCTTGCGGAGAACAGCACCAGCAGACCGATGGCCACCAGCAGCAGCGTCAGCAGCAGGTACGGCAGGTCAATGACGCCGAGATCGCTCTCCACAACACGCACCGCGCTCTTTTTCAGTTGCTTTTCTCTGTGGGACATGGCCGCACCTCCTCTCCGCGGGATAGCGTGCAGAAATCAGATCAGAACCAGATGCGCACGCCGAACCAGGCGATCACGCACATGATCACGGTGACGGAGACGAAGACCACCCAGATCTTTTTCTCCGACCAGCCGCACATTTCAAAATGATGATGGATCGGGGCCATCTTGAAGATGCGCTTGCCATGCGTCAGCTTGAAGTAGCTCACCTGCAGGATATCGGACAGCGTCTCAATGATGTAGATGAGGCCTACGAACAGCAGCACGAGCGGCATATCGAGCGCATAGGCAAGGCCGCACACCGCGCCGCCGAGATACAGCGAGCCGGTGTCGCCCATAAACGTCTTGGCGGGGTAGAAATTATAGAACAGGAAGCCGCCGAGCGCGCCGACAAGCGTCGCCGGGAACGTGGCAAGGCCCCACTGCTTTGCCGTCATGGACACGAGCGTGAAGAACAGCATCACGGGAAGCGTCACGCCCGTGGCAAGGCCGTCGATGCCGTCCGTCAGGTTGACGGCGTTGACGCAGCCGACGATGATGAACACGGACAGCGCCAGATAGACCAGCGGCGGGATGTGGACGAGCGGCTCCCGGACGAACGGGATATAGAGATCATACGTCAGGGCATTCGTAAAATGCATGCCGGCAAGGAACAGGCAGGCCGCCAGCACCTGCAGAACGAGCTTCTGCAGGCCCGTCAGGCCGAGATTGCGCTTTTTCTTCACCTTGATGAAGTCATCGGCAAAGCCGATCAGGCCGAACATCAGCGCCAGCGCCAGCACAAGCAGGTGCTTATAGTCGCCGGTCTCGCGCATGGCATGCCAGCCGGTGACGATGCACAAAAGCGACGACAGAATAAAGACGATGCCGCCCATGGTCGGCGTGCCCGCCTTGCCCTGATGCCACTTCGGGCCGACTTCCCGGATGGACTGGCCCGCCTTCAGCGCGCGCAGCGCCGGAACAAGCCCCCGGCCGAGCAGCAGCGCCAGAACGAAGCCGCCCAGCACCGAAACAAGGATCCAGATCAGCGTAGGTTCCATTTTTTATTCCCCCATATGTTCTTTCGTTTTTAAAAGGCGTGCAAGCACCTGCTCCATATGCATGCCGTGGCTGCCCTTGAACAGCAGCGTGTCTCCTGCGCGGCAGGTCTCCTCCAGCGCAGCGACGAGCGCATCGTGCGTGGCAAAGGCCCGTGCCCCGGCAAGGCCCGCCTCGTGCGCACCCTGCACATAGCATTCGCTGCACGGGCCGTAGGCCAGCAGCAGATCCGCCGTCTTTGCGGCCTCGCGGCCGACCCCGGCATGGAGCTCCGGCGCAAAATCGCCCAGCTCCAGCATGCCGCCGAGTACAGCGATGCGGCGCCCCTCCGTCGGCGTGCCTGCCAGCACCCGCAGCGCGGCGCGCATGGACTCGGGCCCGGCGTTGTAGCAGTCGTCAATGATCGTCATGCCCGCCGCATGGCTGACCCGCTGCCGCAGCGGCGCATAGGACCGCAGGCCTTCTGCGATCTGCTCCGGGCTCAGCCCAAGCAGCAGACCGGCGGCCGCAGCTGCCAGTGCGTCGAGCACATTGTGCAGGCCCGGCACGCTCAGTGCGGCCTCAAAGCTCTTTCCGAAGGCGTGGACCGTAAATTTGCTTCCCTCCGCCGATTCGCACACGCGGGAGGCGCGCACGTCGCAGCCCTCAGACAGGCCGAAGCACACGGCATGATACCGCGCGGCCAGCGGCCGCAGCAGGGCGTCGTCCCCGTTGAAGATCACGCGTCCGCCGGGACGCAGGCCCTCGAGGATCTCAAGCTTGGCGCGGAGGATGCCCTCTCGCGAGCCGAGATTTTCGATGTGCATCGTGCCGATGTTCGTGATCACGGCCAGGTCCGGCTGCGCGATGCGCGTGAGCACGGACAGCTCGCCGAAGTGGTTCATTCCCATCTCGAGCACGGCCGCCTCGCAGTCCGGCTTCAGCCGCAGGACGCTGACCGGCAGGCCGATCTCATTGTTATAATTCTTTTCCGTCCACTGCGTGCGCAGTGCCGTGCGCAGGACGGCGGCGATCATTTCCTTCGTCGTCGTCTTGCCGACGCTTCCCGTGATGCCGACGCAGCGGCACGGCAGGCTCTCACGGTAGCCGCGGGCGATGTCACGCAGGGCGCGGGACGTGTCTTCGACATAGATCGCAGGACCGTCCACCGGGCGGCTGGCCAGCACGGCAGCCGCGCCGCGCTCCAGCGCGGAGGCCGCAAAGTCATGGCCGTCGCGCGCGCCGGGCAGGGCTGCGAACAGCTCGCCGGGCCGGATCAGGCGGGAGTCAAAATTTGCGCCGAAAAACGGCCGTTCTTCCAGCTCGGGGGCGATCTGACCGCCGCACCACGCGGCGGCCTGCCCGAGCGTCAGGGTCTTATTGCTCATGGTCTTCCTCTTGCAGACAAGCGGCGACTTCCTCGCGCTCGTCAAAGTGATTTTTTTCCGTACCGAGGACCTGATAGGTCTCATGTCCTTTTCCGGCGAGCACTATCATATCATCTTTTTGCGCGAAACGCAAGGTCATGCGGATGGCCCTGCGGCGGTTCTCCTCCACATAGACGGGCTTCTCCGTCTGCGGGATCCCGGCAAGGATCTCGCGGATGATGGCCATCGGCTCCTCCGTGCGGGGGTTATCCGACGTCACAACGAGCACGTCGGCCAGCCGCGCGGCGATCTCGCCCATGATGGGGCGCTTTGTCCGGTCGCGGTCGCCGCCGCAGCCGAACAACACAATGAGGCGGCCGCGACAAAAGTCGCGCACGGAACGGAGAATGTTCTCCAGTCCGTCCGGCGTGTGGGCATAGTCGATGAGAACGGTGTAATCGCGGCCCGGCGTGGGCACGACCTCGATGCGGCCCTTTACGCCCGCCGCCGTGCCGAGCGCGCGGCAGGCATTTTCCAGTCCGATGCCGAGGGCGCGGGCAATGCCGAGCGTCAGAAGCGCGTTCGAGACCGTGAAGCGGCCGGGGATGCCGATGCGGACATGTGCCGCCTTCTCCCCTTCCCGCACCTCCATCGCCACATGGTCCGGCGCAAGCTGCACCTGCTCTGCGCGCAGCGCGGCGTCCTTCCCGGTGCCGACGAGCAGCGGTGTACAGGTCGCGCCCTGCAGCATGGTCCGGTAAGCCGGGTCGTCCGCATTGAGCACACCCGTCCGGCAAAGCCGGAACAGGCGGGCCTTGGCGGCCCCGTAGGCCTCCATGGTCTTATGGAAATCGAGGTGGTCCTCCGTCAGGTTCGTGAACGCACCGACCGTGAACGGGATGCCGTCCACGCGGTGCAGCGCCAGCGCATGGGACGAGACCTCCATCACCACATGCGTGCAGCCCGCATCGAGCATCTGCCGCAGCAGGCCCTGCAGGGCAAAGCTCTCGGGCGTCGTGCGCTCCGTAGGGACGACGGTGTCGCCGATGCGGTTTTCGATCGTGCCGATGAGGCCGACCTTCGCGCCGAGCGTCTGCTCGAGCACATGCTTGACAAGGCAGGTCACGGTCGTCTTGCCGTTCGTCCCCGTCACGCCGATCATGCACAGGCGCTCCGCCGGATGGCCGAACCAGTTGCAGCCGAGCTGCGCCAGCGCCGCGCGCGCATCGCGCACGCGCACCCACGGCGTGTGCTCCGGCATGTCGTGCTCGCACAGCACACAGGCCGCGCCGCGCGCAGCGGCGGCGGGAATGAAGCGGTGGCCGTCCGTGGCATAGCCCGAAATGGCGGCAAACAGCTCGCCGGGCGCGGTCGAGCGGGAATCATAGCTCACGCCCGTCAGCTCCAGCTCCGGGTCGGCGTTCTGTTCGAGCACCTCGATGCCCTGCAAAAGCTCGTGTAATTTCATTGCATTCAACCTTCTTTAATCCAGTGCGGTCGTATCCGTGAATGTGACGGCGATCATCGTGCCGCGCGGGACCTTTGTTCCGGCGTCGATGTCCTGCTTTGTCACCAAGACGTACCATGCATTCGAATCCGTGCCCTTGGCCTGCAGATAGAGCCCGAGCTGGGACAGCGTCGTGCTGGCCTGCGCCACGGTCATACCCGTCAGATTCGGCACCTCGACCTCGTCGGTCGGCATGGAATCGTCCGTATAGAGCAGCACGGTCGAATTGCCGGGCAGCTCACGGCCGTGGGCCGGGATCTGGCTGACGATCTTGTCGCCGTCGCCGATGATCTTGTAGTTCAGGTGATCTTCCTCCAGAATGGCAGCCGCCTCGGACTCGGTCTTCCCGGCCAGATTCGGCATGCGAACCGTCACGCGGGACATATCCACCTCGGAATAATCCGGCTCGACGCCGAGATAGGGCAGGATATCCTCCATCACACGGGCGACGGTCGGCGCGGCCATAACGCCGCCGGAGATATAGGTGCCGGTGGCGGGGTTCGGCGTATCAAGTGCGATGAGTACCACATACTCCGGATCGTCCATCGGCGCAATGCCGACAAACGAGACGATCTTGTCGTTCGTCTGCTGGCCGTTCGAATCGGTCTGGTCGGTCTTTTCGGCCGTGCCGGTCTTGCCGCCAATGCGGTAGCCGACGACGCTGCCGTTCTTTGCCGTGCCCTCCGTGACGACAGACTCAATGATCTGCCGCATCGTGGCGGACGTCTCCTCGGAGATGACCTGCCGCACGACGGTGCGGGAGTTCTGCTGCACGACGTTGCCCTCGGAGTCGACGATCTCCGAGACGACATAGGGCTCGAGCAGGTAGCCGCCGTTCACCACGGCGGAAATAGCCGTGACGAGCTGGATGGGCGTCGGCTTGATGGTCTGGCCGAACGACGTTGCGATGAGGTAGCTCGTGCCGTAGGAGGCGGTGTTGGCCAGGCGCTCGCGCGTGTGGAACACGCCGGAGGCCTCGCCGGGCAGGTCGATGCCCGTCTGCTCCATCAGGCCGAAGGCGCGGCAGTAGTCATACAGCGTGCCGCCGCCCGTCCGCAGGCCGATGTGGGCGAAGGCGATGTTGCAGGATTTCTGCAGGGCCTGCGCCGTGGTCTCGCTGCCGTGGCCGGCATGGTTCCAGCAGTTGAGGATCTGCTCGCGGCCCTCGATCTTCTCGGAGCCGCCGCAGTAGAACGTATCGGCCGTCGTGACTGCGCCGGAATCGAGCGCCGCCGCCAGCGTGAGGATCTTGAACGTCGAGCCAGGTTCATAGCCGTCGGAGACGCAGCGGTTGCGCCACTGCTTCAGGCGGGCGTCGCGCACGGCGGCGTTATAGGCGTTGAAGGCCTCCGTGCGGGCCGTGGAATTTTCGGGCTGCTTTTCCGCCTTGGTGTAAAGCTCCTCGATCTGTGTGCGCAGGTCCTCGTCATAAATTTCCTGATAATCGTTCGGGTCATAGCTGCCGAGCGTGCACATGGCGACGATCTCGCCCGTTTTGCAGTTCATAACGATGCCGAACGCGCCGTTGAGCACGTCATAGCGGTCCACGGCGTCCTGCATCTGCTTCTGCAGATAATACTGCACCGTCGTGTCGAGCGTCAGGTGGATGCTGTCGCCGTCGGACGCCTGATAATACTTCTCATAGGAATAGAGCATCTGCGTCTCGTAGTTGCCCTTCGTCGTGATGACGGCTCCGGCCGTGCCCTGCAGCTCGTCATTATAATAGGCCTCCAGCCCCTCGGAGCCGACGTTCTCGGTGTTCGTAAAGCCGATGATCTGCGCCGCGACATCGTGATAGGGATAGTAGCGCTGAGAATCCGGCTCGAGATGCACGCCGATGATCTTATCCTCCGCAATGATCTCGCGGACCTTGTCGCAGACCTCCTGCGCCTGGCGGCGCTTGATGACCTTGTAGCGCAGGCTCGTATCGGCGGCCTGCTCCTCGATCCAGCCCGCATCCAGATCGAGCACGGCCGCGAGCTTCTTTGCCAGCGCCGGGACGTCGACCTTGTTCTGCGACAGCTCCAGCGGGTCGAGGAAAACATTCTCCACGCTCGACGAGGCCGCCAGCACATTGCCGTTGCGGTCATAGATCGTGCCGCGCGAGGCGGTGACGCTCGTGCTGCGGGTCTGGTTGCGGATGGCCTTTGCCTCATAATAATCGTGGTCGACGAGCATGAGCTTCACGAGCATGCCCGCCACGGCGCAAAAGCTGACGACACCCAGCAGGATCATCAGGAAAAAGATGCCCTTGCGCACATGGGTCGTCGAGACCTCCTCGCGCTTCGGCGCGCGGCGGCGTCTTCTCTGCGGTTGCTGCTTCATAGTATTCCCTCCCGGGGCAAAACAGTGGAAAAAAGATGGGCGGCAATTCTCACTCACCGCCCATGCTCTGTATACGATATGAATCGGGCGGCGGGACCATGCCTGAAATGGCCGTCCCTCCCGAAATTCTGCGGCAGGCTCAGGAGAAGTAGTTGATGGCGTCCGTAAAGGCGCTGCGGAATGCGTCGATCACGCGGACGAACACATTCTTCTCCGCAGGCGCGGCATAGACCTCCGTCGTATCGTCCGCATCGACCTGCACATAGATGATCTGCGAGCTGCCCGGCTGGCGCATGCCAAGCTCCTTGGCGCGCTTTTCGATCTGCTCGAGATCGAGGGCATTGTCATACTGCGACTGCAGTCTGGCCTGCTGCTCCTCCAGCGTGCTGAGCTGCGTCTGCAGCTTGCCGACATCGCTGCGCGCCTCATAGAGGCGGATATAACTGAACACCACCAGAGCAAGCATCAGCACGGCGGCGGCCGCGCCGAGCGCCGTCAGGGGCGAGATACCCAGACGTGCACGGACATGGCGCGCCGGCTTGCGCCGCGCAGGCGCGTCCGGCAGACGCTCCGGCCGCTCCAGAGGCTGTGCGGTATTCCGGCGGCGGACATCATAGGCCGCCGAGCCGTTGCTGCGATAAGGGTCTGCCATGGTGGCTCATCCTTTCTGTCAAAGTTTTTCCGCAACGCGGAGCTTCGCGCTCCGGGCGCGGGGATTTTCCTCCAGCTCCGCAGGGCCGGAGACGATGGGCTTGCGCGTAACGAGTTTCACGAGCGGCTTTTTGCCGCAGACGCACACCGGGAATTCCGGCGGACAGGTGCAGCCGCGCGCTGCCTGCTGCATCTCGCTCTTGACGATGCGGTCCTCGAGCGAATGGAAGGTGATGACGGCCAGTCTGCCGCCGGGATTGAGGCGGCCGACCGCAGCCTGCATCATGCGGCTGACGGCGCCGAGCTCATCGTTCACGGCGATGCGGATGGCCTGAAAGCTTCTCTTTGCGGGGTGCTGCTTTTCGCGCAGCGCCTGCGCGGGCATGGCCGAGCGGATGATGTCCACCAGCTCCAGCGTCGTTTCGACGGGTGCCTTCTCACGCGCCCGGCAGATGGCTGCCGCGATCTGCGGTGCATAGCGCTCCTCGCCGTAATCATAGAGAATGCGGCGCAGCTCGCCCTGCGGCCAGGTGTTGACGACCTCCCCCGCCGTGAGCGCGTCGTCCTTATCCATGCGCATATCGAGCGGGGCGTCCGCCATGTAGGAAAAGCCGCGCGAAGCATCGTCGAGCTGCGGCGACGAAACGCCGAGGTCGAACAGCATGCCGTCCACGGCCGGAATCCCAAGGGAATCGAGGATCGCGTCGATCTCCGCAAAATTGGAATGCACGAGCGTCACGCGGTCGGCATAGGGGGCCAGGCGCTCCTTTGCGGCGGCCAGCGCCGTGCGGTCGCGGTCCACGCCGATGAGACGCCCACCCTCCGTCAGGCGGCAGGCGATCTGACTGGAATGCCCTGCGCCGCCGAGCGTCCCGTCGAGGTAGATCCCGTCCGGGCGGATGTTCAGCGCGTCAATGCACTCCTGCAGCAATACGGATTTATGTTGAAATTCCATCAGATCCCGATCTCTTCCATCAGTGCGGCCAGCTCCTCGGCGGAGACATTGGCCTCTTCCTCTTCGTAGCGCTCTGCCGCCCAGATCTCTGCGCGGCCGGCCTGCCCGAGGAAATAGACCTCCTGCTGGATCCCGGCATACTTGCGGAGATCGTCCGGCAGCAGGAAGCGGCCCTGCTTGTCCGGCTCACAGCGGACGACGTTGGCAAAGAACGTGCGCAGGCCGCGGGCCTTGGACGACGGCGCAGCCTTGCTGCGCTCGACGATGCGCTGCCACTCCTCCTCGGTATAGACCGTCAGGCAGGGGTCCAGTGAACGGGCAACATAGAACGCGCTGCCGAGCTCTTCGCGCAGCTTGGCGGGAACGAACAGCCGTCCCTTGGGGTCAAGCGTGTGCTTGTATTTGCCGAACATTCCCTCACCTCCGCTCCATTTTGCTCACATTTCATCCATTTTGCTCCACTTCGCTTGTAGTATACTATTCCTGCCCCAAAAATGCAATCACTTTTTCGCATTCCGCCCGAGTTTTTTCCGGAAATTTTTCCCATAAATCCGTGAAAACCGAATTTTTGAACATATGTTTGTCTATATTATGGTAACAAGCCCAAAGGCGCACAAAAAGGCCCGTACAGCAAATCGCTGCACAGGCTCAACTGCCGGGAAACCCCTTCGGGCTTTTCCGGCAAAAGGCTTGCCGTCCGCTGCGCGCACGAATCGCCCGCCAAGGGCGGACAATTCGCACACTGGCGGACTGAGCGGTATTTTCTCCGACGTACACGCCGCCAGAGAAAATGATCTAAGGAACCTCTGAATAAATCGGCTGCGGCGCTCAGCGGGTCTTTCGCCCCAACTTATCGGTTTGAAAATCTTGAAATATTGCGCAGCCGTTGGCGGCTTTGCCGCCTTACGGATGCGGCATGCCCCTTGCGGGTACACAAAGTATTCCTGCAATTTCCAAACCTCAATTTGGAACAAAATCCCTCGCTGACCGCTCTTGCAATTGAATCAGAGGTTCCCTAACTTCATTCGCCGCCTGCGGGCGGCGAACTCTGCGAGGCATTTGGACGTGCAAAAAGCCCGTGCAGCGATCCACTGCACGGGCTGATTGGCTTTTCAGCTGCACCACGCGGTCCGGCGGAGGCCGAAGCCGCAATGGCGCGGGAATTTATTTACTTCTGCTCGTTATCGATCATGCTCTGCGTCACGGAGGACTCCGGCCAGTTGGTCGGCTCGAAATCGCGGTAGATATCGAGGCCGGAACCGGCGGGGATGAGCTTGCCGATGATGACGTTCTCCTTCAGGCCGACCAGATGGTCCACCTTGCCCTTGATGGCGGCTTCGGTCAGGACCTTCGTCGTCTCCTGGAAGGAGGCAGCGGAGAGGAAGGACTCCGTGGCAAGGGAAGCCTTCGTGATACCCATGAGGATGAGGGAATCCGTGGCCAGACGGAGGTCCGTCTCGCCGGCGTCGATGCGCGCCTGCACAACGGCATTGGCGTCCTCGAACTCATAGACATCCACGACGGTGCCGCTCAGGAGCGTGGTGTCGCCGGGATCCTCGACGCGCACCTTGCGCATCATCTGACGGATGATGACCTCGATGTGCTTGTCGTTAATGTCAACACCCTGCTGGCGGTACACGGCCAGAACGCCCTGCGTCAGATATTCCTGCACGGCCTCAACGCCGGAAATACGCAGCACATCATGCGGGTTGAGCGCGCCGTCGGTGATGGGCTCGCCCTTGCGCACACGCTTTCCCTGCTCGACCTTCAGGCCGACGGAATACGGGACCTGATAGAGCTTGACCTCGCCGTCGTCCGCGGTGATCGTGATATCGCGCAGCGCGCTGCGGTGGCTCTCGTCGATCTCGACGACGCCGTCGATCTCGGCAATGGCCGCCATCTTCTTCGGCTTTCTGGCCTCGAAGAGCTCTTCAACACGCGGAAGGCCCTGCGTGATATCGTCGCCGGCAACGCCGCCGGTGTGGAAGGTACGCATGGTCAGCTGCGTGCCGGGCTCGCCGATGGACTGAGCGGCGATGATGCCGACCGCCTCGCCGAGGTTCACAAGCTCGGACGTTGCAAGGTTCATGCCGTAGCACTTGGCGCAGACGCCGCTGCGGGCGCGGCAGCCGAGCACGGTACGGGCATAGACGGAGTGAATGCCGTGTGCCTCGAGCATCTTGGCATCGTCCTCATGCATCATGCGGTTGTTCGGGATGAGCACCTCGCCCGTCTCCGGATCGACGATATCATGCACCGGGAAGCGGCCGTGGATGCGGGAGCCGAAGGACTCGATGACCTGGCCCTTTTCCACGACCTCGGACAGGTGGATGCCATGCGTCGTGCCGCAGTCGGGGATGCGGATGATGACCTCCTGCGAGACGTCGACCAGACGGCGCGTCAGATAGCCGGAGTCGGCGGTACGCAGCGCGGTGTCGGTCAGGCCCTTACGGGCGCCTCGGGAGGAGATGAAGTATTCCAGAGCGGAAAGGCCTTCACGGAAGTTTGCCTTAATCGGAATCTCGATCGTGCGGCCGTTCGTATCTGCCATCAGGCCGCGCATACCGGCGAGCTGACGGATCTGGTTCATGCTGCCGCGGGCGCCGGAGTCGGCCATCATATAGATCGGGTTGAAGCGGTCAAGGTTCTCCTGCAGAGCGCCGGTGACGTCCTTGATCGTCTGCTCCCACTGGTGGACAACGAGGCGATAGCGCTCGTCGTTCGTGAGGAAGCCGCGCTTGTACTGGCGGTCGATCTTGACCGTCTGCTTCTCGGCCTCTTCGATGAGGGCGTACTTCTTCTCCGGGATGGCCATATCGGCGATGGAGACGGTGATGGCGCCCTTCGTGGAGTACTTGTAGCCGAGGGCCTTGACGCGGTCGAGCATCTCGGTGGCGATGGTGAAGCCGTGACGGCGGATGCACTTGTCAATGATGACGCCGAGCTTCTTCTTGCCGACGAGGAAGCTGACCTCAAGGTCGAACAGATGCGCGGGATCGCTGCGGTCCACGAAGCCAAGGTCCTGCGGGATCGGCTCGTTGAAGATCAGGCGGCCGACCGTCGCCGTGATGATGCGATACTGCATCACACCGTCGATCTCCTTGCCGTAGCGCACGCGGATGGGCGCATGCAGGCCGATGCAGCCGTCAGCATAGGCCGTGATGGCCTCATCGACGCTGGAATAGGCATGCAGCGGCAGATAGGACGGGGCGCGCTTCTTCTCGTTCTCGGCCTTCTCGACCGCGGCTTCCACAAGGTCGCCGTCGACGAGCTGGTTCACGGGAAGGTCGAAGTCGCCCGCATCGGTCACAAAGACCTGCTCCGCACCCTTCTCCTCCTTGCCAAGACGGACATAGGTCAGGTAGTAGGTACCGAGGATCATATCCTGCGTCGGCACGGTGACAGGCTTGCCGTCCTGCGGACGCAGCAGGTTGTTTGCGGAGAGCATCAGCACGCGGGCCTCTGCCTGGGCCTCTGCCGACAGCGGGACGTGGATCGCCATCTGGTCGCCGTCGAAGTCGGCGTTGAAGGCGGTGCAGCACAGCGGGTGCAGCTTCAGGGCGCGGCCCTCGACCAGCACCGGCTCAAAGGCCTGAATGCCGAGGCGGTGCAGCGTCGGCGCACGGTTGAGCATGACGGGGCGGTCCTTGATGATGTCCTCGAGGGCATCCCAGACCTCGGGCTCGCCCTTGTCGATCTTCTTCTTGGCGCTCTTGATGTTGTTGGCAACACCGTCCTCGACGAGCTTCTTCATGACAAACGGGCGGAACAGCTCAATGGCCATTTCCTTCGGCACGCCGCACTGATAGAGCTTCAGCTCCGGGCCGACGACGATAACAGAACGGCCGGAATAGTCGACGCGCTTGCCCAGCAGGTTCTGGCGGAAGCGGCCCTGCTTGCCCTTGAGCATGTCGGACAGGGACTTCAGCGCACGGTTGTTCGCACCGGTGACAGCGCGGCCGCGGCGGCCGTTGTCGATGAGGGCGTCCACGGCCTCCTGCAGCATGCGCTTTTCGTTGCGGATAATGATATCCGGCGCATTGAGCTGGATGAGGCGCTTGAGGCGGTTGTTGCGGTTGATGACGCGGCGGTAGAGGTCATTGAGGTCGGACGTTGCGAAACGACCGCCGTCGAGCTGGACCATCGGGCGGATGTCCGGCGGGATGACCGGCAGGACATTCATGATCATCCACTCGGGCTTGTTGCCGGAGGCGCGGAAGGCCTCGGCGACCTCGAGCCGCTTGATGATGCGCAGCTTCTTCTGGCCGCTGGCGTTGACGAGCTCGCTGCGGAGCTGGCTGCACAGGGCCTCGAGATCGATCTCGGCCAGCAGCTTCTGCACGGACTCGGCGCCCATACCGGCCTCGAAATCGTTCTCATACTTTTCGCGCATGTCGCGGTATTCTTTTTCCGTCAGGATCTGGCACTTGCTCAGGGGCGTGTCGCCGGGATCCGTGACGATATAGTTGGCAAAATACAGGACCTTCTCCAGAATGCGCGGGCTGATGTCCAGCAGCAGGCCCATGCGGGAGGGGATGCCCTTGAAATACCAGATGTGGCTGCACGGCGCGGCCAGCTCGATGTGGCCCATGCGCTCGCGGCGCACCTTGCTCCGGGTGACCTCGACGCCGCAGCGATCGCAGATCTTGCCCTTGAAGCGGATCTTCTTATACTTGCCGCAGTGGCACTCCCAGTCCTTCGTCGGTCCGAAGATGCGCTCGCAGTACAGGCCGTCTCGCTCGGGCTTCAGGGTGCGGTAGTTGATGGTCTCCGGCTTTTTGACCTCGCCGTAAGACCAGTCGCGGATCATTTCCGGAGAAGCAATGCCGATTTTGATCGCGCTGAAGGTTTTATTGCTCATCGTCTGCCTCCTCCTTATTCTTCGTCCTCGGGCGCATCGGAGATGTCATACGGGCACTCCGGCTCGGGATCTTCCTCTTCCTCGTCATCGTCGATGCCGATGATCTTTTCCAGAGCGTCGAGGCCCTGCTTCGCCTCGCTGTCGGCATCGATGCCGTAGCCGGAGGAGAGCACCTCGTTCTCATCGGTGACCAGATTCTCGCGGCCGGAGTCGGTGTAGACGATCTCATCATCATCGTCATCCTCCCGCAGCTCGATCTCCTCACCCTGATCGTCGAGCACGCGAACGTCGAGGCACAGGGCCTGCAGCTCCTTGACAAGGACCTTGAAGGACTCCGGAACGCCGGGCTTCGGCACGTTGTGGCCCTTGACGATGGCTTCGTACGTCTTGACGCGGCCGGTCACGTCGTCGGACTTCACGGTCAGGATCTCCTGCAGCGTGTGGGCTGCGCCGTAGGCCTCGAGGGCCCAGACTTCCATTTCGCCGAAGCGCTGGCCGCCAAACTGTGCCTTGCCGCCGAGCGGCTGCTGCGTGACCATGCTGTACGGGCCGGTGGAGCGGGCATGGATCTTATCATCGACCAGATGATGGAGCTTGAGGTAATACGGATAGCCAACCGTGACAAGGTTGTCGAACGGCTCGCCGGTGCGGCCGTCATACAGGACCGTCTTGCCGTCCTCGCGGAGGCCTGCCAGCTTCAGAGTCTCGCGGATGTCCTTCTCGTTCGCGCCGTCGAAGATCGGCGTTGCGACCTTCCAGCCGAGGGCGTGGGCGGCGTAGCCAAGGTGGACCTCCAGGACCTGTCCGATGTTCATACGGGACGGAACGCCCAGCGGATTCAGAGCGATATCCAGCGGCGTGCCGTCCGGCAGGAACGGCATATCCTCCTCCGGGAGGATGCGGGAAACGACGCCCTTGTTGCCGTGGCGGCCGGCCATCTTATCGCCGACGGAGATCTTACGCTTCTGCGCGATGTAGACGCGCACGACCTCGTTGACGCCGGGGGACATCTCGTCGCCGTTCTCGCGGGTGAAGCGCTTGACATCCACGATGATGCCGGCCTCGCCGTGCGGGACCTTGAGGGAAGTGTCGCGGACCTCTCTCGCCTTTTCGCCGAAGATGGCGCGCAGCAGGCGCTCCTCGGCGGTCAGATCGGTCTCGCCCTTCGGCGTGACCTTGCCGACCAGAATATCACCGCTGCGCACCTCTGCGCCGACGCAGATGATGCCGCGGTCGTCGAGATACTTGAGCGCATCGTCGCCGACGCCGGGGATATCACGGGTGATCTCCTCGGGGCCGAGCTTCGTGTCGCGCGCGTCGCACTCGAACTCTTCAATATGAATGGAGGTGTAAACGTCCTCCATAACCAGACGCTCGTTGATGAGAACGGCGTCCTCGTAGTTGTAGCCTTCCCAGGTCATGAAGCCGACCAGCAGGTTCTTGCCGAGCGCGATCTCACCCTGCGAGGTGGCCGGGCCGTCGGCGATGACGTCGCCCTTGTTCAGGCGGTCGCCGACCGCAACGATCGGGCGCTGGTTGATGCACGTGCCCTGGTTGGAGCGGGCAAACTTGATGAGCTTGTAGTCCTTGATCTCGCCGCTGTCGTAGCGCACCTTGACGCTGTCGGCCGAGACGGCCAGCACCACGCCGTCGTCCTCGGCGAGGATGACCACGCCGGAGTCCACGCACAGCTTGTGCTCGATGCCGGTGGCGACGATCGGTGCCTCCGTGACCATCAGCGGCACGGCCTGACGCTGCATGTTCGCGCCCATGAGGGCACGGTTCGCGTCGTCGTTTTCCAGGAACGGGATCATGGCCGTTGCGATGGAGACCATCATGCGCGGGGAAATGTCGATGTAGTCGACGCGGTCACGGTCGACCTCGACGATCTCGTCGCGGTGGCGGCAGGTGATACGCTCGTTGATGAGGCAGCCGTTTTCGTCGACCGGCTCGCTCGCCTGCGCGACGATGTAGCGGTCCTCAACGTCCGCCGTCATGTACTCGACGTCGTCGGTCACGCGGCAGGTGCCCTTCTCCACGCGGCGGAACGGCGTCACGAGGAAGCCGTACTCGTTCACGCGGGCATAGGACGCGAGATAGCTGATCAGGCCGATGTTCGGACCTTCCGGCGTCTCGATCGGGCACATACGGCCGTAGTGGCTGTAGTGGACGTCTCGGACATCGAAGGAAGCGCGCTCACGGCTCAGGCCGCCGGGGCCGAGGGCCGACAGGCGGCGCTTGTGGGTCAGCTCGGCCAGCGGGTTGTTCTGATCCATGAACTGGGACAACGGCGAGGAGCCGAAGAACTCCTTGATGACCGCCGTGACCGGACGGATGTTGATAAGGCTCTGCGGCGTAACGGTATCGAGATCCTGCACGGTCATGCGCTCGCGGATGACGCGCTCAAGGCGGGTGAAGCCGACGCGGAACTGATTCTGCAGCAGCTCGCCCACGCAGCGCAGACGGCGGTTGCCGAGGTGGTCGATGTCGTCCGTCGTGCCCGCGCCGATGACGACGCAGTTGAGATAGTTGATGGTGGCGAGGATATCGTCGCGCGTGATGTGCTTCGGGATAAGCTCGTCGCGGCGCTCCTCAATGGCATCCTCCCAGGCCTCGGGAGCCGCACCCTTGAGCTGCTCGAGCATCTCGAACAGGACCTTGCGGCAGACCTTCTCGTGGATTCCGTACTGCTCCGGGTCGAAGTCCACGAAGTTCTTCATGTCGACCATGTAGTTCGAGAAGACCTTGTGGTCCTTGTCGCCGACGCGGATGACGGCATCGCACACGCCGCGGGCCGACAGGGCCTGCGCCTGTGCACGGGTCAGGACAGTGCCCGGCATGGCAAGGATCTCGCCCGTCAGCGGGTCAGCGACCGGCTCGGCCAGCTCCTGACCGCTCAGGCGGGTCCAGATGTCCATCTTCTTATTGAACTTGTAGCGGCCGACACGGGAGACGTCGTAGCGGCGCGGATCGAAGAACAGCGCATCGAGATAGGCCGCGGCGTTGTCGACCGTGGGCGGCTCGCCCGGACGCAGACGGCGGTAGATCTCGAGGAGGCTGTCCTCGCGGGTCTTGCACGGGTCGCGCTCCAGCGTGGCGACGATGCGGGGATCCTCGCCGAACAGCTCCAAAATCTGCGCGTCGGTCTCCACGCCGAGAGCACGGATGAGGCAGGTGATGGGGAGCTTGCGGTTCTTATCGATACGGACGTAGAACACGTCCTGCAGGTCGGTCTCATATTCCAGCCATGCGCCGCGGTACGGAATGACCGTTGCGGTATAGATGTGCTGGTCGGCCTTGTCCACGGTGTCGCCGAAGTACATGCCGGGGCTGCGGACGATCTGGGAGACGATGACGCGCTCTGCACCATTGATGACGAACGTGCCGCCGTTGGTCATGAGCGGGAAATCGCCCATGAAGATCTCCTGATCCTTGATCTCGCCGGACTGCTTGTTGAGCAGGCGCACGCGGACCTTGATCGGCTTCGCGTAGGTGGCGTCGCGCTCCTTGCACTCTTCAATGGTGTACTTGGGCTTCTCATCGAGGGAGTAGTCCAGGAAGGACAGCTCGAGGTTGCCGGTGTAGTCGCTGATGGCGGCCACATCGCGGAAGACCTCATGCAGGCCCTCCCGCAGGAACCAGTCGTAGGAGTCCTTCTGGATCTTCAGCAGGTTGGGCATCTGCAGGATCTCCTGATACTTGGCATAGCTCTTGCGAACGGTCTTGCCATAGTTCACGTCCTTGACTTGCATTTGCTTGATCACGCCTTTCTGTCGTCGTTTCGTGCGCTGTCTCAGCAATGACACGCGTGGGTCAGTTGCTGTTTTTTCATTTTAGTCCCTTGCCGTGCGGCGCGGTCTGTGGTATAATCTGACCATGAGGTGGAGGTTGGCCTGCGCCGCACTTCACAGCATTGGGTATTGATTTTACCACATTTTTTCTTCCGCGTCAATGCATTTCTTTGGAATATCCCCTGATTTTTTCGTCCGGCTTCCCGAAAGCCGGGCTTTTTTTGCCCGATTTTTCCGCCTATTCGTCCATTTTTCAGGGAAAAATCCTGTTTTTGTACATTCTGACGGATTCCGACCCCGAATTGCGTAAAAAAATCAGAAGGTTGCGGATTGTATTTTTTCCGGGCAGAGAATACAATGCAGACGTTTTTTGAAATTGAAATTTCTATGGACTCCGGAGGGACTCTTATGGCAAAAACCGCATCCCGGAACCTGACGACCGGCTCCCCCACGCGGCTGGTCATCGGCTTTCTGCTGCCGCTGCTTGGCGGCCTGCTGTTCCAACAACTATATAATATGGTAGACACGCTCGTCGTCGGCCGTTTTCTCGGCATGGACGCGCTTGCGGGCGTCGGCTCGACGAGCTCCGTCAATTTTCTGGTGCTCGGCTTCTGCATCGGCATCTGCAACGGTTTCGTCATCCCCGTGGCGCAGAAATTCGGCGAGGGCGACGAGGCGGAGCTGCGCCGCTTTGTGGCAAACAGCATCTGGCTCTCGGCTGCGTTCGCCGTGGTGCTCACCGTGGCCACGGCACTGCTGTGCACGCCCGTGCTGCGCTGGATGAACACGCCGGACAATATTTTCCGGTATGCCTACGACTACATCTTTGTCATTTTCCTCGGCATCCCCGCCATCATCCTTTATAATCTCGTCTCCGGCGTCATCCGCTCGCTCGGAGATTCCCGGACCCCGATCTATTTTCTCGTTCTCTCCTCCCTGCTGAACGTTGCGCTTGATCTGCTGGCTGTCGCCGTTCTCGGCATGGGCGTGGAGGGCCCGGCATGGGCGACCGTGATCTCGCAGGCCATCTCCGGCCTGCTGTGTCTGGCCATCATGGGAAAGCGCTATCCCGTTCTGCGTTTTCGCCCCGGTGAGCTGCGGCCGAGCCGCACACATATCACGCGGCTGTTTGCCATCGGCGTGCCGATGGGCCTGCAGTATTCCGTCACCGCCATCGGCACCATCGTCGTGCAGACGGCCGTGAATGGCCTCGGCGCGGTCTCCATCGCAGCCGTCACCGCAGCAAACAAGGTCAGCCAGCTCTTCACCTGTCCGTTCGACGCCGCAGGCACGACCATGGCCGTCTACGGCGGGCAGAACTACGGCGCAATGAAGCTCGACCGCATTCACCGCGGCGTGCGCGCCTGCGTGCTGCTGATGTTCGCCTATTCCGCCCTCGGCCTCGGCATTCTTGCCCTCTTCGGCGGCAAGCTGTCGCTGCTGTTCCTCGACTCCGCGGAGAGCGCCGCCGTCCGGGACCAGATCGGTCTGCTGGCGCAGCAGTTTCTGGTGTGGAACGCCAGCTGCTATTTCCTGCTGACGCTTGTCAACGTACTCCGATTCCTCATTCAGGGCGTCGGCTTCACGCAGCAGGCCGTGTTTGCAGGGGTGTTTGAGACGATCGCCCGCTGCTTTGTCGGCTTTGCCGTCGTGCGCTGGATCGGCTACACCGCCATCTGCCTTGCAAACCCCGCCGCATGGCTGCTGGCCGACTGCTTCCTTGTCCCCATCTACTTCCACGACATGCATCTTCTGCAGCGGCGCTTCGCGCAGCGCCGTGCAGAGGCTTGACGAACGCCTGCTTTGCCCGTATAATCATCCCATAGAAAATTGGAAAGGCGGGCCCGCGAATGGACCATCTCTGTGCGCTTCAGCGCGACTTCATTAACCTCCGGCTTGGCACGTTTATCCACTGGAACAGTGCCGCCGTGCAGTTCCATGCAAATCCCGACATCATCGACTGGGAATTCGATCTGGAAAACGGCGGGGAGCCGCGCCGTTATCCCTTCCCCGAATCTGACTGGGCGCCCCGCGCGCCGGACTGCGATCGCTGGGCGCAGATCGCCAAAAGCGCAGGCTGCCGCTTTGCCGTCCTGACGGCAAAGCACCACGAGGGCTTCGCACTCTGGCCGTCCGAATTTGGGAACCACAGCGTCGCGCAGGCCACGGTCCGGACGGACATCGTCGCGGAATTCCTGCGGGCCTTCCGCGCAGCCGGTCTGCAGGCAGGCCTGTACTTCTCCGTGCTCGACCTAACGGCCGGGATCGGGCGGCGCTCCTTTACCCCTGCGCAGCGCGAGCTCGTGCTCGGGCAGATCACGGAGCTGCTGACGAACTACGGCGAGATACCTTATTTTATTATAGACGGCTGGAACGCCCCGTGGGGCGGCCCGTCCTACCGTGAGCTGCCGTTCGAGGAAGTCGATGCCCTCGTCAAGCGCCTGCAGCCGAACTGCCTGCTCATGAACATCGGCTGCACGGAGGGCATCTCCGGCACGGACGTCGTCTTCTTCGAAAACGGCGCCGGGCAGGAGCTGACGCCCGGCTTTGCCGGTCCCGGCGCACTGTGCCAGAAGCTGACGCGGACGTGGTTCTACCGCGACGACGAAAAGGAGCCGAAGAGCGCCGACTGGGCGCTCGGCCTCATGCGCCAGTGCTTCGCCAGCCACGCCAATTTCATGCTGAACCTCAGTCCGGACCCCGACGGCCGCATCCCCGCGCCGCTGGCAGCGCGCTTTGCCGAGATCGGCGCGCGCGTCTCGTTCCCGGCCCCAATCACGGAGCTGCCCGCAGGCTGGCTGCGGCGCTGAGCCGGGTTCCCGATCGCCCTCCTTCGGCATATGCTGTCGAAGGAGGGCGATGTGCTCTCCGGAAAGGAGAAATACTATGGCAACCTTTACGAATCAGGCCACGCTGACCTACAACGGCGGCACCGTCAACTCCAACATCGTCACGGGCGAGCTCGTACAGGTCCTGACCGCCTCGAAAACGGCAGCCGCAGAGAGCTACCGCACCGGCGACCTTGTGACCTATGTCGTCCAACTGCGCAGCACCGGTGCGGCGGCGCTGACCGGGCTGACCGTGACCGACACGCTCGGCACGACGAACTTTCCTGCCACGGGCGGCACGGTGCAGCTCACGCCGCTGACGTATCAGGCAGGGACGCTCCGCTATTTCATGAACGGCGTGCTGCAGACGGCCCCGGCCGTCACAGTACTGGCAAACGGCATCCGCATCGAGGGCATCACCGTTCCTGCAGGCGGCGTAATCACGCTGGTCTATACGACCCGCGTCAATGCCTTTGCCGATCCCTCGGCAGAGGGCACGATCGAGAACACCGTGACCGTCACCGGCGGCGGGCTGACGGATGCCGTCACGGCGACGGAGACGCTCCCGGCGGCGGCAGCGGCAGAGCTCCGCATCGTCAAGGCCCTTGAGCCGGTCCGCGTCAGCGACAGCGGCACGCTCACCTACACGTTCACGATCGAAAACTACGGCAGCGCGGATGCCGATGCCGCAGCCGGCGTCACCGTCACGGACCGCTTCGACCCGATCCTGCGCAATATCGCCGTGACCTACAACAGCGATGCCTGGCTTGCATCCAACTACACCTACGACCCGGCGACCGGTCTGTTCCGGACCGTACCCGCCGCGATCACTGTCCCGGCCGCTTCGGCCGTGCAGGACCCCGAGACCGGCGTTTGGACAGTCCGCCCCGGCACGGTCACTCTGCAGATCACCGGCACGATCTGATTTGAGCCAGCCCGCCGCGGATGCGGCGGGCATTTTTTCTAGGGAACCTCTGATTAAATCGGCAAGAGTGGATGGCGAGAGGTTTTTTGGCAAGTCAAGGTATGGAAAACGCAGGAATACTTTGTGTATTTCAAGTTTTTCATACCGATGGATTGACGAAAAAGATCCGGCATCCACCGCAGGCGATTTATTCAGAGGTCCCTAGATTTCCGGCTTGCATCCTGCAGCGATTTATGCTACTATGTGGTTAGTCTTTACTAACCCAATTAGGAGGCGTCTATGACAACATTCTATGGGATCCTCATCCCGTTTCTCGGCACCACGCTCGGCGCGGCCTGCGTGTTCTTTCTCCGCAGAGCGCTCGGCGACCGGCTGCAGCGCGCCCTGACCGGCTTTGCCGCCGGTGTGATGGTCGCAGCCTCCGTCTGGAGCCTGCTCATCCCGGCCATTGATCAGTCTGCCGCGCTCGGCCGTCTTTCGTTCCTGCCCGCCGCCGTCGGCTTCTGGATCGGTGTGGCCTTCCTGCTGCTGCTCGACCGCGTCATCCCCCACCTGCACCGCAACGCCGGTCAGGCCGAGGGCCCGCGCACGCAGCTGCAGCGGACGACCATGATGATCCTCGCCGTGACGCTGCACAACATCCCGGAGGGCATGGCCGTCGGCGTCGTCTACGCAGGATATCTGACCGGAACGGCCCAGATCTCGGCCGCCGGAGCGCTGGCACTCTCGCTCGGCATCGCCATCCAGAATTTCCCGGAGGGGGCCATCATCTCCCTGCCGCTGCGCGCCGAGGGCCAGAGCCGCATGCGCGCCTTCGCGGGCGGCGTGCTCTCGGGCATCGTCGAGCCGGTCGGCGCAGTGCTGACCGTTCTGGCCGCGCGCTTCGTCGCCCCCGCCCTGCCCTATCTTCTGAGCTTTGCGGCAGGCGCGATGCTCTATGTGGTCGTGGAGGAGCTGATCCCCGAGATGTCCGAGGGAAAGCACTCGAACATCGGCACGATCTTTTTCGCCGTCGGCTTCAGTGTGATGATGATCCTAGACGTCTCGCTGGGCTGAATCGCGCCCGCTTCCGCCGCGATTCCATGTAGGATTTCATGCACATGGTCAAAATGCCGAAAGGCGGTTTTCGGGCTGTCCCTAGCAGGACAGCCCGTTTTTTATATTGCATATGCAGCATATCATCCGGAATTTTCTCCGTTTTTCCTGTCACTGTTCCGCCGTTCCCGCCGCAGATCCCCCTGCTGCAAAAATTGCAGGAAAACGTTGCGACAGCGGCGCTTTGCACAGTTTTTGCTGTTTTTCACAAAGAGAAAGTCAGATACCCGTAACAGGGCTTTCTTGTCAGTTCTCCCAATTTTTTCTTCAGGTCTCCCCGTTTCCTTTACATTTTCTTCACAAAGTGCTAGAATATTACCAATGGAACTAGTGATGGATGGTGGAATTTTGTCACGATTTCCAAAATCGTGCAGCGCAGCTGCAACTACAAACAAAGGAGTCTTGAAATGAAACACATTGCAAAGCGTCTTCTCTCGCTTCTGCTCGTGGTCTGCCTCGTTCTTTCCGTGGCAGTGATCCCGGCAGGCGCGGCAGAGACCAAGCTGACCTCGGTCTACGCGTCCTACGCAGCCGAAGGCCACACGAATGCCCCGATCGAGGATGACGTCTTCGAGGCGAAGTCCGATTCGATCACCGTCAGCATCATGACGACCACCGATATGCACGGCCGTGCATACGACTGGAACTCCTACACAAACAGCGCCCTGAGCAACAACTTCCTGCAGGCAGCAAAGCTCGTCGCAGAGCGCCGTGCCGCCGTGGACGACAGCATTCTTATCGATGTTGGCGACATTCTGCAGGGAAGCGCGCTGAGCAGCTACAACATTCTCCAGGAGGGCGGCGAAAACAGCCCCATGGCGACTGCGCTGCGCTACATTGGCTATGATGCCTTTGTGCTGGGCAACCACGAGTTCAACTATGCGCCGCAGATTCAGTGGAACTACTACAATCTGCTGACCTCCACGGACAAGGCCGTCGCCGGTCAGCCCGTCGACGTCATCTGCTCGAACGTCGTGGAGACGGAGACGAACGAATCCGTGTTCTCCCCGTACAAGACCTTCACCTACAAGTTCGAGGACGGCACGACCTTCACCATCGGTCTGCTGGGCTTCGAGAACATGAACAACGCGAACTGGGACGTCGCCAGCCACTATGAGGGCTGCACGTTCGGCCATACCGACAACGCCGAAAAGTCCTATGTCTATGAGTGGGAAAACTACTACGGCAAGGAAATGCAGGAGAAGTGTGACTACATCATCGTCGCCATGCACAGCGGCGAGGGCAATCCTGACGTCTACAATCAGGAGAACCAGGGCGGCTACTTTGCAACGCATACCACCGGCGTTGACATGCTGCTGACCGGCCACAACCATCAGAGAAACGCCGTCACCCTGCAGAACAAGAACGGCGAGAATGTCCTCGTTATGAATGGCGGTGGCTCCACCCTCGGCGAGACCGTCCTCACCCTCACGAAGGGCGCCGACGGCAAGGTCTCCGTTACCGCAGCCGAGTCCACCATGCATCCTCTGAACTCCGCCCTCGGCAAGGACATCCGCGTCACCAGCCCGGATTTCAAGTCCGGCGATGCGAACTACGACGGCCTGAAGACCCTCATCACTCCGCTCTTCGAGCGCTCCGATGCCTTCGTCAACAAGAAGATCGGCACGGTCTCCGGCACCTGGGACACCATCTCCAACTACTACCTCACGCAGAGCGATTCTTATGATCTCGTCCACAAGGCACAGATCTGGGCCGCTTGCACCGACAACAACATCGACCCGACGAAGGAGCACGTCATCTCCATGACGACGCCGGTCGCAAAGCGCGGCTGGAGCGTCAGCTCCCTGCTGGCCGACGGCGCAACCTCCGGCGACATCAGCCTGCGCGACTGCTACTCCCTGTATCAGTACGACAACAACACCCTCTACATGATCCGGATGACCGGTGCCCAGCTCAAGAGCTGGATGCAGCGCACGGCGCAGAACTACCGTGTCAATGACGACGGTCAGGTTGGCGGCGGCGGTTTCGGCTGCGACACGTTCTACGGCGTCAACTACGACGTCTATGTCGGCAATCCCGACGGCCAGCGCGTGCAGAACATCACCTACGCGGACGGCACGCCCGTGAAGGATGACGACACGATCTACGCCTGCCTCAGCTCCTATCGTCTGAGCGCCACGAAGGACTCCGATGCCTACGGCTGGTTTGCCTCCACCGGCATCACCTCCAGCAGCGAAGAGGCTCTGTGGGACGCCACCGTCTCTGAGCGCTTCAACAACGTCGGCGGCTCCGTGCCCCTCATCATTGGCGAATACATCAAGGAAATGACCGCCGAGGGCAAGGACATCACCCCGGGCCGTGAAACGAAATGGGCCGTCCACGCAGAAGCAAATCCCGTGAAGACCATCGAGGTCTTTGAGACCACCGACGTGCACGGCTACCTTGTCGACACGTCCTCCGGCAACGAGTCCACGTTCCAGTACCGCATGGCCTACATCGCCAATGTCGTGAACGAGGCGCGTGCCAATGCCGAAAACGACGCCGTTCTCCTGCTTGACGGCGGCGACATCTATCAGGGCACTCCCGTTTCGAACCTGACCTACGGCAGCGCTCTGCGCGCCGCCTTCGACGCCATGGGCTATGATGCCGTCTCCCTCGGCAACCACGAGTTCGACTGGAACGTCAAGACCTATGCCGCCGATGAGGACGGCACCATGCCCGCCTATGAGATCGGTGAGTTCAAGGGCGACAGTAATATCCCCGTTCTGGCCTATAATCTCTATGATGCAGGTACGACGAACCGCGCCTCCTTTGTCAAGGACTATGTCATCGTTGACAAGGCCGGTGTAAAGGTCGCACTTGTCGGCTACATCCCCGACTACTCCATGGATATCATGACCGCCAAGATCGCCCCGTATGACATCGACCCGAGCATTGAGAAGCTCAATGCGAAGATCGAGTCCATCGTTGCAGCCGAGAACCCTGACGTCGTCGTCGTTGTGGCGCACGCCAGCCCGCGCGGCCTTGCAAACAGCGTCAACTCCGAGCTTGTCGACCTCGTCGTCGGCGGCCACTCCCACAGCGTTTCCTACGGCGTCGCCGACAACGGTGTAGCCTATATTCAGGGCAACTGCCAGGCGAAGGGCTATGCCAACGCCAAGATCCAGTTCAACACCGAGACGAAGGAAGTCACGGTCGTGAACCCGAGCTATGTGAACACTACCGGCCGCGACAACACCCAGAACCTCTATGACACCGAGGGCAACACGAAGCTCGACCCGACCGTTCTCGCCATCAGCCACGCCTCCTGGGATGCGGTGAAGGGCGACATGTCCGAGGTCCTCGGCGTTGCCGACCAGAGCATCACCCGCCGTGCACCCATCGGCAACAGCAGCAGCACCATCGCGGGCAACTGGCTGGCCGGCCTGATGCTCGAGGCTACGAAGGAGCTCAACACCGTCGTCGCCTTCACGAACAGCGGCGGCATCCGCTGCGACCTTCTGGCCAACGAGGGCGAGACGACCCGCACCGTCACCGTCGGCGATATCTACGCCATCACCCCGTTCGGCAACCGCCTCTACACCTATGACCTCACCGGCGCGGAGCTTGCCGCTACCGTTGAGAATTCCTTCAAGAACAGCAATTACGGCGATCAGTTCTCCGGCATGGTCGTAAAGTACACGGCAGAGCCGGACGGCAAGGATGAAAACGGCCGACCGGTCCGCGGTGCCCGCACCGTCGTGTCCATCGTGCTCGATGACGGCACCGTCGTCGACATCAAGGACAACACGAAGACCTACCGCGTTGCCGTCAACGAGTACTGCGCCACCCTGCCCGGCTCCGTCTTTGAGAACAAGACTCCCGTGCAGAACGTGAACGAGGCTCCCATTGACAACATCAGCGCCATCGAAGCTCTGCGCGCCATCGGCAAGGCCAACAACGGCAAGCTGCCGCTGGACCTGACCGAGCGCTGCGTGAAGGTCGAGCTTGTGGAAGAGGATCCCTGCGAGCAGTACACCGACCTCGATGCAAACGCCTGGTACGCCGAGAGCGTCCACTTCGCTCTGGTCAACGGCCTGTTCGTCGGCTTCGGCGATGGCACGTTCCGTCCGGAAGCCGCGCTGAGCCGCGCCATGGTCGCCACCGTCCTGTACCGTCAGGCGGGCAGCCCTGCCGTCACCGGCACGAGCACCTTCCCCGACCTCAAGGATGACTGGTATGCTGACGCCGTCGCATGGGCACAGGAGGCCAAGGTTGTCATCGGCGATGACAAGGGCCTGTTCCGTCCGGATGACGACGTCACCCGCGAGGAAATGGTCACGATGCTCTATCGCTTCGCCGCCTCCCAGAACATGGACACGACGACGACCGGCGATCTGAGCAACTTCACCGATGCCTCCAGCGTGCAGAGCTATGCCACTGAGCCCATGACCTGGGCTGTCGGCAACGGCATCATCCTCGGCATGGGCAACAACGAGCTCGCCCCGCGTGAGAGCGCGACGCGCGCCCAGTTTGCCGCCATCACGGCCCGTCTGGCTGCGCTGAAGTAAGCGCAGGGATACGGCCCTGAACGCATAAAAATGATCCAGCCAGGGTTGGGAGTGATCCCACCTTGGCTGGATTTTTTACGATTTATATTCTCTTACTCCGCGCGGTACACGACCTCGCCGTTCACAAACGTCATCCACGCCTCGCCGCCGATCGTCGTAAGCGGGTCCGCCGTCCAGAGGACGAGGTCCGCATCCTTGCCCGGCTCAAGACTGCCGACACGCGCGTCGATGCCGAGGCTGCGGGCCGGGTTGATGGTGATGGCGTGCCACGCCTCCTCCATCGGCAGACCGGCCGAAGCCGCCAGTCCGGCCGCCAGCGGCAGATACTGCAGCGGAATGACCGGCGCATCCGTGATGATGCTGACCGTCAGGCCCGCGCGGTACAGCGTGCCCGCCGTCGTGAAGCTCTTGTTGCGCAGCTCGACCTTCGTCTTGCCGCCGAACGACGGTCCGACGAAGACCGGGACCTGCTCCTTTGCCAGCTCATCGGCGATCAGCTCGCCGTCCGTGCAGTGATCCAGCGTGAGCTTCAGGCCAAACTCACGCGCGATGCGCACGGCCGTCAGGATATCATCCGCGCGGTGGGCGTGGCACTTGAGCGGGATCTCGCCGTTGACCACGGGCAGCATGGCCTCGAGCTTCATGTCGAACGCCGGATTCTTGCCCGCCGCCTTGTCGTCGCGGTAGCGGAGCGTGCGCAGCAGCAGCTCGCGCAGCAGGGCGGCGACCGCCATGCGCGTCATAGGGCTCTGGCGCTTGTCGTGGCCGTAGCAGCCCTTGGGATTCTCGCCAAAGGCGCACTTCATCGCGGCGGGCGCGCGCAGAATCATCCGGTCGACGCGCTTTCCTGCCAGCTTTACGATGGCGAACGTGCCGCCGACGACGTTTGCGCTGCCGGGTCCGGTGCAGGCCGTCGTCACGCCGCCGCGCAGGGCCAACCCGAAGGCCTCGTCCTGCGGATTGATGGAGTCGATGGCGCGCAGCTGCGGCGTCAGCGGCTCGACGATCTCATTATAATCCATGCCCTCCCAGCGCATGCCCTCGTTGTCGAGGCCGATATGGCAGTGCGCCTCCACGCAGCCGGGCGTGAGCAGGCGGCCCTGCGCATCGAGAGTCTCAACGCCCTCCGGCGCGTCGACCGTCTGGCCGACGGCGGCGATTTTCCCGTTTTCGAGGAGCAGGCAGCCGTTTTTCAGGTCCGGCCCGGCCATGGTCTTGATATTTGCGTTGCGGATCAGCAGCATCGTTGTTCTCCTTTCGTGCGCGGTGCGCACCTGGTTTCTATTTCCAGTATAACGGCACGGCGTGCTTCTGACAAGTGCTTTTCTTTTTCATTCCAGCCGGCTTCGTGTTAAATCCGCATAAATTTCATGTAAAATCGTCTTTTTTTCATGTTTTTCCGAGCTTTTCTGACGAAAAGACATATTTTCACGCAAACGAAAAAATTTTTCGGCCAAACCTGTGATATAATCAAGTTACGGCAGCAGGGGCGCGGTCCGGATCATCCGCACGAGCCTGCCAACCGCCGCACAAAGGGAGGCCCGCCATGCAAAACCGGATCGTCATCTTCGATCTCGACGGAACCATTTATCAGAACAGCGTCTTTCACCGCGGCTATCTGCGGACGCTTGTTGCCGGGACGTGGGCCGAGCCGCTGGAGGCGGACCTTGTCCGGCTGGCAGAGGCGATCTTCGCCGGGCGTGAGCTGGACATGAACCGTTTTTACCGCCGTGGGCGTGCAGAGGCCGCCACCGTGCCGGAGCTCGTGCAGGCCCTGCGGAAGCGGGTGCTGCCCGGCATGACCTATGCCGAGGCGCTGAAGGCCGACGATGTGGTCTATCTCGGCGACGCGTGGGCCGTTCTGGCCTACCTTGGCGATGCGCTCGGCTGTCTGGACGGCGACCGTGCCAATGAGGTCTATCGCCTGACCCGCCTGCAGATGGAGCAGGCCGGGATGCACGGTGACCGCGGGCTTTATGAGGCCATCATGCGGCTGGAGCAGCGCTGCCGTGTCGTTCTGCTGAGCAATTCCTACGAAGAGACCGTGCGGGAGTTCCTGCGGCAGCTCGGCTTTGCCGGAGCGTTCCGCGAGATCTGCAGCAGTGCGAACAAGCCCTACGGCATGATTGCGAGCCTGCAGGCTCTTGACCCTGCGCTGCTGGCGCGGCCGGAGGCCCTGATCAGCATCGGAGACCACGCCTTCAATGATCTGATGCCCATTTCTGCCATCGGCGGGCAGACGCTCTGGATTGACCCCTATCCGGGCATCCACGAGCCGGAATATACCTGGTGCGTCCACACGCTTGCGGAGCTTGCCGCATTCCTGGACACCATTTCCTGAGCAGTGAGCGTCATCCGACGTTCCGATAAAAACACGAGACAATGGAGGAGAAAACACATGAAAGCACGCATTCTTGCCCTTCTGCTTGCTCTGGTCATGGTCGCGAGCCTGTTCGCGGCATGCAGCGCAGGGAAGACAGGCACTCCGGACGCAAGCACCGGAACCTCGCAGACCCCCGATGACAGCAAGACCACCGAAGACACGAAGCCCGCAAAGACCGAGAAGACGAAGATCGTCTACTGGCACTCCTACACTGACCAGCACGAAGAGAAGTTCCTCGAGCTCGCAGCCGCCTTCAATGCCTCGCAGGATGAGTACGAGCTCGTCGCCGAGCAGCAGCCGTACAGCGAGATCGACAGCAAGACCATGCAGGCCGTCCGCAACGGCACTGGCCCGGACCTTGTGAACATGTATCCGTCCGACGCCGTCAACTATCTGAACGAGGGCCGCCTTGTCGACCTGTCCGTTTACATCAACGACCCGGAGATCGGCATCCCGAACTTCAAGGACAACGTTCCTGCCGGTCAGTACAGCGAGATCACCCAGTGGGGCGACGGCATCTACGTCTTCCCGTGCACCACGGCGGGCGAGGTCCTGTTCTACAACAAGACCATGTTCGACAAATATGGCCTCGAGGCCCCGAAGACCTGGACAGAGCTCGCAGAATGCAGTAAAATCATTCACGAGAAGGAAGGCATCCCCGGCTTCGGCACCGACTCCCTCGTGGACACCTATCAGTGCCTTATCATGCAGGCCGGCAGCGGCTACATCGACGAGGACGGCAACTATGCCATCGACGAGACCATCGCCAAGGAAAAGCTCAACTGGTTCGCAGACCTTGTGAAGTCCGGCGACTTCCGCCTTGTCGGCGAGGACGTCTTCTTCTCCGGCCCGTTCGGCAGCCAGGCCGTCGCCTCCTACATCGGCTCGAGCGCCGGTGTCAGCTATGTTGAGCTGGCCGTAAACGACGCCTTCGAGATCGGCTGCGTGCCCATCCCGCAGGAAGGCCCCGTCCGCTACATCTCCTCCTGGGGTAACAACTTTGCCTGCCTCAGCACCGATGAGGATCATGCCCGCGGCGCTTACATGTTCCTGAAGTTCCTCACGTCCACCGAGAACATCGTGCAGTGGGCCGAGGCCTTCGGCACCGTCCCCATCTATAAGGAAGCCCGCGAGAGCGCCGAGTTCCAGCAGTTCGCCGAGACGAACATCGCCGTCAAGGCCCTGACCGAGGAAGCCGACGACATCGGCATGCTGGCCAGCGTCCCCGGCGCAGCGGCCATGCGCACGGAGATCGACAAGATGGTCCAGAGCGTTGCCCTCAACGTCAGCGATGCCGACACCGCCTATGCGGCCTTTGAGACCGCCTGCCGCGAAGCCCTCGCAAAGTAATACCCGCCCATTTCAACAGGCGGACGTCCCGGCGGACGTCCGCCTGTACGCAGACCAGCGCATTCCGGCCGGGCCCACACCCGCCGCCGTTCCAACAGGAAGGAGAACCTATGTCGAAAGTCCTTGTATTCTGTATCGATGCCCTCTGTGCCTCCGACGTCGCGCGCATGCGCCGCATGCCGCACTTCGCGCAGATCCTGGAGCGCGGTGCGCTCGTCGAAAAGATCGAGCCGGTGCTCCCGGCCCTGACCTACACCTGCCATACCTCGATCCTGACCGGCACCTATGCCGGGCGGCACGGGATCGTGCACAATGAAAAAATGACCCGCGGCGGCCATCTTGACGCGCCGTGGTACTGCATGAAATCGGACGTCCGCGGCAAAACGCTGCTGGACATCGCCCGCGAGAACGGCCTGACGACCTGCTCTCTGAGCTGGCCCGTCTCCGGCGGCGCGGACTATACCATGAATATGCCGATGATCGTTCCATACAGCTATCAGGGCTACCAGCCCCAGCAATGGCTGGAGCACACGGCCACTGCAAACCTGATGGATCGTTACTTCTATAAACACGGCCGCTACCTGATGGGACCGACGCGCAGCCTTGACCTGTTCACCATGGCGCTGGCGCTGGACATTCTGGAGGACGGCCCGCAGCCGGACATCATGCTCGTCAAGCTGTGCGACCTCGACTCCGCCCGGCACACCTACGGCGTGGAAAGCGGGGAGGCCGAGACGCAGCTGCGCATGCACGATGAGCAGCTTGGCGCTATTCTGGAATGCCTGCGCCGCAAGGGCACGCTGGACGAGACGAACATCATCGTCCTCGGCGACCACGGCCAGACCGATATCCGCGATGCCTTCCTGATGAACGTCTACTTCCGCCGTCTCGGCCTTCTGACCGACGATGCGGACGGAAAGATCGCCTCGTTCGACGCCGTCTGCCACTCCACCGGTCTCGCCGCCCTCATTGAGGTACGCGACCCGGACGATGCCGCGCTGATGGCCCGCGTGCGCGAGGTGCTTGAGGCTCTGCGCCATGACCCGGACGTACAGCTCAGCATGGTACTCGATGCCGCCGAGGCGCAGGCGCGCTACGGCCTGTCCGGCCCGTTCGACTTTGTCGTGGAGAGCAGCCTTCCCATTGCGTTCGGCGAATACCCGGCCGGCGACACGCTCTGGCGCAGCTGTCAGCCGGGCGACAAGAAGACCGGCGTGGCGACTCACGGCGGCAGCCCGGCCCGCGAGGAGGTCACAACGTTCTTCGCCGCCGGACCGGATGTGCGGCCCGGCACGGTGCACGGCAGCCGCTCCATGGTCGACGAAGCGCCCACCATGGCCGCCATGCTCGGGCTGACGATGCCCGATGTTGACGGCGCACCCATTTTCGAAATACTGAGGTGATACGGACATGCAGATCAAACTCGAACATCTGACCAAGCGTTTCGGCGACACCGTTGCCGTAAACGACCTTTCCATCACACTGGAAAGCGGCAAGCTCATCGCCCTGCTCGGTCCGAGCGGCTGCGGCAAGACCACAACGCTGAACATGATCTCCGGCATTCTCCCCGTGAGCGGCGGCAGCATTTTCTTTGACGACCGCGACGTGACGAGCCTGCCGCCGGAGAAGCGCGGCATCGGCCTTGTCTTCCAGAACTACGCGCTCTATCCCCACATGACGGTCCTGCAGAACATCTGCTTCCCGATGGAAATTCAGCGCATCCCCAAGAAGGAGCGCATCCGCCGCGCCGAGGAGCTGGCGGAGATGGTGCACATCACCCCGTATCTCAAGCGCAAGCCCGCGGAGCTCTCCGGCGGCCAGCAGCAGCGCGTCGCCATTGCGCGCGCCCTGTCCAAACGGCCGGACGTGCTGCTGCTCGACGAGCCGCTGTCCAACCTCGACGCCAAGCTCCGCGTGGAGATGCGCGAGGAGATCCGCCGCATCCAGCGTGAGGCCGGCATCACGACCGTCTTTGTCACGCACGATCAGGAGGAGGCCAGCAGCATCGCCGACCGTGTCGTCCTGCTGCGCGACGGCGTGCTCCAGCAGGAGGACACCGCCCGCGGTCTCTATGAAAACCCGGTCAACCTCTTTGCCGCAGACTTCCTCGGCACGCCTCCCATCAACCAGCTGCACGGCGTTGTGCAGAACGGCCGTCTTGTGCTGGACGGCGGCATCCCCGCTGCGCTGGCGCTGCCGGACGGTCTTGCAGAGGGGCAGGAGATCGTTCTGGCCGTCCGCGCCGAGAGCATCCTGCCGCAGGGTGATACGCCCGCCTTCCGCACGACTGTGCTGGAGCGCTATTCCCTCGGCAAGGACGAGCTTGTCCGCCTGCAGGCCGGCCCCGCCGAGCTTCGCGGTCTTGTCCCGGCCGAGCTGGAGATCCTGCCCGGTGCGGAGCTGGCCGTCGGCCTGAAAAAGCGCGGCGTGTTCCTGTTTGACGCCAAGACGGGGGTGCGGTACTTATGAGCCGCCGCAAGCTGCGCACGCGCGCAGACGGCGAGCGCGTGACCTTCCGCACCTTTGCGGAGCCGGGGCTGTTCCTGCTCCCGTTTCTCATCGGTCTTCTGGTCTTCACCGTCTATCCGTTCATCAATGTCATTCTGCTGTCGTTCCGGCAGGACTACAGCCTGATGACCGGCGAATTCTCCGGCATCGGCCTTGGGAACTATGCTGAGATCTTCCATGACGCGAATTTCCTCAACGGTCTGCGCAACACGGCGCTGTACGTTCTGTTCGTCGTGCCGATCGTCACGGTGCTGTCCCTGTTCCTCGCTTCGCTGCTCAACTCGTGCACGAAGCTACAGGGTCTGTTCCAGACGTGCTATTTCCTGCCGATGGTCACGTCCGTCACGGCGGTCGGCCTCGTGTGGAAATGGATGTTCAACTACGATTACGGCCTGATCAACTATGCGCTGTCGCTGTTCGGCGTTTCCCCCGTGAACTGGCTGAACGACCCGCACTACAATCTTGCCGCCCTCATCATCTACGGCATCTGGAGCATGCTGCCGTTCACGATCATTCTGCTGCTCTCCGGCTTCCAGAACATCAACCCGCAGTATTACACGGCCGCGCGCATCGACGGCGCGTCCTCCGGGCGCATCTTCCGCCGCATCACCGTGCCGCTGCTCGCCCCGACGCTGGGCCTGACGATGATCGTGAACGTCATTTCGGCTTCGAAGGTCTTCTCGGAGCTGTTCCCGCTGTTCAATGGCAATCCCGGCTCGGCCTACTCGCTGTATACCGTCGTATATTACCTGTTCGACATGTTCTACAAGCAGTGGCAGCTCGGCCCGGCTGCGGCCAGCGCCGTCGTGCTGTTCGTCATCGTTCTGATCTTCACCATGCTGCAGCTCTTCATCCAGCGCAAGTGGAAGAATTATTGAGGTACCGCCATGAAAACTGCCAAAAAATCCTTTGCCTATCTCGTTCTGATCCTCGGTGCGCTCATCATGGTGCTGCCGTTCTTCTGGATGATCATCTCCTCGCTGAAAACGGCTGCCGAGGTCAACACAACTCCCCCGACGTTCTGGCCGAAGGAGCTTGTGTTTGAAAACTATGTCTATGCGTTTGAGAAGGCCCCGTTCCTGCGCTATTTCTGCAACTCCCTGCTCGTGACCATCGTCTGCGTCGCCTGCACCATGTTCACGACCATCCTCGCGGCCTTCGCGTTCTCCCGGCTGAAATTCCCGGGGCGTGACCTGCTGTTCTCCCTGCTGCTTTCGCTGATGATGATCCCGTTCGAGATGCTCATCATCACGAACTACACGACCATCGTGAAGCTCGGGCTCAACGACACACTCATCGCGCTGATCCTGCCGTTCACCTCCAGCATCTTCTACACCTACATCCTCCGGAATTTCTTCCTGGCCATTCCGGACAGCCTCTATTATTCCGCCCGCGTCGACGGCGCGAGCAACTGGCGCTACCTCTGGCGCGTCATGGTGCCCATGTCCCGACCGGCCCTCGTGACGATCGGCCTGCTTGACGCTATTGCCTGCTGGAACTCCTTCCTGTGGACCGTCATCGCCACGAACACGAAGGAGGTCCGGACGCTGCCGTTTGGTCTTTACGCCTTCATGACCTCCAGCGGCATCCGCTACGAGCGCCTGATGGCCGCCTCGACCATCGTCGTGGTGCCGATGATCCTGCTGTTCATCTTCTGCCGCAAGAGCATCGTCACCGGCGTGTCGCGCGGCGGCCTGAAGGGGTGAGCGCCATGGGAAAGATCGTTCTAGACCTGCTTTGCCACGCCGATTTCTCCGGCCGCATCCGTCCCTCCCGCGAGGACATCGGCTTTCCGGCCTTTTCCGCCGAGATCGCAAAGCTGCGCGCGCAGAATCCGGCTGGAACGCTTCTGCTGGATGCGGGCGATGCCTTCAGCACGAACTATTGGCCCGGCCTGCCGCTCGTCGGCGCCATGATCCGCAGCAAAACGGACGTCATGACGCTCGGCAACCACGAATTTGACCGCGGCCCAGCCTTTCTGGACAGCTGCATCAGCGCCTGTCCCTTCCCGATCCTCTGCGCCAATGTGCGCCGGAAAGCGGATGGTGCGCCCGTCCCCGGCACGAAGCCGTGGGTCCTGCTCGAGCGCTGCGGCATTCGCATCGGCGTGCTCGGCCTCACGACGGAATACACGCCCTACATGGTGGAGAAAAGCGCGTTTGCCCCGTTTGAAATGACCTCCGCCGCCGAGGCTGCCGCGCGCCATATCCCGGCAATGCGCGCCGCGGGCGCGGACGTCGTCGTCGTGCTGACGCACATGCCGTTTTATCAGGCGGCGGACGGCACGCTCACGGGTGAGCTGCCGGAGCTGATCGACGCCTCGCCCGCTGCGGACGTCTGGATCGGCGGGCACATCCCCGGCGACTGCGCGCAGGTCCGCAGCGGAGCCTGCGTCGTCAAGGCCGGGTTCGGCGGGGCAAGCATCGCGCATGTCCGCCTGACACTGGACGCCGCATCGCACCGCATTCTGGACCGCAGCTGCGCCGTCGTGCAGACGGACCCAAACGGGCAGGCCGATCCGGAGATCACCCGGTATATCCGCTCCGTCACCGACCCGTTCGAGCCGTATTTCCGGGAGCCCCTCGGATCCCTGAACGAGCGCTGGCGCATGACGCTGGCGCACGAGTCGAAGCTCGGCGACTTTCTGGCGGACTGCCTGCGCTATGGCGGGCAGACGGAGCTGTCCTACATGAACACGACCAGCGCCTGCGGTGAGCTGCTTCCGGGCGAGATCACGCGCGAGGAGCTGCTCTACTGCGCCGCATTCGACGACGAAATGTTCACCGGGATCATCACGGGCGCGCAGCTCCATGCCCTGCTCGAGGCCGTCTATGAGCCGGAGCGCTTCGGCAATAATGCTGCCATCGCCTTCTCCGGCTTCCACGCCGCAGTGGACCATACCCGCCCCGGCGGGCAGAAGGTTCTCTCTGTCACGCGGCCGGACGGCACGCCCATTGCGCCGGACGAGCGCCTCAGCGTCACGGTCAGCGCCTATATGGCCTCCGGCGGCAACGACACTGGGGCCATTGCCGGGCAGATCGACTGGAAGTCGACCGGTCGCCACTATCACGAAGCCGTCAGCGCCTATGCAAAGTCCCTCGGCGTGCTCACGGTCGCAGACTACCCGCGCCTGCACGAGACCGGCGAACCAGAAAACAACCACGCGCCCTATTGAGCGCACGGAAAAGGCCATAGATTTGTCATTGCGAGGAGCGAAGCGACGTGGCAATCTCGCAGCAGAGGACCTTCTGTTCCCGGAATGCTCCGGCGAATTCGCAGCGCAGTCCCCGCACACCGGAATGACGCAAAGAGCCGCTGCGGCGCACCGCAGCGGCTCAAATTAGCTCAAATGAAACATATGCATCTTCTTATCGGAAAAGCCGCCCCATCAGCTCCTCAAACGCGAGGATGACCTTGCCGAAAAACTGGTTCGGCACGGCGCTGATGAGCGTCTGGTTGGAGGCGTCGACGAGGAACGTCAGGTCCGACATTCGCGCCAGCTTGGAATCCGAGCGGCGCGTGAAGCAGATGGCGGAAAAGCCCTTGCTCTCCGCCTCGCGCACGTCGTTGATGATGGCCTCCGTTTCGCCGCTCTGCGAGATGGCGATGATGAGTGAGGACTCCACGTTGCTCGTGATCTGGCGGTTCGCCTCCTCGCGGAAGAGCATGTAGTCATAGAAGTGGACGTGGTTGAACACCATGAAGCCGCAGATGGCAAGCCGCTTGACGATGTAATTGGCGACCTCCTCGGCAAAGCCCTCGCCGACGACGAAGATCTTGCGTTCCTTGTACTGCATCAGCATTTTGCAGAACTGCTCAGCCTGCTCCGGCGTATAGCCGTCGATAAGGCCGCACAGCGGGTCCGGATCGCTGGAGCGGTGGCCCTCGCCGCTGGACTGTGCCAGATTATAATAAAGCTCGCTGTAGCCCGCAAAGCCCAGCCGCTTGCACAGCTTCATGATAAACGCCGTTGAAACATAGTTTTCGCTTGCGATCTGCTGAATGCCGACCTTGTTCCCACCGAGCTCGATATGCCGGACGATGCTGGTGATCACCCGGCGCTCATCATCCGAGAGCAGGTTCGTCAGAATATAGTAGTTGCTCATCTCAAGCGCCGCCTTCCTGAAAATATCTCAGGCGACACCGCACCATTCTCCTTCGGCCTTCGCCGGAAATTTTCCGCCGATCCATCGGTTCGAAAAGTTTGAGGTACGCAAAGTACATCTGCACTTTTCAAACCTTGTCTCGACAAAAAATCTCTCGCCGAATGCTCTTGTTGAATTGTGCGGTGCTGCCCAAACTCCGCCCATGCACCCGGCACAGCCGGTGTGCGGAAAGGAATCATTCATGTCATACATCATCTCACCGCCCGAGGAGACGGCGCTGCAGGCGCACCTGCATAAGCTCCGCACGCAGCTCCACGAAGACCCGGAGCTTTCGTGGCAGGAGCACCGGACCACCCGGCTCGTCCGCCGGGAGCTGGAGGCTCTCTGCCTCGAGCCGGTCCCGCTCGGTCTGCCGACCGGCACTGCCGCGCTCCTGCGCGGCGCCCTGCCCGGCCCCACCGTCGGCCTGCGCGCCGATCTGGACGCCCTGCCGATCACGGAGCGCACCGGAGCGGAATTTTCCTCCCGCGTTCCCGGCGTCATGCACGCCTGCGGACATGATATCCATATGGCCGCCCTGCTCGGCGCAGCCCGCCTGCTTGCAGCGCGGCGGGAGCAGCTGGCCGGGAACGTTCTGTTCCTGTTCCAGCCCGCCGAGGAGGCCGCAACGGGCGCCATGCAGGTGCTGGAGCAGGGGCTGTTCCGCCGCGTTCCGATGGCGGGCATGCTGGCGCTGCACGTCTGGCCCGGTCTGGCACAGGGGCAGCTCGGCATCCGGTCCGGCGCGATCCTCTCCGCCGTGGACAGCTTTGAGATCACCGTCACGGGGCGCGGCGGCCACGGCTCCGCACCGGAGCGGGCCTGCAACCCCATCCCCGCGGGCGCTGCGCTGGCTTCGGCCCTCACAACGCTCCGCGCCAACGACCTGCCACAGGCAGAGCCAGCCGTCACGGCCGTGACGTGCATTCAGGCCGGGACCTGCAACAATGTCATTCCGGACCGCTGTATCCTGCTCGGGACGATCCGCACGTTCTCCGCACGGACGCGGGCACAGGCAAGGGCGCGGCTGGAGGCCCTCACGGCCGGTATCGCGGCCGCGTGGGGCTGCACCGCAGCAGTCGGCTGGACGGACGGAACGCCCGCCCTGTGCAACGATGCCGGGCTTGCAGCGGCAATGGAGCGCGCCGCCGTCTCCGTGTTCGGCAAAAGCGGCTGCGTGCAGATCGAGCCGCAGATGATCTCCGAGGACTTCGCCTGCTACGGAAGCGAGGTCCCGATCTGCTGCGCCCTGCTCGGCGTCGGCAGCCCGGTGGGCCTGCACAGCGCCGCGTTCTGTCCGGACTCCTCCGTTCTGCTCCCCGCCGCCCGCTTTCTTGCGGAAAGCGCATGGAGCGTGCTGGAGGACGCCCGTGCTTAAGCATGCGTTCTTTTCTATTATTATAGCGAAGTACGACCATTTTCGCAATTCCTATTCACGAATCAAACCAGAAAGAAAAATCCTGCCGGTCATCACTGGCAGGATTTGGGCGGATTTATGTTAATAGGCTGTTATAGATGGGGCACGCGAATAGCCTTTGTGAAATATTTTGCTGGCGCAAACTATGAAAGAAACGCTCGCGCGTTTGTGATATTTTCTGCTTCGCAGAAAGTGATATGAAATCCACCCACCGCCGCAGCGATTTCACACGCCGCAGGCGTATATCACACCGCGAAGCGGTATTTCACCCACCCGAAAGGGTGGATTTCGTTGAAAAAAGCACTTGCTTACGCAAGTGCTTTTTTCTGGTGGGGGAAGGTGGATTCGAACCACCGAAAGCACTGCTAACAGATTTACAGTCTGCCCCCTTTGGCCACTCGGGAATTCCCCCAAATATGAACTTGTCCGTTTGAAAACACTGTGGAGCCGGTAGACGGATTCGAACCCCCGACCTGCTGATTACAAATCAGCTGCTCTACCGGCTGAGCTATACCGGCGTCTCAAACAAGCATGGTTATTATAGCGAGTTCGCGCTGTTTTGTCAACCACTTTTTTGAGATATTTCGATTTATTTTTCTGTCTGGCCGCCGCAGGTCCTCCCGACGCTTGCGTTTTGGCCCGATCCATGCTATGATACCCCCGATCTGAAACCGTGCAAGGAGTTGGTCTGTCATGCTGCCGCAGGGCTTCCCGGAACGAATGCTGCACCTGCTCGGCGAAGCGGAATTCGCCGAATTTCTCGCCTCCTATGAGCGCCCGCGGAGCGCCGGGCTGCGTCTGAATCCGCGCAAGCCCCTGCCGGATGGCGCTTCTCTCCCGTTCTGCGAGGCGCAGGTCCCGTGGGAGCCGAACGGCTATTACGTCTGCGAGGGCAGCCGCCCCGGTCTGCACCCGTGGCATGATGCAGGCGCATACTATCTGCAGGAGCCGAGCGCCATGGCCCCGGCGCGCCTGCTGGACGCGCAGCCCGGTGAGCGGGTACTCGACCTCTGCGCCGCGCCCGGCGGCAAGACAACGCAGCTGGCCGCCGCCATGCAGGGCCGTGGCCTGCTCGTTTGCAATGAGATCCATCCGCGCCGCGCGCAGGTGCTCGCCTCAAACATCGAGCGGCTCGGCATTCCGAACGCCCTTGTGCTCAGCGAGCATCCGGCAAAGCTGGCCCAGCGCTTCCCCGGCTATTTTGACCGCATCCTTGTCGACGCCCCCTGCTCCGGCGAGGGCATGTTCCGGAAGGAGGAGGCCGCCGTGACGGACTGGAGTGAGGCGACCGTGGCCATGTGCGCCGCGCGGCAGCAGGAGATCCTCGCCTCCGCAGCCGAAATGCTGGCCCCCGGCGGGCGGCTCGTCTATTCCACCTGCACGTTCTCTCCCGAGGAAAACGAGGGCGTCATCTCCGCCTTTCTGCACGCGCATCCGGCGTTTTCCGTCGAGCCGGTCGAAGCTCCGTGGTTCTCTCCGGCGCGGCCGGACTGGATCAGCGATCCCGCGCCCGGTCTGGAGCATGCCTTCCGCCTCTGGCCGCATTGCCTGCGCGGTGAGGGCCACTTTGCCGCCGTCCTGCGCAGTCATGCGGACGGCGCACGGCAGGATGTTCCCACGGAACGCCCCGCTCAGCTCCCGGCAGCGGCCGCAGACTTCCTGCGCAGCTGCACGCAGCCCCTGCCGGACGGCGTGCCCGTCTGCTTCGGCTCCGTGTGCTATCTGGCCCCGGCGGAGACGCCCGCTCTTTCCGGCCTGCGCGTGCTGCGCGCCGGTTTGGAGCTGGGCGAGCTGCGCCGCGACCGCTTCTCCCCCGCCCATGCGCTGGCGCTCTGGCTGCACACCTACCCGCAGACGGCGGATTTCCCGGCCGGCGGCCCGGAGATTGCCGCCTATCTGCGCGGCGAGACGCTGCACGGCACGCAGCGCGGCTGGACGCTGCTGACGGCCGGCGGGCTTTCGCTTGGCTGGGTACGCGGTGCGGACGGCATTCTAAAGAATCAGTATCCAAAGGGCCTGCGCCGTCTGCGCTAACGGCTTCATTGGCGTTTTCTCCGCCCTATTTCCGGTTTTCTCTTTACAGAATGTTCAAACTATGCTATACTAGACTGTCGAAAGAGCTTTCCAGCTGAACGTCTCGGTGGGAAGGATCCTCTGCCTGAAATTGGCGCTGTTGTTTTGCGACATATTGCATATACTCCGATCGTGAGAGGGTATGACATGAATAAATACATTATCCAGGGCGGCCATCCGCTGTCCGGCGTCGTGACCGTCAGCGGCGCAAAAAACGCCGCCGTGGCGATTCTTCCGGCCGCGCTGCTCGTAAACGGCACCTGCCGCATCGAAAATGTGCCGGATATCTCCGATGTCCGGCTCCTGCTGGAGATTCTGGACAGCATGGGCGCAAAGATCCGCCGCCTGAGTCCGAATACGCTGGAGCTCTGCTGCACAAATGTGCGCGATTCTGAGGCCTCCGACGCACTGGTGCGCCGCATCCGCGCCTCCTACTACTTCATCGGCGCGCAGCTCGGCCGCTTCGGCCATGCCCGCGTGGCGCTGCCCGGCGGCTGCAACTTCGGCGCGCGCCCCATCGACCAGCACATCAAGGGCTTCGAGGCCATCGGCGCCGCCGTTGACCTCAAGGACGGCTTCGTTTGCGCCGCCGCCCCGGCAGACGGCCTGACGGGCGGCCGTGTCAATCTCGACGTCGTCTCCGTCGGCGCGACCATGAACATCATGATCGGCGCGGTTCTGGCGAACGGCACGACCGTTATCGAAAATGCCGCAAAGGAGCCGCACATCGTCGATCTGGCGAACTTCCTGAACGCCATGGGCGCGAAGGTCTCCGGCGCGGGTACCGACGTCATCAAAATTCGCGGCGTCCGCAGCCTGCACGGCGGCAACTACTCCATCATTCCGGACCAAATCGAGACGGGCACCTATATGGCGGCCGTCGCGGCCACGGGCGGCGACGTGCTCATCCAGAACGTCATCCCCAAACATATGGACTGCATCTCCGCCAAACTGCGTGAGATGGGCGTGAAGATTGCCGAATACGACGACGCCATCCGCGTGCAGCGCACGGGCGTCATGCGCCGGGCCAATGTCAAGACGATGCCGTATCCCGGCTTCCCGACGGATATGCAGCCGCAGATCGCCGTGTGCATGTCTCTGGCCTCCGGTGTGAGCGTCATTACGGAGAGCATCTATGACACGCGCTTCGGCTATTGCGCCGAGCTCAACCGCATGGGCGCGTCCATCAAGGTCGACACGAAGGTCGCCATCATCACGGGCGTGGAAAAGCTGCACGGCTGCACCGTGCGCGCCTGCGACCTGCGCGCGGGCGCTGCCATGGTCATCGCCGGACTTGCCGCCGACCGCACGACAACGATCGAGGACATTGAATACATTGAGCGCGGCTACGAAAACCTCATCGGCAAGCTCACCGCGATCGGCGCGGAGATCCGCCGTGTCAGCGTTCCGGATGGAACGGCCGTCCCCGCAGCAGTCTGAAGCGTATTCCAGCGTATTTTCTGCTCCGCCGCGGTAAACGCAGCGGAGCTCAGCTTGTCAAAAAAGTCCCTTCGGGATTTTTCGCCAAGCTGCCTTCAGAATTGCAAAATGAAATTTTGTAGTATTATTTTGCAATTCTGCCGCTGCGGCGGGTTATTGAACGCGAAAGGAAACCCTGACGGTTTCCTTTCACACTTTTCTTCCCTCCGAAACCTCCGGCTGGGCAGGTTTTTCGGCAGCCTGTGCTCCGCCGCGGTAAACGCAGCGGAGCATTCTTTTTGAAAAGGACCTTTTCGCTATACCTATGGATAAATTCGTATTTCTTCTCGAGCTCATCGGCACGGTGGCCTTTGCGGCCTCCGGCTCGCTGACCGCCATGCGCCGGCATATGGACCTGCTCGGTGTCATCGTGCTCGGCGTCATCACCTCCGTCGGCGGCGGCATCCTGCGCGACGTCATTCTCGGCATCACGCCTCCCCTCGCCTTCCGCGACCCGACGTGCACGCTCGTGGCCGTCGGCGTGTCGCTCCTGCTGTGCATCCCGTGGATCCGCCACAGCCTCATGCATAACCACCGTCTGTTCGACGTCTCCCTGCTGCTCATGGACTCCGTCGGCCTCGGCGTATTCACCGTCATGGGCATCTGGAACGCCATGGACTTCTCGCCGGACCGCAGCACCTATCTTCTCGTGTTCGTCGGCCTGCTGACGGGCGTCGGCGGCGGCGTCATGCGCGATGTACTGGCCGGGAACACGCCCTATATTCTCGTCAAGCACGTCTACGCCTGCGCCTCGCTGGCGGGTGCGGTGCTGTGCGCCGTGCTGTGGCGGCTCGTGCCGCAGTATGTGGCCATGCTGGCCGGTATGACGACCGTCCTGCTCATCCGCATGCTTTCGGCGCATTTCCGCTGGAACCTGCCGCGCGTGGAGGACGAGACCCTCTGATTGGATACCGCCGGAGCGGAAGAAGCGCCGCTCCGGCATTTTTTCGGCAAAAAAACAGGGTAAAAATCCGGGATTTCCCGAAAAAAAGGATTGACCCCCGACGTTTCGTATGATAGAATAACTCTACCTGTGAAAAAGAGCTTTTTTGTTATGCCCTTTTTGCCTGCGGACGGCGCCCGCGTAGTTTCGGCGTCCCCTAAATTTTTCTAGCCGCAAGTCATGCAGGGAGGCAAAATTTTAAGGAGGTGCCGAACAATGCGAGTCAAGATCACGCTCAGATGCAACGAATGCAAGCAAAGAAACTACAACACGATGAAAAACAAGAAGAACGACCCCGACCGTCTTGAAATGAAGAAGTATTGCAGGTTCTGCAGAAAGCACACGGTTCATACCGAGACGAAGTAAGGGAAAGGGTGAAAGCAATGGCAGAAGTCAACAAGAAGCCGAATATCTTTGTCCGCATGGGCACAGGCCTTTCCCGCTGGTTCCGCGAAATGAAGAGCGAGCTGAAGAAGGTCGTCTGGCCCTCCGGCAAGCAGCTGGTGAACAACACCGTCGTCGTTCTCGTCGCCGTTCTGATCGTCGGTATCATCGTCTGCCTGTTCGATCTCGGCGCAGGCGAGCTGATCGGCCTGCTGCGCAAGCTGTTCTAAGTCAGGACAAGCGGTATGGCAGAAACAGCAAAATGGTATGTTGTGCATACCTATTCCGGTTATGAAAATACCGTTATGGCGACCATTGAAAAAACGGTCGAGACCCGTCAGCTGCAGGACATCATCCAACAGGTCTCCATCCCCATGGAAACCGTGACCGAAGTCACGGAAAAGGGTCCGAAGACCTATGACCGCAAGGTCTTCCCCGGCTATGTGCTGGTGAAGATGGTCATGACGGATGACGCCTGGTATATCATCAAGAACGTCCGCGGCGTCACCGGGTTTGTCACATCCGGCAGCACCAAGCCCACCCCCCTGACGGAGGATGAGGTCATTCAGCTCGGCGTCGAAAAGCGCGAGATCGTCGTTGGCTACAAGGTCGGCGACACGGTCCGCATCATGGACGGCCCGCTGACGAGCTTCAGCGGCATCGTCGAGGAGCTGGACGTCGAAAAGAACCGGGTGCGCGTCACCGTTTCCATGTTCGGCCGCGAAACGCCGGTCGATCTGGAGCTCGATCAGGTGGAGCTCTCCACCGACTGATCCGGGCAAAACGTGGGAGGGGTTCTCCCCCGCCAGAAATACGCGTCAGCGTATTACCACATTCTATTTGGAGGTGCTTATCATGGCACAGAAAGTTACTGGTTATATCAAACTTCAGATTCCGGCCGCCAAGGCGACCGCTTCGCCCCCTGTCGGCCCGGCTCTCGGCCAGCATGGCGTTAATATCGCACAGTTTATCCGCGAGTTCAACGACCGCACCAAGGATCAGGCTGGTTTTAAGATTCCCGTCGTGATCACGGTCTATGCGGACCGCAGCTTCTCCTTCGTCACCAAGACGCCTCCGACCCCGACCCTCATTCTGAAGGCCATCGGTCAGGAAAAGGGCTCCGGCGTTCCCAACAAGAACAAGGTCGGAACCATCACCAAGGCGCAGGTGCGCGAGATCGCAGAGCGCAAAATGCCCGACCTCACCGCCGCCACCATCGAGGCCGCGATGAGCCAGGTTGCAGGCACCTGCCGCAGCATGGGCATCGTCGTTGTCGACTGATCGCTGAGTCTGCCGAGGTCGCCTGACCTCATCTATGTGGGAGGATTATTCCGCATCACCACTTTAAGGAGGATATAACATTGTTTAGAGGTAAGAAATATAAGGACAGCGCGAAGCAGATCGACCGCTCCGTGCAGTATGAAGTCTCCGACGCCCTTGCGCTCGTCGTGAAGACCGCCCCCGCCAAGTTCGACGAGACCGTCGAGATCCACATCAAGCTCGGCGTCGACTCCCGCCACGCTGACCAGCAGGTCCGCGGCGCCATCGTCCTGCCCAACGGCACCGGCAAGACCCGCAAGGTCCTTGTCTTTGCGAAGGACGCCAAGGTCGACGAGGCCAAGGCAGCCGGCGCTGACTATGTCGGCGGCATGGAGCTCGTGGAGAAGATCACGAAGGAAAACTGGTTCGACTTCGACGTCGTCGTCGCTTCCCCGGATATGATGGGTATCGTCGGTCGTCTTGGTAAGGTCCTCGGCCCGAAGGGCCTCATGCCCTCCCCGAAGGCCGGCACCGTCACCCCGAACGTCGCCGCTGCCGTCAAGGAGATCAAAGCCGGTAAGATCGAGTATCGTCTCGACAAGACCAACATCATCCACTGCCCGATCGGCAAGGTCTCCTTCGGCGCTGAGAAGCTGACCGAGAACCTGAACACGCTGCTTGGCGCCGTCGTCAAGGCGAAGCCGGCCGCAGCAAAGGGCCAGTATATCCGCTCCTGCGTCGTTGCCTCCACCATGGGCCCCGGCGTGAAGGTCAATACTGCCAAGTTCTAATGCGTTTGATCATGGAGCAGCAAAGCATTTGTCTGCTCCATGAATTTCCCCAGAAATCAGAAAATTGCTTGACAAATCCGGCATTTTCTGATAAAATATTCCCCGTTGCCAGAGACAGCAGGAGGCTTATGCCGTAACGATCCCCATCCTGCCGAGGTTACACGAAATACATGTGATTTCTGTGTCCTCATGTCTTTTGGCATGAGGACATTTTTTCGGAGGTGACACACATTGCCCAATTCCAAGGTACTTGAAAGCAAGAAGGCAATCGTCGATGCGCTGGCTACGAAGCTGCAGGATTCCACCGCTGCCGTGTTCGTGGACTACAAGGGCATCACTGTCGCACAGGATACCGAGCTTCGCAACAAGTTCCGTGAAGCCGGCGTGGAATACACCGTTGTTAAGAACACTCTGACCCGTTTTGCCGCCAACAAGGCCGGCTATAACCAGTTCGACGAGATGCTCAACGGCACTACTTCCCTCGCCACCACCACGGGTGACCCCATTGCCCCGGCTCGTATCGTCTGCGAGTTTGCCAAGAAGAACAAGAACGTTCTGAAAATCAAGGGCGGCTTCGTTGAAGGCTCCGTCCTGTCTGTCGAGCAGCTTCAGGGCTTCGGCGAGCTTCCCAGCAAGGACGCTCTCATCGCCCAGGTTCTCGGCACCTTCCTGGCTCCGATCTCCGCTCTGGCATTCTGCCTCGACCAGATCCGTCAGCAGAAGGAAGGCCCCGCTCCCGCGGAAGAAGCTCCCGCAGAAGCCTGATCCATCATTCATCTATTACACTAATTAGGAGGATTTTATAATGTCTGAGAAAATCGCTGCCCTGATCGAAGAAGTTAAGGGTCTGTCCGTCCTCGAGCTGTCTGAGCTTGTCCATGCTCTCGAAGAGACCTTCGGTGTCTCCGCTGCCGCTGCCGCTGTTGCTGCTCCCGCTGCCGGTGCTGCTGAGGCCGCTGAAGAGAAGACCGAGTTCGACGTCGTCCTGAAGGAATGCGGCGCGAACAAGATCGCTGTCATCAAGGTCGTCCGTGCTCTGACCGGCCTGGGCCTGAAGGAAGCCAAGGAGATCGTCGACAACTGCCCGAAGACCCTGAAGGAAGCCGTTTCCAAGGAAGATGCCGAGAAGATCGTCAACGACCTCAAGGAAGCCGGCGCTACCGCAGAGATCAAGTAAGATATCCCCTATCCTGCAATTTACGCCGCAGCACCGAAGTGCTGCGGCGTTTTGCACGCTCAGCTTCTGAACTCTTGCCTCACTCGTCAGGCCCTGAGCTGATGCGATCGTCCTTTCCGCCCTCCGGGCGGCCGCTCAGGAAGCGCCGCGTTGCAAACAGGGCCACGACGCCCGCAATGCCGATGGCCAACGAGACCGGCTCATGGTGATTCAGCACCACATAGCGCGACAGCGCCATGATGAGCAGCTCCAGCGTGTTGCCGACAGTCGGCCGCAGCAGCATTTTTACAAATTCCACCGCCACGACAAGCGACGTGATGCTGCTCAGGAACGAATCGAGAAAGCCCTCCGCCAGAAAAATGGACGGATCGCGCGCAAGCTCCCAGATCTCGATGCCCATCAAAGCGACGAGCACCAGCACAATAACGGCTGCCAGCACGATCTCGAGGATCTCCAGAAATCTATGGATCCCGTGAATGATCTTTTCTCCCAAAGTCTGCACTCCTTCTTCTGATTTTCCGTATTTAGTATACAGGAACCGGCCGGTCTCGTCAAGCAGGAACATTTTTTCGAAACTCTCTTGCACGCCCAGAGCGTATGTGATATACTTATTGTGTCTACACCGCTGCAGCAGTCATCCGATCTGCTGCAGCCCATTTTATGACGACTGGAGAAGATACCATGGAAACGAAAGCAGCCGGCAGCCTGACGCATGGCCGGCTCGGGAAGCAGATCCTTGCCTTCAGCCTGCCGCTGATGCTGTCGAATGTTCTGCAGGTCCTGTTCAATATGTCGGACATCGCCGTCGTAGGCCGTTTCTCCGGCCCGATCGCACTCGGCGCAGTCGGATCCACAGCGACGCTCGTTACCCTGTTTACGGGTTTTCTCATTGGCCTTGGCAGCGGTATCAATGCCCTTGTTGCGCGCTTTCTCGGCGCAGGCAGCCGCGAGGAGACACAGCGCACCGTCCATACGGCCCTTGCCCTGAGCCTCATCTTCGGCGCGGTGCTCCTGCTGCTCGGCGAGCTGACGGCCGTTCCTCTGCTGAAGCTGCTCGGCACAAAGGAAGAGCTGATCGACGGCGCGACGATCTACCTGCGCATCTATTTCCTCGGCATGCCCGCCATGGCGCTCTATAACTTTGGTAATGCCGTTCTGAGCGCTGCGGGCGATACCCGCCGCCCCCTGCTTTATCTGCTCATCGCGGGCATTCTGAACGTCGCTCTGAATCTCTTCTTCGTCATCGTCTGCGGCATGAGCGCCGACGGCGTCGCACTGGCCAGTATCCTGACGCAGTACCTGTCGTCCGTCCTGATCCTCATTGCTCTTGTCCGGACGCAGGATGCCTACGGAGTCCAGCCGAAATGCATCCGACTGCACCGTGACAAGCTCGCCCCCCTGCTGACACTGTGCTGCTCCGCGGGTCTGCAGAACGCCATCTTCGCCGTTGCCAACCTGTTCATTCAGGCAGGCGTCAACCGCTTCGACGCCCTGATGGTCGAAGGCAACTCCGCCGCCGCCAACGCAGACGGCCTTATTTACGACGTCATGGCTGCCTTCCACACAGCCTGTGCCAGCTTCATCGGGCAGAACTACGGCGCGGGCAACCGCGACCGCGTGCGCAGGACCTATTGGATCAGCCTCAGCTACTCGTTCGCGGCGGGCGCCGTGCTCGGTCTGAGCCTTGTGTTCTTCGGCCGCGGCTTCCTTGCCCTCTTCACGGACTCGGCTGAGGTCGCAGCCGCCGGTATGCACCGCCTGTGCATCATGGGCTTCTCCTATGCCATCTCGGCCTTTATGGACTGCACCATTGCAGCCTCCCGCGGCCTTGGCCGCTGTGTTGTGCCGACGATCATCGTCGTGCTTGGCTCGTGCGTGTTCCGCGTGATCTGGGTATACACGATCTTCGCCTCCGTCGGGACCATCGCCTCGCTCTACCTGCTCTATCCGGTGTCTTGGACGCTGACAGCCGGGGCCGAAATGGTCTACTTTTTCTACCTGTACCGCAAAGTATTCCGGAACCCGGCGAAACCGGCAACTGTCTGAAAAACAAATGCCTCGCTGCGAATGCAGCGAGGCATTTGTTCTTATCCGGCAATCGTGGAGGTCGGGTCCCAATAGACCACAACACCCATGTCGGACAGCTCCGTCACATGCGTGATCTTCGTACCGAACGCATTGACCTGCACGAGGTTCTGGCAGGCCTTCAGGCACTCGATGTCCGTGATGTCGGTGTTGTAATCCACATCCACATAATTCAGCTCCGGCAGGCCGGCAAGGCCGCTGATATCGGAAAGCTGGTTATAGGAACCGTAGAACTGCTGCAGCCGGCACGTCTCCGTAAACGGCGGCAGCTCCTTGACGAGATTGTGGCTCATGTCAAGGTATGTCAGGTTCACGAGCGAGGCCGCACTGTCGACATTCTCGAGCTGGTTGTCCGAGAGGCGCAGCTCTGTAAGCTGCAGGCACGAGCCGAGGCCGGAGACGTCCGTCAGGGCGTTTTTCGAAAGATCCAGCTTCGTCAGGGCGCGCATGCCTGACAGCGGCGCGACGCTCGTGATGCGGTTGCTGGCAAGTTCCAGTTCCGTCATCTCCGTACACTTGGCCAAGGCAGACACGCTCGTGATGTCATTCTCTGAAAGGTCGAGCGCCGTGAGCTTCGTCAGGCCGTCCAGCGCATCGATCGCCGTGATGGCATTGCGGGACAGGTCCGCCGTCTTCAGGCCGCTGTAGTTGGAGAGCGCGCCGATGTTGGAGATGCTGTTATCGGACAGGTCGAGGTGCTCCATTGCCTTCGCGCCGGAGAGCGCCACGATGTTCGAAAGGCCGCAGCCGCTGAGGTTCAGATCGGACAGGTCGGTCAGCGTGCCGATATATTCGAGCGTCTGTGCCGAGACAAGGGAGCCGGAGAGGTCCAGTTTCTCGAGATACGGCATCACCATCAGGAAGGTATAGTCGTCAAACATACCGTTGTGGATCGTCAGGCTGTGCAGGCCCGTGAAGTAATGCAGGTCCGAGAAATCCGTGACCTCCTCCGGCATGACGAACTCCGTCACGGCCCACAGGTCACTCGTGTAGACAACGGACGGCGACGGCTTGAGAATAAGATCGCGCACATACTGCTCAAAGGCGCTGTCCGTAAACGTGACCTCCTCCACAACACCGACAATCAGATAGTCGGCCTCCGTCAGCGAACTGACAAGCCCGTCGTCGCTGACGGCAATGGCGGAAACATGCGTGGAGCCTGCGGGGAGGGCGATCGGCTCAGCATAGGGCGCGTCCGCCGTCGAGGGGTACTGCTCCGTCACGGATACATAGACCGTTCCGCTCGGCGCAGAGACTGAGACCGTGATATAATCCGAGAATTCGCCGCCGTCCGGCGTCAGTGCTGGGGCTGCCGGGCGGGCCGCCTCCAGCGAGGCGCGAATGGCCGGGTCCGTGATGCTGTCGAGCATCTGCTGGGCATCAAGCAGCTTGTCCTGCGCCACATAGGTCGCGCTCAGGCGGCGGTAGAGCTGCTCCGAGGGGGCCGTGCGGATGGCTTCCACAAGCGTGCGCTCCGCGCGCGTGTAGCTGCCGTCAGCCAGGCAGGCATCCGCAAGCGCCAGCACATAGTCCACATTGTCCGGCGCAAGCGAGACGGCCGTCGTATAGCGGTCAACCGCGCGGGCATAGTTGCCGCTCTTCATGGCCTTCTCTCCGAGCGCCGCAAAATTATCCGCCGTCCAAAGGAAATGATACAATCCAAAGAGAAGTCCGGCCAGCAGCACGAGCACAACCAGCAGGATCAGGGCTTTCTTCATACGCAATGTCTCCAATCGGAAGTTATACGCGTTTATTATACTTCCCCACGCGGCGGAAGTCAACGGAAATCGCGGTTTTCCGGGGAGGATGACGGAACGCGCCGCTATTTCCCCGGAAAAGCTTGCAAATCACCCCAAGGCGACATCCAGCAGCATCATGATCGCAAATCCGGCCACAATGCCCATCGTGGCGGTGTAGGGGCGCGCCTCGCGGTTGCGCTGACATTCCGGGATCAACTCATGGACGGCCACAAGGATCATCGCGCCCGCCGCAAAGGCAAGCGCATAGGGCAGAATCGCCTCAACGGAGCCGACGAGCAATGCGCCCAGCACGCCCGCGACCGGTTCAACCAGCCCCGAGGCCTGCCCGAGCAGGAAGCTGCGAAGCCGCCCCGCGCCCTCGCGCCGAAGCGGCACAGAGACCGCAGCGCCCTCCGGAAAATTCTGCAGGCCGATGCCGAACGCGATGCTGATCGCGCCCATGACTGCCTCCGGCGCTGCGCCGCGCTGCAGTGCCCCAAAGGCCACGCCGACAGCCAGCCCCTCCGGGATATTGTGCAGCGTGATCGCGAGGATAAGGAGAACGACATGATTCGTCCCGCTTCCCCGCCCCGGTCTGCTGCTGGCCCTTGTGACCACGCGGTCAGATGCCCAGAGGAAGACGGCTCCTAGCAAAAAGCCCAGTGTGGCAACGAGCCACGGCGGCAGGCCGTCCTGCTCTGCCGCGCGGGCAATGGCGGGCTGCAGCAGGGACCAGAAGCTCGCCGCGATCATGACTCCGGCCGAGAAGCCCAGCATGCGGTTCATTGCCTCCGGCGACGGCCTGCGGAACAGGAACACCGTCGCCGCGCCGGCGGCCGTCACGGCCCACGTCCCAAGCGTCGCGATCAGTGCCCAAACGATTGGATTTTCCATATTCCACCTCCCGTTTCATTGTATGCAGTGAGGGCGGAATTGCGTGCAAGCGAAAAGAACCGCTGAGGTTTCCCTCAGCGGCGCGCTGCCGAAAAGCCCATTGGGCTTTCCGGCAAAGGGCTCGCAGTCCGCTGCGCGCACGGATCGTCCGCCGGGAACAGGCGATCCGCACACTGGCGGACTGGGCGGTATTTTCTCCGACGTACATGCCGCCGGAGAAAATGATCTCACTTCCTTCGCCGCCTGCGGGCGGCGAACTCTGCGAGGCATGATCGGACAAACTGAGCCGCTGAGGTTTCCCTCAGCGGC
>ERZ1673752.76-NODE-76-length-173209-cov-13.666182_pt1 | contig 173209 bp, 142 predicted proteins | sample MGYA00580195_ERZ1673752 | MGnify/ENA primary metagenome ERZ1673752 (study PRJEB41218, sample SAMN15661744) | gut metagenome | host: Homo sapiens | place: Canada: London | collected 2015-08-20/2019-03-30 | study: EMG produced TPA metagenomics assembly of... | reverse complement strand
AAGCTCGCATGAGCCACCGCGAAACACGGTGAAGCCGTTAAGAAACGACCACAATTGTTCGTTTCAGGCGCAACACCACAAACACCACCCTCGCCCTCCGCGAGGGATTCGAACCCCCGGTTCACCGGCGCGGGCGGCAGCGAGCGAAGCTCGCAAGAGCCACCGCGAAAACGGTGAAGCCGTTAAGAAACGACCACAACTGGTCGTTTCAGGCGAAACACCACAAACACCACCCTCGCCTTGTGCAATCTAGCTTGATTACGGTCATTTCACACCTCATGAAATCTTAAAATCATGGTAAGACGAGGTTTCACGATTGGGCGATGTGCCAACCTTTTCAGAACTCCGTAACAGTCAGGCAAAATGCCCGGCAGACAAGGGCTCACGAATTCCAGGAGGAACCAAGATGGATATGGATGCGGTGATCAAGAAAAATCCCCTCATACCGGTAGTAGTTTTAGACGACGCGAAAGATGCCGTGGCATTGGCGGAAGCTTTGCTTGCCGGAGGCATCACCACAGCTGAGGTCACTTTCCGCACTGCCGCGGCAGCTGAGGCTATCGCGCAGATGTCCCAGCACAGCGATATTTTGGTGGGTGCGGGCACCGTCACGAATTTGGAACAGGCTCGAACCGCCATAGATTCGGGGGCCAAATACCTGGTCATGCCTGGTTACGATCAGGACCTAGTGGATTACTGCCAGGCGAACCAAGTGCCGGCGTTGCCGGGCGCTACCGATGCTTCTTGGCTGATGAAAGCCGTCAATTCGGGATTGCAGTACGTCAAGTTCTTTCCCGCGGAAGCCTCGGGCGGGCTGCCGGTTATTTCCGCACTTTCGGGTCCTTTCCCGCAGGTACAGTTTGTCCCGACCGGTGGTATCTCAAAGGAAAATCTGGCGCAGTATCTGGCTCACCCACAGGTGGCGGCCTGTGGGGGCTCTTGGATCGCCACGCGACAGTTGATTGCCCAGGGCGATTTCAGCGAAATTGCCGCTCGGGCTGCTGCGGCCCTAAAGATTGCGGCAACTCGCTGAAAACCACAACGTACTGCTTGTGACACTACCCTATTGGGTGAACCACGTTAACTTATAGTTAGTGCTAGGAAAGCGATATCTCCGGACGTTGCGGGTTCTCCCAACGGGTATGGAAACTTCCCTCACTGTCCCGCCGGCGATAGGTATGCGCCCCAAAGAAGTCCCTTTGGGCCTGTACCAGAGCTGTCGGCAGAGCTGGGCAACGCAAGGAATCCAGATATGCCAAGCCAGCGTTGAGAGCAGGCAGGGCTATCCCGGCTTTGATGGCGTCACTAACCACCGCGCGCCACGCGGGCAGGGCGTCTTTAATGACCGCGCTGATGGCAGGCTTCAGCAACAGCGGGGTATCAAAGTCGCCATCCTTATAGGTTTCCATAATGTCTTGCAGGAGCCGGGCTTGGATGATGCAGCCGGCACGCCAAATGCCCGCCAGCTTGGCCAGGTCGACTTCCCAACCGTATTCCTTACAGGCGGCTCGGATTTGCGACAGCCCTTGAGAATACGCCACAATTTTTGCCCCATAGACGGCTTTTTCCAGATTATCCAGCAAATCTGGCCCGCCGGTGGCAGTGTCAGGAACCAGCTCTCCTAAGACCTCACGAGCCAAGTTCCGGTGGACTCTTTGCGAGGATACCGCCCTGGCAAAAGTGGCCGCCGCAATGATGGTGGAACCAGCCCCAAGAGTCAGCGCATTTTGCACAGTCCACGAACCAGTACCCTTTTGACCGGCCTCGTCACAAATAATGTCGATGAAAGGCTGATGAGTTTTTTCATCGGTATGCTGCAAAATATCGGCGGATATTTCCAACAGATAGGAATGCAGCGGGCCCTCGTTCCAGCGAGAAAACACCTCGCTGATTTCGGCGGGGCTCATTCCGTTTCGGTAACGTAACAGCTGGTAAGCCTCACTGAGTAGTTCCATATCGGCATACTCAATTCCGTTGTGCACCATTTTCACATAGTGTCCCGCCCCGCCCGGACCTACCCAGGTGCAGCACGGCTCACCTTGATAATGGGCCGAAATTGATTCCAACAGGGGCCCCAGCCTCTCGTATGCCTTTTGGGCACCGCCTGGCATGATGGCAGGCCCGTTGAGAGCCCCGGATTCCCCTCCTGAGATTCCACACCCGACAAAGTGCAGGCCGCGCTGCGTAACCAGCTTTTCCCGACGTTCGGTGTCAAGGTAGAAAGAGTTGCCCATATCTACGATGATGTCCCCGGCGGAGAAAACTTCACCGAGCATATCGATAGCCTTGTCGGTTGGTTCACCCGCTGGCACCAGCAGGATGGCTACCCGAGGGGTGGACATCGACTCGGCCAACTTCACCGGATCCTCGGCGGGGATAAAGGCTCCTTCCGCACTATGCTCTTGCGCCACCTGAGCAGCCCGCCCAGGAGAAACATCAAACAGGGCAACGGTGTGTCCGTGACGTGCGAAGTTGCGCGCCAAAGAACGTCCCATCACACCGGTTCCGATTACTGCTACATCTGCTTTTGCTGTCATAAGTTTTCACTCCTCAAACCATAGGTTGACTATTACTTTGCCGGACGCGGCACTGTCTTTGGCCGTGTGGAAGGCTTTTTCAGCTTCGTCAGCGTTGAACTCGTGCGTAATGACGGATTCTAACTGCGGAGCGGCAACCAAGATTTCCAATGCTTGGTCGATTTCGTCTAGGAAACGGAACGTTCCCAAATAGGTGATTTCTTTGGAAATCAAGGGTGCTAAATTGACCGGCCCATCAATCGCGGGAACCATTCCCACCTGAACCACTGTGCCACGAGGACGGCAAATCTGGAAGGCTTGTGAAATGGCGGGAAACACGCCCGCGCATTCCAGAACCGCATCGAAAGACCCGGCCTCGGGTTCAGTCACAGTCGAGTTATACACGTGGTCTACTCCCAGGGCTTGAGCTCGCTGCAAAGGTGCGTCCTGCACATCAATACAGCTAACCTGGGCTCCGAGGCTCTGGGCCGCGCCGGCGGCCAGCAGCCCAATCGGACCCGCCCCTATCACCGCCACATTCCGACCCGCCAAATTCCGCCAACCGGTGGCCCCCTGGAGACGATGTAAGGCGTGTAAACCGACACACAAAGGTTCGGTCAGCACCCCGCGCTTCAGCGGCAAATCCGGTGGCAAAGCATTGATTTGGTCAAGCCGTAACAGGATATATTCGCTCATGCCCCCCTGGGTGTGGGGCCAGGTAGAGGCCGATCCGAGGTAGGCTCCCCCCGGCCACAAATGCGGTGAATCACTGTATGCGGCCTGCGGTTGGCCGAAGGTAGCCGGATGAGGGGTAACCGGTGTTCCTGGCGCGTAGGTACCAGAGGGGTCTTTAGCGACGACACCGACTATTTCATGACCTGGCACCAGCGGTTCGCGCAGTTTAAAAGCACCGACCTGTCCGTCAAAGAAGTAGTGCAAATCCGAGCCGCAGATTCCTGCCCAAGCGACCCTCACCAGCACCTGGCCTTTACCGGGCTCGGGGCGAGGCACGCAGCAAGATTCCATTTCTTCCTTGGCGTTGATACGCACCTGTTTCATGTTAGTCATTCATTACCTCCCTGTGGCGTTTCGACCTGCTGGTCTAAACCACGCTGGTCATTCCGCCATCAACGAAAATATTTTGTCCGGTGACAAAATTCGATGCTTCGGAGGACAGATATATGAGTGTTCCCATCAGCTCGTCGAACTTTCCCCAGCGTCCCGCCGGAGTACGGGCTTTTAGCCAAGCGTCGAATTGTGGGTCTTGCCACAAATCTGTGTTCATCTCGGTAGCAAAGTATCCGGGAGACAGCGTGTTGACCTGGATGTTGTAGCGCGATAAATCCGCCGCAAGGCCTTGGGCAAACATCGCCACGCCACCTTTAGAGGCACAGTACGGAGCGATGGTTTGCCGCGCTAGCCGAGACTGCACGGAACCAACCATGACGACTTTGCCACTGCCGCGTTCCACCATGCGTTGTGCTACCGGTTTCGTCACGTAGAACACAGAAGAAAGATTCGTGTTGATGACCGCATCCCATTCATCAGTGGGGAACTCGGTGATGGGATGACGACGCTGGATACCTGCGTTGTTGACCAGAATGTCCGGCGTGCCCTGGCTGTCCATAAAGTCATTGAGAGCCTGCTCGGCCTCCTGAGCATTAGTGACATCAAAAACCAGGTGTCCGACCGGGACCCCCAGTGACTCGGACAACTGCTGGGCTGCTTGGGAAACTTTCGTGGCATCCCGGCCTTGCAGTGTGACGTGTGCTCCAGCTTTTGCTAAACCAGTGGCCAGAGCCAGCCCTAGTCCCCGGTTAGACCCGGTTACTAGGGCGGCTCGACCAGAAACATCGAACCAGTTACTCATGATTTCGCGGACTTCGCTCTAAGCAAAGATGAAAAGCAACGCCACGATAGCGAAACCGATGACTGATTCGAGAAGCTGCTGCATGGTCCACACCTTCAGGGTGGTCTTTACGTCCATGCCCGTCAATCGACCAACCAGCCAGAAACCAGAATCGTTGACGTGTGAAGCAAAGACCGAACCCGCGGACGCAGCCATGGTGATGCAGACCACGCCCCACTGCGAAAGCTGACCGGCAGACACTGCCTGTTCGACCGCCGGAGCCAACAGTGAAGCGGCCGTGACCAGCGCAACCGTGGCCGACCCTTGTGCCAGACGCAGAGCCACCGCAATCAGGTAGGCAGCCAGCAAGAGCGGAATACCCAAATCTTCCATCGATTTAGCCAACGCGTCACCGATTCCCGAAGCGCGCAAAACCCCACCGAACATACCGCCGGCGCCGGTGATGAGCACCACCGAACAGATTGGTCCCAGAGCGGAATCAACCACCTTTTCCAATACAGTTTTGTCCTTAGTAATCTTGCCGCCAAGCACCGCAATCGAAACCAGAGTCGAAATCAGCAGCGCTATGGGAGTTTCACCCAGAGTGATGAGGAACTTCACCCAGCTGGCGTCACCGCTGATAATTCCCACTTTGGACAGGGTAGAAAACCCGGTGTTCATGAAAATCAACAGTACGGGCAGCAGCAGCAACGCAATGATGGTACCTACCGAAGGGAGATTATCGGGAAGTTCATCATCCGACACGTTACCGAACACATGGGAAGCCTCCACCTTGACGCGGGGAGCAATGAATTTAGCCCACAGGTAACCGGAGAGAATGAAGGTCGGAATGACGATGATGAAACCTTGCAGCATCACCAAACCCACATTGGCATGGAAATAATCGGCTGCGGCAACGGGGCCGGGGTGGGGCGGGAGGAAAACGTGCATGACCGAGAACGCGGCCGCGGTTGGAATCGCGTAGAGGACGATGGAACCTTTCAAACGCTTCGCTACAGCGAAAACAATCGGCAGCATCACGATCAAGCCCGCATCAAAGAAGATGGGGAAGCCCAGAATCAGGGATGCCACACCCAAAGCAAGGGGGGCACGTTTCTCACCGAAGAGATTGATCATGGTGTCCGCCAGAACTTTCGCGCCTCCCGATTGCTCGACCATCTTGCCGAGCATGGCACCTAAGCCAACGAGCAGCGCGACCGAGGCGAGGGTGCCTCCAAAGCCATCTTTCATCGCCCCCACGATTGAATCCAGAGGCAAACCAGTAGCTAAGGCCGTGAGGAAGCTGACCAAAACCAAGGTCAGGAAAGCATGGAGCCTGAATACAATGACCAGGACCAAAATCGCGGCGATTGCACCTAAAGCAATGCCGAGCAGCGGTAATGTCCCCATAGTCTGGGTCCATCCCTCAATCTCAAATGGTTGCATCTAAACTCTCCTTTGAACGTAGAGCAAACTCTCACCTGTATGTTGGCCACCAAACCCCCCAACAGTCCTCGTCAAGAACCCAGTTGGCCGGCGCTCGGCGGTCGATATGTACCCAAAGTCTACTGGAACGCACCATACTTTTGGTTGGAATAGCTGCGCAGGTGCAGATAATGAGATTTTTAGACGATTCGCCCGAAGGCGTCGCGCGGGCCAGCCACGGAAAACGATATAGAACTAGGATGGTTCTGTACGTCCGCCAGGACTGGGCCTGTTGACTCGCCACGGAGAACACCATGAAGAACAATCAACCAAAGATATTAGTGACACCCACCTCTTTTGCCTCTGCGGAGCTGGAGTTTGCCCGCAACCTTTTGGAAGAAAGCGGCTACGAGGTGGCTTATAACCAGTCAGGCAAGCCGTTAGACGCCGACCAGCTGGTCGAATCCGCTCGCGGTTGCGTAGGGATTTTGGCGGGTTTGGACGATTTTTCAGCCGCGGTTTTGCATCAGCTCCCTGACCTGCGGGTCATTTCTCGTTATGGTGTGGGGGTTGATCGGGTCGATTTGCAGGCTGCCGACCACAACGGAGTCGTGGTGACCAACACTCCAGGGGCGAATTCCATCGCGGTCGCCGAAATGGCCTTGACCAGTATGTTTGCCTTGGCGCGCCACGTCGCCCAGTTGAATGAAACGACTCGGCAGGGACAGTGGTTGCGCGTGGTGGGTACCGAGTTGTCGCAAGCCACTTTAGGGATTGTGGGATACGGCTCAATCGGGCGGGCTTTGCGCCGGCTGGTCACGGGTCTGGAAATGAAAGTGCTGGTTTACGACCCGTTTTTTGACCCCGAAACCGACTCGACGGTTCAGGGCGTAGACCTGCCTGAACTGGTGCGTGAGAGCAACTTCATCTCTCTGCATCTGCCGCTAACGCCGGCGACTGAACATTTGTTTGATGCCGCGATGTTCCGTCTCTTGTCTCCCGGCACGTTTTTGATTAACACTTCACGAGGGGGGATTATCGATGAGTCCGCCGCCGCCGCGGCCCTTGACGCCGGTCAACTCGCCGGTCTCGCCTTGGACGCTTACGAACAAGAACCGCCCGCGCCTGACCACGAACTTTTCCGCTTCCCCAATGTCATCGCCACCCCGCACAGCGGCGCCCAAACTGTCCAAAGCCGCATCCGCATGGCACGGGGTGCGGTAGACAATCTGTTGCACGCTTTAGCAGGTAAACCGGTAACTAATCTGGCTACTGATCCGGTTTCCTGAATCTGAACACCGCGCAAGACACTGTGGATATACTGAAAATAAGCCGTGACCTTTAGGAGTGCGCGATGAATGTTTTAGTTATCGAATCATCAACCAGTTCAGCCAAAGCGATGATCTATGACACGGTCAAGCACGATTTTACGGTTGAAAATGCTTTCTATCCGCCCATGGATAATGATTTGACCCTGCATGATCCCATGGTGGTTTATGAAGCGAGCTTGGCGGCGGCCAAGAAACTTCTGTGGGGTCGTAAGAACATCGACATCATTGTTCTCTCCGGGGTGTGGCATTCCATCGGATTGTTCAACCCGAACCTGGACCCGGTGACCCCCATCATGCAGTGGTCTAATACCAAGGCTTCCGACCAAGCTGAGGCTTTCCGCAGCAAACCCCAACTGACCAGGGAATACTATAACCTCACGGGTGGTTACCCCAACGCTATCTATCCGTTCTTTAAACTTGCTTTCCTTAAGGAAGAGGGATACAACATTTCTTCCTACATCGCCATGGGCCAGGCCACGTATAACTTCTATCGCTTGACCGGAACCATCAAAGTTTCTCGCTGTATGGCGTCCGGTTCTGGACTGGTTAATATCACCACCGGCGAATACGACCCCAAGCTGTTAGAGGTGATTAATCTCGAACCTTCCCAGCTTCCGGAAATTGTCGATAATAACTATCAAGCGCCGCTTTCTGCCCAGGCTGCCGCCAGTTTGGGGTTACCGGCTGGAATCCCCGTGGTTCCCGCCATGTCCGATGGGTCACTCAATCAGCTTGGCTCGGGTGCCTTGCGCGAAGGGCAAATGACACTGTCGGTAGGCACGTCCGGTGCTTTGCGGGTCACGTCCCCTCAGCCGCAGCTCCACCCGGATATGTCCACCTGGTGCTACATCGGACCCAAGAGTTGGATTTCCGGGGCTGCAACGGCAGGAGCCTGCAACACGGTGGATTGGTTTAAGGGTTTGTCACTGCGCCCCACCACTTACGATGAACTCGAAGCGGGGATGGATTACGCCGCCGATACGCCAGTCTTTCTACCTTTCATTTTTGGGGAACGCAACCCCGGCTGGGGGGACAAGCGCAAGGGCGGTTTCTTGGGTCTGACCTCGAAACACGATTTCAAGCTGACTTACCAGGCCGTATTGGAAGGGGTTTTATTCAACCTTAAACAGTGTTATGACGCCGTAACCAAACTGAACGGAGAACCCGAGCGCATCCTCATTTCGGGGGGAATCCTCCACTCCAGCATCTGGTCCCAGTTAGCAGCTAACGTGTTCGGACACACCCTGACTCCCTGTCTGGTGAAACAAAACTCGATGATGGGAGCCGCCCTGTGGGGGGCGTATCTGCTGGATAGCACGCTATCCTTAGAGGATTACGAACCGCCGGTAGGTGAGGAAATCGTCCCGCAGGAAGAATACGCCGAAATCACGGCCCAGAAATATCAACGCTACCTGGAGGCCTATACCGATAACGCCAACCGGTGACACCCCAGGCTGGTTCCACGCAGGTTTCTAACTTTTTTATAAGTTCGCCTCTGGGCACGATACCTTGCGCATAGTCACTCATTTTTCCAACGTTAGAACCCGTATCCCATGATGAGGGTCCTACAGCGAGGCGATATAGTGAAGTAATGGAAATGGTCCTCTTGACTGCAATCGTCTTGCTGGGCACCTGCGTGCAGGGTGTGGCTGGGATGGGTTTCGGCATGATTGCCGTCCCGGTTTTCGTGGTAGCAGCCGGGGCTCACTACGGGATTCTGTGGGGAAACATTTGCGGCGGCTTAGTCACGTTGCTACTGTTCGTGACCGGTTTTCGTGATGTGAACTGGTATCGTTTCCGCTTGCTGATGCTCAGCGCCTTGCCGGCTTTGTTCGCTACCGTTGTGGCACTGCGGTTTGTGCCGGACCGGGTATTTTCCATTTTTGTGGGAATCATCATGCTGGCCATGGTGTTCTTTTCCATTTTTGCCCCCCGTTTTCGGGCAGTACCGGTCTTTTCGGGGTCCCTGATTTTCGGTTTCCTGGGGGGCATGATGAGCGCCCTAGTGGCTCAGTCCGGCCCGGTCATGGCCGCTTACTCCCAAACTACCCGGTGGTCCCAGCGCGAGTTCGCAGCCACCTTGCAGCCACTGTTCCTATGTTTCAACATTATTGTGGTGACCAGCAAAGTCTGGTTCGGCGGTCAAAACGCCGTGCTCACCTCCCTACCCGCCCCGGTGATTGCCGCCATCTTGGTGGCTATCCTGGTCGGCACCGTCATTTCGCGATTGCTAAAGAAATATGTCAAGCCTCAGTGGGCCCGCAACTTGGCGCTGGCCCTAGCCACGTTTGGGGCTTTGCGGGTCATCATCAGCGTGTTCCTCCCCGGCCTGCCCTAAAGTCACAAGACCGGTTCGTCTCGTTTTCGGTTCTGTGGGTGCTTTACACTGTGGATAGGGGATTGTTTACCACGACAGCCTCACAAGCTATCTGCCAATCACAAAGGAATTCTGGTGAGTTTAACTGAAAAAGAAAAAATGCTGAACCAGATGCTCTACAACGCAGACCGCGACCCCACCCTTTGCAGCGAAAGAGATCACGCCAAAGACTTGTGTCTTGAATACAACCAAATCCGACCTTCTGACCACGCCGCCCAGCACCGCCTAATACAGGAACTGTTGGGCAAAACCGGGCAAAATTTCACCATAATCGCCCCGTTTTGGTGCGACTACGGCTACAACATCGAAATCGGGGAAAACTTTTACGCCAACCACAACACGGTGATGTTGGATTGCGCCCGGATTACTTTCGGCGACAATGTTTTCATTGCTCCGAACTGCGGATTTCACACGGCGGGCCACCCGATTGACTTTGAGCGGCGTAACCAAGGTTTGGAGTACGGCCACAGCATTACCGTGGGCGACAACGTGTGGATTGGTGCCGCTGTGCAGGTCCTGCCGGGGGTGAGCATCGGTAGCAACGTGGTCATCGGTTCGGGCAGTATCGTTGTCAAAGATATCCCCGATAACTGTGTGGCGATTGGCAACCCCTGTCGGGTGTTGCGGGAAATCACCGAGACCGACAAACTGACCTCTTGGAATCGCTTTGAATGAAGCCAGATTTCTCTTGATTTTTTGCCTGGAGAGTGTCGATTTGGGGAATCGTGCAGGTTAGGGCTAGACTTAATGACCTCAGCGCTCGTAGCTCAATGGATAGAGCATCTGACTACGGATCAGAAGGTTGGGGGTTCGAGTCCCTTCGGGCGCGCTGTTCCCCGGAATCCGCTGCGATCCAGCGGACCGGGGAAAACTCATTTAACGCCCACAATTTGTTCCGCATTTATCGGGCTGTTTGGTCAGGCTGGTGTCAACCAGCCCGAGACGGACACTATTGCGGGAATTACAACAAAATCCGGTAAGGTATAAGGCGATGAAAACAAGCGAGCCGATGATTACCCTGAGCGGGGTTAGCAAAATCTATCATGTAAAGTCCGCGGAAGGCGGAACCGTTCATGCCTTGGACAACATTGACCTGACGATAGCCAAAGGTGCGATCCACGGTATCGTGGGGCAATCCGGGGCCGGTAAATCCACCTTGATTCGTTGCTTGACGGCGTTGGAAAAACCCACCACCGGCTCCATCACCCTTGACGGTCAAGAAATGACCGCCTTGAGTGAGACGGAACTGCGTCAGGCTCGACGTAAAATCGGGATGGTGTTCCAGGCCGCGAACCTGCTGGATTCCCGCACCGCGGCCGGAAACGTCGCCTACCCCCTCTATCTGGCTGGCGTACCGCACGGCAACCGCAAGGAAAAAGTCATGGAGTTGCTGCGGCTGGTGGGTTTAGAGGACCGTGCCTCGTCCTATCCGTCCCAGCTTTCCGGAGGTCAAAAGCAGCGGGTCGGCATTGCTCGGGGTCTGGCCACCAGTCCTCAGGTTCTGTTGTGTGACGAACCGACTTCGGCACTGGATCAAGAAACCACCAGTCAGGTCCTGCACCTGATTCGTGACCTTTCCGAAACTTTGGGGGTCACCGTGGTGATTATCACCCACGAGATGGCGGTAGTGCGTGAAATTTGTGATTCCGTCACCCTGCTGGAACACGGCAAGATTATCCAAACCGGCACGGTTGAGGATATTTTAACCGAACCAGAAAGCCGTTTAGCGCTTGATCTGGTTCCTCGACCGCAAGTCAAGAGCAAGCCGGTGCTGAACGGAAAAACGGCCGCGCTGGTGGACATTGCTTTCAACTCGAATCCGGGCAAACCTACCGGTTCAGCCGTGATGTCGATGGTTGCCGCCGCGGGGGCGGATATCGCTGCCGGAACATTTGAAACTGTAGGAAATACCCAAGTCGGACGGTTAGCTTTGGCGGTTTCGGCTGAAAACATGAACGGTCTGATTGCGGCGATGCGTGCCAAGGGTGTGTATGCGAGCGTCAGACCTTTGGAGGCTTTGAACTTGGAGGAGGAAATCTAAAATGCTGGAACTCCTGCCCACCCTGCTGCCACACAACGCAGATTTAGTAAACCAGGTGAACTCGATTGTTCTGTCAGCGCAATCCATATTGCCCGCCGGACCTGGCGATCCGACCTGGTTTGACAACCCCGCCATCACGCGAGAGATGCTTCCTGCCACCCTTGAAACCCTCGCGATGACAGCCGTTTCGACCCTGTTCACGGTGCTGTTTGGCCTGCCGGTGGGGTTGTTCCTGGTTTCCACGGCGAAAACCGGCTTGATGCCCAACGCCGCGGTGAATCGGGTTTTGGGATTTATTGTGAACTTGGGGCGTTCTCTGCCGTTCCTGATTTTGGCAGTATTCATTCTCCCGTTTACGCGCCTGTTGATAGGCACCACGATAGGCTGGCAGCCGGCCTGTGTCCCGCTAATTGTCGGCGCCACGCCATTCTTTGCCCGCCTGGTCGAATCCAACATTATGGGTGTGGATTCCGGCAAGATTGAGGCGGCACAAATGATGGGTGCCAGCCGCAGCCAAATCATGTGGGGCGTACAAGTCCGTGAGGCACTTCCCGCCCTGATTCAATCTACGACCGTGCTGGTCATCACCATCATTGGTTATTCCGCGATCACCGGGGCGTTCGGCGGGGGAGGCTTGGGTTCTCTGGCTATCAATTATGGCCACTCGCGCTACCAAGCTGATACCCTGCTGGTTTCGCTGATTGTGATCGGCATTATCGTCATTGTTTTGCAGGCTATCGGGGACTTCTTTACCCGGGTTGCGGATCACCGCTAAAATTCCTGGTCTGATAGTTCAATAACGAATTACACGGGTTATACCGTTAGAATTGTCCCAGACTGTCGTAACTGTTGGTCATTCTCGGAAGGAGGGGGTTTTGGAGTTCTTTGACCGCGTGAAATCCAAAGTGTATCGTTCCGGCCCTGACAAACCTATAGATGTGACTCAGGCTATCCGCCAAGCCATGGATCGGGGTGCCACCCCGATGTCTCGTGAACGTACCGTAGCACCAAACTATTTCGAGATTTCCATTTCTCCCGAGACTGACGCCGCTTTCGAACAGTGGGGTAAGGAAGCCCTGCTGCAAGAGTTTGTGCGTGACGCCAACGCCTACGCGACTGAGCAAAATTATTCTTTGACAGGTTCGGTTTATGTCGAATTTACGCCGCTGAACCCGGAACAGCGCCGCCTGGAAGTTAAGGCTCGCTCCGTATCCGGGGCTCGTCCGGTTTCCGGCATGGAACCCGGAACCCCAGCTCAGCCGGTAACACCGCCCTCCCAACCCGAACCGCGCCCGGCTCCTGCACCGACTCCCGCTAGTGAGGACCTGGAATGGAAACCTGTGGAATCCACGGCTCCGGACGTCCCAGCTAACTCCGGCGGCACGGTCACGCCGCAGGAATCCGAACTTTTAACGAAGCACGAACAAAAACCTCTGTTGGAAGTGGTTGGAGGACAAACTTACCTGCTGGTGGGAGAACGTACCGTGGTAGGACGGGGACGCAACGTGGACATTGCCCTGAGCGATTCCGGGGTGTCCCATCAACATTTTGAAATTGTCCAGGTCGGCACCAACTACGTGCTGCGCGATTTGGGCTCCACGAACGGAACTTTTGTGGAAGGCAACCGCGTCAACGAAGCTACTCTCTTAGATCGCAACGTGGTGACGGCAGGACGTATCAAGATGATTTTCTGGCGCCAAGCCGCCCCACCCCGAGTATCGTGAGGCTAGGGGCGAGCTGTTGAACGAACTGAGTTTTTCTTTACTGCGCCTGGGATACCTGGTGTTGCTGTGGCTCCTGGTGGGAGGTTCCATCCTGGTTTTGAGCCGTGACATCTACGGTACGGTCGTTACGCGGCGTGACCAGGCTAAATCAGCAACACCCACCAAAGGCCGTAAACAGCGGAAGCGTGACGCCCAGGTGTCCACGCTTTTGGTTACCGAAGGGCCATTGACGGGGTCTTCCCTGCAGCTCACCGACAGGCCGGTCATTGTGGGGCGCGCTCCGACTTCAACTTTGGTGCTGGATGACGACTACGCTTCAGCTCAACACGCCCGGATTTATCCGCAAGACGGCCAGTGGTTCGTGGAGGATTTGGGCTCAACGAACGGGACTGTCGTGGGAGGGGTGCGGATTACTTCCCCGACCCCGCTCAGCGCACACACTCCGATTCGTTTCGGGCAAACCATAGTGGAGCTGCGCTGATGTCAATCCAACTGCGTTATGCGGCTCGTTCTCACGTCGGCTTGGTTCGCAAAAATAACCAGGATTCCGGCTATGCCGGGCCGCATCTGTTGGTGCTGGCTGATGGAATGGGCGGTCCCGCCGGGGGCGACATTGCTTCCTCGGTGGCGGTGGCGCATTTGGCGCCGCTGGACGCAGATTCCCACGCTGCTGACGACTTGTTGAACTTGCTGCGTGACGCCATTGGGGAGGCTCACCGAGATTTGGTGGAGCTGTCGGGCAGCCACGAGGAGTTGCAGGGTCTAGGCACCACTTGTGTGGCAATTTTACGGTCTGGAAACAAGATGGCGATGGTTCACGTGGGTGACTCTCGAGCCTACCTGTTGCGGGAAGGTGAGTTGACCCAGGTGACGAAAGACCATTCTTTTGTGCAATACCTGGTGGAATCTGGTGAGCTGACCCCGGAGGAGGCCGCTCACCACCCGAAACGTTCCGTGTTGTTGCGGGTGTTGGGGGATTCACAAGGCGACGTGACTTTGGACGAGTCCGTACGTGCGGCCGTGGTGGGGGATCGCTGGTTGCTGTGTTCGGACGGGTTGAGCGGAGTGGTTTCCGCCGAAACCATCGCTACCGTTCTGGCTGAGGAGCAAACGCCGGAGAGCTGCTGCGAAGAACTCGTTGGTTTGGCGCTGAAAAGCGGTGCCCCCGACAATGTGACCTGTGTCATTGCTGACGTGGTGGATTCCGATGAGGAACTGACCGCTACCGCCCCCCAGATTGTGGGAGCCGCCTCCATTCGGCCCGCCGGAGCCAGCATCAGCGAAGCCACCCCCGCAGAAAAAGCCGCGATGCTGCGCCGTGGAAGACCTTTGGAGCAGGATGAATTCGCCACCCGTACCCCGAAAGATCCCCGCAAAATGTCCCGGCGGGGCTGGTTCATCGGCATCTTTTTGACGCTGGTGATTTTGGCGGGTTTGGGGCTCGGAGCCTGGTTTTCCTATGGCTGGACTCAAAAACAGTACTTCTTGGGGGTGAACCAGGGCGAAGTGACCCTGTTTAGGGGGATTGACCAATCCATCGGCTCGTGGGATTTGTATCACCCTGTCGAAGAGATGGGGCTACGCGATTCCGATTTGGCTCCCGTCATTCAGCAGCGCCTGGAAAAGAGCATTTCTCTGCGGAGTCGTGAGGAAGCCCGGGAGCTGATTGCATCGTGGCGGGACACCGGAATGGTGAAGGAAACGAAAAAACCCACACCGAAACTTGTGACCCCGACCCCAACAACGCCAACTCCTGAGACAACCACGTCAACCGAAGAATCCCCAAATACTGCGGGAGGTAACCAGTAATGGCTACCATCGTGCAATATCCTGCCAGATCCGGACGCCGCTCTGAACTCGTTTTGCTCATCCTGGCAATCTTGGTCGGGGTCGGAGCCTACCTTTCCGTCATGGTTTCTCATCCGGAGGCTCCCCAGGTTTGGTACTGGTATTGCATCGCTATCGCCGTGGGGGGAATCGGGCTGCACGTGGCGATACGTTTTTTGGCGCCCTATGCCGATCCGGTCATTATGCCGGTAGCTGTGGCGTTAAACGGGATTGGTTTGGCGATGATTTCGCGCCTGGACCTGTACTATCAGCAGCGCGCCGATACCACCGGTTCCACCGCGGTGCGTAACGCCATGTTGACCCAGGTCAACAACGAACGCCAAGTCATTTTCATGGTTGGCTCCATCGCGGTGGTAATCCTGACCCTGCTAGCGTTTCGGGATCATCGCAGCCTGCGAAAATTTGCCTGGCCCGCCCTGGTTGTCGCCATTTTGCTGATGCTTTCCACCAAGATTCCGGGACTGGGGCAAACCGTCAACGGTGCCGATATTTCCTTGCGGATTTTGGGATTCACGATTCAACCCAATGAGTTTGCCAAGATTTTGCTGGCGATTTTCTTTGCCGGATATCTGGAATACCGCCGGGATTCCCTGGCTATCGCTGGGAAAAAGATTGGATTCATTCAGCTGCCCCGATGGCGCGACCTGCTGCCGATTCTGGTCGTCTGGGCAGCGGTGATGGGTCTGTTGGTGCTGCAGAAGGACTTGGGGGTGGCGCTGCTGCTGTTCGCCATCTTTGTGGCCGTACTCTATGTCGCTACGGACCGTCCGTCTTGGATTATCTTTGGCGGGGTGTTGATGATACCGATGGCCGTCGTGGCCTATCTGTCCTTCTCTCACGTGCAAGACCGGGTGACGAACTGGCTGAATGCTCTGGACCCAGAGGTCGCCAACCCGGATCGAGTCGGCGGTTCTTGGCAGCTGGTCAACGCCCTGTTCGGCATGGCTTACGGCGGCTTGACCGGAACCGGGTGGGGTTTGGGCAGGCCGGGTCAAACTCCCTTGGCAAACTCGGATTTCATCGTGTCCTCTGTCGCTGAGGAAATCGGTCTGACCGGTATGTTAGCCGTAATGCTGCTGTACCTGATTCTGGTGCTGCGCGGATTGCGAGCCGCGATGGGGGTGCGCGACGGTTTCGGGAAACTGCTAGCCACCGCTTTGGCTTTCGGCATTGGGGCGCAGCTGTTTATCGTGGCGGGAGGCGTGACCCGCCTAATTCCCTCGACCGGTTTGACTGCCCCGTTCCTGGCCGCGGGGGGCGTTTCTTCCGTCGCTAACTGGTTGGCAGTAGCGATTCTGCTGCGCATCTCCGATTCGGCACGTCGACCAGTCTCTTCTGATGGGTCCGGCGGTTTTCGGTTGACGTCCGGTACCGGTGACTCGGGAGATGCTGGACTCGCAGGGGGACCTCTTGACTCCGCCGCCACCGAGAGGGTGGTGATGCCTCAATGAACGCTCAGATTCGCCGTCTAGCGGTTGCCCTGATTGTCATGATTGTGGCTTTGATGGGGGCGTTAACCTATCAGCAGTTCATCTTTGCTCCGACCCTGAATGCTCACCCCCTGAACCGGAGGGTCACCGACGCCTACTGGAACCAGGAACGCGGCAAGATTGTGACCGGAGACGGCGCCCTGGTACTGGCTCAGTCACTGCCCGTGGGAACCGAACCTGACGTGACCTACGCTCGGAACTATCCTCAGGGCGCAAAGTACGCCCACATTACGGGTTACTTCCCGGCGGCGATTCGCGGCCAGATGACGGATTTGGAGAAGGCCGCCGAACCGGTTTTGTCCGGCAAGGCGGATTCCCAATGGATGCAGCGCCTGCAAGACTTGTTTACAGGTGCCCAGCCGCAGGCCGGAAACGTGTCACTGACCATCAATCCGGCAGTCCAAGACGCGATGACCGCGGCGTTGTCCGGGAAAACCGGCGCCGCCGTGGCGCTGAACCCGAAAACGGGAGAAATCCTGGGAATGGCATCCTCCCCCGCTTTTGACCCCAACGCCTTGAGCGGCCCGGACGGCAACGCCCTGCAAAGTACCTACAACGCTTTGGTCGCCGACCCGCAAAAACCCCTTCTTAACAGGTCAATTAGCGAACTTTATCCCCCCGGTTCGACGTTTAAGATTGTGACCACCGCGGCTCTGCTGTCTCACGGGACAGTTGCCGCGGATACGATTGTGGACGCCCCCGATTCTCTGGATTTGCCGGGCACCAACGTGAAACTCATCAACTTTGCTGGAGAATCTTGCGGAAACGGCCAAGTGCCATTGCATAAAGCCTTTGCCATGTCCTGTAACACCCCGTTTGCCGCATTGGGAATGCAGTTGGGCGGCGAGCCTTTGCAGGCACAAGCTAAAGCCTTTGGTTTCGGCACCGTCCCGAATGTGCCTCTGACCGGGGTGGCTTCCGAATTTCCTCCTCCGGGAGCGCCGTCTTTCCTGGCGAACGCTGCCATCGGCCAGCAGTCCGTGCGGGTGACACCCCTGCAGATGGCGATGGTGGCGAGCGCTATCGCTAACGACGGAAAAGTCATGACGCCTTACCTGATTAATCAGGAACTGTCCTCCGATTTCCAGGTCCTCAAACAGTATGCTCCACAAGTTTTGAGCCGGGCGGTGTCACCGGAAATCGCCGCCAGTATCCGCCAAATGATGGTGGAAGTCGTGCAATCTGGAACCGGCAAGGCTGCCGGTATTCCCGGCCTGAATGTCGCAGGTAAAACCGGAACCGCCGAAACAGGGGTGGGGCGCGGCCTGGATCAGTGGTTTGTAGGATTTGCCCCGGCAGAAGACCCGCGCATTGCCGTAGCGATTGTGGTGGAGGATCCGCAGGGCGTACGCGGTACCGGAGGTACCGTGGCTGCTCCGCTGGCACGCAGCATTCTGCAGGCAGGAGTGAGCCAATGATTGGGGCAAATACGGTGCTCAACGACCGTTACCGCCTGGTTTCTATCCTGGCGACCGGCGGAATGGGCGTGATTTGGCGCGGTTGGGACAAACGCAGCCAAAACGTCGTCGCGGTGAAAGTGTTAAAAGAGGAACTCATCGGTCAGGCAACATTCCTGGCCCGTTTGCGTGCCGAAGCCACCAACGCCGCCCGCCTGCATCATCCTAACCTCGCCGCCGTTTTTGATTGGGGCGAAACAGATGGCCAGGGCTGGATTGTGATGGAGCTGGTGGAGGGCCGTCCCCTGTCAGACATTCTGGCGGGAGGCCAAGTTCTGACTTGGGAACAGCTCGCCCCGATTCTGATCCAGATCGCGAACGGCTTGCAAGCTTCCCACGAGGCGCACGTCATTCACCGTGATGTGAAGCCTTCGAATATTTTGGTTTCCGACAAGGGCGTGGCGAAGCTGACGGACTTCGGGATTTCGTTGGCTCCGCGCGCCGAGGCCCTGACCGCGGCCGGGATGGTGATGGGTACTGCCCAGTATCTGCCTCCCGAACAAGCCATGGGTGAAACCGCGACCGCCTTGGGTGATATTTATGCTCTGGGTGTCATCGCCTACGAAGCCTTGGCTGGAAAACGTCCGTTTACGGGCCCGACCCAGGTAGACATCGCGATGTCACACGTGAAAGACCCGGTCCCGCCCCTTCCGGAAACTGTAAATTCTCAAGTGGCAGCGTTGATTTACCAAATGTTGGAAAAAGACCCGCGGCTGCGTCCCCAATCGGCGAAACAGCTCGCTGAGGCGATTCAGGCGCTGTGGCACGGCACGGTGCCGCTGTCGTTTACCCCGCGCATGAGTTTTTCACGCAGTTTGGCCGACGCTCCCCCGACCGCTCAGATGCCCGTGGCACCGGTCGAGGACACCCCGAAAGATGTGTCATCGGAATCCCCGTCCGCAAATGCACCCGCCGTATCTGCTTCTCCAACCCAACCTGCGGCGGCGTCCTCCCCGGTCACTCCCACCAAAGCGCCTGCTGCGCCGGTCGACCCGGCACCGCAGCCCCCTCGTGTGGTCTCGGCCAAACCTGACGCAACGGCTCCCGCAGTTGGCCCGCACCAGACCGATTCGGTCCCGCCTGCCGCTTCTGCCCCGGAGAAGTCCGCCCCGCCCTTCAGACCCAATTTTCAGCGGGTAAAACCGGCTCAACCTGCCGCTATACCGGTAGGTTCCCAGGCAATCCCTTCCGAGCGTCACGAGGAAATGATGCGTTACCTGGAAGACGAACCGCTGCCCCAGCCGGAGTCGGGATCGAAACGAAAACTTGTTGTTGCATTAGTCATCACCGCTGTGGTGTTGATAGCGTTGATTTTTGGGTTGGCAACCACCCTGCGTACCGGAGCCTCAACCGGTAACCTTGAATCGGGCTTGACCGTAACGTCGGTTGCAGTCCCAGCCAGCTCGCCAGTAGAGGAGGAAAACCTTGAGTCAGTCTGACCGGATTATCGGCGGGCGCTACGAAATTAGCCAGCTCATCGGACGCGGCGGTATGGCGGAAGTCCATATCGGTACTGACACGCGCCTGAACCGGATTGTAGCGATTAAGATTTTGCGTCAGGACTTGGCGCGCGACCCCGTCTTTCAGGCCCGTTTCCGCCGCGAAGCCCAGTCGGCGGCGAACCTGAACCATCCCTCTATCGTGGCTGTCTATGACACGGGTGAGGAAACCATCACCGCTTCTGATGGCGCTGAGATAAAGGTGCCCTACATCGTCATGGAGTACGTGGAAGGTCACACGGTACGGGAGCTGCTGACGGACGGGAATCCGGTTCCGCTGGAGGAAGCGGTAGAAATCGTTTCCGGTGTCCTGGACGCGTTGGAGTATGCTCACCATCAAAACTTGGTGCACCGCGACATTAAGCCCGGCAATGTGATGATTACCACGACCGGGAAAATCAAGGTGATGGACTTTGGGATTGCTCGCGCCCTGTCAGATTCCCAAGCCACGATGACGCAAACCGATGCGGTGGTAGGCACCGCCCAGTATCTTTCCCCCGAACAGGCACGCGGCGAACAGGTTGATGCCCGTTCTGACCTGTATTCCGCGGGGTGTTTACTGTTCGAGCTGCTGACTGGCCAGCCCCCGTTCAAGGGCGATTCGGCTGTGGCGGTCGCGTTCCAGCACGTTTCTCAGCTGCCGCCTCTACCTTCCTCGATTGCCCCGGATATTCCGGAATCTCTGGACCGTGTGGTGATGAAAGCGTTGGCGAAAGACCGTGAAGACCGCTATCCCGATGCCGCTCATATGCGCGCTGACCTGCAGGCTTCTCTGCGTGGAGGGAACGTGGCGGCTCCCGCCACGTCAACCTGGACAGCTCCTTTGGTCGGTGATACCACCGGTGCGACCACTGTCTTGCCGCCTGTAAATCAGGGGTACCCCTCTAACTACGGAACCGCTAGGTCTAACGCAATGTCTGCCGCGGGACAGACCACCCAGACTTTGGAGGCCACCGATCCGGCCCAGAACCATCGCGGTAAAACCAATAAGAAACCGCTGATTATTGTCATTGTGCTACTGGCGATTTTGGCGGTTTTAGGCCTCGGATATTGGCTGGTTTTCAGCGGAGACAAGCCAACCGATGAGATGGTAGAGATTCCCTCTCTGGATGGCATGAACCAGGAAGAAGCCTCCACCGCGATTAACGATGCGGGACTGGTGTTCCGCCTGGGCCGCGGGGTCAGTTCCGAAGACATTCCGGAAGGTATTTTTGTTAAATCCGATCCGGCGGTGGGGACGAAGGTTGCCAAAGGTTCCAAGGTGTTTGTCTCGCTTTCTACCGGCCCGGGCGATGCCAGTGTTCCCTCGTTGGCTGGGCTGACTCAGGATCAGGCTCGGAAGGCTTTGGAGGCGGAAGGCTTAGAGATTGGCAGCATCACGACCTCTGATTCGGGCACGATAGACAAGGATAAAGTCATTAAATCCAACCCCGCCGAGGGCGAAGCGGTTAAGAAGGGCGACTCGGTCGACCTGGAAGTGGCCTCCGGTAACTTCCGGATTCCCCAAGACCTGGTGGGAGGCACCAAGGAGGCTTTGCAACAGTTTGTGGACGCCAACCGGGTGCGTTTGACGATCACCGAAAAGGAAGATGCTACAGCTGCTCCGGGCACCGTGTTGTCTTTGGACAAGGCAGGTCAGTTGGTTGGGCTGGATACGTCTATGACCGCCGTGGTGGCGATTGCCCCGAAAGAACCCACGACCAAGCCAGAAGTTCCGACTGATGCCCCAACCACACCTACGGAGCCTTCACACGCCCCGGAATCGCCCGGCACGTGAGGCGGGTTGCCGTACCCGGGGAGGGCGTGATTTCGCTAGCGTCGATTAGTTGCCGGGCTGCGGTTGTTCCGCTGGTTCTCCAACCCAGGTTGTTTTGCCGGTTCCGGTAGCGGGGTCCAAGACGGTGCGGCAATAGAACTTATTGCCGTTGGCATCAACTATCATCTGGCCGACCTCGCAGGTCGCGCCGCCTTGCTGGGCACGCTGTTCCTGCTCCATAAGCTGTTGTTGACGCAGCATCTGTTCTTCGGATTCTTTCCGGGCCTGTTCTAAGCGTTTGTCATCTATAGCTTTGGTGACCGCGGTGATGTCCTCATCCAGACGATCCACGGAGGCGCGCATCGATTCGTTGAGACCATCGACCTTATCGTCCGGCACGGTTGACAGGGAGTTAACCTGGTTCAAAAGGCGTTTCGCGTCCTCAATCTGAGCCGCTAGGGATGCTCTGGGTTCGGTATTTGCTTCTATATCCGCGGCGGTTTGCGCCAGCTTTTCCGCCTGAGCAATCTTATCTGCCAAGGCTTTCTGGGCTACCGTCAGACTGTTGAGATTTTCAGCTTCTTGAATTTCTCGCAGCGCCGCCTCCAGCTCAGTTTGCTGCTTTTTCAACGCTTCAGCCTGAGCCATCATGGTGGAGGTTTTCTTGGCGACGTCCTTACCGGTACATTCCAGCGGTTTCACTTCTTTACTGGCCTGCCGAACTTTCGCCTGAATGTCATCAAGCATCGCGGGGTCTTTGACTTGAGAGGAATCAACCGCGGCCAAAGTATTTTCCGCATCGGACACTACCTGCTGCAGCGAAGTGTACTGTTTGGTTAAATCCTGGCTGGCTTTCGCACAAGCCGAACGCGCCCCTTGAGAATCGCCGCTCAGCACCCACATCACAACCAAGCCGATAACGAGCGCCACCAAAATAACAGCTGTCACGATGATAGTGATGGTCCAGCGGCGGCGGGCTTTGGCGATTTGCTCCGCAGGCAGATTCTGAGGATTGGGGCGCGCTCGGTTTGGGGTATGGCCCTGCTGCGCAACGGGTTTTTGCGTATTACCCACCATCACTCACCTTTCGCCGCCAAAACTAGCTAACCCAAGTCTAACCCGGTAATGTCCGGAATAATATCCCGCCCCGAAATCAGGCTCTAACGCAAAAATTATCCTGTTACTCAGGACGGAAAAACCCGGCACACGTCCGTAAAGTCGGGCGTTGCCAGTGTTCCGAGAGGGGTTTCCTGCCTTCGGGTGCAGGATTCACACCCTTTGCATGGACAAACCTTAAGATTACCTTGGAAAACGCTAGGAATATAGATATAATGAGAGGTGATTTCCATTTCAGAGATCAAGGCCGGTGCACTCATGGAAGAATTATCTAAGGAACAACTTGAAGCTATCAATCCAGATACCCCCCTGGCTCGTCTGCAGACTATCGCGCAAGATGCTCCCGAGCTGGGTCCCCTGCTGGCTTTGAACCCCTCAACCTATCCCGACCTGTTGGATTGGTTAGGTGAACTGCAAGATACACAGGTTAATGCGGCCTTGGCGAAACGCGCCGAACTGGTGCAGCGAGGCGAACTGGAAAACTACGTGACGGAGTACATGGCCTCAGCCAAGCCCGTCTCAAAACCGCCAGTCCACCCAGAACCCCAAGTATCTCAACCGAGTAAACCGGCGACAGACCCAGAGCCCCAAGTATCTCCACCGAGCAAGCCGGCGACAGACCCGCAGCCCAAAACTTCCCAACCGAAGGAACCGCCAGTTTCTGAAGAGCCTCAGCCCTCCGAAAAGCCGGCTTCGCCCGTCGTTAAAAACTCTCAGCCTACTGCTAATGAGCTGGAGTTATATCAGGACGGTTCGACTTCAGCCGCCACGGCCGCAGCCAAGATGGCGGCGATAAACCGGGCACGAACCGCTGCTCCTCGAGATTACCTGGCCAGCTACCCCGCAGCTCCGGCTCTCTCTACTACCGAAAAGATTGGTGCCCGGCTTTCCAGTCCCGCGAGAACCGCCAGACACCGGTTCAACCGTTTTTGGTTCTGGATAATTGTCGGGCTATTGATTTGGCTGGTCGTAATTGTGCTGGCCGTCTGGGGACTCACCAGCCAAGCTGAAAAACCAGTTTCGCTGAATGCCAACGCGGCCGAACCCACCCCGAGTGTCAGCGCCACTCCCCAAGAGCTGGTACAAACTAGCTTGCCGGAAGGCTACACCGGCCCCACCAAGATTATTGAGGTTCCGGGACCCCACCCCGGCCAGACCATAAAACAGGTTGTTCCTGATGACAGCGCGAGCGCCAGCGCCTCGCCTACACCCACGCCCACACCCACGAACCCGTTGGCTCCCCCCGCAAATGCCAAGAAACTCAACAGTTTTACCACTGCTGATGGCAATGTTCGCTGCATTTTCGGCGGGTCACAAGTACAGTGTTTCGCTAACTCCACGGATCCTTACTATTGTTCTGCGCAAGCCCCGAATTCGGGATACAGCGATGCGCTTTACGCCTCGCACAGCCGCAACCACGAGTATGCGTGTATCGAACCTATCGACACCGCTACGGAAGGGACTTTGGCTGCCAACGAAACGGTGACCAACGGGATTTTTGCCTGCCACGCCAGTAAATCCGGCAACCGCGTGGTGTGCTGGAACACCACCGCAGGCGACGGTATCGTGGTGGGCAGCGACTTGGCGGCACGTTTCGGGAAAGGCAAGTACATCCCTCCGCAGTGGGATAAGTAAGCAGCGTCTTGCAGTATCGTCCCGGGTTCACCTCAGAGGGGAAATATGCTTCACCCCCGGCGAAACCGGGGGTAACGTGCAGGTTTTATAGGGGTTATTGTACTGCCCCGTGTCCGGCTGCGACCTGGGCCATATCTAAGTTCCGAACCTGGTGAAGCAGTTCGTCCAGCTGAGTGCCTTGGAGCAGACCGGCCTCGCGGAACACCAGAACTGACTGGCGGAAAATCATCAGTGTCGGGATGGACACAATGCCCGCCGCACTCACCAACGGTTTTTGTTCCTCGGTGTTGACCGTGCCAAAGAAAACGTCCTTGTTACGCAAGGAAGCCTGTTCAAAAACCGGAGTAAATAGGCGGCATGGGCTGCACCAGGGGGCCCAGAATTCGAGCACCACAATATCGTTCTCACTCATGGCCTGAGCCATGTTATCTTGAGTGACAATATTTACTGCCATGAGTCGGTGCTCCTTCCTGCAATGAGTTTAGCACAGAGAGATAGGACTCTAAGTTTATTATCTTCAAATATTTAACTTTATTCTAGAGGTCAGCGGCGACCAGTTCAGCCAGCTGCACCGCGTTGAGCGCCGCCCCTTTGCGCAGGTTATCGCCGCAGACCACCATGATTAAGCCCCGGTTATCCGCAACCGCTTGGTCTTGACGGATGCGACCTACCAGGGAGGGATCAATCCCGGCAGCATCGAGGGGGGTCGGCACGTCTTGCAGCACCACCCCAGGGGCACCGTCTAATGCCTGTTTGGCCTGTTCAACAGTAATGGGGTGGGCAAATTCGGCGTGAATGGTGAGGGTGTGGGAGGTCAGCACCGGAACCCGCACACAAGTGCCCGACACCCGCAGGTCAGGGATGCCCAGAATGCGGCGCGATTCATTGCGTAGCTTTTGTTCCTCATCGGTTTCCAGACTGCCGTCATCTACATAATTGCCAGCGAAAGGCACCACGTTAAAGCCGATGGGAGCCACGTAGGTTTCCGGGGCCGGCCAGGCAATGGCTTTGCCGTCAAGAACGAGTTTGTCCAGGTTGGAGACGTCCCCCACGGCTTTTACCATGCGTTCCAGTTCGCGCACGCCTTTCAGTCCCGATCCGGACACCGCCTGATAGCTCGAAATTGTCAACCGGGTCAACCCCGCCAGGTTGTGCAGTACTTTCAAAGGCGGCATGGCCGCCATGGTGGTGCAGTTCGGGTTGGCGATAATGCCTTTTGGCCGGTTTTTCAAGTCTTGGGGGTTGACTTCACTGACAACTAATGGGCATTCCGGGTCTTTGCGCCAGGCGCTGGAATTGTCAACCACGACAGCTCCTGCCTGAACAAATTTCGGGGCAAATTCGCGCGAGGCGGTAGCACCGGCACTAAAGATAGCGATATCGACCCCGGAAAAGTCCGCTGTCGCAGTGTCCTCCACCACGACCTTCTGACCCCGAAAGTCAACTACGGTACCCGCCGATCGGGCTGAGGAAAAGAAACGAAAACGAGAGGCGGGGAAGTTTCGCTCACTGAGCAAAGTCCGCATGACCCGACCCACCTGACCGGTGGCGCCCACCACGGCTACGCAAAGATTATCCTGGCTCATCGTCCCGTACCTCCATAAACTACGGCTTCAACCTGTTCAGCATCGAGGTCGAACGCGCTGTGAACCACACGCACGGCTTCGTCCAGCTGATCCTCGCTGACCAGGACGCTCAAGCGGATTTCCGAAGTGGAAATCATGTCAATGTTGATTCCCGCCTTGGAAAGAGTTCCAAAAAGTTTTGCAGAAACACCCGGATTGGTTCGCATTCCGGCGCCCACGAGCGACAACTTTCCAACGTTGCCGGTGTGGACGACCTTTAGAAAACCTCCTTCCGCCTTCGCACCTTCTAGCGCCTTTACTGTGTCCGCAGCATCGGCGTGGGGCAGAGTGATTGTCAAGTCGGTAGCACCTGGCTGCACCGTCGACACGTTTTGCACAATCATGTCGATGTTGGCGCCGGCCCTCGCAATAATCTCAAAAATATGGGCGGCTCGACCCGGTTCGTCGGGCACTCCCACCAAAGTAATCTTGTCCTCGCTGCGGTCGTGCGCGAGGCCGGAAATAATCGGTTCCTCCACGGGGGTCTCCTTCATGAGCTGGGCTTCAGGGTCAAATGTCAAAGCACTGTCGGGCACCAATCCCTTTAGCTCGGGATGAGCCGGGCCATCGGAAATCCAGGTGCCTAATTTGTCCGAAAAGGAAGAACGCACGTGGAGGGGCACGTGGTAGCGCCGCGCAAACTCGACAGCCCGAAGATGCAGGATTTTTGCGCCGTGGGCAGCCATTTCCAAGGTTTCTTCAAAAGTTGTGGACGAAATTTGTTTTGCCTTAGAGACGATACGTGGGTCTGCCGTGAACATACCGTCCACATCGGTATAGATTTCACACACATCAGCGTGAAGGGAAGCCGCTAACGCCACCGCGGTGGTGTCTGAACCGCCACGGCCCAGTGTAGTCACGTCTTTACGTTCGTTCACGCCCTGGAATCCCGCCACAATCGCGATGTTGCCATCATGAATAGAGCGGGCTACCCGTTCCGGAACAATCGAAACGATATGTGCCTTGCCATAGTGATTGTCGGTCAGTACCCCGGCTTGCTGGCCTGTATAGGATATGGCGGTTTCACCGAGTTCGTTCACGGCCATCGCCAACAGGGACATCGAAATCCGTTCCCCGGCAGACAGCAGCATATCCATTTCCCGCTGGGGGGCTTTCTGCGTGACGGAATCGGCCAAATCCAGCAGGTCGTCGGTGGTGTCTCCCATCGCGGAAACCACTACCACAACTTTGTGACCTGCTCGTTTGGTGGCAACAATACGCTTAGCGACACGCTTCATGGCCGCTGCGTCCGATACAGACGAGCCGCCGTACTTTTGCACAACCAGCGCCATGAAAACCTCCCTTAAGCCGACACGCGGCAGTGAGGGCCGCGGCACCTTTACTGCTGACGTCTTGATTATAGCGATTATGCCCGAAACTCGTGAATTCGCCGCCGGGAGGTGAATCGGGTTTTCCCGACAAGCGGTTTGGAGCGGGTGGTTTTGCAGCGGGAGATTGTGAGTGGGCTGTTTTTTGGGCGGGCAGTTTGGGGGAATCGAGGTTTCTACAGGCGGCGCCGGCCTTCCAGGGCGCGCCCCAGTGTCACTTCGTCAGCATATTCCAGGTCTCCTCCCACCGGCAGGCCGGAGGCCAGCCGCGAGACGGGGATTCCCATGGCAGAGAGCATTCGCGCCAGGTATGCCGCGGTCGCTTCGCCTTCCGTATTGGGGTCGGTGGCGATGATGACTTCCTTGATGGTGGAATCCTGCAGGCGCGTCATTAGCCCGGCAATCCGCAGCTGATCGGGGCCGACCCCGTTGATGGGATCCAAGGCCCCGCCCAGAACGTGATAAAGCCCGCGATACATCCGGGTGCGTTCCAGAGAAACAATGTCGGTGGCTTGTTCCACCACGCAGATGAGCGACTGATCTCGGCGGGAATCCTGGCAAATCGCGCATACCGGGTGTTCGGTGATATTGCCGCAAACCTCGCAAAAGTGGACCTTTTCCTTAACGCTGGTCAGCGCCTCGGTGAGTCTCTTAATGTCGGCTTCATCCGCACTGAGTACCCAAAATGCGATACGCTGGGCGGATTTTGGCCCCACTCCGGGCATTTTCCCCAACGCGTCGATGAGATCTTGCAGAGCATCGGTGAAAATTTGGCTCATCACCGACCTGCCTTTGCCAACGGGGAACCGGGCGGGGTTTTCGGATCAATGATGGTTCCGCCCAACATGGCTTGTGCGGTCTGGATTCCCGCTTTCATTTCCCCCGAAACTTGTGGGTTAGGCTGTTTACGTGGTTCACCAGATTCTTTCGAGTCACGAGGTGTGGTCGCGGTTGCAGGTGTAGGTTCCTCCGGGGGAACCGCAGGGGTGGGTGCCTCCGGTGTGACAGCGGGCGGTTCTGGCTCAGCAACTGGCACACTTGGTTCAGCGGGTTGAGGCTGAAGTTGAGCAGGGGATTCGGGCCAGTCCTGCGGTATCTCTGGTTCAAAATTGGCCGGGTCAGGCGGCTGGGGGAAACCCTCCGACGAGTCGGACGGCTCCGGCTCAGCAACGGGCGGCTCCGGTGTGGGGGCGGGCTCAGCAGTGGGCGCCCCGAAACCAGCCACCACTCCGCGCACTTCCACGTTGATGCCGGTAAATCCCTGAATGACCCCGGCCAGGGCGGAAGTGTGGCGTTCCCCGAAGGCCCGCACCAATCCGGGGTTTGGGAAAGCGATTTCTACCGTCGAGCCGCGCATTCCTTGCAGTTGGCCGTGGGATTCCAGCAGGTTCCCGGTCGCAGCGTGATTTTGCTTTAAACGAGCCATGATTTTGCCCCAGTTGGCGCGGATTTTTTCATAGTCTCCGTCTGTACCCGTGCCGGACTGGGTCGGTTGCGCGTCCTGAGCGGGGACCGGGGCAGGAAAGCGAGCGGGGGCAGAAGTCGCGGTGGGAGCGGGTTGGTCTGCCGGGGTGTCCCGTCGCGCGGGTTTTAGGCCAGACTGAGCGCTTGGGCCTGGATTATCTGGCTGATCCGTACCGCCAGTGTTACCACCGGGAATGTCCCACGGGGTGGGCTTGAACTCCCATTTCTCTTCACGGGGCGCCATAGTTGGCTCGGGCTGAGAAACGGTGTCCTTTCCGCGCTGTGAAGGGGAAACCGGCGCTGGTTCAGACGCGGACGCGTCCGAGCGTGCGGAAGTGTCTGGACTCGCGGCATGACCAGCCGAGCCCGCAACGGCGCTGGTGGGAACCCCTTGTGAGGGATTCTCAGCGGGCGCGGGCACCACCAGGGGAGCAGGACCGCCGCTGTCCCGAGCACCCGACCCGGTAGCTTTTGTCGCCTCCGGTGGGGGCGACGCCGGACCCTCCGTGGAGGTTGCCAACAGCAGTTTCGCCACCAACAGTTCCAATGCCAGACGCGGGGAAGTGGCCCCCACCATCTCGGTTAGCCCCTCGTCAACAAGTTCGGCGCAGCGCGTCAGGGTGCGCGGGCTGAGAGCCGCCACTTGGGGACGCATCGCCGCCAGTTCGGCCTCGGGCAAATCCCCCAACACGGCCCCGGCTCCCGCCCCAGCGAGCTTCATCACCACCAGGTCACGCAGATATTGCAGCAGGTCCTCAACAAAACGCCGCGGTTCGTGCCCAGTTTGAATCATCCGATCCACCACCGTGTAGGCCGCAGCACCGGAGCCGGACACCAAAGCGTCCACCATCCCGCTCAACAGAGCGGAATCGGTGTAGCCCAGCAGGGACACGGCCCGGTCATAGTGCAACTTCGGCTCGGCCTCGCCAGCAATGAGCTGATCGAGGATGGACAAAGAATCGCGCACGGATCCGCCTCCGGCCCGCACCACCAGACCCAGCACCCCGTCCTCGGTCGTGACGCCCTCGGAACGGCACAAATCCGCCATATAGTCGCGCAGCACCTCCGGGGCAACCAGCCGGAACGGATAGTGATGAGTGCGGGAGCGAATCGTGGAAATGACCTTTTCGGGATTCGTGGTAGCAAAAATGAACTTAATGTGGTCCGGAGGCTCCTCTACCAGCTTTAACAGGGCGTTGAAGCCTTCCTTGGACACGTTGTGTGCCTCATCAATGATGAAAATTTTAAACCGATCACGCGCCGGGGCATAGGCCGCCCGGTCGCGCAGTTCCCGAGTGTCGTCCACCCCGCCGTGAGAGGCCGCGTCAATCTCGATGACGTCCAGGGAACCCGGCCCGCCCGTCGCTAAATCCCGACAGGAATCACAAGTCCCGCACGGGGTAGCGGTCGGTCCCTGGGCACAGTTCAGGCAGCGCGCCAGAATCCGAGCGCTGGTCGTTTTGCCACAGCCCCGCGGCCCCGAAAACAGGTAAGCATGGTTGACCCGCCCGTTCGCTAAAGCCGCCTGTAGCGCCTTAGTTACGTGTTCTTGACCGATTACGTCTTCGAAAGTGTCGGGACGGTAGCGGCGATACAGGGCAGTCATCATGTCTCTACTCTACCCGAGCCCCGGTGGTGAAAATTTTTCAGTTCCGCACAGTTATTTCGGCCGAACCAAACCCAGCGCCAAACCCGCCCCCGCGATGCTGGCCAAAAGCGCCCCCCAGAGGAAATCCAAAGGAGTAAAACCTCCGGATTGAATCGCCAATATCAGAATGTAAGCCTGTAAACCAGCCCACGGAATAATCGCGGTAAATGCCGCCACCACCACGAAAGGCCTCTCGGAATCCGGGTTCATTCGAGTCCGCAACAGATACAACGCGTACGCGCACACCACCAGGCAGCGCAACAGATCCAAGGCTCCGTAAGCCACGGAATATCCACCCCACCCGGTCATCAACATTTCCGCCATGGCCGGGGATTTCATCACCAGGTAGGTTTGTGCGCTCAGGGTGACCGCCCCTAGGAACAGCCCAATCAGAGCGTTGCGGGTGGGAAATTCGTTCGATACAGCGGTTTTTTCATAACTAATTTCCACAATATGACCTCACCTTTTACCCTCTGAGGCAGGTTTGACTGTACCAACCACCGTCGCTTTCGCAGCTCCGCTTAGCGCCGTTCCGCCTTTTTCAGATTCAGGTTCGCCCGCGGGCTTTGCCGCAAAAATCGCCCCCGGTTTCAATCCGAGTTCCCCAAAAGTTCCAGGTTGTGCCTCCAGTACGGAACTGGCTCGAAATCGCGGTCTACCAATGCGCCCGGGCGGATAGGTCACGATTTCTAAAATCCGGTTGTGTCGATCCATGTAAGCCACGTCAATCGTGAAACGCATAGCTATTGTGTGAATTCCATTGCATTTTGTGATCCACACAATCCCGGGAGTGCTGGCAGAGTACAGCAGTCCCTGGTTTCTGTCGCGACGATTCTTGGTTACATAGACAGGCACGAAACGTTCGGATTCCACCGTAAAATCCGGTTTTTCGAGGTCGGCCCAAATGGGTCCCGGTCGGTTCATTATTTTGTTTCCTCGCTATCGTCTCTCCAAGTTACGCTGTCTGAGATTCTGTGGAGGAGCCGCTGGGTTGTTTGGTGTGACCAGACTGGTTCTTCTGGGGTGTGGGCTTGATAGAACCCTGAGGAGAGCCGGAAGCCTCACCAGCCTGTTTCACCGGAACGTCTTTAATTCGGTAGCCGTACTTGACATGGTTGTATTCCTTGGAGGCGTCGATGGTGATGGTCTTGGTGTTAACCGGCGGGTAGAGAACCGGAACAGTCCACTTTTCACCTGGTTTCAACAGCGGAATGGCGCCTAGGCTTCCGCCCGTCACCACTCCGTGTATATTTTTCCCGTTAACACCGATACGCGGATATTCCAACGGCACGGTACGTGCCGAACCGCGCAGAATATCAGGCCCGTAGAAGACAGAGCTGATATTGGTAGTCGTCTCTTCCGGACGATGAAAGCCGCCCAGGTTCAAAGACATAGAGCCAACCTGGTCAACGGCTTTTACCGTGAAGGTCACCAGGGTGTAGTTCGGGTAGGCCACGGCCTCTGAGGTGGAGACTTGCACATACTGGGGATTACTGGCATCACTGCGGCTGACATTGTAAAGCACCGCCTTGGGCCAATCAGATTCCTGGGCATACGGGGCGGGCATTTGTGCGCTGGTCGCCTGCAGTTCGAGGATTTCCTTTTTAACCGGGGTATTTATGGAAACCTGCACCCGTCGGTTCTTTGCCCGCGAAGCGTCATCAGTGTTCGGCACGGCCGGTTGCGTCTCGCCTTTGCCGGAAGCCTTGAAAGTGAAGCCGGACAACTCCGATTTCCCTTCCAGCACAGCCTTCACCGCGTTCGCTCGGTTCTCACTCAAGGCCTGGTTCCCAATAGTCGGCTCAGGCACGTTATCGGTGTGACCCACAATAGTTACCTCCCCCGGCTCGTGAGTCGCCAGCGTTTTCGCCAAGTCATCCAAAGTCGCTGAAGCATCGGGCTTAATGTCCCACTTGCCGGAATCAAAGAACACATCGGCCGCCAAAGTCACATCCAGGCTCTTTGAACTCGAAGCCACGTCCATGCCCGGAACTATGGTGAAAGCCGAGTACTCCCCGTGGTTATCCTTTGCTGCCCTGTCGGGCAGGCTATCCAGAGCTTTTTGCAACGACTTCGGGGCTTTTGCCACGTCCTGGACCGGAACATCGTAGGCGAAACCGATGAGGCCCAAATCCACCCCGACCGTGCCCGGATTATCGCCGATGTCCCCGAAAGGTACCAGGACGCTTTCGGAAATCGGGTCTCCGTCTTTGGGGCTGAAACTGCTGTTCTTGGTGCCGGTCCCATCCTGTTTGACGTAGGGAACGTGTTCTTGGTCGTCGCGCCAAGGTTCAAAAACCTCGGTGTCCGTCAACAGAAACATCCCCGAATATTCCTTTTGCGCGGGGTAATCCGGGGTGGTGAGAGCCGTTCCGATGTTGGTTTTCACCATGGCGGAGTTCACGTCTTTGCAGCCCACTGTGAGCGCCAGCGCTGAGTTGCCGTTATCCAGCCGATACAGCGGGCCTACCTGAGCCCACATGGTACCGGCCTCAAAGTCAGCTTTCAGGTCGACTGCGCCTGGTAAGCTCTGCGGTGCCGCTTTGCTCGACGAAGTGTCCGGTTTGGCTGTTTTTGGCGCGTCTTTCCCTGCGTGCACACATCCCGTCAACGCCAGCGCCGCCACGAAGATCGCCGCCACCAGCATCCTCAAACCACGTTTCACCATGAATCGCCAGCTTTCTGTAGTAGTCACACTCAATTTGCAGATTAACAAGCTAAAGTAAAACCTCAGTTTTAGCCCTGTTAAATTCAGGTAAAAATATCCCCACCGATTGCCTCCAGAGACCCGGTTTTCCGATGGGATTTTATTCCGTGCCCGACATTTAGACAAAAAGTCCCAGAAGCCAGACCGTCCAGGCTCCGACAATCATGTAGGGACCGAATGCAATCATGGTGTCACGTTTGGCACGGCGGGTGACCAGCAATGCGATTGCCACGATTCCAGCGAGTATCCATCCCAGAATTACCCCATAAAATAACGCCGTCCAACTTTGCGATGCCAACATCATCCCCAACGGAAAAGCCAACTTCACATCCCCCAGACCAAGCCCGGTCTTGAGCAAGGTGAGGAGGAACATGACCGCGGAAAAGGCCAGAGCCCCCAGTAAAGCACGAATCCCGACGGCCACGCCGGAGCCGGGTACCGGGGATATCTCGGGGACTAGGTTCGCGGCGATAATGCCGGCAATCAGCGCAGCCAGCTCTGTGACAGTCACAAAACCCAAAATCTGATTAGGCAACAGATGCTTTTGCGCATCCGTAACGATTAAGGTGGGGGTTACCACAGCGAACACCAAAGCAACCAGCACAGTGGGACCCGCCTCGTTGAAAAAACGTAGGGCAACGTGAGAGGCAAGGCCGGAAACTATGGCAGTGGAAACAGCCAGAAAAACCGGCGAAGAAGGTCTGGCAGACTCATGAAAATAGTTGGGGAGTTTTTTGCGAAAGAATAACGCGACCGCGCCCCCCAAGATTGCCCCCAGGGGCGGGACAATCCATGACGATAAATCTAGGGTCATTGATTAACAAGTCTGGTGTGAATCGTTGTCTCTAGAGGGAACCCGGGGGGCGGGGGAGCTTTCGGATCCAAACCCGGGGGCATACTCATCCAGCACACACCCGACCAAAACAAACCGATTTGGCCACCACGCAGGCAAACCCCCTTGTCCTTAACCTTCAACACCGCATACGACTCAGCCCGCATTTTAACAGTGTCAGACTTTTCAATCGTGTCAAAGTTACGAACCTTCGCATAAGTTTTTGCCGGAGCCATAGTCAGATAAGACAACAACTCATTGTTATTAGCAGCTGCAAAAGCATCTGCCGAAGCCGCAGAACCAACAGCAAAAGACGTCGCCGAATGCCCAGCAAAAGCCCAGAACGTCGCATTGGTGGGAGAAGCCAAATTCGCCTGATAAGAAACGTTAATCGTATCCGCCCAATGACGCGCCCCACCCAGAGCCGCCGCATCCGCCGCAGTCGAGGAATTACGCTGGTCAGTAGTAGCCGACCCCAACATCAGGAAGACGATTGAGAAAGCCGCCAACGCCCCCAGAATAGCCGCCGTCCCCAACAAGGAAACCGCACCGGCCTCGCTTTTTAGTCGTTTCAACATCCAATTCATGGACTTTCCTATCTAAAGAATCTTGATAGATTCAGCGACTTTATCCAGATTTGCCTGGTTCTGTTTTTCAAACATGGCAGCAATGGAAACCACCGTATTGTCGTCAATCTTTATAAACCAGGCACGGCTCGCTAAGTTTTGATCACTAATCGTGAAGTCCAGGGTGCGCACGTCATGTCCCTGCATTTTGATGTTTTCCACCCGACCTGGCTGTAGGTTGTACTCGAACCCGGTCGCTTGGGAAACGAACGTACCTTCTGCCTGTGGTATTTCAGTTACGGTAGCGTCCTGATTACCGACCACATAGTTATACAAGTTTTTTGAAGCGTGGATATTGCTCCAGTTAAAGAATTCGCCATCCGTATTGTCATAATCCTTTGGATAGGCAAACTCAACTTTGCCAGCAACTGTGTCAGTCACCCAGCCGTCGGGTACTTTCGGCGCTGCCTCGCCGCCTCCGGCGCAACCAGTTAGAGAAACTGCACAGACCGCAAACATGGCCCAAATCGCTTTGTGTTTCATTACAACCCTTTCTATCAACACGAACAAAACACCACTACATATACTACGGTTTAGGATTATAAGTTTCTACATGCCTCTTTCCCGCCGAATCCGGCGCTGAAAGGTACTGAGTGGCGAGAGTTTTACGGTTATCAGTGGACCACTCGTTGTTGCTGTGTACCAGGATTAAGTCCACGCCGGCTTCACCTGAATTTTTATCTGTAGCGAAAGTCTGAGTGGTGGACACCCCATGCTGATATAGGGCTTTTGCGACCGGGTTATCCGCCCCCGGATCTGATTCATACATGCCCCCGTTGGCGATAATTTGAGCCGCGTGCACCGGGTTGGAACTGAGGGTATCACTGTTGATTTGCGCCTTCACTTTGGCACGTAACGCTGGATCTTTGATGTCTTTGAGTTTCAACGTTGTGGTGGTCATCGCGGCAGAAGAGACGAAGTCGTGCTTACCACTCAGATTCGGGCCAAACTTAGACCTGCTGGGATCCTTTGCCCCTGCCGGTTTCGACTTAACAGTGCCGGCAGTCATTGAGACACCAACATTGGCATTCATGTCTCTAGTAGTGATGAGTTTGATGCCGAGGGGTTCTCCCTTTGCGTCACGTTCGGTGACGATTTGGAAAGCTCCTTTATATCCAGCACCGGCATAAAGAGAGGGAGACTTAATGTCAAAAGTATTTTCGGCACCATTTTCCGTGCCCCACTTTTCCTTGGATTTTTTGCCCAGAGACGCCGCAGCCTTGGCGTCAAAAGTACCGCTCACGGTGTGTTTCTTGTTGCCGGTGACCGAGTCCTCAGCCCATTGCGCGTTTCCACTCAGGGAAATGGCTGCGCTGGCATCAATCGAGGTAGCTGCGGAATTATCCCCTATTTTATTTCCAAACTTTGCTTTGCCGCTGGCAGATGCGTCAACCTGCCAAAACTTCCAGTCCTCAGCGACGGTGAGCTGATTACCATTCTTGTCGGTGAGATGTTCTAATCCTCTGGCTTCGTGGGTGCGTTGCGCTTCATCAGCGAATTTCTTAAGCGCTTCAATACAGCCGGTTTGACCGGCTTGGCAGCGGTAAACCTGCGTTTCGCCCTTGGATCCGCCCAGTTCAGCATTCGCACTAAGTTCCGCCGTTACACCATAATTCTTAGTGTCTAGATCTTTCCCGACAGAACCGTTCAACGAGAGCCCATCACTATTCTCAACTACCAGTTCGTAACTACCATCTGAGTATCGTTTCAGTTGCATCTTTTGTTTTCCCTGGTAGTCACCCCCCACATTAAAAATTTCTATAGGAACGGAGCCGCCGATTTTGTTTACCGAATTCATCGAATTTTCAGCAGCCAGGACTTTGTCTGGGATTGCGGAATTAGCCGAAACGCTAGCGGAACATCCGGCGTTGCCGCCGCTGATTGCGCCGGAAATTTTGCACACCAAGGTGTCGCCCCACCCTTGTGCGGCCCCAATGATGACCGCAATCAGAATGCCCGCGGCCGCAATCATGCCCGCGTATTCCAAACTGGCCTGACCACGTTCAGAACTTTTCAGATACCTCAACCATTTGCTCAACACGTTCCCACCCCATCGAAAAAATTTTTACCAACAAAAGTTGTGCCCCGCGCCCAGTGATACGGGCACGGGGCACAACCGCAACACAGGCTCTATTAGCCGCCAATCTTGGCAATAGCAGCGCTAATCTTGGCAACGAGTTCACTGCCCCAGCCGGATGCCGCAGCCACAATCGCGGCGATGATGATACCGGCCACAGCAATCATGCCGGCGTATTCGATAGAGTTCTGGCCTTCTTCGGTTTCGGTCAGCTTGGTCAACTTAACCTGAGCCGCAATCAAAGCGTTATCAATCTTGGATTGAATAGACATTTTGTTTCTCCTTTTGGTACTAGCGAGTCAACGGTCGTCAACTTCGTTTGCACTTTTATTCTGGCTACGAACCCGCCCCACCTTCTTGGGGCATTCGCCCCTAAAGCGCCCCAACTTCCAAACACGCCAAATCCACCGAAAAAGCCCGGTCACGCCACACTATGGCGGCTTGATTACGATCATTGACCCCGATTTTTTTGTACGAGGCGTTCAAGTAGTTCTTTACCGTGCGTTCGGAAAGGAACAGTTCCTTAGCGATTTCTTTGTTGGACATTCCTTGGACCACAAAATCCAAAATCTCGGCTTCCCGTTGGCTGACTTCATCGCGGATATCGAAGTGTTCGCTCGCCGCCGCTTTTAGCCCGCGTCCAGCAGTTTTGCTCATCACCATGCCCCCGTTCAGGCAGGTTTTAATAACCCCCCCGATTTCTTCAGGAGTGATATCGCCCAGCACGAGGTAACCTGAAGCTCCCCCGCGCATGGCAGCTTGGATAATGGCGGGTTCTTCGGAATGGGTCACCATGATGATGGGCACTTCGGTGTCATTTTGTTCTAAAACCCCAAGCCCGGACAGTTTCGGCATCCGCACATCCAACAGTGCCAAATCCAGATTCTCACCGCGCAAAATTTCGAGAGCTTGTTCACCGTCCCCAGCTTCAAAAATCTCTATCTGCGGGCAGTATTGACGCAAAATCGAGATAATGCCAAACCGCATAATGGGCGCATCATCAGCTACTAGTACTTTCATGAAATCCTCCTCAATTACTCGTCAAGTGGAATTGCCAAAGTGATTTTTGTGCCGCCCCCACTGTGGGACACGATGTTGACCGACCCTCCCAAGGCGCGGACTCGTTCTTGCATCCCCACCAGACCGAAGTGACCACGCAAGGCGAGGTTTGCTAGCTTGTCGGTGGGCAGCCCGATCCCGTTGTCGATAATGGTCAGGAACAAGGAATCCTGATTCTTAACGACTTCGACTCTGACTTCGGTCGCGTGGGAGTGCCTGCGCACATTTTCCAGCAGTTCCTGCAGAACTTTCACGACCGCCCACTGGGCATCAGGGTTGATGGGAGGGAGTTTCAGCGGAATCGCGGTTTCCACGGAGATGGCGTTATCAGCCCGAAACTGCTCGACAGCCAGAGCCAAAGTTTCCCGAAAATCCTGCTGCGAGAGGGTGCGCAAACCGGTGAGCACCTCCCTGGCTTCCCGAGAGGACTGCCGGCAGGCATCGCGAATAGCCTCCATTTGTGGCAAAGCCGCCGAGTTTTCGGCACGCAAAGTTTGCAGGGTCGCTGCTGCAATCATCTCGGTGCCGTGAACGGTTTTGGCCAAAGAGTCGTGCAGTTCACGAGACATTTCCAGGCGTTCGGATTGGATTAGGTTGACTTCGCGTTCATGGGCGGAGCGTTCCATGGCGGCCGACAGGGTCGCGAAGTTGTGGCGAATCACCATACCCAGCACTTGCCCGAACAATATCAGGGCATACTGCACCAGGACTTCTAGGGACACGGTCGTCCCCAACTGGTTAGTGACCAGGAAAATCACTGCGATGAACGCCGGTCCCATGAGAAAAGGCAGCAAACCATCTGAGATCAACATATACAAACTGGCGGACACAGCGGCGTAAATGACCAGGTAGGCGCTCCAACCATCGTTGCCTTGGATAATGCTCAAACCCATCAGGGTCAAAATCGCGTCGCAAACCTGCCAACGGCGCAAAGACTGAACCATCAGCCGATTGCGTCGGCTGCGCCACAGCAGCACAAAATTTAGCGCGGCCAAAGCCACGAAAGCCGCCCACACCTGTAGCGGTTTCGGCTCCGGGTTCGCCACCAGACAAATCCCTAGCAGCACCACTCGCACATCCAATGCAATCAAGATGGGACCGCGCAGCATCAGATTGCGCAGCTGCTCCTGCAGATTGCCGTTGGTGCTAACCCAAGAAGGCATTGAAAGCACCGCTTTGCAAAATCGGCAGGAACAGGGAGGCAAACATCAGCACGACCGCACCAGGAACCACCAGGACGGTAGCAATTAATGAAACTTTTGCGGTCGCCCGCCCGGCTTGACGCCGCACCTGCGCCGCATGGTCGCGTCGGACCTCTACCGCGATGGATGTCAAGGCATCCGACAGCTGTACTCCCAGTTCCTCAGCTTGCAGGATTGCGGTCACGAAGGAATCCATCGAGTCGGAAGGAACCCGCTCCCGCATGGAACTGAAGGCTTGCCGCCGCGGGATTCCCACCCCCATTTCATAGAGAACGGTGGAGAGTTCTTCGGCCAGCGGCCCGTCATAGAACTGAGTGACGGTCTGGATGGATTTACGGAAAGACATCCCCGAAGACACCGTTACCCCCAGCACATCGAGGAAATCCGGCAAACTGGATTCAACTTCGGCACGCCGGTCCTTTGCCGAGAGCAAAATCCAAATCCACATCCACTCCGCCAAACCAATCCCAAAAATGGCCGCCATCAAAACGTTACCTTGGATCAAGAAAGGCACGGCGACCAGCACAGCGACCACGATGAAACCGGAGTGGCGCTGAATAAACAGCGAGGGAGTCAAGCCTTCAGGATGCCCGCTCGCATCGAGAGTACGAATCAACAGGCGACGGCGCGACGGAGGATACAGGAACCCCAACCCCCCTTGTGCGACTTTCCCAATCCGGTCGATGACCGCTTCAAAAGCACGAAACGCTTTCTTTTGAGCGGTAGGAGCGGCCTCCACCGACTGATCGACCTTGGTGACGGTGATGATACGCAAAGACCATGCGGCCAGTAAGAACAGCATCGAGGCCAGGACTGGGGCGAGGATGGGAAAGAATGTGAGCATCAAACTTTCACCTTCGCTAACTTGGACATCAGCCAGATTCCGGCGGCAATCATGGTTCCTCCGACCGCCGCCGCGATACGTCCCGTATCCGTATGCAGCAACTCATCAATGGAAGAACCGGATGCCGAGGCGATGGCGATGGGTGCCAGGATACCGATAGCAGCGACCATGTAGCCGGAGAACCTGGCCCCGGAAGTCGCGGTCAGGGCTTCTCGCGCCAGCTCTTTGCGGTCCTCCAATGTGGCAGCAATATCGGTCAGGGCGGAAACCAGCTTGCCCCCGACTCTCGATTGAATCACCACGGTTTGAATCAGAACCGACACCTCCCGAGAGGGGTTGCGGTCGCGCAGTTCCGTCAAGGCTTGCTGCAGGGTCACGCCCATTTCTAAAGAATGCACGGCTTGGGCAAACTCCTCGGAAGCCGGCTTGGACATTTCGGTGGAAACCATCTGCATCCCCCGCTGAATGGACAACCCCGAAGACGTCGCATTCGCGAGGATCCGTGCCACCTGCGGAAGCTGGCCGATGAGGCGAGCCAGGCGTTTCTCGTGCTGATTGGACAGCCATGACTTGAACCCGAAAGGAATCAGGAACAGAACCACCGCTCCGGCCACCATTCCGGCCAGACGAAACGCCAGGTAAGATGCCAGTAATGTGACTGCCATCAAGGCGAGGACGACACTAAGAGCCGAAAGGCTGATGTTGGTGGCGCGAAGGTAAACCCCCAGTCGCGTTCCCGGGCGGGACGCCGCAAAACCTTTTTCCAGTCGAGTCCACAGGCCGTTGCGGGTTCCCCCTTTGTCGGCATTCAGCAGGTCGGTGAGTTCTGCGTTGCGCAGACGGTAGTTGCGCCAGTAGGTCAGTGTTAGTGTCAAGAGGATGCAAAAACACAGCGCGACCAGCTCAACTAGCGAAGAACTCGACATCACTTTTTCCTCCGCAAGAACTCGGTGGGGACGCTGAGGCCCTTGACACGGATGGCCTCCACGTAGCTTTCCGGGAGCGGGAAATATTCAAAGTGACCCGGTTCCTCACCCACCGGATCTGCGTCATAGACGTATTTGGCGATGGTCGAAACCTGATAGTTTTCCCGGTGTTTTGACAACAGAGCGGAAATCTCGGCGACGTGACGGTAGCCCTCTACCGAGCGCGTCAACTGCACGATGATGTTCAGAGCCGTATTAATTTGGTCACGCAGGGTGTCAACCGGCAACTCCAGCTCGCTCATCGAGGCCAAAGTTTCCAGACGCACCAACGCATCCTCCGCACTGTTGGCGTGGACGGTGGTCAGGGAGCCTTCGTGGCCCGTGTTCATCGCCTGGAGCATATCCATCGCCTCGGCACCACGAACCTCACCTACGACAATTCGGTCGGGGCGCATCCGCAGGGCGTTTTTCACCAGGTCACGAATGGTGACTTCACCTTCCCCCTCGATGTTGGCGGGGCGAGACTCCAGCCGCACCACGTGGGCCTGCTGGAGGGACAGTTCCGCATCGTCCTCAATGGTGATGATACGTTCACTTTCGGGGATAGCCCCGGACAAGGCGTTGAGGAAGGTAGTTTTTCCCGTGCCGGTACCGCCGGACACCAGCACGGACAGGCGGGCTTCGACCAGTACTTTCAACAGTTCCATGATGGGCTTATTGATGGATTTTTTCGTCACTAAGTCCGGCAGTCGAAAGGGCCGGGGGAAACGCCGGATAGTCACCGTAGGTCCGTCCAAAGCCAGGGGGGGAATGATGATGTTGACACGTTCCCCACCTTCCAACCGGGCGTCGACCATTGGGGAGGATTCGTCGATACGACGGTTCACTGAAGACACAATCCGGTCGATGACCTGGTATAACTGGTCTTCGTTGCGGAACACAGAAGGGGCACGTTCCAGACGTCCCCGGCGTTCGACAAATACGTCGTTGATTCCGTTGACCATGATTTCGGTAATGCTTCCATCAGCCAGCAGGGGCTCCAATACCCCCAAACCCACCGCTTCATCGATGATGCGCCGAATCAGGCTGGCACGTTCCCGGCTGGAAATAACCGGACCTTCAGCCGTTATCAAACGCAGCAGGACTTTCTCAAGGCGGGCTCGACGCTTGGAGTTATCTAGCTTAAAAATCGTCTCCAAATCGATTTCTTCCAGCAGGCGCTGGCGAAAATGCTCCGCGAGCTGGGCGTCACGATCGAGACGCTTCTCATTACTGAAAACACGAGTTGTCAGGGGCATAGTTACCGTGGTTCTTTCGGGAAAATAGCTCGCTGAGTGATTTGGGTGTGGGCAAAAGTCAGGCTCGGCAATCCTACCGGCACCGATGTCGTGACTTCCGCGCAGGTGCCCAGACATCCCGGCACGGAACCCCCGGTAGACAGGTTCACGATACGCAACCAATCCGGTGTGGATTCTTGGGCTGCCATGCTGGCGGACTGGCCGAGCATCTGCGCCCGGGCAGCATCACGAGCGGCCTGCTGCGTGGCACCCACTGCGGAACCTATGTAAAGACCTTCCGCCAACAGTGCCGTAAAGAAAATCACCACAATCGAAATGCCCACCAGCTCCACCGAGTTGGAGCCTCGTTCGTTTTTCATCCATTGCATCAGGGCTTTCATCGCGTTTCCTCCCCTACAACCCGGGCCGTGTAGCTCACGTCATCCAACAAGTTCGCGGCCGGGCCCGGGGTCCGCAGAGACACCGTCACCGTGTCCGAACCCCACGAGGCTCGCGGAGCAGCGTCCCAAAAGCTCGGCACCCACTGGTCAATCTTTGCGTTGACCTGGGCCACGCTGGCGCCGCGGGCATGCATCCGGGCGCCTTCTTCGGCGGCGGTATACGCAATGTAGTGGGAAACTCCCCAGAGCAACATTTGTGCACACACCACCAGCAGTCCCAACAGGACCACGATGGCCATCGTGCCTTCCACGGTCGCTTGACCGCTTTCTTTCGCTAGTTTTCTTTCCACAATCTCCCCCTTAATCATTGTTTTTTCTCTTTTTCTTTCGTGCCAAATTTCTTTAAAGCCCGCCTCCCGTGGCTTTTATTCGCCCCATCTTCCTTGACTTCCTGAGGATTCTTCGCGAGCTTCGTTTGCTTGCGTCGTTCCCTCCGGGAGCTCAGCTCGGTGAGAATTCGCTGGGATTCCCACATTCCGCGATAGATAGAGTCCCATCCGCTGGTTTTGGCTTCCAACAGGTTCGAGGTGTTGAGGTAAGTCTCAATGTTGCCCGACTCGTTGGTGACAGAAACCGTATTCAGGCCGGTCATTTTGCTGCCCAGTTCGGGCTGGATTTCCGCCTTCTTAGTAGCCCGGTTGAACAGTAGCCGAGGAGCCACCGACCCCAAACTCAACTCCAGACGCTCAAAATCGTTGAGTGTATTGCGCACATTCCTCACCGCCGCCAGCTCCGGGCTGGTCACGAGGGTTACTTCATCAGCGGTTTCGATAGCTACCGCGACCAAATCCCACAACCGGGAGCCGCAATCCACCACCACCAGGTCATAGTTGAAACGCAGCGCAGAGAGAATCAGTTGCAGGTCACGTTCGTCAATGTTTTCGACTTGTTCGACATCCTTGGGAGCGGCAATCAGGTCAATGCCACATTCCAGTTTGTGCGCGACTTCGGCAATGCTCCGTCCGGACAATTCTTCCGAAATTTCCGCCAAATCAACGATGCTACGTCGGGGCAGAGCCGCGCAGTAGGCCGCCAAATCGCCCTTGTACAAGTCCAAATCCACCAGGCAAGTGCGCACGTGGGCGGCCCAAAACCGGGCGAACAACGTGGCGTGCAAACTGGTTCCCACCCCGCCTTTGGCTCCAAAGAACACTTCCAAATGTCCTGCCGTTTCGGTTTTCATTTCGGTGGGTTCTAGGCGCCGATTGAGGGTGTTGAGTCGACTGATGACCCGCTCCAGTTTGGCTACGTATTCTTCCAGGCTGGGGTTGGCCGAGACGACCTCCGACAGCCCCGCTGTCATCGCATCGTTTACCGTGATGGATTCTTGGTCGTCCGTAATCAACACCACCGGGGAAAGCGCGTCCTCGTGGTGAACTTCCTTTACGCCTTCAATCCAGGTGAAGTCTTCCAATCGGGTGGAAACCAGTATAATTTTTACGCTGGAGTCGCGTTTACGTAACCGGCGATAGTCGCCCAGAGTTGTGCTGTAGCTCACCTCTTCAAACAATCCGGTTTCCACCAAAGTGGCCTGAATCTGGGTAATTTCCTCTAAATCTGAGCTGATAATGTGTGCGTCGCTCATTTTCCTTCTCCTGACTGCACGGGAGCAGGTCCCCCAGACGGTTTTGCAGCGTTAGGGAACTGCAGCGGATTGGATTGGCCTTGGTCGCCGCGGCCGCGCAACGCTAACCGGACTTCTTCACCGAAACTTTCCGCATAAGCCAGAGCCAAAGACTGGTCCACGGGAAGAGCGAAAGTCACCGGGACTTTATCGTTTTTCGCGAAACCTTGCTCGTCTTCTTTCTTCACCGTGGTGGGTACTCCCACCTCAACTACCAGCGCGTTTTCGACCCAAACTTTGGATTGGCGGTTCACCCCGTTCTGTTCTTGGGTGGTGGCGATAATGTCCACCCGGTCTCCGGAGCGGATCTTGCCGGCCACACCGGTTTCCGCGTCCACCATCATGGCGATTTCGCGGTAATCCGGTTCTACCGTGGGGGCTTTAATCACCATGCCCTCCTGCAGGGTGGTTCCTTTCGCGTAGTCTCCGGAGGCAACCATGCCCTGTACTTGGCTTTTACTCAGCAGGGTACTGGCAGAAATCCATTTCTTCGGGCGTTTTTCGATTTTCACATCCCCCGGGGTGATGGGCGCCAGTTCTTTGATGTCTTTCGCCAGCACCACCACGTCCACTTCCGGACCCACTCGGGAATCAATTTCTTTTACATATAGAAAAATGGACACGAAAAGCGCGATGGCCGCCACAATGGTGGCCAACAGCAGGATGACACCGCGTCTTTGTCTGGAATTCATAAAGCCTCCAAGCTTTGCTTCGTCTCATCGAGTTCAGGGCTGGATTCAGCGGCAAATCCGCAGTTTGCACAGAGGTTGCCCACCACGTATTGTTCGCAACGCTGGCAATGTCGGGGTTTGATGTTGTTTTTGAGGGCCTTGCGGATGGCGTCAACCGATTCGTTGGTCCAGCTCGCCTCCACCCAGTATTTGCCTTGGCGTTGACCCCAGGCGGAATCCTTCGGTACGGCTTGTAAGGTGAAGTGGGTGTGTGCGGGGAACATTTCTAAGGGAACGTTATCTTCCGGGTTCCAGGTTCGCGCTTCTATGCTGATTCCGTCGGGGTGGGCGCTCCACTTGGCGGCAGTGATTTTTTCCACACTCCCCGCATTCACGTCTGCCTCGAAAACGCTGCTTTTCGCCAGGGATTGCAGCATCTGCGACAGTGAGGGTCGAGGCTGGTTCAGGGAAAAAACCGAACTCAGGAGGAAACGGGTCTCGATAAATGGGTCAACTACGTCAACTATTGATTGCCCTAAGCCGTGAAAACGCGGCTCCACAAGTGAGTTAATCAGGTACATGGTCAGGGCGCGGCGCGTGGTGGGGCCGGTGAGGACCACAATCTCAAAAGGAACCTGGAGGACGGTGCGCACCCAGGCGGCTTGCCGGGCAGCTTTGACATCAGGAACAAAAACGCTGCAAGGTTGCGGGTCTTGCGATAAGACTTCGAGGTTGTCGAACAGTTCCACCAGGCTATCAGTGTGTCGCACCCCCAGGGAAGGATTTTCGTTCCCCCAAGTCTCCAACACCTGCAGCATCGTCTCGACCTCACCCTTACCGAACTTCGTCACCGTTTCCGGCACACCTGCAACAGGGCAAAACGTAGCAAGCCTTCGAAAATTTTTTGACAGCTTCAGGTTAAAGAAAAGTAAGCAATATCAGACGAACCTTAAAACACGAGGTCAAATAGCTATTTGCGAGGAGGATTTGTTTCGAAGGGTGAACACTGGCGGAGCCAGAGCTCCGGCTCGGTGCCGGGAAAATAAAACGTTCCCCGCGCACCCGACAGGGAGCCCTTATCCTTGCTGTCTTCCGACCCTGGGGAGGTTCAGACTATGCCGTCACGCGGGGAACGAGACTATTCTACTTGGCAGCCGCCAGAATTAGGAATTCTCCAGCCACGACCATTCCGGGGCGGGGACGTCCCGCAATGTCGCCTTCAGCCACGCACACGCTGAGGGGGAATCCCGCCGCAACCTCCAAAACCCAGAAGTTTTCCCCTGTCAGGGTGTTGGAATGCATCTCGGCGGCTGTAACTTTCGCAGCCAGCACGGCTCCGGCGTGTGCGCCCTGCTTTTGCAAAACGGAAACAGCTCCGGTCGAGATAAAGGTCGGCAGGGTTTCTTCCGGGGCGCGCTGCGGTCCGTCCAGAGCCGCGCCGAAAATTTTGGCGGTCTGGCTCGCCGCGTAACTTGCCACGTTTTCATACAGTTCGACCCGCTGCGCTAGGGCGGAAATGCCCAGTTTCCCGGCTCCTGCACGTCCGGGCTCGTGCCCCAACCCGGCCCGCATCGCCACGCAAGCCTTACCTACGGAACGCTCCGTCCCCCCTTGTGCATCAACTATGTCAACCAAGGCAAAACGGTCTGCCATCTCGACCCAGCGCGCGTCAACTGCGGCGCTGGCGTTGAAATCCTGGTGAATATCCGCAATCTGTTCCGCAACCACGTCAAACACGGCGACCGCGCCGGAACGATCCACGTATTGGAACGTGCCGTTTTCCATGTCCCCCACTACCGGGGTGCATTGGTCAGCCGCCTGGGCCAGGATTTCGTCGGCTCGTTGTTCGGTGGTCATCTCAAAGCCCACAGCCCGCCAGGTCGGCCCGATGGTAAAAACTTTCGTGCCGCCCTCACCGCTGGACAGGCCCAAAGCGTTTTCACTCGCCACACTCATGGTTCGCTCCTCATCAGCTGTTCACGGTTTCCCCCGGTTTGCCCTCGGGATTCTCTAAATTTCAAGTCTAAACCACAAGCGGGGGCGAAGCCGGTAAATCCACACTGATTTTCAAGCTATAATAAGCCTTGGTCGTGCAGTGTCGGACGTTCCACTTTCGGCGCGGACTTACCGCCCGCTTAACGATTTTCTGAGGCACTGCTGAGGGACCGCAACAGATTAAGGAAGTTATTACTATGGCAAGAGTTGTCGTGTTAGGTGCGGGTATTTCCGGTCATACCGCCGCCATGCATCTGCGTCGCAAGTTGTCGCGGCGCAATCATGAAGTCGTGGTCATTTCCCCGCGCGCCAACTGGAACTGGGTTCCCTCCAACATTTGGGTGGGCACCGGAAAGATGAAGAAGAAGGAAGTGGTGTTTCCCCTCGCCCCGCTCTATAGGCGCAAGGGGGTCATTTTTCATCAGGCGGCCGCGAAAGTTATCTATCCCGAGGGTCGCGGCGATGATGCGCAGCCCCAGGTCGAGATGGAGTTTACAGGGGGTAAAAACAAAGGTCGGCGCGCTTTGGTGCATTATGACTACCTCATCAACGCGACCGGCCCAAAGCTGAACTTTGCCGCCACTCCGGGTTTGGGTCCGGATTGCGGCAACACGTATTCGGTTTGCACTCCTGACCACGCCGAACAGGCCGGGGTCGAGTTTCAGAAAATCGTCCGGGAAATCCAGGAGACCGGGACGCCCAAGCGGTTCGTGATTGGGACCGGTAATGGCGGGTGTACCTGCCAGGGCGCCGCTTTTGAGTACTGTTTCAACACTGAATATGACCTGCGTCAGGCGGGGGTTCGGGACCAGACCGAGGTCGTTTACCTCACCAATGAGGAAAAGCTCGGCGACTTTGGGATGGCCGGCATGCGGTTTAAGGACAACGGCTACTCTACCGACTCCCAGTTGTGGACGGAATCGCTGTTTCGGGAACGCGGGGTGAAAGCCATCACCGGCGCGGGGGTTCGCGAAGTGCGCCCACACGCTCTGACTTACGAGGATTATGACGGCAATATGCACGAGTTGTCCTTTGATTTCGCCATGCTGCTCCCGCCGTTTACCGGGGTCGCGCTGGAGGCCAAGAAACCTGACGGGACGTTGATTCCCGAAATGTTTAACCCGGCTGGGTTCATGAAGGTGGACGCGGACTATTCGAAGAAGAGCTCCGCGCAGTGGTCCCACGAGGATTGGCCCAAGACTTACCAGTCCCCGCTGTATAAAAACATTTTTGCCGCCGGGATTGCTTTTGCACCCCCGCACGGGATTTCGAAACCGCACCAGACTCCCAACGGCACCAACATCACCCCGGCGCCGCCGCGTACCGGAATGCCTTCGGGCTCGATTGGCAAGGAAGTCGCCATGAGCATAGTTGACCTCATTAACCAAGGCCCCGAGGCGAAACTGCACGAAGCCTCGATGGCGGTGTTGGGGGCGGCTTGCGTAGCCTCAACCGGCACCGGCTTTAAGAAAGGCTCCGCGGCCGCGATGGTGATGTTCCCCATCGTGCCCAACTACGACAAGTACCCGGATAATGCCGGACGCCACCCCAAACTGAGTTTCGGACGCATCGGCCTGTTCGGGCATTGGACCAAGTTCCTGCTCCACGTGGGCTTTATCTATAAAGCGAAGTGGAAGCCGTTTTGGTGGATTATCCCCGAGTAGCCCCCAACCCACGTAGAGAGGATTTTTATAATGACTGACTTTAGCGCGTCTCCCACGATTGAGGAGCTCAGCCCGGCCACCGCCGAACGGATTGCGGCGGCCCCGAACCCTTCCCCGGCGACTTTGCGTCGCCGCCAAAACCCGTTCCTCCAGCTGTTTTCCTTTGCGAGCTTTAACTGGCGGATTTTACGCCTAGTGACGATCGCCAAGTTCGGTCCCCAGGACTGAGGTCACCAGGCGTTCAAAAGGCCGGGGCGGTTCCGGCCGCTGTTCGGTGGGGTTCTCAGGGTCTTCACAAGGCGTGGGGTCGGCATTGCGGTCGGGCTCGGCGTCGCGGTTTCCTGAGTTTTCCCTGGGCGCCGCCCAGCATTTTCCCAGGTTTTTTCGGCTTTTTTCCGCGAAATTCAGGGATTTATCCGTAATTGTGGAAAATATCGTGTGCTATGTTCTTGCATTTTGAGCAAACGTTCAGCTAATCTTAATACTGTCACAAGGTGGCACCAAAAATATCAACAAACGTTGTTGACCGATCCGAAAGGAATAAATTATGTGGAGCAACATTCTTCCCATCTTCCAGACTGTTGTCGAATGGTTGGCTAAGATTTTCAACTTCCTCGCCGGCCTGTTCTAAACAGACACTTTTGTAACAAAGCCGCTGCCCCGTCGATGATTCGGCGGGGTATGCTTTTCACCGGTGTTTTGGTTGATTGGCGCCGCTGCCCCCGTGGCGGTACAGTCCGAGTTTTCAAGATAAAATTCTTCCGTGTTGCAAAAACTTTCCCCCGTTAGCGCCTTGGACGACGCTATCGTTTCGGCGCGCGACTTGGTGCGTGTCTATGGGAAGGGAGATGCGCAGGTCAGGGCGTTGGATCACGTGGACATTGACTTGGCCCGCGGCGAATTCACGGCCATTATGGGACCTTCCGGTTCCGGTAAATCCACCCTGATGCACTGTCTGGCGGGTTTGGACGCGGTGACTTCCGGCTCGATTTTGATTGGCGGCGTTGAGATAGCCGGCCTGAAACAGCGCGAGATTACCGCGATTCGCCGGGATAAAATCGGTTTTATTTTCCAGGCTTTCAACTTGATTCCGGTCATGGATGCCCGACAAAACATTGAACTGCCAGCGATTATTGCCCGGAAAAAACTGAGCCGGAAACGGATCGAGGCCTTGGCCGCGCAAGTGGGGCTTTCCGAGCGGCTACGCCACCGGCCTACTGAAATGTCCGGTGGCCAGCAGCAACGCTTGGCGGTGGCGCGAGCTTTGGCGAATAATCCGCAAATTATTTTCGCTGACGAACCCACCGGGAACTTAGACTCGACCGCGACCCTGCAGGTCCTGCGCCTGCTGCGAGACACGGTTGATCGGGATAATCACACGATTTGTATGGTTACGCACGAGGCCGGGGCGGCGGCTTGGGCGGATCGTGTGCTGTTCTTGCGCGACGGCAAAATAATCGGCCAGCTCTTGCATCCTTCCGAGGCGGAAATTTTTGCCGCTATGACCGAGATTTCTGGCGAAAGTGTTGAGCCGAGTCCACCCCCGGCCGTGCCGACACCCGAAATGCCCCCGACCGTGCAGGTGCCCGATATGACCCCAGCTGCACAGGTGCCCGATATGCCTCCGCCGCCTCCCGCGACACCGCTGTTCCTCCCCGATTTAGCCCCAGTTACCCGGCCTGCCTCGGTGACAGTGAGCCGGCGGGAACGGCGCCAGCGCCGGGAAAACCTCCCCACTTCCGCACGGTCTGACCCGAATGCGCTAACCAGCCCTGACGCACTGTTGATGCGACCCCAACCCGAACCAGACCCCCTCACCCGCACTGCGCAGCCACAGCCGACCGCGACCACCTCCCTAAAAGTGCCCCCTCTCGAAGCCACACCCTGGGCCAGCCGCACGCCGAAATCCCTCGTGACCCCCGCGCTTGAGACCACCGTCCCGCACCAGACACCGCGGTTACGCCACGCGGCACACCGGGCGAGCCCGCTGAAGGTGGATTGGAACTTCCCCGGCAGCTCAGCCGCCACGGCCCCATCCTTACCGCCGCCTCCGACGGACGTATCCGCGTCACAGCGCGTTTCTGGAAGCTAAGATGCGCAGATACGTCTGGCTGGATTTTAAGGCGCACTGGCGCAAGTACCTGATGACGCTGCTGGCGGTGGCGCTGGGCACGGCTTTTCTGTCCGGGACCCTGACTTTCAACCGGATTTTGTCCGACACTATGACGGCGCTGATTAACTCCGGCACCCACGGGGATGCTTTTGTCAGTGCCCCGAGCATTTCCGGCGATGATTCTGGGCTGAAAAATGTGCCCCGCCCGGTGACCTGGGACGAACTCGACGCCATCAAAGCCATAGACGGGGTGAAATCGGCTGAACCGCAACTCTATCTGGTGGCGACCCTGCTGGATCAGGATAACGAAACGATTGGGTCCAATCCGACGGTCGCGATTCAAAACGCGCGCCCGGACGCCAAGTATGTGAGCGGCTCTGCCCCGAAAGCCCCCACCCAACCCCTCACCGAGACAACCACGACAACCGGGGCCAATGCGACAACCGAGTCAACCACTGCTGACGGTTCCGCCGGTGAAAAGTCATCGACTATCGGTGAAATTTCGGCTGAAAAATCGTTCGCGCAAACCAACGACTTACACACCGGGGACCGAATCTATGCCATCATCGCTGGTCAAAAGTACGCCTACCGGCTCAGCGGCCTGTTTGATTACGGTGTGCCGCTGTTGGGAACGGGAATGCTGCAGCTTCCCGGGGAAGTCATGCGTCAGATGGCCACCACCCCCGAGGGGTTTACTGCGGAAATCGCGGTGAGCGCCAAACCCGGCGTGGAGCCAAACCGCCTGGTAGAAAACCTGAAAACCGGTCTAAAAGAGGCTTTCCCAAACGACTACAAACACTGGAAGGTCAAAAGCGCTGCGGACTACGCCGCGGAACAATCCGACCTGATGGCTCCCGTGTTGGGGTTCGTCTCGAATATCTTGCTGGTCTTTGTTTTTGTCGCCCTGTTCATCTCGACTTTCATCGTCTCCAACACGTTCACCGCCACGGTGCGCAGTCAAACACGTCAACTCGCGATGATGCGGGCGGTGGGGGCTCAGCCGCGCCAAATTTTTGCCATCATTTGGGGTGAAGGTTTCGTGGCGGGACTGATTGGTTCCCTCCTCGGAGCTGTGCTGGGCTGGGGGCTGGTGGCGCTGATTATGCAAATTTTGCGCCTGCGGGGCATGAACTTTTTGACCTCCGGCATTGTTTCCGGCTCAACCTTGGCGCTCACGGTTTTAGCCGGTTTGGCAGTCGTTTTGGTTTCCGTGCTGCGCCCGGCTCGTCGTGCCGCCGCGACCCCGCCCGTCCAAGCGATGTCTACGGCGCTAAACGGTGGGGACCTGCACTGGGGGCGGCGCCTGATTGTGGTAATCATCATTATTTCCCTCGGCCTATCGGCAGCCATCTGCGCCGTTAATTCCGTCTTTACCACGACGCAAAAGGGCCGCTCCATACTTTACGGGGGCGGCGTGTTTCTGGTGGTGGTAGGCATTTCGGCGGCGGCACCGTTGCTGGTCAGCGCTTTTGCGGCGCTGCTGGGAAGGCTCGCTAAACATCTGTGGCGTCCGGTGGGTGAGTTGGCTGTCGGTAACCTGGGGCGAAACCCGAAACGCACCGCCACGACGGCGGGAGCTCTGTTGATTGGCGTCATGCTGGTCGCAGCCGGATCTTCGCTGGTGACCTCCCTGCAGGCCTCCTTTACGAAAACGGCTGGCGCGGAGCTGACCGCCAGTTTCCTGATTCAGCCCAGTCTCGCCTTAGCCGGACACAGTATTCCGGACGAACTGGTCTCTAGCTGGGAAAACACCCCGGGAGTGACGGCGGTCCAGACTTTCGCGCAAGCCCCCCTCACCTTGCAAACTAACGACAAAACGACCGGAAAACCTGGTGATTCCCACAACGTCACCGTCACCGCCCTTCCCGACACCAAACCCGGAGTGACCTTGAAAACAGTGTCGGGCCGCGCTGTTAGCGCTCCGGGCAAACTGCTGGTGGAAGACAAAACCGCCCGCAAGTTGGGGTTGAAACTCGGTGATTCTGCGACCTTAACCCCCCTGACGTCAACCACTTCGGAACGGGAGACCCTAAAGGTAGGCGGCTTATTCAGCGCCTCTAACTTGGTTGACGCGACCCTGGTGGTGCATCCTCAAGATTTGGAATCGCTGCACCCGACGGGCCAGATCGCAAATTCCGGAGTGATCTTTACGAACCGCACGGACCTGAAAGCCCTCGGCGACAAACTGAAATCCCAGGTCGCCGCCATTGCTCCGGGTACGGTCACCGTGTCGTCCCGAGCGGATTTGAACACTCAGCTCAATAAGTCTTTTGACATGATTTTGGCGATTATTTACGGACTGTTGGCTCTGTCGCTGATTATTGCGCTGGTGGGGATTATGAACACGCTGGCGATGTCGGTCGGGGAACGCTTGAGCGAAATCGGTATGTTGAAAGCGCTGGGGCTGTCGGGGCCGAAAATGGTCGCGATGATAGTCGGCGAAGCCCTGTTGACCGCCATTTTTGCGCTGGTGGTGGGGATTCTCACCGGGCTGGGCGCCACGTTTGGACTGCAGCGCATCATGGCTGCTCGCGGTATCAGCAGTATGGTGGTCAGCTCTGAGCACTTGCTCATCTTGGTGGTATTGACGCTGGTCGCCACCGTTTTGGCCAGCCTCGGTCCGGCGCTGCGGGCGGTGCGTACCCCGACCCTTGCCGCCATCGCCACTACCGATTAGCGCAGGTCATGCTGGACTTCTGGCGGCACCACACGCCACCCGCGCCACCCACGCCACCCGGGTCGCTGCCCACAAAAGCACTTCAGCCGGCGTAACCGTTTGGGTTCTGCGACTGCCAATTCCACGAATCTCGGCACATATCGTCCAAATCTAGGCGGGCCTCCCAGCCCAGCAGTTCCCGCGCCAAACTCGCGTCGGCGTACACCGTGTCAATGTCTCCCGGCCGGCGCCCGTCGATAACGTAAGGAATGGGTTTGCCGCAGGCTCGCTCCATCGCGTGCAGCAACTCCAGCACCGAATACCCCTGCGAGGTACCCAGGTTTATCGCTTTCGCGCCCCGATGTTTCAGCCCGTAATCAATGGCGGCCACGTGCCCGCGTCCCAGGTCCATGACGTGAATGTAGTCGCGTACCCCGGTTCCGTCCGGGGTGTTGTAGTCGTCGCCAAAGACGTGCAGTTTTTCGAGCTTACCGACGGCGACCTGGGTGATGTAGGGCATGACATTGTTCGGAATGCCCTTGGGATCTTCGCCAATCCGGCCGGAGGGATGCGCCCCAATGGGGTTAAAGTAGCGCAGCAGCACGGCAGAAAACTCAGGGTCGGCATGGCACACGTCACGCAGCATGATTTCGTTCATCAGCTTGGACCAGCCGTAAGGGTTCGTAGCGGTGCCGGTCGGCATGGTTTCTTTCAGCGGGGACACTCCGTCGGCCCCGTACACGGTGGCGGAGGAGGAAAAAATCATCAGGTGACAGTCGTGGTCCCGCATGGCTCGCACCAGGGTCAGTGTCGCGTTGAGGTTATTGTCGTAGTATTCCACCGGCTTGGCCACCGATTCACCTACGGCCTTAAGCCCGGCAAAGTTTATGACCCCGTCAATCTGGTGGGCTGCAAAAATCCGTTGCAGAGCGTCGAGGTCGCGCACGTCTTGCTGATAGAACGGGATGGTCTCGCCCACGATTTCCGAAACACGCGTCATCGCTTCCGCGCTGGAGTTATACAGGTTATCGACGCAGACCGCACGGTATCCCGCCTCATAGAGGCAAATCAGCGTGTGCGTGCCGATATATCCGGCTCCCCCGGCCACCAAAATTGTTTTCTCAGTCATTGTTTCTTTCCTTTTCTCACAAGGGTCCCCGTTGTGTTAACGGGATTGTGACTCTAGTTCACGGTGTTCGGGTTGAGGTTGAAAGTCTCTACCGCCCAAGGGAATCCCCACTGGAACAGCGCGGCCACCACCGCCAGCACCAAAATCGCCATCTCTATGCAGCGCAGCCACTTCGGGCCGGGCATCACGGCAAACAGCCATTTATACATCCTGGTTTCCTCTCTGTCTACCCGACCAAGCCCTCAGCCGGCGCGGGGCTGGCGTCGCCGGGCTTGACAGTCGCGTTCGGGTCAGCCGCCGGCGCATCGGTCCCATCTTGCGGCCCCTCCGGAGCGGTGCCCTGACCGGCCTGTTTCATTGCATCCAACCCTTTGAGCGCGAAAGGCCGGCCCTGCGTGCGCGGCACCCAGTAAGAAAACTTGGAATACACGATGAATCGCTGGGTGTTGCCGTACTCGGGGTGGCAAGTCGTCAGGGTCATCAGCCGTTCATGCGGGACGGTGTCTTTCGCCTCGTGAGGTACCGGGTAAATCACGTCACCTTGTGACGGCAGGACTATCTCGGTGGATCTGACCTGGTAAACCAGCCAGGCTTGCGAGGTTTCGACCACCAGCGGGTCGCCGATCTGCAACTCGTGGACGCGGCGGAACGAGTTTCCGTACGAGCGCCGGTGGGCGGCCAAGGCGAAGTTGCCGAGCTCTCCCGGTCCTTGGGTGTCCGTGTAGTGTCCGGCATAACCCGTGTCCAGCACGGCCTCGTTCGTGCCCTGCATGATGGGGATAACCATCGAGTCCCAACGCGGCACGTGCAGGGTGGCGAAAGTTTGGCCCACCGCGGGAATGGTGACGCCAGGAGGCGGGTCGGTGCGCTGTACTTCGGTCGTAGCGGTCGCGTCGTTCGCGGTGGAGTTTTGGAAAGACTGCACCGCGGCCGCCGTCGCGCCCTGCACCTGCCAGGTCGTCACATACAGCTGCCACACGACGAACAGTCCCAAGACGACACCGACCGTCAGCATGGTTTGCCCAATCCCGCTCATGACCAGGACCGATACGGGGGTGCGCCGGCGTTTTGCCGGGGCGGCTGTTTCGTCTGACTCGATTGGTTCGGCGGGCACGGTTGTCGCGGTGCCCTGTTCCGGGGGACGGTTCGAGGTTTGCGGCCGAGTTTGTGTTTTTGCCGGGGGTTCACCAGGGGTGAGCGCGGGGTTTGTGGGTCGTGTCGCGGCCGCCGGGGGGCGCGAAGGGGCGGGGGCAAAAGTGGGGACCGTCGGGTTTGCCGCGCCGGGTACCTGGTGATTCGCTAGGCCCGGCACCGGGGGATTCGCTAAGCCTGGAACCGGCGGGTTTGCCGCGTTGCGCGCCGGTACGCCGGGAGGAACCGGACGGTTAGGCTGGGGGGACGCGGGTCGGGCCGCGCCAGAAGTTTCGGCAACAGAACCTGCAGGTGGAACCGCCCTTGTGACCCCTTGTGGAGACATCTGGGGCGGTCGGGCAGACGGCTGCGCCCCGTAAGGAGGGACCCGGGCAGGCTGCGCCAGGGGAGGCTGAACCGCGGGGGGCATAACTGCGGGAGGCTGGCCCGACGCGCGTGACAGTGACTCGGGCGACAGCGGTGCGGCAGACGATTCCTGCGACTCGCGGCGCTGACGGCGCGAGGGAAACCGCTGTGGTACGGGACGCTCTTCACTCATTCCAACCCCTTGACGCGCGGATAAACCAACGTCCAAATTTTACCAATTTCCAAAGGTTTTGGCTTACGGTTATCATTAACCTGTTAAGCAATCTTTTGTCTCAAGGAGTTGTTGTGCCCGAATCCAAAAAGCGCAAGCGCGCCTCGAAAGTGGTTAAGTCTGACAGCGAGTTGCGTCCCTCGTGGACTGAGGATATGAAACGCTCCCCCAGCTGGTACGCTCCGGCGGCCCTGATTATTATGGGCGTGGGTCTGCTGTGGATTGTGTTGCACTATATCCTGGCGCAAACTGCGGGGATTAATCTGTTGGGGCTGGGCAACTGGAACATCGCGGTGGGATTCGGCGTCATCATGGTCGGTTTCATCATGCTGATGTGGTGGAAATAGGGCTTTTTTCTGCTTAATTTTTATTGCTCGTCAACTCGGGGGGACCCGCGCGAGACCTAGGGGGGTCACGGACCCCCCTCACTTTTCGTTGCGTTTGCAACGAAAAGCACACCCTCTAGTCTCGCGCTTGGGTTCCGCCCCTTCGTTTTCCGAGCAATAACAGTAACAGCGAAAGCAAAGCCGGGGAGAGTGCTAAAAAACCGACCGGCAACATCAGCCGCCGGTCGGTTTTTTGAAGTTTGTTTTTACTTATCGTCGGCGACAACGACCAAGTCATCGTCGTCGATGTCCTCCCAGGATTCCTCAGCCCAGGGATCCTCGACCGGACGGCTTCGGCTGTACAAAATAAACCCGGCCACCGCGGCGGCTCCGGTCAACAGAATAGTCGCCAACCAGGGGTGACGAATCGGGCACTTCTTTTTGGGGTTCATAGCTGACTTGACTCCTTCACTCGCTTTGGAAACTTTTTCGGCAATAGTACCGTCACCGGCAACCGCCTTCGACACTGCCTCGTTTACGGCTTGCGCCCGCGGCAGGAGGTCTGTTCTCACCTTAGTGCCGAAGTCCCCGACGGCTCCGCGAGCCTTTCCAGCAACCTCGGCAGCATTCAGTGCCATGTCTTCCCCGGCTCGCTTCATGCAGTCCATATCGATGCATTTCGACAAGTTATCCAGCATTGGATCCTTCTTTCACTCACACCGAGCCGAACGGACACGGTTGGTACTATTTTGCCTCTTATTTGAAATTTTTGCAGGAAATAGGCCTGTTAATTTTTCCCAAACACCCTAAAGTGGGGCCTCGCCGCTAGCGTTGAGGCTGCCCGAAATTGCTTTGCGCCTGGGCCGCGCGCATGAAAAGATAGAACTATGCAAGCAACAATTCACACTTCTGCAGGCGACATCAGCCTGGAACTTTATCCGCAATCCGCGCCGGTCACAGTAAAGAACTTCACCGACCTGGCCACTGGTGCGCGTCAATGGACTCACCCGATTACCGGGGAAACCTCCACGGACCCGCTCTACAACGGCACGGTGTTTCACCGGGTCATCTCTGGTTTCATGATTCAAGGCGGGGATCCCATCGGCACCGGCACCGGCGGGCCGGGCTACGTATTTGACGACGAAATCGACCCGGCCTTGGGATTCACCGAACCTTACCTGCTGGCCATGGCGAATGCCGGCACGCGCGGCGGCCAGGGCACCAACGGTTCCCAGTTCTTTATCACGGTCGCCCCGACCACTTGGCTCAACGGCAAGCACACGATTTTTGGCCGCGTCCTGGACGATGCGTCCCGCGCTGTCGTGGACAAAATCGCCGCGACCCAAACGGACCGCTCGGATCGTCCCCTGGAGGACGTCATGATTGAGTCCATCGACATCACGGAGTAAACCCGTTTGAGCCCGACACTCCGGTGGTTTTGAATGTACTGTTAAGTCATGAAAAACACCGCAACAGCCCCTAAGCCTTACGTGACTTGGGGGCTTTGTATTGCCTTAATCATCGTCTGGGTCGCCGAGCTATTTATCCCCGGAGTCATTCAGAACTTCGCTTTCCTGCCGCTCCTAGGCCTGTTTGAGCCGTGGCGTTTCATCACCGCGGCGTTCCTGCACTCGGTGCCGACACCGTTCCACCTGGCGTTCAACACCTGGGCTTTGCTGGTGGTCGGCAGGGCGCTAGAACCGGTCGTGGGTCACGTGAAACTGGCCCTCGCGTTTGTCATCAGCGCTTTCGGGGCGCTCATGGCGCAATGCCTGACCGTTTTTGTCGACCCGAACGCCTGGATTACCCCCACAGTGGGCGCGTCCGGGGCGGTCTTTGGGTTCTTTGGAATGGTCCTGGCGATTCAAAAGGTGCTACGCCTGCCCTGGACAGAAATGGCGACCTTAATCGGGCTGAACTTTGTGATTGGGTTCATGGTTCCTAACGTCGCCTGGGTGGCCCATCTGGGGGGCTTGGTGGTAGGTCTGGTGCTGGGAGCCTACACCGGCTGGGTGCTGCGTCACGCGACCTACGTAGCAGTTCCGGGCACGGGCTCGGACGACACTCACTTTGCGGCCAACGCGCCCGAGCCACTGCAGAATCCAGACCCCGCTGCCTTGGACGCACCGGACGCGCCGGAGACTTCCGATGCAACGGGACCAGACGGGTCGAAGGTTCCTGACGGGGCGGATTCCCCAGCCGCTCCGGCCGCTCCCGTGGTGCGCCGAGTGACCAACACGGCAACACGGCTGCGTGACCTCGCGGTTTACGGCGGAGTTTTCGCCGTGCTGCTTGTGAGCAACTGGGCTTTCTACCATTTCAACTACGAGGCTATCTACAGTTTCTTAAAATAATCCCCCGAAAACAGTTTTATAAGGGGAAAATAGCGCCGTAGCTGCCATTATTGGCAGCTACGGCGCTATTTTCACTATTTATCCACAACTCCGGCAGGTATAGGCGGATACATCGAGGCATAAAACATTACATCAGCGGACAAAAACCCTGTTCGCGGGCCATCTACAAACCTGAGTCTTAGCAAGCTGTCATTCCGAGGCAAGCGCAGGCTATCGCCGTCATCAACAGCGCCGATTCAACCTGACTCGTACAATTTTTGTTGATTTTTGGCATATTTTCCTAACGCAGCTCATCCAGCCCTGCGAATCTCGCGAGCTTGAGAGCAGAATCGATAGCATTTTCGAACTCGAGTCCTGCCGCATAGGGAGACCCTGAGACGTATGAGTTCCAGATTCCCCGCATGATGTCGGACTCCCTGACTTCCTTTAGGACTGCCGAGTAACCGGCCATTCTGTTGATCGTGCCGCGCTTGGTTGCGGTGGCGACGACTGCCTGGTGGAGGGATTTCCGATTGATGTCTTTTGACCTGAGACGAAACAGCGTGTGGATGTCATAGAAATCGCGACCGCGCGTATTCGCGATTCCGCGCGACACCACTGTCTCCAGTTTTTCTGCGAGCACTGTTTCGAGTGGGTAGGAGAGCACCCGCACGACCCCTTCCTCGAACATGAGCGGGTAGCGGTACTCGACGTGCCCCGGGACTATCTGGTCACCTGTGGTTATGTCTAGCTTGATTGGCACGTCTATCTTGCCGTGTCTGACCCGAAGATGGACACGCCAGTTGGCGTACTCGTCGTCCTCACGTATTGGCTCGATTCGTTCAAAGGAGAACTCCATACCATCGCCAACGTCGATAGCACAGATGGCGCAGACGGCTTCACTCACTGTCCGCTCGTCCATGTCCATGCCAATCACCGTGGTGTCCATGTCCATGGTAGTTCTCTGGGAAATGCCCGTCATTGACGAGATGAGCAGGCCTCCCTTTAAGACGAATATCTGTGCATAGTCGCTCTGTTTGAGCCGCATCAGCAGGCGCTCGAACAGGTACATCTGCAAAAGCTCCTGTGGTTTCAGGTTGGTTTTCTTTGCCATCTCCTTGATTTTGCCCTTGAGGCTTGCATCGCTTCTCATCATCTGAGCACCTCCAGATACATCCTGAACGCATCCTCAACGCCAAGCGCGCAGCACATCCGCGCGAGACCCTCAAGGTCGGCATCACGTCTCTTGAAATAGCCCGCCACAGCGTCACGTACGAGTTGCGGATCGGCACCCTCAGAGGACCTCTGCGAGATTAGGTCAGCCACCGCCCGCTCCGCGCAGTACGCCCGCACCATAGCGCCACCGGGAGACTTCACATCCGTGATACCCAGCTCGTAAACGTCCGGATTGACCCTGTGAATCCTCACATCGGGATGCTCGCCGGTAAGACCGCGCGGGTTGTAGCCGTGCGATACGGTGACATCAAGCGCGTAAGGCATCCTGTCGGAGAGACCCGCGAGGTACAGCGCGCTTCCATGCGAAATGACACACTTCCTCCACCGGTATGAGACGGCGGCAAACTCGTCACCAAAAACCTCGGGCAAACAGTAGACACCCCTCGTAAGCCTGTCTATAGCCCCCGACTTCAACGCATGAGAAATCGAACCCGGCAGAAAGCCCGCGCCCTTAATCTGCGCCGCACTGACCACACCCCCGGCACCCTCGATAAACCGGACTATCTCATTGCTTTTCCCCACGGCCGCTCCTCTTGATTATTAGACACAAAATATACCTTATTTGTGTCCAAAAATCAAAGATAGCGATCTAGGTAATAATTGTCTCCCGAAAACAGATTTATAGCCACAACTCCGGCAGGTATAGCGCTGATTTAAAGCCGCACACAAGCTGAAACGGCGAGGTCGTGTGACCTCGCCGTTTCAGTATTACAGCCTAGGGCTTATGTCGCCTACTGAGCGTCAGACTGGCGCTTGCGCCGTGCTGCCAGCAGACCAATACCTGCACCTGCCGCAATCATCAGGATGGACAAGCCACCAAAGATTGCTGCTTGCGCACCGGTCCGAGCCAATGTTGGCGGAACCTTCGGGTGCATCGGAGGCAGGGTGGTTGCCGGGGCAACCGGGATGGTCGGCGGGTTACTCGGCGGAGTCGTCGTCTCAGACTTCACCGGAGGAGGCGGAGGAGTCGTGGTCTTAGACTCGACCGGAGGCGTGCCAGGCGTGGGCGGCGGGGTCGGCCGCTTCACCACGTTCACAGTCTGCGAAGCATCCTCGAGATCTTCGTGAACCAGAACCGGGGTGTAGGTGCCAGCCGGAGCCGTACCAGCCTTGGGCAGGTTACCTGCGTAGGCCTTCTCAAAGACGACCAGCTTCTCGCCATCAGCCAAGCCTGCGGTGTCCTTCGCGGTCAACGGAATCGACATCTTCCAGCTGCCGGAGCCGTCAGCCTCAGCCTTCAATCCGGCCACGGTAACAGGCGAACCAACGATGGAGCCGTCGGACTTCTTGACCAAGGTACCAACCAAGGTGTAGTCAGCACCAGCCTTCAAGCCGTTGTAGGTCACCGTATCGTTCACGGTCGCGCCCTCACCAGCGGTAATCGCCTTGCCGCCGGACAGGTCAGCCGTGGTCTGGAGGTCCAGAGCCGGACGACGAGTGATGATCTGTTTCGGATCAGAGTTGTCGCGGTGTTCCACAATCGGCTTGTCGTTGGCCTTGGGCTCTGCGCCGTCCTTCGTCATTTCGTAGAGAGATTCGAAGAATACCACGTCAGCATCCGGGTTAGCGTTGGCGGGAACCACCATCGGCTTGTCCTTGTCAACGACCCACTCGCTGTTGTCGGTTTCAGCCGTGACCTTCGTCCACTTCACCAGCGGGTTGCCATCGGCACCCAGCACCGGCTTGTTGTCGTTCGGGTCAGCCGTGTCATCGACGTAAACCAGTTCGGTCTTGAGCCAGTAGTCGCGTCCTTGCACCAGGTTGGTGTAGGTGACGGTATCGACCACGGCCGTGTCCTCACTCGGCTTGAGCATCTTGCCATCATCCGCAGTCCGAGCCACGGTCGCCAAGGTCGGCGTAACCAAGCTGAACTCGTTGAGAGCGGTGACGCTCACAGTGGCAGCCGGGGTGATAGTGAAGGTCTTGGTGGTACCTTCGGAACCATCAGTCCAGCCTTCAGACTTCCACGTAACCTTCCACTTTGCCTGGGTCGGAATCTGCGCCTTGGCGTCGGTTTCCGTAATGGTTATCTCAGTACCCGTCGGGAAGCCGTCGAACCGCGGGCTGACAGCCTTGCTCGGATCCTTCGGGTCAACCGTCAGGTTGAAGCTACCTTCCAGAGCAGTTCCTTGCTTGGCGGTCTTACCATCCGGCAGTTTAGCCTTGTAGGTAAAGTTCCAGGTTGTCGGAATCTTACCCACCACGTCAGCGGGCAGATCCGCAGCCGTCTTGATTACCTTGGTGACCTGGAATCCACCGAAGTGGGTGGAAACCTCGAGCCACTGAGTACCTTTACCCGGAGCGAGATTCTCTTCATGGTGGGAGGCAATCAAGCCTGCAGCAGTCTTGCCGGTCGGCAACTTGGACAACTGCGTCTTGAACGCTTCAACATCCTTCGGCATCCGATACAGGTCTTCCCACAAGACGACCGTCTTATGTTCCTGAATCAGCTCGGTCGGAACCTTCACTTCGATGGTCCAAGTACCGCTGTGACCACCCACAGCGTAGCCACCCTCAACAGTGACTTCGCGCACCTCAGAGGGGACGTAGTCAATCTTCTGAGCCTGGCCCGCCTTGTCGTATTCGACAAAGTAGGTGTGCAACAGGTACTTGCCGCCCTGCAGGTTCTGGTACTTCACAAGGTCGGTAATCGTGTCGCCATTGCTGGCCTTCTTATCGAACTTACCGGTGGTGTGCGTACCGATGGTGACATCGTTGGTGAACACGTTTTCAGCGGTCACTGTCACGTTCGCAACGCGGTCTTTACCGTTCGGCGTGCCACCGACAATCACTGTGCCCTCGCCGTTCTTCACTGTACCATCGCTGTTCTTCGTGGACTCAACGGTGACGCCGTTGGCCTCGGTGAACTTCACGGTGTCCTTCAGTCCGGCTTGCTCTTCAGCATTCTGGACATTCTCGCTGATGGTGCACTTGTCACCCACGGGAATACCGTCAATAGTCGCGGATTCACCTTCGTGCAGGGTAATCGTGTCAGTCGAACCCTTTTCGGTACAGGTAACCGTGAACACGTACTTCGCGTTGGTGCGTTCGACATTCGCGGTGTTCTCATCCCATCCGGTCACAGCCTTGGTCAGGGTCAAGGACCCGAACTCAGGCCGGTTCACGGTGATGGACTGAGATTTGGCAGTAATGTCGTTGTGCGTAGCCACCGGCTTGTTGTCACCCTTCGGTGTCACCTTGCCGCCGTCAGCACTTTCATACGTGCCTTCCGCCCACAGCTGCTCAAACACAACTAGGTTGTCGCCATCGGACTTAATGTCCGCAGCCTTGACGGTGATGTCCATGGTCGTTTCGTAAACCTTGACATCCTTACCGTACTTGGCGATTTCCTCAGCGTTCGGATCCACAGCCATGCTCGCGGTGACCTTTACGGTCTTCGCGTTAGTAGCCAAGGAACCAGTGTTGCCCGCATCGTAGGCGGTCTTGCTGTAAACCTGACCGTCTAGAGCGTAGGTCTTGCCCTCTTCGACGTTCGCCATGCGGATCTTGTCGTGAACCGTGTAGGTCTCGGGAGACTTCTTGCCTTCCTTGTTGACACCTTCCCAAACCGTCAGGTTTGACTTGTTGTCGTCAACACTGGCAAGGGTGCCCACGCCAGGATGCTTGACCTTCACAATCTGGTTCTCATCCTTCGGATCCTTGTGTTCCGCGACGAGCTTGCCCTTCAGCTGCAGCGATTCGAAAGCCACCAACTTATCGTTAGCCTTCAAGACGCTCAACGGTACTGTGAACTCGACAGTAGCGGCTGTCCCATCCTTGATAGTCCCGCTCACGCGAGTAGCGCCGTTCGTTGCCTTCGGGGTGGTGAACTTGCCTGTACCAACCACACCGGTGTCACTGACCGTACCATCAGCCGCGATACCCTTGAGTTCACCGCTGAGGGTGTACTCGGTTCCGGGCAGCAGGTTGAAGAACTCAACGTAGTCCGTCAGCTTGACGTTGTCGCCTTCCCAAACAACCTTCTGGCCTTCGTATTCCAGCTTGGTGCCGATATGCGGCACGTCCACAACCGTCACAGTCTGGCGACCGTCATTCGGTTCTGCGTGCGTCTTATCCCACGTGATGGTGCCAACGTTAGCCTTGATGGTGTCGTCGTCGCCAGTCACAAGCGAGGCGCGCGTCAGGTATTCGTACGCCACCAGCTTCAACTCGGTGCCAGCAGTCTTGGCCGCTTCCATCGGAGCCTTCAGCTTATCTGCCGTCACGTTGAACTTGATGTCCTTCGTTACGTCCACCTTCTCAGCAGTGAACCTCTCTAGGCCATCTGCCAAAACTGTTTCGTTAGGCTGACCGGCGTTGTACACCAGGCGGGAAACCAACACGTACTTCTCACCCTTGATGAGACCCTTCATCTGCACCTTATCCTGCAGATCCAGCGCCGCATCGGTCGCGATGACCTGGGTGCCGTCCTGAGCCAGGTCGGTTTCAATACTCGGGTTGTAGGAGGTTTCTACCGTCTGATTCCCATCCTTCGGATCCTCGTGCTTCAGCGGAGGTTCGTTCGGCTTGTCAGTGCGAATCAGTTGTTCGTAAGCCACGTACTTGTAGCCGGGCTTCAGCGTACCCGCCGGGATGGTATTGTAGCCAACCTGCTGGGTACCACTGGCCTCGGTCGGAGTGAAGGTGGCGGTACCGGTAATACCAGTATTGCTGACCTTACCGTCCAGACCGATTTCCATCAGGGTCGCATTCAAGGTGTACTTGACACCCGGAGTCAAACCAACGTAGCTGACCGTATCAACCAGCTGGGTCGTATTGACCGGAATGGGGTCAATAGTCGAACCAGCCGCACGGTTGCCATTCACACTCAGCACCGTCTTCATGCCGGGCTTCACGCCAGAGCCAACAGTCTGTGCCGGGTCGTTCGGGTCTTCGTGAGTAGACTCAGCCGGACCGTCTACCTTATTACCGAGGTACAGGGTCTCAAACACAACCAGCTCGTCGTTCTCGGCCACAGTACCGGCCGGAATCTCGAAGGTCATGAAGTCAGCCTCGGTCCAGGTTGCCTTTTCAGCCTTGAACGGCTTAGAGGTGACCTTGATACCGGTGGACTTGTTTTGAGTCTTGTTCCACAGTTCGCCAGCGACCACATAGGTTTCCCCGACCTTCATACCGGTGAAGGTCACGGTGTCCTTGACCGTCGACTTAGCGTCGGCGAGGACCAGACCACGTTCGCCCGCAGCGCTAGCCTTAGTGGCGAGCTTCGGGGCCCAGACAGTCTGCGAGTCATCGTTGATGTCGTGGTGGATCAGGTATTCCTTGCCTTCTTGGTACACGGTCTCAAAGACCACGACCGGCTTGCCCAGAATCAAGTTAGCCGGAACCTCGAACTCCAGGAGCTCAAAGCCAGTACCGGAGGTAATAACCTTCTCTACCGGACGGTCTGCCTGACCATCCGCACGGTAAACCGAGTTTGCCGGGCCGATGACTCGCTCCACCGGAGCCAATCCAGGCACAGGCTGCTTGGTTTCCTTATCCATCAACTTACCAGACAGCAGGTAGGCCTTGGGTGTACCATCGGCGTACTTGGCATCCAGATTCAAACCGGAGTAGTCAACCTTGTCAACAATGGTGACTGCCTTGGTGTTATCCGCGACCTTGTCGCCGTCAGCCTTATCGGTAGCGGTCGTCTCCAGAGAGCCAACCCGCACGGTCTGATCCTCAGAGGCCATATCCTTGTGGCTTGCTACAACTTCGCCCTTGGCGTCCACGAGTTCCTCAAAGACCACGAACTTCGCGCCAGCCTTGACCTTGTCAGCCGGAATCGTGAAGGTCACATCCTTTTCAGTCGTGCCCTTAGTGACCTTGACGTCCTTGACATCGCTGGTCGCGACGACAGTCTTGCCGTCCTCAGCCATCAGCTTGCCCTTCAGGGTGTAAGTACCCGGTGCGGCGTTCGAAATGGTCACCTTGTCGTCAACGGTAACGTCCTTCTGATCCTTCTTGAGTTGAACCAGCTTGGCACCATTCACAGTTGCGGCGGTAGCCAAGGACGGGTTGTAAACAACCTGCGAGTCATCGTTGATGTCGTGGTGGGTAGCAACGGTAACGTCACCATCCATCAGGTCTTCGAACACAACCACCGGGGCGGTAGCCAGAGCGGCCTTGTCCACCTCGAACTTCACAATGGCCTTCACAGCACCCTTGTCCTTCGAGGACGGGGTCTTAGCCACGAACTTCGCGGGTGTGACCGTGACGTGCTTGGCGTCAATCGCATCCCCAGCCTTGACCTGGGTGCCATCAGCCAAAGTGGCGTCAGCCTGATAGTGCAGGGTACCGGTAACGGAGTATTCCTTGCCTACCTGCAGACCCTCGTAATCCACCAGGTCGTAAATCACTACCTTAGCTTGCGAATTGTCGAGGTTCTTATCGCTCGTATCCGAACCCTTACCATCCTTGCCGCCATCATAAGCGGTGGTGGTAATGGAGTTCTTCACCACGTTGACGGTCTGCGCCGGGTCGTTCGGGTTGGTGTGCTTGACCACAACATTGCCCTTGGCGTCGCCATCGTGCAGGGTCTCAAAGACCACCAGGTCCTTGCCCTCTACGATGCTGTCAGCAGGGACCGTGAACTTCATGGTCTGCTTGCCAATGACGCCCTTCGCGTCAGAGGTAACCTTCACCGGCTGCACAGTCACACCCGGCACCTTGCCGGCGTCAGTCTTGGCACCCTTGTCGGTGGTGACGTAGTGCAACTCACCGACCAGGGTGTAGTTGTGCTTCGGCTCGAACTTGCCGGTGAACGTCACGGTATCGGTGATGACCGCATTCTTCTGACCAGGAATCATGGTCTGGTTCCCGTCGGAGTCCTTCGCGGAGGTTTGCATCCCGCCGGAGTGAACCGTCTGAGCCTCATCGGTGATGTCGTGGTGGATAGCCACGGGCTTGCCGTTCAGCTTCAGGTTTTCAAAGACCACCAGGTCCTTGCCTGTCGGGGTGGGCTGGCCGTTTTCGTCAACCCACAGACCCAGCTCCTTGGCCTTGTCCACGCTCATCTCGAAAGTGAGGTCCTTCGAGAACTTGCCGTTCGCGTCGGCGACAACCTTGACGTCTCCGTCATTGTTGAACACACCGGTGTGAACCGGCTCACCGTTCGCTCCAGCCATCATCAACTCACCGTCGATGGTGTATTCCTTGCCTGGAATCAGGCCGGAACCGGTGACGGTATCAATAATCGTGATGTTCTGAGTCGGATCGACGTACTTGTCGCCGTCGCCATCCTTCGCGTCAGTAGTGACGCCGGGGACGTAAACGGTCTGAGCTTCGTCCTTCGGGTTTGCGTGTTCAGCAACGGTAGCCTCCGGGTTGGTGGGCTTTCCGGCCGTCTGGTCGAAGTCGCTCGCCTTGTAGAGTTTCTCGAACACTACGTACTTCTCGCCACTCACGACCTTCACACCTGGGAAGGTGAGATCCATCGTGCCGTTGGCGGGAGCACCCTTAGCGATGCTCAGCGTCTGGGACGTGGTCTGAACCTGCGTGGTGTTATTGCCGTTAATCTTCATCAGCTGGCCGTACATGACGTACTCGCCCGGAGCGATGGAGTTGTAGGCAACCTTATCGTTCACGACTACGCCGGAGAGTTCCTTGGTCTTGGAATCCGTTACCGGCTTGGCGTTAGTCATGTCAACGGTTGCGGCACGAGCACCCTCAGCCTCGGCGGCACCGCCCTCGACACTCGCGGTCGTACCGATTGACGGGTTGTAAACCGTCTGATCCTCATCGGTAATGTCGGCGTGAGTCGCTACGACCACTCCGCGATCCTTGGCCTCTTCGAAGGCCACCACCGTTTGAGTCTTAAGGGACTTGGCCTTGACGGTAAAGGTCAGCTCCTCCTCGCCCGATTCGACCAGAGCGTCAAGTTTGCCATCAACCTTGAAGGTCTTGGTTACGGTTGCGCCCGGATCGTCGAGTACACCACCGTCAGTTCCGTCCGCATTCTTGACATGCAAGGTACCGGTCAGGGTGTAGGTCCGACCTCCGGCGAGGTTGGTCCACTTGACCACATCCTTGACAGTAACCGTCGCATCGTCCGCAACGGCCGGCGTCACAGGCTTGTCAATCGAAGCGGTCGTCTTTAACTTCGGCGTGTACAGCTTCTGGCAGATATCATCGACCTTCGCGTGGAAGGGCAGGTTTGCTGCCTTAGACATATCCTGCAACTCAGCCGGAGTCTTGCCAGCGAGACTGTTAGTATCCGTATCCTTCGGCAACATATATTCGAACATCACATATGTGGCACCGGGAGTCAGGTTAGCGGTCTGCAGGGTGAACTCGTTATCTACACGATTCTTGCCAAAGAATTTCTGTCCATCCGGAACAGTAATCGTCTTGGCATTGTCCACTACAGACTTACTGGTATCATCCGTCTGCACCAAACGGCCATACAGGACGTAATCGCCTGCAGGAACCCTGGTGTACGTGAGGTTATCAGTCAGATTCTGTGTCGGTACAGTCTCTTTGTTCGTAGACAAGACTCGCGAATTGGTCGTCCGGTCGAAGGCGATAGTCCACATATCCGGTGACCACCGCGGGATGATGGATTGAGCCTTCGGTAGCGTCAGCTCAGAACCGTAGGCCAAGCACCTTGTGCACTGATTCAGCTGCATCGGGTTTCCACCGTTGAACACCATAATGCCAGCGGCGATACCTTCAGGGTGTTCCTTCAGTAATTCAACCGGAATCGTGAAGGAAATTTCCTTAGTGAAATCAGTTGCCCCTGAGGGAACAGTCACTTCCTCAGCGTAGTAATCCCAATTGTCTCCATCTTCGCTCTGCCAATTGAGGAATCCGTTTTCGAAGAGACCCGTTTGTCCGGCCTGGCTGGTGGAGTACAAACGCTCCACAACCGTGTAGGTATAGCCCGGAGTGACATTCTTCAAGGTAACTTTATCGGTCAGTTTAACCCGATCTTGACCAGGCTTAACATCAATCACCTTGATGCCGTCTTGGAAGATGCGGTGACCGTCAGAAGTAGCCTCTTGGCCAGGAGCATCCAAGTCAGTTTCAATGCTGGCGTAGCAATCCCACCGGTTGAGCATCTTCACAGAGACGTTGGCTTCGGAAGTGACATCGAACGTGATAGCGGCCTTTTCTTCATCAGGCCCCAACATGTCAAAGGCGTACTTAACCGGGGTGGCCAGAGCCTTGCCGTTGGCATCAGTGGCTGAAATTTCAGCCTTGTGACGCCAGCCGCCGTACTGGAGAGCGTTCTTATCGTTAAAGCTCTCGTCGTCCAGCTCGGCTACCGTACACTTCGAGTTGTAAGGCACCGTGCCAAAGTCGAGGGCGTTACCGTTGACATCAACCTTGACTGTCTTATCAACAACCGTGTTATCGCCACTCTTGCAGGTGACGTGCATATTCACGAAGTCGCGGTTCATGTAGCGGTAGTACTCGTTGAAGCCCTGCCGAGAATTGAAGTTATCCACGGAGTAGTCGAGTCTGCCGTGTGCCGAAGTGGCTTCCGCCACCTTCTGCAGCGACAGCTTGACTTCCTTGTAGGTCAGCTTGTTCGTAGCGGTCAAGCCGGTAGTTGAACCGTCCTTGCCGATAGTGAACTTGCCGGCGGTAGTACCTTCGGCACCGAACACGAAGTTATCCTTAGCGCCGACTGCAGTGTAAGGAGTCGGCTCTACGCCCTTCATGGTCGTAGATTCATTCAAGGACCAGGACACTTCGGCAGCTATGCCAGCGGTGTTACCACTCGGGGTGACCTCGCGGATGGAGCACTTGGAACCGGTCGGAATATCCCCGGAAGTCCAGGTCTTGCCCGCCTCAACGTTGAACTTGATAGGAGCATCCTGGGTACCAATCTTGGATTCGTCCGGGGTCACACACCAGTACTCGAAGTTGTATGAGCCGTTGGTAATCGCAGCGGTGGAGTCAGCGGCAATCACCTTCTTGACGCTGAACTTACCGTTCACGTCAGAGTAGGTGTTGGTCACGTTGACCTCAACAACCTTGTCCTTCCCAACAACGAAGTCATTATCCGACAGGGTGGCCGACAGGGTCGAGCCTTCCTCGGTCTTTGCACCGGCCTGATCCTCGGTGATGTGGCACTTGTAACCGACAGGGATGTTCTCTGCGAACTTGTAGCCCTTATCGGTGACACCCGTCACCTTGCCTTCCACCTTTTGGGTAGCAACCTTCGGGTCACTACAGGTGTAACTGAAGTCGTAAGACTCCTTCACCGTGATATTCTTGGCGGCAGTAACCGCCTTGATAATCTTGAACTTGCCCAGCTCGCGCTCGTAAGTGTTGATGACCTCAACATTCTTACCTGCGGTGGTGTCCAGGGTCACAGAACCGGTGGCGGTCTTAGAAATGCTGTTTTTGCCTTCCTTCATCTGAACGGTCCAGATGTGTCCGGCCACCTTCGCGCTGTCTGCAGATTCGGTGATGGTGCAGGTCGCACCGACCGGAATCTTCACACCGTTCACATCAGCGGTGAACTCGGCCTTGTCAGTGTTCTTAAAGGGCTTGTCCTTCATGATGACGTGGTCGGCGTTATCAGTCGGGTACTTACAAGTCGCCGAGAGCTCGACCGTCTTAGAGTCAACGTTGGTGTCTTCACCAGCCACAATGGTCTTGCTAACCACCAGCTTGGTGTCGGACACCGTGAAGTCGTTGGTGGCGCCAACCATCAGCGCTTCGTCTTCCTTATCCACGGTGAACGCCACGCCGTTGGGCTGGGCACTCGCGTTGGTATCAAAAGGCTTGACTTCCTTGCCTTCAACCGGTTTAGCGGTGCCGACGTTCCACGTGGTCGTGGCCTTTTCGTTAGCCTTAGCGACTGCCGGTTTCTCCCACACGACACACTTGGTGCCTACGGGGAGTTTCTCGACCTTGACCGGGTCGCTGCCGGCGCTCAGGTCGTAACCGACACCGTTCTTAACCGCTCCAGCCGGAGTCTGGCAGGAGTAGTTGAAGTAGAACTGCTCGGTGTGGTTACCAGCGTTGTTACCGGTGAGGGCGGCCTTGTAGAACTTAAAGCCGGTCATCTTTTCGGTGTAAACGTTGGTAGCGGCGAACTGGAAGACGTTGCCTTGAGTCACGGTCTGTTCACCGGACGCCAGGTCCTTACCTGCCGGAACGAACGAGGTCGACACGTACTTCAACGGGTTCGCGTTCAGATCATTCACCAGCTGTTTGTTGGTGGCGTCCAGTTGAGCCTTCGGCTCAGCCACGGAACACTTGGAGTCCTTCGGCACCACAATCGCTGCCGATTCCTGACCGGGGGCTACTTCGATGAATTTAGCCTTGGCCTGGGAGCCAAACGGAGTGGCCTGAGTGTAGGTCTTACCGTTCGGGGCTGTACAGCTGTAGGTGAACTTAAAGGTGGCGCCGGGCTCAAAGACGGCTCCGCCCTGGACGACCTTCTTAATGGTGAAGCTCGCCTTGTCGTAATCCAAGGTGTTCTCAGCTTCCAGCTTCAACACCTGAGCCTTGCCATCCTTTTGTTCGGGAATGGTGAACTGCTTGAAGCCAGCGTTAGTGCCGGTGGCGTTGGCGAGGTCCGTCACCCAAGACGGGGTGACGGTGACGCCGTCAATCTCTACCGGCTTTTCCTTGATGTAGCAGGTGGTGCCGACCAAGACGTTGTCAACAGTCTTGGTTTCCCCAGCCTTCAAGTCCAGGGTGCCGTTGGTCTTGGCATCATCGTCACACTTGTAATCAAAAGTGAAGGTGGCGGGTTCAGCCTTGGCGTCGCCGTCAACAGTCTTGGTGACAGAGAACTTGCCGTAGTTGGCCTTCACCGTGTTCTCGGCGATAACGCTCACTGCGGGCTCTTCGCCTTCCTTAATGGTCACCACAGCGTCGTTTCCACCCAGCGACTTAGCATTAGTGTATTCAACCGTGTTAGTAGCAGCCGGGGTGGACGGGTCGTCCTCGTGAATCATGCACTCGGTATCTGCCAGGTAGGACTTCGAAGTCCAGGTCTCGCCGTTCTTCAGGTTGACGGTCACCGGGTCCTCATCACCGCAGGTGACACGGAACGCGAAGGCCTTGTCCTTCAGCGGGTTCGCACCGTCAGCCTTAACCTTCTTGGTCAGCTTGAACGAACCCATCTTGTGTTCGTAGAGGTTCTTCGCCGTCACCACAACAGTTGCGTTGTTGGTCGGAACCTTGAACTTGAATCCAGCAGCGGAGTTTTCCAAGATGTTGGCTGGCAACAATCCGGATTGCCCAAAGGTTAGGGACTTAAAGTTAGCCCCGGTCACCGCAGTGCTGTTCTTATCTTCTTTAATGGTGCAGGTCATGCCGGCTTTAATGCCGTTCTTGACGGCCACCGGATCGCCGTTTGCAGGGACAATCACATTGCCACTGACTGGGCTCCCGGTCGTGCCCTTGCACTCATAGCTCAGAGAGAAGTTACCGTCAACATTGCCCTTATCCCCATTGACGTACTTGGCCTCCTTTTGCAGGCTGAAGGCCGCGTCGGCGGGCTGGTAGTAGTTGGTAAAGGCAACCCCGTAGGTGGAGCCATCCTGAATCGGTTTCACCGCAACCGTGTCCGACTCAGTGGTCGTACCCGAAGCGTTCGTGTTCTTGACGACTACGTTGTAGCCTTCCGGAGCCTTCGGCTTGGTTTCGGTAACGGTGCACTTGGTGTCGACCGGCAGACCCGTGACTTCATAGGTCCATGAGTTGTTATTGGGAAGTGAGAAACTTCCGCCAGCCACGCCGTTATCACAGGTGTAGCTGAACTCGAACTTACCATCGTTGGCCTGAGCCGCGGCATCCCTGTCGATACCCTGGACAAACTTCGTAACCTTGAAGCCGCCAGTCTTTTCCTGATAGGTGTTGGTCGCGATGACACTGATGTCACCAGCTTGACCCATCACGAACGTGGCCTGATAACCATCAGTAGTCGCTACAGCATCGCCGTCCTGAGTGGCGTTGGTGGCAGACCAACTGGGAGCGACAGGCATATTGACCGGAGCGGACCGGTAAGTTTCCTCGATAGTGCACTTGTCTCCGGGGGTCACCTCAATGATGCTAGGCGTTCCCGCTTTAGTGCTATCCGTATTGGCCGCGCCACCCTTAGCCGGAGCGTAGAGGGTCGCTTTCGTTCCATCATCACAAGTGACGTGGAAGGTCACGTTTCCGCTAGCTTTATCAGCAGCACCGGCTGCAGCCTTGGTCAGGGTCAGCTGAGCCTTGTTCTTAACGATGTTAACGGTCTGATCCGCGTTTTCACCGGTGTGCTGGGCGATGATGTTGAGCTTGCCTTTGTCAGAATCGATTTGTCCGCCGCCAGCGTACTTCGGGTCATCAGTCGCCAGGATTTCTTCGTAATAGAACTTGTCGCCGTTATTAACCTCGGAGGCCTTCACTTCATACGGGAACAGACCCGTCAAGGTGTCGCTACCGCTAATAGTGACTTCCTGACTGAACACCTTGGTAGTGACTTTGTCGCTGACCTTCGTAAGTTTGCCAATCAGGTACATCTTACCGGCGACGGTAGGAATGTTCTCATACTTCACATCATCGGTAAGGGTGATGACCTCATCTGCCTTAGAGAACGTGGCGTTTTCCGCGCCGGGCAGTGAGTCATTGCCGTTCACCTTCGCGATGGTGGAAATGGAAGGCTTCGGCTCGTCAACAAAGGTCCACGACACTTCCAGTTGCCCGGAGACTTCAATGTTCTTGGTTAACACAAGAACCTGACCTTGGGTACGCCCGTCAGGTGTATCCAAGAAGTAAGGGTCTTCAACGTTCTTGACTGAACCAGTGAAGTAAATCTTAAACTTGTGCTGATCAGCAATCTTCAGTTCCACGCCTTTCAACGCGTCCCTCAAGCTAATCTTGTTGATGGGGTTACCGTTCTTATCAGTGGCACCTTCCACCTTGAGGTAAACCTGCTCACCAATTGTCTGACCCGCAGCCGAGTCCGGGTTGTAATCGTTCAACTGCACGGTCAACAGAGACTGGCCATCGTCAGCCTTTTTCATGGACACCTGGTCCAGGTGCATGGTTTCCAGAGTCTTAACGACATTGCCATCCGAGCGGTTCTTGTATTCAGCCTTGGCCTCCGAAATCAGAGAATTAAGCGTGCCAACCTTAGTGTCCCATTTACTATTTTTTTGATCCCACACGCCAATAGTATCGGGCAAATCCATAATCGTCATCCAAATGGCATTTTGATGTTCGCCGTATAACTTTTCACCATGTTTGGCAAAATGCCAAGCGATAGCCTTAATAGTTTCGGCTTTCTCAGGATTATTCTTTGCCCAATAGATTGTTGATTTAGAAGGATCTGTATAGATATTATGCGGGTCGCCTATACTTGCATTAGAAAATGGCTCCACGCAGAAAGAGGGCACCTTGATTGTCCTGCCCTTACTATCCTTAGTTTTTACATAAAGGACAGTGCCGCGTCCACTGTAATACATAACGGTTGGCGCAGTTTGGTCAGCGCTATATTTCTTTCCAAGCCACCAAACATTCTTTAACCCCTTCTTGTCAGCCATCCAGTCTTTTCTGAGAATGAGCGTTCCCGGCTGAACAATAGGACCGTTATTTTCACAGAAATCCAGGAGGTCGGAACCTTTCTTGCCAGCAGCGGAACCATTCTTGCTGTACTGCTGTTCATACCATTTCAGGCCCTGTTGGCGCAGATTATCAAACTGGGCGTTGAGGTTAGCCACCATTGTGTCCTTGGTGGTAGTGTCGATGTTATGGTCCTTCACGAACTGGTCCAGTTCGGCCATAACAGTCTTCTGAGCATCGTCTACCTGTTTATTGAAGTTCTTAATGGCGGTTTCTTTGTCAATGCTGGGATCGAACTTGAGATCGATTTTTTTAATCGAAGGCTCAAATTTGTAAGCGTATGTAACCGCGCCGGAAGTAGCCGTTGCGGTCGGGGTGGCGGTCGGTGCCTTATTTGGACCGGTCACCGGAGTGGGTGTGGAAGGGCCCGCTGAAGGTTCCGAAGTCTGAGGGGCAGGCTCAACCGATTCCTGCGGGCTGGCAGGCAGCTGCGGAGCTTTGGCCGAACCAGTGGACTCGGTGGAGGTAGCCGAGTCGCCGGAGGGGTCGGAAGTCTGACCAAAAATACGCGCCTGGGTCGTACCCGTATCAGCCGTCTCGTCCTCGATGGGCTCTAAGCTCATGGAAAAAGTATCTTCCTCTGCCGCAGGGTCAACAGAGGAAACAGCGGAACGGCTGGAGGTAGCCGCCTGGTTACTGGAGGCAACCGCCTGGTTAATTGGGGAGGAACCGTTCGGGAAGAGGACCCAAGCCCCAAAACCGTCATTTGTTCCAGAAACGTCCTTTCCCCTCTCTCGATCATCTAAGACACGCTCGAGGAGATAATCGTTCGGGTACCGCCGCGCGGTGCCAGTAGCTCCAGGGACTGCCTTGATAATGCATTCCTTGGGCAGGTACTGGGCCATGTAATTGTTTATCGGCTGCGTTTCTCCGTAATGTTCCATCGCCTCAGACTGTTTCTGAGAGGAAGTTAGATCCATCTCCAAAGCCGGCGTATAGCCACTTACATAACCACTGTCGGCCCGAAGCGTTTCTTGATCGTTTGTGACGTCCACACTCGGGTGCACCGAAGCCTGGGCGGTCGGAGTCGCCGCCAGAGAGGGCATAACCAAGCCGCCAACGGCCCACGCCACGGCGATTGCTGAAGCAATCACCCCCGCAGTCCAGTTCCGGCTCTTTTTACCTTTTTGCTTATAGCTCACTAAAGTGGGCTTTCCCGGCTGGTTTTGCCGCGGGTTCTTGGCTATAGCACTCATGCTCAAATACCTCCATTTGTTAGCCATTTCTTCGGTTTTGCCCTTTTGGGGACACTCCACCTGCTTATATACAGTGATAAGAATACCAGGTTTCCCAGCTATCTCCAAGAGTACTTCCAGGATTGTGCTGACAATCTAACTATCACTCCAGAGGCGTTCGGCAAACCCCCGTTTTCCTTTAGGAAAACTCAGCTTAGGAGGGCAAATTTCGCGAAAATTAGCGGCAGTTTTCAGCGCCCTCTAAGAATACAAAGCTGAGTTTGTCACCTCGACGAGAGGTAGTGAAACGGCAAATAAACAGTAAAAACAGCCGTTTTCTGCAAATCTCCACAGTTTTTGTCGCCAACCTGAAAATAACCTTAAAAATCGAATTCGAACCTGAGAGTAACACCCTCCAACGGCGCTTTTGCCCGCAAAACCAGACCAAAAGGGCCGGCGCGGCGGCACCGGCCTTGTGAAAACACCTCTAACACCAGAACCCAGAGACCCGCCGCCGCGACCACCAAAACCGACCAGACATTTTCAGGATTCCTTAAGCCTCGGAGTGTCGAGTTTCAGATAGTGAAACGGAGAGAACATATGTTTTGAATGGAAACCCTTGGGAAACCGCGAAAAACCTCGGTGAGAGAATTTGAAAAAAGCACTTGTAATTTCCTGAAAATAGGGTATAGTTAACTGTGTAGCGGTGTTGATGCTGGACTTTTCCGGTAATCAACGGTACGCGAGGATTGAATCTGGAGGAACCGTGCAGACACAAAAGAAGGGCATGATGGCCGCCGTGGCGCTCGCCCTGGTGGTGGCTTTGAGCACCCTGTTGCCTGCTCAGGCGGCTGACCACGAATCCAGCACGACCGGAAACACTCAAGTCCAGCCCGTAGAAATCTCCTACGGCGACTACGAACAGGTCATGGTAGAGGTCAGCGCTGATTAGAACAGTGAGCAAAAGCCTTTAGACCCGCCGCAAACCGGTGGGTCATTTTTTTCGCGCTCTCACCGGGCATCACACCAGACGGAGGAACCTATGGAACGCAGCAAAATACTGGAAACCCTGCAGGAACACGGCGTCGAATACAAGCTGGTGGAGCATCCGCCGGCCACAACCATCGAGCTGGCAGACGAATATATTGAGGGCCACGAGGGCGTGCGCACCAAGAGCCTGTTCCTGACCAACCGCAAAAAGACCCGCACATACCTTTTAATTACAGACGAGTATAAACAGATTGATTTGAAAGGTTTTGCCAGCGAAGTCGGGGAAAGCCGCCTGTCGTTTGGGTCGGGCGAGCTGCTGGCTCAAACCCTCGGCCTGGAGCCGGGAGTCGTCTCACCCCTCGGAATGATTGACCCCGGCCACCGTTCAGTCTCGCTTTACCTGGACAAAGCCATGATGCAGGAGGAAATTTTCACCTTCCATCCGGGCGACAACCGCGCCACCCTGTTCATGGGAACCCAGGATTTTCTGCGGCTCTATGACGAGCTGGGGATTGCATACCATCTGGTGGAGGTGTAATTCCGCCCTCCGGGTTCGCGGCCGGTTGTCCTGTGCGAGGTGGCCCTAGTTACATAGCGTCGATGAGGTCGCGCACCAGACCGCTGGGAGTGGTGTTCATTTTTTTGGCCAAGGCGGTTATTTTGTTTCTCCGGGCTTCGTCCAACCGAATCGTGAAAGGTTGAGCATTTTTTCCGATCGTAACGGGCCTGCCGGGCTTGGAAGGAGCGAGATGCGAGCCCGTGTACTCGGGTTCTGTCTCTTGGGCGGTGGCCCATTGCTCGATTTGTTCATCGGTGTAGGTCGTGCCGTTTGCCGCAGTCCAATTCATTTTTCCAGCCCTACCTCTCTCAATGTTTTCCTGGTTGCCTTCATAGCGTGGAACACGTGCCAAGTTTCGTTATCATTCTCAATCGCGATGTACTCAATGAGTTTTCCATCAGCGATTCCTACACCTACCCATTGCACAGGGTCGGTATCTCGGGGGATACATCTCAACGTTGTGTTCCAGGCTTCGCGCACCATTGCAGGTGTTATGTCGGGGTGGCGTTGCGCAATCCTAGCGTTGATGTATATCTCCACTGTATTTCCTGCCCACTATTATGTACGACATATATTGTATTATGTATTTCGTAAGTGTGCAAGGCATTTTTCACGGTGAGACGTGGCTTGTGACACCACCAGCCCAGGCGGAGACACCCACGCTGTAACCACCCCGCTTATGAGAACCGCAACTCATGCCGGGCCCGCCGCGCCTGTGAGAACCCCAACGCAACCCACCGCGCTTGTGAAACCGTCAGCACACACCGGTGCGTATCCCCCCGCATACCCCGCGAATTTGCGCAAGATAGCGGGCTCGGGTAGTATCTTCTGGTGCCCAAAGGGCCTATAGCTCAGTTGGTTAGAGCGCAGTCCTGATAAGACTGAGGTCGCTGGTTCGAGCCCAGCTAGGCCCACCAACCCCGAATCGTCGGGGTTTTTTCATAACAAACGGGGCTATAGCGCAGCTGGTAGCGCATCTGCTTTGCAAGCAGAGGGTCGGGGGTTCGAGTCCCCCTAGCTCCACTGAAGGGACGCTCATTTTGATACAAAGTGGGCGTCCTTTTGTATGCCCGAAATCTGAACGAAAAGCCAGGTCAGAGAGGATTTGTTTTCGTCTGGTCTGTTGGGCGGTGCCTGCAGGTAGGGGAGTAGGGCAGCCGAATTCCGGGTACTCGTGCTGCCTGGTGCGTGCCCGTGGGCTGAGCCGCCAACGCCGAATCCTTTCTGTGCGGGGGAACCTTGTGAGATACTAAATTATGACTATCGCTGAATGGATTGTGCTCGCGGTTCTCGTGCTAGTTGGATTTGCCATTTGGTGGCATTTCTCTCTGCGAAGGAGAATTGACAAGAGAATGCATGAAGCTCCGCCCGAAGAGCGTGAAGCTTTGATGAAAGTTCAACGAGATATTGATCGTGGCAAGGCGGCGCGCCAGGGATTCTTCTTCTAGGTACCGTAGACTGCGACTCGTCTACAAGGAATGTCTGATGACTGGGCTTGGCCAGGATCGCGCTAACCAGAGACCTGTGGCAGCCAAATTAGTTGATCCGTCTGTGTGAGTATTCGGTAGTCACGATAGGGCGCCCAACGCATGAACTTTGGGTTCGGACACGAGAGTTCTTCTCGGAGGTCTCTTGATACCCTAGTCTGCGCTCTGTGGGGCTACTCGTTCGAGAACGAGATCCGGGTCAAGGCCGGACGCACTCACTTCGATGAGTCTTTCACCACCCTCTCAGCACAATTGAATCGAGTAGTTCTTAGTGAGTGCTGGGATCTGTGCAGAGCTCTTCCCGATCGCATCCATTATCACTTCTTTCAACTGGACTCCGAAAACAAGCCAGATAGATGTTCGGCGTTGTCAACGTAGAGTGTGGGGATATCAAATGCACATAGACAATGGTGCTCGTGTCACCGCTTGGTATTTTTCCGGGGGTGTGGGGATTCGGGTTAGAAATTTGCGATTAAATCGGGGTTGCTGGTCTATATAACCACGAACCCCGATTTAATCACCGATTTAATACATAACCGAACCCCGCAGCCCATTTTTTTGCTTTGGTGAGACGACCAGTCGGCACCTAATGCAGAATCGGGACATGCACGGGTTGAAAACGCTCAGTCAGGCTGTAGCAAATCAGATATTGACCAGAGGTCTGTAAGACATTATCTTAATAATGTAAGACGTTGATCGCTGGAAGGTGTCAAATGAGTTCAGTTACAATCCGCGTTGATACTGCTACGAAAGAGGCTGCTGCCTCCATCGCAGAGGATTTCGGCTTTGATTTATCTTCTGTCACCCGCGCTTTTTACCGCCAGATGGTGCGGGAACGGCGCATTCCACTGAACCTGTCCTACCCAGAGCCCAACGAGGAATCGAAAAAATCGATTCACGAAGCCGAGGAAATCATCGCCCAAGGCGGCACGGGGCGTTTCAAAAATGCCCAAGAAATGTTTGACGACCTGGGAATTTAATTTATGGCACCACTGATTCCTGATTACACTCCCAGCTTTCAACGCGATATTAAATCTCTAAAACGTAAGCATCGAGACACGACTGTGTTGCATGAAGTCATCAGGCTCATTCTCGAAAATACCCCGGCATCTCAGGATGAGCTGCGTCGACGCCACAACGCGCATACGTTAAAGGGTAGTTGGGCAGGAAGCAACGAATGCCATGTGGCCAATGTTGGTGATTGGCTCCTGGTGTGGCGCACGGGCAACGGCATCGCCGTGTTTCAACGCACCGGCAGCCACGACGACATCTTTCGGTGAATAATTTGTCACTAGTCGGCGGACGTTATCCTAAGTACATCCCCGCCACTGCGCGGGAGTTCCTGGCGGCGTGGTTTTTTTGATAGGTTCGAGACATGAGTAAAACCCCTGAAACGCCGGACCTGTTGGTGGTTGGTACCGGCTTATTTGGCCTCACCATCGCCCGCGAAGCCGCCGAAGCCGGCTATAAAGTCGTCATGATTGATCGCCGCTCTCACCTGGGCGGCAACGCCTGGTCCGAACCCGAGGCCCAGACCGGCATCGAAGTTCACAAGTACGGTGCTCACCTTTTCCACACCTCCAACCAGCGCGTGTGGGACTACGTCAACCGCTTTACCAAGTTCACGCCTTATATCCATAAGGTTTACACGACGGTACACGGCGAGGTTTTCCCCATGCCCGTGAACCTCGGCACCATCAACCAATTTTTCCACTCCGCCTACACTCCCGACCAGGCTCGCGAACTCATCGCCCGGCAAGCCGAGGAAATCCAAGGTGAAGACGCCAACGAAAACTTCCGCACCAAAGGCATCTCCCTGGTCGGAAAACCGCTGTTCGAAGCCTTTTTCGAGGGCTACACCGCGAAACAGTGGCAAACCGACCCCACCGAGCTGCCGGCCTCTATCGTGTCTCGCCTGCCGGTTCGCTACAACTACGACAACCGCTATTTCAACGATACTTACGAGGGTTTACCGGTTGACGGGTACGGCGCCTGGCTGACGAACATGGCCACCCACGAAAACATCACCGTCCACCTGGGCGTGGACTTTTTCGACGAAAGCCCCGAAAACCCCTGGTCAAAAGCCGCTACGGTCGGGCGTCTGCCCGTCGTCTACACCGGGCCGATTGACGAATACTTTGCCTACAGCGAGGGCGAGCTGGGATGGCGCACCATCGACCTGGAACTGGAAGTGAAACCGACTGGGGACTTCCAAGGCTGCCCGGTGATGAACTACGGCGACCCCTCCGTGCCCTACACGCGTATCCACGAGTTCCGCCACTTCCACCCCGAACGCGCCGCCCGCTACCCCGCGGATCAGACCGTCATCGCTCGGGAATATTCCCGTTTTGCCCAGCGCGGCGACGAACCGTACTACCCCATCAATAAGGAAACCGACCGCCAACGCCTTGAGAAGTATCGCGAACTGGCCGCCGCCGAACCAAACGTACTGTTCGGCGGACGCTTGGGCACCTACAAATATTTGGATATGCATATGGCCATCGGTTCTGCCCTGTCGCGCGCCGAAGCGGTGGTGCTGCCGCATCTGCGCGGGGAGCGTGCCTCCCTCTCTTTTGTGGCCGGACAGGACAAATAACCGAGACTGGTGTCCTATAGCCGGTGAAAAATCGGATATTTCGCTACCATTAACTCAGGTAAACCCGAATCTCCGGTAACGGCACCCGCCAACCGGGTCGGGAATCCTGCGGAATTTCCGCCCACCGACCCCGGCGAACCCGCCAACCGTGCAGGTCAGCCTTTACCGAGAGGACAGTCTTGGAACACAACCTACCCCTCGCCATCGCTTTGCAGGTGATTGGGTCGTTCTGTTTCGCCCTGGCTGCCCGGTATCAAAACAGCGCTATTCGCCACGAGGTCAAACACAATCAAAGCCGTCGGCGCCTGAAGTCCGAGCAACTCATGGCGAGCCTGAAAAACCGCCGATGGTGGCATGGGTTATTGCTGATGGGAGTGTCTCTGGGGTGCCAGATCACCGCCCTGTTCTTTGCCCCGGTCACGGTGGTGCAGCCCGTGGGGCTGCTGGCTTTCCCGTGGTCCATGATTTTGCAGGCGCGCGTCGCTCACCAGCGGATTCGTAAGCGTGAGGGCGCTTTGGTGGCGATGACGGTGCTGGCCACCGGCATTTTCACTTTCCTGGTGTCCTACTATTCCGCGCCCGATCAGCCCCTGACGACCATCAAAGTCTTTATCGGCGCCATCACGATTTATATTCTGGCCGGTTCTTTCGGAATGTTAGGCGCAAAAGGGCCGCGCGTGTGGCGCTCGTTTTTTTGGGGCAGCGGTGGGGCTATGTTTTACGGTCTGGAAGCCTCGCTGGTGCGTACTCTCATCATCTTTGTCCGTAACCATAACTGGGTGGACAACCCAATGTTCTGGATAGTCCTGGTGGTTTTGGTCATTGGTTCGATGACCGCCGGCTGGATGGTGCAGCAGGGTTACGCCACCGGACAAGCCGAGCTGGTCGTCGCGTCGATGACCATCACGTCCCCCATCATCGCGGTGTGTTTCGGCATCGCCGTACTGGGTGAGGGCAAGAACTTCACCTGGGGAGTCGCGTTGGGAATCATCGCCTGCGGGCTGGTCGCCATCGCCGGAATCGTGGGGCTGACCCACTTGAAGGCCCACCAGCCCATCGTCTTGGAACACACCGCCGGAATCCCTATCGATTCGCTCTCGGCGCAAGGGGAAAAGGCCGACCCCGCGAACCACTCGGACGGGCCCAGCACGCTGGCGCCAGATACGCCTCCCGGAAGTTAGTTAAACCGGTAGAGGTGCTGAGCTAGGCGGTAGGTCTTAACCGCTGCCCATTTCAGCGGGGCTTTGTTCACGCTCGAACCCCTAACCAGCGGGTGACGCTTTAGATTGCGAGCCATGCGCGGGCTCTTGGCGTATATGTGTTTCCACATTTCATCACGCATTCGCATCGCTTCGTGATCGCCGCGCAACAGCGAGAAAGCCGAGGAAGCCGTGACAATCAGCGCCAAGAAACCTTCCATATACTTTGCCAAGCGCGGATTGGGAACGTCGTCGGGCAAAGTGTAGGCATCGACCAACGCCCGGGTGACCCGCATCTGTTGATCGAGGCGACCCAGCATGACAGTCTCGTTCACGGACTGGTCGTCACGTCCGATAAAGTAGTGATACAGGTCAACCGGTAAATAGTAGAGTTTCTTTACATACGGGAGGGGAACGTAGACAAAAATGTTGTCTACATAGAACGTGTGTTTGGGCATGACCATTCCGGATTCCCGCAGCACCTGGGTGCGATAAACCGTTGAGTGCATCAGGATGTTTTGCCCCACCCCGAAGTTTCCGACCTGGTTCCAGGTGATAACCCGGTTCAGAGGCAGGGCGCGGTTGTAACGGATGACTTTGCGCGAACCCGTCAACACGTGCTCGTAAACATAATTACAGACAACCAGGTCAACCCGTTCATTATGTGTTAGGAACGTTCTTAGCTTGGACATCAACAAGTTTAACCCGACCCGATCCAACCAGTCGTCCGAGTCAACCACCTTAAAATACTGGCCGCGAGCCGCCTGCAAACCCGCCATCACCGCGCCACCGTGACCGGCGTTTTCCTGGTGAATGACCCGAATCTTGTCGGGCATGGCCTGCGCCCACTTGTCAGCTTTCGCTCCCGTATGATCCTTTGAACCATCATTAACAATGATGATTTCGGTGTCCTCGCCCGCCCCGATCATGGAGGAAATACAGGCGTCCATGTAATCCTCGGAGTTGTAGCACGGAATGACAAAAGTCAGGGTTATGTCGCGATCCGCCGCGTTCTGTTCAGGGTTTGCGGTTTCCGCGGTGTTTTTCGTTTCTGCCATCAGGTTCTCTCACTAGATTTCGTTGTTATTTCTGTAGTTTTGCCCCGTCAGTCGGGGTGGTCTCATTCGTCGGTCATCACCACGTGCAGCCCGCCCACCATGCGAGCAATCAAGTTGTAAATCACGGCAGCCAGCCAGCTCAGTACCGTCAAAATAATAATCTGGAGTACGCCAAAAATCGCGACCAGAGCAATCGTCCGACTAAAGGTGAGCGCGTCAACCAGGTTCACCAACGCCGTGGCGGAAAGCGCCTGTAAAAACCCTTGCATCGAGGAAAATACGTGCAATATATCCAGCACCAGCCACAATACTATGGACGCGACCAACATCACTATGGACAGCGCGACCGCCACTAGGAACCCAATCTTCATCGCTGAGAGCGGATTGATCCTGGACAAAGTCAGCTTCACGCGACGCACATCGGGCAAATCCATGGCTTCTTCGCGTTCCTGCATGCGTTTAGCCGCCTCCAAGCGCCGGGCCTCCCGAGCGGCTGCCCGCTCGGCTTTCTTGTCGGCCTTAGCTGCCGCCCGCTCGGCGGCGTTCGTTTCACGAGGGGTGGGGGTCGGCTCGACTGTGGGTTCCTGGTTCGCAGCAGGTTCATTTTCGGCCTCGGCTGAGCCCTGCCGCGCGCCTGCCGCTGCGCCGGTTCCCGGCGGTGGTGGCGGAACCGGTCTTTTCACCTGAGTCTCACCAGCCTGCAAAGCACCTGAATAGGGGTCAGCGTGACCCAGCCTGGCCCACGATACGCTGGGATCCTCGCCGGATGCGTCCATATCGGGATTGGGGGCGGGATTATTCCCGTCGGGTGTTCCTTTTATCCGCATATTCCATCCCCTTCAGATGTTTCCTTGATTTTAGAGCCTAGCCACCGGCGGCTCAATTCTTGCTTCCGTGTTCTCACTTTGACGATTTCGAGGACTTTTGCAATATATCGCACAAAGCCCGAATTCCCGCAAAGTTATTCCTCCAGTTGCGGGTCATTGTCCACGTTGAGGGTGATAGCAATGACCCCGTCGCCTTCATCAGCCCGTGAGAAAATCACGCCCTGAGTGTTGCGCCCGGTTCGGCTGACTTCATCGACCCGGGAACGCACAATTTTGCCCCCCGCCATGATGACCAGCACTTCTGAATCTTCCTCAGTAACCAGCGCGCCAACCAGGTCGCCGCGCGCCTCCACTAGGTTCGCGACCTTAATCCCAAGGCCACCGCGACCCTGGACTCGGTACTCCGACAGCGCCGTGCGTTTCGCGTAGCCGCCCTCGGTCACCACGAACAGATCTGCATCGGGGCGCACCACGTCCATCGTCAAGAGTTCGTCTTTGGTCCTAAACCGCATCCCTGTCACCCCGGATGTGGCTCGACCCATCGGGCGCAGCTGCTCATCGCTGGCGGTAAACCTCAGGGATTGGCCGTGGCGAGACACCAAAATCAGGTCGTCGGTCGCGTCCACCAGGCACGCCGAAACCAACTGATCCGCCTCACCGTCACTGTCCTCGCGTAGTTTGATCGCAATCAACCCGCCGGTTCGGTTCGTGTCGTAATCGGTCAGTCGAGTCTTTTTCACGAACCCGAGCCGGGTCGCCAACACCAGATAATCCTTGTCTGCAAACGAGGAAACCTGCAGGACTTGGGCGATACGTTCCTCGGGTTGGAAAGCCAGCAGGTTCGCCACGTGCTGACCTTTCGAGTCGCGTCCGCCTTCGGGAATCTCGTAGGCTTTCGCCCGATAGACCCGCCCAAAGTTCGTAAAGAACAGCAGCCAGTCGTGCGAGGAAGTGGTAAAGAAGTGTTCGACCTGGTCCTCCTCGCGCAGCGTCGCGCCTTTAATGCCTTTGCCGCCGCGGTGCTGGGACCGGTAAGCGTCGACCGGGGTTCGTTTCGCGTACCCGCCACGAGTGATGGTGACCACCACGTCTTCTTCGGGAATGAGGTCTTCCATCGACATTTCCCCATCAAAAGGTACGATGGTGGTTTTGCGTTCGTCGCCCCACTTTTCGGTAATTTCGCCGAGCTCCGTGGACACTATGGCGCGCTGGCGTTCCGGGCGAGCCAAAATGTCTTCATAGTCGGCGACTTTTGCCTCTAATTCGGCGTGTTCGTCCAAAATCTTTTGGCGTTCCAAAGCGGCCAACCGGCGTAGCTGCAAAGCCAGAATCGCGTCAGCCTGAACCTCGTCAACCTTCAGGAAATCCATCAACCCGACCCGAGCATCTTCTGCGGTCGGAGAACGACGAATCAACGCGATAACCTCATCAAGCGCATCCAAAGCCGCCAAGTAGCCTTGCAAGATATGCAGCCGTTCCTGGGCTTTCGCCAACCGGAAAGCGGTGCGGCGTTTGATGACATCGACCTGGTGAGCGGTCCAATAGTGGACAAAACCGTCAATAGACAGGGTCCGCGGCACCCCGTCAACCAGCGCCAACATGTTGGCGGGGAAAGAATCTTGCAGCTGGGTGCGTTTATACAGGTTATTCAGCACGACTTTCGGAACTGCGTCGCGTTTCAGTACCACCACAATCCGGGTTCCGGCTCGGTCCGACGTTTCGTCACGAATATCCGCAATGCCCTGCAGCTGGCCGTCTTTGACCAGCTGAGCAATCTTAACCTGCAGGTTATCGGGGTTGACCTGGTAGGGCAGTTCGGTCGCCACCAGGCAGGTGCGTCCGTTGAGTTCCTCCACGTTGACCACCGCGCGTTGGGTGATGGAACCGCGGCCGGTCCGGTAGGTTTCCTCTATCCCGCGCCTACCCAGAATCGTGGCGCCGGTGGGGAAATCCGGGCCTTTGATGCGCTGCAGGCAGGCCTGGAGTAGTTCTTCGCGGGTCGCCTCGGGGTTTTGCAGATACCATTGGGCAGCGTCCGCGACTTCCCGCAGGTTGTGGGGTGGAATCCGGGTCGCCATGCCCACCGCGATACCCTCCGACCCGTTAATCAGCAGGTTCGGGATGCGGCTGGGCAGCACGGTCGGCTCTTGAGAGCGCCCGTCATAGTTGTCCATGAAATCGACGGTGTCCTCGTCGATGTCACGCACCATTTCCATGGCGAGGGCGGCCATCTTGCATTCCGTGTACCGAGGCGCGGCCGGTCCGAGGTTACCGGGGGAACCAAAGTTGCCTTGACCAGCCACCAACGGGTAACGCAACGACCAAGGCTGCACCAACCGGGCTAGTGCGTCATAAACCGAAGAATCCCCGTGCGGGTGGAAGTGACCCAACACGTCGCCCACCACGCGCATACACTTGGAATACCCGCCGTTCGGGCGGTAACCGCCGTCATACATGGTGTAGATGACGCGGCGGTGTACTGGTTTCAGCCCGTCGCGCACATCGGGCAGGGCACGGCCCACGATGACGCTCATGGCGTAGTCCATGTAGGACTTTTTCATCTCTTTTTCCAAATCCACCTGCATGACGCGGGTAGATTCCGCCTCGGTAATCACGGGCGCATCGGGATGAATGATGTCGTCCACTTCGGAATCGTTGTTGTCTTGGTTATCAGCCATTTCCCTTGTCTTTCAATAGCTTGGTGAGAGTTTCACCGTGGCTTGTGGTTGTCGTTCGCTTAGATATCCAAGAACCGCACGTCTTGGGCGTTGCGTTGGATAAAGGCGCGGCGCGAACTCACGTCCTCGCCCATGAGCAGCGAAAATACTTCGTCAGCGGAGGCGGCCTCGTCCATCGTGACCTGTTTCAATAGTCGCACACTGGGATCCATCGTGGTTTCCCACAGTTCCTGGGCACTCATCTCGCCCAGGCCTTTGTAGCGTTGAATCCCGCCCTCCTTGGGCATTCGCGCCCCGGAGTCCAGGCCCAAGGTGACCAGCTTGTCCTTTTCCTTGTCGGAATAGACGAACTGGTGAGGTTTGTTGGACCACTTCAGGCGGTAGAGCGGCGGGGTGGCCAGGAACACGTGACCGTTTTCGATGAGCGGACGCATATAGCGGAACAGCAGGGTCAGCAGCAGGGTGGTGATGTGTTGGCCGTCCACGTCCGCGTCGGCCATCAGCACAATCTTGTAGTAGCGCAGTTTCGATAGGTCGAAATCTTCGCCAATCCCGGTGCCGAAAGCGGTGATGAGGGACTGGATTTCCTTGTTGTCCAAAGCGCGGTCCAGGCGGGCTTTTTCAACGTTGAGGATTTTGCCGCGCAACGGCAGGATAGCCTGGTGGGCCGGGTCGCGTCCCGCCACCGCTGAACCGCCTGCCGAATCACCCTCGACCAGGAAAATTTCGCATTCGGAAGCGTCCCGGCTGGAGCAATCCCGCAGCTTGCCGGGCATTGAGAAGGAATCCAGGGCGGTCTTGCGCCGGGTCGCGTCCCGGGCTTTCCGCGCCGCGTTACGAGCCTGCTGGGCGGACTGGGCTTTGGAAATAATTGCCTTGCATTCCGCCGGATGCGCATCGAACCAGTCCCCCAGCTGGGAATATACGGTTTGCTGTACGAAAGTCCGGGCCTCGGTGTTGCCGAGTTTCGTTTTCGTCTGACCCTCGAACTGAGGGTTGCGGATTTTCACGGAAATCACGGCGGTTAAGCCCTCGCGGCAATCGTCGCCAGAGAGGTTCTCGTCTTTGTCCTTGATGAAGCCTTTTTCCCGACCGACCTTGTTCATCAGCGAAGTCAGCGCCGCGCGGAACCCTTCCTCGTGGGTGCCGCCCTCGGTGGTGTTGATGGTGTTGGCGTAAGTGTAGATGGATTCGGAATACGCGCTGGTCCACTGCAGGGCGATTTCCAGCGCCATTGCGTTATCGGTGTCCTCCACGCTGGACTCAAAGTCGATGATTTCCTCGTGGATAACCTCAGATTTCTTGGTGGTGTTGATGAAATGCACGTAGTCATGCAACCCGTTTTCGTAACAGTAAGACACCGAGCGACGTCCTACCTCGGGAGTATCCGCCTCCCCTTCCTGGTCTCCGGTCACGAAATCGCCTTCCGCAGTCACGTTGGGGCGTTCATCAGTGAGGGTGATGCGCAGTCCCTTGTTCAGGAAAGCCATCTGTTGGAAACGGGTCCGCAGGGTTTCATAGTCAAAATCGACAGTTTCAAAAATATCCGGATCCGGGTAAAACACCTGAACAGTCCCGGTTTCATCGGTGGGTTCGCCGCGACGCAGCGGCTGGATGACTTTGCCCCCGTCGCCAAACTCAATATGCCATTCGTAACCGTCACGTTTCACGGTGGTCAAAATCCTGGTGGACAGGGCGTTTACGACCGAAATGCCGACCCCGTGCAAGCCGCCGGACACCGCGTAAGACGAGCCGCCGAACTTGCCTCCCGCGTGCAGAATCGTCATGACGACTTCCACCGTGGGGCGGTGTTCACTAGGGTGTTCCGCCACCGGAATACCGCGGCCGTTATCAGCCACCCGCACCCCGCCGTCAGCTTGTAAAGTCACCTCAATATGGTCACAGTACCCAGCCAAAGACTCATCGACCGAGTTGTCTACCACCTCATAAACCAAGTGGTGTAAGCCCCGCTCTCCGGTAGATCCGATGTACATACCGGGCCGGACTCGCACTGCTTCCAGGCCCTCGAGGACCTTAATGTCAGAAGCGTCGTAGTGCTCCTCGGGCGTTTCAAAATCGCTCACGTTTGTGTCTCCTTTTTTCGGCTTTTTCGCCACTATAATCCTATCGAATTTTTTGGCGATTACCCTTTAGAGACGCGTAAAGACTGATTTAACACGTTTTATGTGTAATTCGTGAGCAACTAGGTGTGCGGGTTCTGCGGGCCGTAAATCCCGACTTTATAGTTTCAACAAGTTTTGGCATCAGGCCGGTTGGCCCGGTTTTAGCCGTAGGTGTCGCGCGGTCCACGCCCCGGAACGCTGCGCGGTCCGTGGTTCCAGGACGGCACTTGGGGCCCGCGGATAATGATTTTTTTCACCACTCCCGCCCCGAGCCGCCGATTCAGTTGTCTAATCAGTTCGGGAAGCAAATATTTCAGCTGGGTGGCCCAAGCGGTGGAGTCGGTACGGACGATGAGTTTTCCCCCCTCGAAACTCTCTACCGTGGAATGGGCCGCGACCTGGGCACCAACATATTCGTCCCAACGTTTTTTTACGTCCGCTATCTCGAGCGGAGTCTGCCACCCCAGACGCCGAGCCAAATGCCCCAGCAGGAAACCAGCCTGCTGCGGATCGTTACGGGAGGGACGCGACAGGTCCGTAAAACTGGCGGTGGCCGGTCCCGGGGCAGCCAGCTGCTCTATCTGGTGAGGCGTGGAACCAAAGCTTTTGGCCAGGTCAGCGTAATATTTTTTCGCGATTTCGCGGTCCAGCCATTCCCGTTCGCTCAAACTCTCGGTCTCTGGCGCAGCGGTGGAAAACCCGCGCACTTTCCCGGTGAGGGGGTAAAAGCCCTGGCTAAACATGAGTTCCCGGTAACGTTTCAAGGCGCGGCGCGGCAGGGGGGAATGCATGACGGGATACAGCCCGGAATAGTCTATGCCTTTAGCCACGAGCGACCCCTCCCCTGCTGACGGTAACTGTCCTGCCATTATCCCGCCATTATTGCAAAAAATCCGGTGCCGCTCCCTGACCGAGGGTCTCTACGCTGCTCTCGCGAGTTTTGGGGTCCAGGGTGACGCGGTAGAACGTAGCGTGCAGGGCGTCGGGGATTTCGGTTCCGGTGGCGGAGGTCAAAAACACCTGGTCAGCCTGGTCGATAGCCCACAGCAGGGCGGCACGGCGTTGGTCATCGAGTTCAGCGAACACGTCATCTAACAGCAGTACCGGGGCGTCAGAAAAGTTGTCGCGCAGCAGGGAAAACTCCGCCAGACGCAGACTCAAAGCGTAGGACCAGGACTCGCCGTGGGAGGCAAACCCCTTGACCGGCAAGCCGTTCAAGGCTAGTTCCAGTTCGTCGCGGTGCGGACCGACCAAATTGACCCCGCGCCGAGCTTCGTCGGCACGTCGCCGCTCCAGGGCTTGGCGAAACGCGGCGGTCAATGAATCCGGGTCTGACCACAGTTGTTGTTGCTCGCTGGCGGGCAAGTCCAGGGTTTTCGTGACACTGTCCGCGTAGGTTAGCCCCACCGGGGCAGGGTGTCCGGCGATTCGGACATACACCTGGGGCAGGTGCGCGACCAACTGGTCGATGACCCACGCCCGCGCGCTCATGATTTCCACCGCCGCCGGAATCAGGGCATCATCCCAGATAGACAGCTGAATTTCATCGATAGGGGCACGGCGTTTCGCCAGGTCTTTCAGGTAAGCTCCGCGCTGGCGGGCGACCTTCGTGTATTCGCTCAACGCCCCGGCCAGGGTCGGGCGCAGCTGGATGGCGATACGGTCCAAGAACGTGCGGCGGGCAGCGGGGTCGCCTTGCACCAACTGTAAATCTTCGGGAGCAAACAGCACGGTAGACAAGTGTCCCAGCAGGGAGCGCGGGCGCACATTGTGCCGGTTTATCATGGCGCGGTTGGCCCGGCCGGCCAACAGTTCAATCTCTAAAAGTTCCCCTCTAGCCTCGGGATCCGCCACGTCGGTACCGGGGTGAATCCGGGCCCGAATCACGCCCGCGCGGGGGGGCGCACTGGGGTCGGCCGTGTCTCCGGTTTCGCGAAAAATCAGGCCCGCATCCGTACCAATCCGGTGCGAAGCTAGCACCGCCAGGTAGTTTATTGCCTCCAACAGGTTCGTTTTGCCTTGCCCGTTGGCGCCGACAAAGACGTTGGCTCCCGTAGGAAAGTGCACAATCACCTGACGGTAGGAACGAAACCAGTCCAGAGCCAGGTCGGAAACAAACACGCGCCCCCCAAAAAACCTCTCTTGAACTACCCCTTGTGAAGAAAACTTTTAGATGCTGGTGCGGATGGGCATAATCAGGTAGCGGAACGTCAGATTGTCGTCCCCGGTTTCGTCCTTTTGACCGGTGATGACCACAGGTTTCGCCTCGTCTTTAAACGACAGGCGCGCATAGGGTTCATCGATAGCGCCCAATCCCTCCAGCAGCATTCGCGAGTTGAAAGACACCGCGATGTCCGGGCCGTTCAGCAGGGCGGGAATCGTGTCGCTGGCGCTGTTTTCCCCGCCGTTACCCGCCAGGAACTCCAGCTGACCGGCGCTGAATCGCAGAGAAATCTGTTGATTGGAAAGGTTCGAGGACACAATCGCCACCCGCTTGGCTGTTTCGATGAACTGATCGACCTTTACCACGGCCGTAACATTAATCGGTTCTGGGAACAGACGGCGCACGTCAGGATAGTTTCCGTCGTTAATCTGGGACGTAAACACGCGTCCGTTTGCACTCAAACCAATCAGGGAAGCGGGACTGTTGGTGGAACCCGCCGCGATTTCGACATCACCGGCGGTGGCAATGTTTTTTGTCGCATCACTCAAGTTCTTGGCCTTCACCACCAGGTCTTGGTCCCCGCCCTGGCCACCAACCCACGGCATCTCCTTCAACGCCATCCGGTAACGGTCAGTCGCCAAGAGGTAGAGCTTGTCCGGTCGCACCTCCAAAGAAATGCCCGTCAGCAGCGGCAACGTTTCGTCACGAGAGGCGGCCACCGCAACTTGTGAAACCGAATGAGCAAAAGCGGCGGCATCGACCTTCCCGGCACTGGGGGGCAACTGCGGCAACGGCGGATATTCCTCAGAATGCATCATGATGAGGTTCTGTTTGAAGGAACCACAAGTGATGTGCAGGTAGTTTTCTTCCGTAGCGAACGTCACCAGGTCGGCGCTGGTCGGCAAGGCTCGTGCCGTTTCGCTGAGCAGTTTGCCGTCCACCACCGCCACACCGGGCTCTACGATGTCCTCTGCCGCGACCGTCACGCGGGAAGAAACTTCGTAATCATAGGAAGAGAACTCAACCCCGTCCTCTCGTGCTTCGATGCGCACCCCGGAGAGCACCGCCACCGCCGGACGAGGCGAAATCGACCGGGAACTCCATGCCACAGCTTCTGCCAAAGTGTCGCGTCTCAACACGAGTTCCATGAAATTCCTCCCAAATGCTAAATGTTGTTATACAAACTCTAGCCTAAAACGGCATTCTTGAGTACTCCCGCAGGTTGCAGATTTTGCCGCCAAGCAAGCGGTGTTCACGAGCCGAGCCGAGGCGTTGATGATGGTTGGAGGTCGCAAAATTTTTTAAGATTAATTACCTTCATCACCATTGTGAATTCTGTGTAAAACCCAATTTTCCTAAGCGCCGGTTCAGAATCACAAATCTGTAGTTCAGTTGATAACTTTCGGGACAAAATCGGCGGGCATGTGAATTAAATGCTGTCCACAATTTCTTCCACAGCCAATCCCCGAAAAAACCCACTCTCTTCCCCAGCTTTGTCCACATTCGCGAGTGTGGCCTGGATTTTAGGTGCGGGAGCGGTATGACGTGGGGTTTTGTGCGGTTTTCCGTTCGGGGTCGCGGGGTTTTTTAAAGTAGCCGATGATTGCTCGTCACCAAATATTGCGGTAACCGGACTGGGAGCGGGGGGAGGAACCCGTACGACGCTGGGGAGGGGGCCCTATCGCGGCGAGAGCGTAGCGGAGACGCGATGGGGGAGGGTGCTCCCTCGATGTCGCTAGGGTCCTCCCCCGCGACCTTAAAACCGGTACACCGCAACCTCCCCAAAACACTTCGCGACCTGGAGAGATACTGTCCGCACCGACCTTGTGAACAGAACAACAAAGGCAGAAGGAAACGGAAAACTGTTGGAAAGTCAGTGAAACTAGGATTCGCGGGTGGCGCGGCGCACCGCGTCGGAAATATCGGAAACCGACTTGAACGTTTGGGTGTCTTCCTTCATGGAGGCTGCGACCTTTTTATTGGCGTGCATGACCGTCGTATGGTCCCGACCCCCGAAAGCGGCTCCGACCTGGGGAAGTGATAGGTCGGTCAGTTCGCGGCACAGGTACATGGCGATTTGGCGCGGCCCCACCACGGTGCGCGACCGGTTGGCGGAGAGCAAGTCTTCGGACTTCAACGCAAAATATTGGGCGGTGCAGTCAATAATCATTTCGGGAGTGATTTCTTTGGCGCCCTTGCCGGTCATCAGGTCGCGAATCGCCAGTTTCGCGGTTTCTATGGTGGCAGGCACGTGGTTCAGCGACCAGTACGCCGTGACCCGAATCAACGCGCCTTCTAGGGCGCGAATGTCCGAATCGACGTTAGAGGCGATGAACTCCGCCACATCGTCGGGCATCTGCAGGCTTCCGGCCTGGGCTTTTCGGCGCAGAATCGCGATGCGTGTCTCTAGGCTGGGGGGTTGAATATCCGCCATCAAACCCCACTCCAGGCGCGAACGGACCCGTTCCTCGAAGCCTTTCAGCTCTTTGGGAGCCACGTCGGAGGTGATGACGACCTGTTTTTGTGCAGTGTGCAGAGTATTAAAGGTGTGGAAGAACTCCTCGAGGGTTTGTTCTTTACCGGCGAGGAACTGGATGTCGTCAATCAGCAGGAAGTCGACTTCCCGGTAACGGGCCTGGAAATCTGCGAAAGTCTGGGAGGCGATGGCGTTGATGAACTCGTTGGTGAATTCCTCGGAGGAAATGTATTTCACCTTCGAGTCGGGGTACAGCTCCAGGGCGTAGTTACCGATGGCGTGCAACAGGTGGGTTTTTCCCAGACCCGGACCGCCATAGATAAACAGCGGGTTGTAGGCCTTTGCCGGTGAAGCCACGACGGATTCCGCAGCCGCGGCGGTAAACGAGTTTGAAGAACCGATGACGAAGGAGTCAAAAGTGTAGGTCGGGTTCAATCCCGTGTTTTGGTCAATGTGCAGCATTTGGTGGCTTTCCCCAGGTTCCCACACGGAAGCCGAGGGAACGTTCGGTTGGGCGGGCTGGGGCGGAGCGGGTTCAAAAGTTTGGGGTGCGGGAGCCGTGTTACCCAGGTTTTCGTCCACCGTCACAATCAGGTTATTGATGGGACGGTTCAGGACATCACCAAACGTGGATTTAAACAGGTCGTAGTACTTTGACTCAATCATGGTCTTGACGTCGTTGCTGGACACCGCCAACACTGCCGCGTCTCCGGATTCCCCCAGACCTTTAGATTGGCGTATGAGCGCCAAGTCGAAGTCCCCAATTTTGCCTGAAGCACTGAGGTTTTGCAGGGCTCTGACCCAGAAATCGGCTGGTCCAAGGTCGGCGTTGGTGCCGATTTCCCAGGCCGCATTGTCCACGGTAAGTACTCTCCTTGGCTATAAATCCGTCCAGATAAAACTGAATAAATCTTGCCACTCTTTAGTGAAATCCACAAAGTTTTCCACAACCTGTGGACAAAGTTACAACGGTGTAACTTTGGTATGAGGTGCAGTTACATGCAAGTTTTCCAATTTTTTCCTGGCCAGTGCGCGCGGCGGGACTTTTGCGCTAATTTGCAAGGAACCTGACATTTGGGCTAAATTAGAGCTTCGTCTTATGACTTGACTGCGGCCCGGGTTTGCCCGGGATTATTTTTCAGGAGAAAACAGTGACTAAGCGGACTTACCAGCCCCATAATCGTCGCCGCGCCCACAAGCACGGCTTCAGGAATCGTATGGCCACCCGTGGGGGACGGGCGGTTATCAGCGCTCGGCGTCGTCGCGGCCGGAAGCGTTTGGCCGTCTAAACCCACACTGATGCTGGCCAAAGCTAACCGGCTGACCCGCGCTGAGGACTTTCGCCTAGCGATGCGCGAGGGTTGCCACGCTCACGGCCCTAACCTGGTGTTACACCAATATGTTGGAACGGGAGATGAACCGGCTCGCATCGGTTTCGTCGTGGCCAAGCGGTTTGTGAAACACGCCACCGGACGCAACGTTATTAAACGTCGGTTGCGTCACTTGGTGCGCGGTCGCATTCAGGAGTTTCCCGTGGGTTCTGTAAACGTGTTTTATGCCAAAGCTGGCATTGCTGAGGTTGATTATTCTCAACTGGAAAACCAAGTTGGGGTGGTGTTGCAAAAGATGGGCCGCAAACGCCACCAGGCGCTTTTACATTCCCTTCAGCCCGGTTCTTCGAGTGTCCCGCGAGGGTAGACCGGTAAAAGTTAGGATAGGTGCGGTGTTAACAGGCAAGGCAGTATGGCGGTGGGGATGGAACCTGCCGGCCAATCTGGCGCGCATGCTGATACACATTTATCAACATACTTTGTCAAAGGCGTTCGGGCCGGTTTGTAAGTATTATCCCAGCTGTTCGCACTATGCGGACCTGGCTCTGCAAGTACACGGATTTTGGAAAGGCTCAGCGCTGACCGTGTGGCGGCTGCTGCGGTGCAACCCCTACTCTGATGGAGGCGTGGACTATCCTCCGGTCAAAGGCTCTTGGACCAATCCGTGGACTGAACCCGGCAGCGTCAGCGCCGAAACTTATGGCTTTTTCCCCGGTCAGAACTCACTGTGGAGTGCCGGGGCGAGAGGGAAAACTATGGAAACGAAAGAAGGAGTGGTGTCATGCTGCTGAGCCTGGTCGCGGCTGCTGGGGAAGCCAAACTGTCCCTCTATGATCAGATTTTGTACCCCTTCATGTGGGTGGTGGGCTGGATTCTGCGCGGTGTCCACGAGATGTTGAGACTGTTCGGGATAAAATCCGGTGCCGGTATTGGTTGGGTGCTGGCCATTGTGGGGATGACTATCGTGGTGCGACTGATTATCGTGCCGTTGTTTATTAAACAGATTAAGGCTTCGCGCGCCATGAGCCTGGCGCAGCCCGAACTGACCGCTATCACCAAGAAATATAAGGGCAAACGCGACCAGCAGTCTATGATGCGCCAGCAAGAAGAGATGAAAGCCGTGCAAAAGAAGTACGGCGCTTCCATGTCGGCCTCGTGCCTGCCACTATTGGTGCAGATGCCGGTACTTTTCGCGCTGTATCGCCTGCTTTTCTATATGTCGGCGGTAGCGCAAGGAACCATGCCCGAACATGATTCCATCGGCGGGATGGGTCAGGAGCAAGCCAAGGCGCTGTGGGATTCCACTTTCTTTGGCGAATCCCTGGGTCAGACCATGTTCGGTCCGACTTCCACCATGCAGACCAAGATTGTCATCGGCATTATGGTGGCTTACCTGGTCGTGACCATGTTCGTCCAGACGGCGTTTTTGTCGATGAAGAACATGAGTGACGAACAGCTCCACTCGGATAACCCGATGGTGAAGTCTACGAAGTCCATGATGTACTTCATGCCTCTGGTCTATCTGTTCACCGGCCCGGTCGTGCAGGTGGGACTGCTCATCTATTGGGTGACTTCCAACACGTGGAGCCTGGTGCAGCAATACTTTATGATTCGGGCCTACCCCACTCGTGGTTCGGCTGCCGCCAGGTGGCGCGCCGACGCGCACGAACAGAAGTTTGAGAAATACCGCTCTGAGCAGGAAAAACAACTGAATGCCGAGCTGGAAAGGATTGAACTCAACGAAGTGGGGCTCAATCAGAAGGGCGTTCAGGTGGCTAAGCGGGAAGCCCGGTTAGCCCATATTCACAAGTTAGAGAAGCGTCGGATGGAGCTGGGGTTGGAAGAGATCAACTTCGGTTCGGTTGACGCTCAAGGCAAAGGTGGCAGACAACAGCGAATGCAACCCGGCCAGAAAGGCTGGGAGGAATATCGCGCCCAGTTTGATCAGGACAAGGCCGAGGCCAGCGCTGAGACGGAACCTGATCCGGATGAGGTCGGCAAGGATGGTCTGACTGCCAGCCAAAGAGCTGCTAAACAAGCTGAAAGACGTGCAGCAGAACGAAAAGCTAAGCAAAAGAAATCAAAGAAGAAGCAAGGGAACAGATAGACACGAATTTTTTTAGGCGGCACGACGCAGCGGGCCGCCGAGGGAAACGAGGGAACATAAAACATGAGTGAAACAATGGATGATTTGGACATTATCGAAGAAGGCACCGAAGTCGTTGCCAATCGTGCCTCCAAGATGGAGCGGCTGGAAAACGAGGGCGATTTAGCTGCCGATTACTTAGAGGAACTGCTGGACATTGTCGACCTGGACGGCGACATCGAGATTGACGTCGAGAACGGGCGCGCCCTGGTCGAAATCGTTACTGGCGATGCCGAGCCAGACCGGCGTTTGAAACGGCTCATTGGCCGGCACGGTGAAGTGCTGGAAGCCTTGCAGGAATTGACCCGCCTGGCGGTGCAGTCCCAAACCGGGGAACGCTCCCGACTCATGCTTGATATTGCAGGCTACCGCTCCAATCGTCGCATTGAGCTGCAGGAACTGGTGGAACGACTGGGCGCGCAAGTACAGGAAACCGGTGAGCCGGTCCAGCTCAATCCCATGAATCCTTTTGAACGCAAGGTGTGCCACGACAAGGCCGCCGAGATGGGGCTGTATTCCGAATCCGAGGGCATGGCCCCCAACCGCTACGTGGTGTTGTCCCTCGATGAGGGTGACGACGAAGAGGACTTCGGAGACGAACCTTTGGACGACTTCGACAATGCTGATGAGGCGGCTGACGACAGTGCAGACGACGCGCTGGACTCAGATGAGGCAGTTCTGGACGAGGACTCGGACACCTCGGCTGACGAAGCCTAACCTTTAGAGGCTTGCAGAGGGACTGAACGTGACAGATTCAGTTGAGGACGAGCTGGCCGAGGACGTGCCCGCGGAGGTACTGCTTGAACCGGAACCCGCTGGTCTAGCCGAAGTTTTTGATACCAGCGCTGACCAGATGCGCTACTATGCAGACTTGCTCAGCCATGAGGGTTTGGAACAGGGGTTGCTCGGTCCTCGAGAAGCGGGACGTATCTGGAGCCGACACATTTTAAACTGCTGGGTGCTTAGCGAGTTCCTGCCCGAAGGTGTTCAGGTCGCCGATGTCGGTTCCGGGGCGGGGCTGCCCGGTCTGGTGCTGGCTATCGGTCGGCCGGATTTGAGTCTCACGTTGATAGAGTCTATGGCCCGGCGTTGCGAATGGTTGCAGTTTTGTGTTGAAGAACTCGGGTTAGATAACGTGCGGATTCGTAACGCTCGTGCTGAGGATTTTAGAGATAAACAAGCGTTTTCTTACCTGACAGCGCGGGCGGTGGGTAACCTTTCGACCCTGCTTGGATGGACCGCGCCGCTAGTGAAAAAACACGGCACGATGCTGTTCTTAAAGGGCGCCTCGGTGGATGCGGAGATTGAAAAAGCGAAAGCCAACTATGTTTTCGCCAAACAAAAGGTGTCCCTGCCCGAGGTTTTAACCGTCGCAACTCCCTTGACCGGCGAACCGACCCGCGTGGTACGCCTGGTTAAGAAATAAGCAATTGTTTCACGTGAAACATTTCCCCCGTACGCCGCGGCGGGTCAGTGGTGAGTGTTGCGTAAGGGCGAGTGGTTTTTACCACTTGTGGTTTGCTAAATTTGCCCCATAAACGCCTTTTTTGTTTTGTGGTTGACCTGTGAAAACAATTGTCAACCGGCGCAACCACGCGGAATTTCTTGTGGACAACGTGTGGATAAGTTTTTCGTGAAGATGAAATTTTTTCGTGCTCACCCATGAAGTAGACTGGTAGAAAAGAAGGGAGTTTATGGTGGCAGAAAACGAACGGCCGAAGGTCGTAGTCCCCCATCACATCGAGCGTCCGGATTCTATTCACCGCACCCTGCGTCCGCGCGTGCCGACCTCCGAGAATGAAACCCCCATCGCTCGTGAACTACGTAAATCTATGGAGATGCGCCAGGCCATTGCCTCCGAGGAAACTCCCCAGCTGCGCCACAATCAAGTCGTCGCAGTCGCGAATCAAAAAGGCGGGGTCGGTAAAACGACCACCCTGGTCAACATCGCTATGACCCTGGCCCAGCGCGGCGTGCAGGTGTTGGTCATTGACACCGATCCGCAAGGCAACGCCTCGACCGCCCTGGGCATCTCCCACCATGTGGGCACCCCTTCGCTTTATGACGTGTACACCGGTCAATCCACCCTCGCGGAAGTCGCCCAGCCTTGCCCGCAACAGGAATCGCTTTTGGTGGTACCCGCAACCGTGGACCTGGCCGGCGTGGAAATGGAACTCGCCGACCAGGTGGACCGCAGTTTTTACCTGCGCGAAGCGGTCACTAATTTTTTGGCGGACAAGTCCGGTTGTTTGGTTCTCATCGATTGTCCCCCTTCTCTGGGTCTGTTGACCGTGAATGCTTTTTGCGCCGCTCGCTGGGTTTTAATTCCGGTCCAAGCGGAGTACTACGCTCTGGAGGGAATATCTCTCTTGACTGATACCATGAGCAAGATTCGCGACGCTTTGAATCCCCAGCTGGAACTGTTGGCGTTCCTCATCACCATGTTTGACAAGCGCACTAACCTAGCGGCCCAAGTCGAAAGCGATGTGCGCGCACACTATCCCGAACAGACTCTGCGCACCAACATTCCTCGCCAGGTCGCCATCTCTGAAGCACCCTCTTGGGGACAGACTGTCATTACTTACGAAAAGAATTCGCCGGGTTCTCTGGCCTATCAAATGGCAGCATTGGAACTTTTAGGGAAATTAGCGAAAAAGGAAAACTGACACATGGCGAAAAAACGGGCTTTAGGCAGTGGTTTGGGCGCTTTGATTCCGGGTGCGCAGTCTCAGCCGCGCGGCGTGGACGTGCTGGTCCCACCCAAACCGGGAGCGAACGCGACTAAAGGCAACGACAAAGTACACGAGCTATTGAGTCCCGATGCGATGCAGCGCAAGACAGCGAACGCACCGGACGCGGCACTGGTGCCGGTTCCTGGCATGACGGTGCAAGAACTACCTATCGCGTCGATCAGCGCCAACCGGGCACAGCCACGCGAAGTGTTTGATGAAGATGCTTTAGCGGAACTAGCGAACTCGATTCGCAGTGTCGGCATTTTGCAGCCCGTTACCGTGCGGCAAATCAGCACTGGAAAGAAACCGAAATACGAGCTGGTCATGGGGGAGCGGCGGCTGCGGGCAGCAAAGCTCGCGGCACGCACCACGATTCCGGCCATTATCCGGGAAACCGCTGATGATGAGATGCGGGTGAACGCACTGCTGGAAAATATCCAACGCGTGAATCTTAATCCGTTAGAAGAAGCGGCCGCCTACCAACAGATGATTGAGGAACTGGGTGTCACCCAAGAAACCTTGGCGAAGCGGCTGTCACGTTCCCGCCCCCAGATTGCTAACACTTTACGGCTGCTGAAGCTACCCGCGGCGGTACAGGTGCAAGTTGCGGCCGGGGTGCTGTCCGCTGGTCACGCCCGCGCCCTGCTGGCGTTGGAGGACGCCAATGACATGACACAACTAGCGCAGCGCATTGTGGCCGAGGGCTTGTCGGTACGCGCCACAGAGGAAATCGTGGCGGTGGGCGATCAACCTCAGAAAGCGGCGCCGAAAAAACGGCAAGCAACCCCGCTGAGCCCAGACTTGATGGAAATGAAAGCGCAGTTAGAGGACGTCTTGCAGACCCGAGTTATCCTGCAAGTCGGAAAGAGCAAAGGCAAAGTCACTATTGAGTTCGCCGACGGCGATGATTTAGCGCGCATTACCAAAATTATTGCCAGTCGCTAAAGCGCCGGACGTGCCCGTAACGCGTGTCAGGTAGGGCTGGGTGTCAGCCACGAGGCAGGTTTAAGCGACAGCGGTACCCAGCTAAAAGTGTGGCAGGCCATTTTTATAAAATTTGACACCGAACTGCACGACCGAGCCGGGACAGGTACACCTAAAGCGTAACGTACAGCACAACGCAATTGTTTCACGTGAAACATCAACCGAGTCTGCCGGCAGAGCGTCACCTACCGCCCTTGAGAAACAGGTAGAGGAAAGACAAATCGGGTAACCAACCGACCGGGCTTGTGACAAAAAATCGGGCAAAAAATCAATGCAGCCCGGTGAAAACCCCCGAAAGTTGCATTAGGCGGACTTGGCGCTGGAAATCGCGGATGCTGCCTCGCCGTTAGCAATGAGAGCTTTTTCCTGTTCCACGGTGACGGCCAGGCGGCGGATACCTTCGCGGATTTGTTCCTCGGGAGGGTAGCAGTAGGCGATGCGCAGATAGTCAGAGCCGCGCCCGTCCGCATAGAAAGCCGTGCCCGAGACGTAGGCGACCAGGTTTTGGACCGCGCGGGGCAGCATGGCGTTCGTGTTGATGCCCTCGGGGAAATGAACCCAGGTGTAGAAACCGCCTACCGGGTGCGTCCAAGTGCAGTCGGGGAGGTATTTCTTAAGGGCTTCCAAGGTGGCGCGGGCCCGGCCGCGATACATGACCCGGAATTTGTCGACTTGACCGTACCAGTCGAAGTCGTGGAGGTATTTCGAGATAGACATTTCGGCGGCCATCGAAGGGGTCAAGATAGCGGTTTCGTTGGCTACCACTAGCTTTTGCGTAATCTGGTCGGGTGCCAGCGCCCAGCCGATACGGAACCCGGGAGCAAACATCTTTGAGAAAGAACCCAGGTAGATGATGCCTTCGGGGTTCAAAGGTTGCAGGGCCGGATAGAGGTGTCCGTCAAAACCCAGCAGACCGTAGGGGTTATCTTCCAAAATCAGCAGGTGGTGGCGTTGGCAAATGTTCACAATTTGCGGACGGCGCTGTTCGGTGAGGGTCATGCCACCAGGGTTGTGAAAGTTCGGTACGGTATAGAGGAACTTTGCTGGGCGGCCGGCCTTTTCCAGTTCGGTCGCGGCTTCGTCCAGGGCTTCGGGAATGAGTCCCTCTTCATCCATTAAAACGTGATGGACATCACATTGATAGGAGTGGAACACCGAGAGGGCGCCGACATAGGAGGGCGCTTCGACCAAGATCGGGTCGCCAGGGTCCACAAAAAGCTGTGTGACCAGGTCTAATGCGTGCTGAGAACCGGCGGTGATGGTGACGTTGGCGGCGGAGGCGTGGATACCTTCCAGGCTCATAATGTCGGTGATTTGCTCGCGCAGCACTTCCAAACCCTGACCGCCGCCGTACTGCATAGCGGTGGCCCCGTCCTTTTCGAACATCTGCTGGAAGGAGCGCGCAATCTCACGCAGGGGCAAATCTTTCAGGTTTGGCATCCCACCTGCCAAAGAGACCACCTCCGGGCGGGAGGCGACGGCAAATAAGGCTCGCGTTTCGCTGATTTGCAGGTTGCTGGCGCGCACCGAAAATCGGTCCGACCAGTCGGTTTGGCTCGTTAAAGAAGCTGAAGTCATAACACGTTCCTTAGAGAGAGTTACCTGCAAGTTTACGCTGGGGCGAAACTGAGCCAAAATTTCGGGGCAACATACCGAGATACGAATGCGGTCCCGCGCTGGGCCCGGGAGAAAGGAGTAAAGCCGGAGACCCCAGCGAAGGACCGCGGAGTAGTGTTTGTCTTTCCATTGTAAAGGTTAAAACGCAAACACGGAGGCGAATTCGGCACCAAAGACGCAAAGGCGTCACGGCAGGTGCGATAAGCGCAGGTTGGCTGCGATTAGGCGAGGGCGGCTTCGATTTCTGCCTTGAACTGAGAACGCGGCCGGCCCCCGATAATCTGGTGAACGACCTTGCCACCCTTGAAAATGTTGAAAGTCGGAATGGCGGAAACGCCGTACTGAGCCTGGATTGACGGGTTGTTATCAACGTCACACTTGGCGACTTTCAGGCGATCGCCAAAGTCAGCGGCAATCTGATCCACAATCGGCGCCATCTGACGACACGGACCACACCAGACCGCCCAGAAATCCACCAGCACCGGAACGTCAGATTCCAAAACCTCGGCCGTGAAATTGCTTTCGCTCACTTCAATCGCATTGGACATAATGTTTACCTTTCTCTCATGTTTCATCTCTCTCGGTTGTAGTGCCGAGAGAAAAGTACTGTTCAGTGGGCTCAGAGCTTAATCTGAGCGTCTTGGTCTTTAATGTAGCGGTCCGCGTCAATGGCCGCGCGGCAGCCGGAAGCCGCCGAAGTCACCGCTTGGCGATAAATCGCGTCCGTGACGTCCCCCGCGGCGAACACGCCCGGCATGGAAGTGCGCGTGGAGGGTGAATCGACCCAAATGTTGCCTTGTGCATCCAACTGCAGCTGATCCTTGACCAGTTCGGTACGCGGCAGGTGACCGGCGGCAATGAAGATGCCGCCGACCGGCACAGTCTTAGTTTCCCCAGTTTTCACGTTGCGCAACGTGACGGTCTCCACCTTGTCCGTGCCGTTAATGGACTCCACAACCGTGTCGAACTCAAATGAAATCTTTTCTTCGTTAAACGCCTTGGCCTGCATCGCCGCGCTGGCTCGCAGCTCATCGCGGCGGTGCACCACCGTGACCGAGGAACCGTAGTGAGTCAGGAACACGGCCTCCTCCATCGCGGAGTCCCCACCACCTACGACCATGATGGGTTGATCGCGGAAAAAGAACCCGTCACACGTGGCGCAGTAGGACACTCCGTGGCCGGCGTGTTCCTCTTCGCCCGGAACGTCCAAAGTGCGGTAACCCGACCCGGTCGCGATAATGACCGTGCGGCCCTGGTGCGTACCCTCATCAGTCACGACAGTCTTAATGTCGCCGCGCAGATCCAGTTTCAGGGCGTCCTCATAGATAACCTCAACCCCAAAACGCTCAGTTTGTTCCAGCATTTCCTGCATCAAGTCCGGGCCCTGAATCCCGTCCTTGAAACCGGGATAGTTTTCTACCAAGGTCGTGTTCATCAGCATCCCACCGATGTTCATCGACCCCGCCACCAGCAGTGTTTTCAAAGCGGCTCGTCCCGCGTAAATCCCAGCGGTGTAACCGGCCGGACCTGAACCGATAATAATGACGTCGTACAAAAAGGACTCCCTTTGGTAAGAAAACAATAGATGAGATTTATTGTAGCTGTGAATCCTTACCAAGGGGATAGAATTCGCTGAGAGCCGAGCGAAAACTGTGACGAAAGCCACCTGACTTGGGAAAACCCCACGAAGAAAACCTAACCGAGAACCTGAATCTCGGAAATATTCAAACGGTACTCGCCGCCGGCAGCGGTAGGCATCTCGGTACACCACAAAACCAGGCTGTTCGTTTCCACCGGCTGAGCCAGATGGTAGGTAATTGTGGAGGACAAGGGTTGAGACCCCAAGACGGTAGCCTGCCGGAAATTCTCGGCATTGCCCTGGCGCAGTTCCAGATTGCCTCCTGTCGAGGCGGAGTTCACCACAACCTTCTTAACCTTAACCGGGGAGTCTCCAAGGTTTATCACCAGACCGTAGCCGCGTCCGCCAGCCAACACCTCTGACCGCAGTGCGGCAGTGCGCCAAGACGTTTCGGTCTTACCATCAATCGCTAAGCCCGCCAGCTCGGGATGGTCGTAGCCATCGGGCAGACCCGAGACCGAAGCCACACCGGTTATGGGCAGCGGGGTCGGCTCGGCTTCGGGAAGCACCTGCAAGTCAGGGACGGGGGACAGATCCAGGGAAGTATCGGCTTTTAGTGACGAAGAATGCGGCCAGAACCAGGCAAACAGCGCCAACATCGCCACCGCTACCACTCCCAGCACTGTGATTTTTAAGGTCAGAGCCGATTCGCCAGCGGGGACTTCCTCATGGTTAGGGGTGTAATCGGTGGCAGCCTGGCGGGCATTGGTAAGGCTGGTGTTCAAAACTTCGGTAGTTCCCGCTTTCCAAGTGGCCCAGTCTTTGCGTAGGCGCGTGCGGTCAGCGCCCCGGGATTTGCCGGTAACCTCGGCAATAACGTCCTCACCGGTCAAGGTATCTTCGTCAGGCACGTCAATGACGTGTTCCTCAGATTCAGCCGCTGAGGGCGAATCGTTGAATAGTGGAGTGGGCTGGGGAGGAACGCCGGCAGAGACAGAACGGAACACCGGTGCGCCATTTGACTTGGTGTTATCCACGCCGCCCCCTTAATTTCAGCCGATTTAATGTATTTTAGCCTGTGTTTGAAAATCGCGGCAAAACATAGAGGATTTCCTCTAATCCGGTAAAACTGGGATAAATTCACACATTTGCGCGATATCTCACGAAAGCCGGGAAGTTTGTCACGGGTTAGTGCCGGCGTAGCTTTGCGGCGAATCCCCGCACTTCGCGCACCCGGAAAAACCACAGCACCGTGAAGTATAGGGGAACCATCACCAACGCCACCGTCAGGCAACGCCACGCCCCGGAAACAAAAGTGGCGCCGTAAGTCCAGTTCGCGCCGGGAGCAGGGATAACGAAAGTCAATAACACCCAAGCCGGAATCCCCGCCACGACGACCGCCACCAACAAACGCAGATAATGACCGAGAACCTGGGTAAACACGGCTTTTGAAAAACCCCGGCGGCGCAACATAACCAAACCCAACAGCGCCGAAGTGGTCAGGGATAACGGCTCGGCCGCGGCCGTAACCGGAACCCAGAAAGAGGGACTGAGTAGGACGTACGCAATGAAACCGAGAATGGCAGTCAGGAAGGGGAAGGGCAGCATCAAGAAAAACTGGGTGCGAGTGTCCTCCAGCGAATACAGGGCGCGTGAGGTGGTGGAAAAAATGACTTGCCCCGGAATGCCCAAACTCAAAATGATGAGAATGACGCCTAAGGCTTGGGCCTGCTGGGGAGGAAGGGCAGTAGCGGTGACATTGGCCAAGGGCAGCGCTCCCACGATTAACATACCCGCCAAGAGGAAGTTGAACAGGCTGGACAGCCGGGCGGCATGCATGTAATCCTCAGCCAAAGCTGGGATGTCGTCCCTGGTGGCGTGCAGAGCCATGGAGGTAAAGACCGCGGTCGTCACGGAAATCGTCACCAGAGATTGGGGCAGCATGTACAGCGTGTTGGCGTATTGGTAGATAGCGAAACCGGGATAGAAATTACCGTCCAGCTGACCGGCACCGTTGGCCGCCGAAGCGATACGCGCCACTATCAAATTCATGCACGTATTGGCTATCAGGCCTGCGAATGCCCAGGCCGCGACCCGCCCGGTGTGACGAAAACCTAAACCGTGCCAGTGAAAATTGGCGCGGAGCCGGAAACCGAGGTGCATCAGGGGAAACACCAAAATTATCGCTTGCAGGACAATCCCCAACGTCATGGAACCGGCCAAAAGGGCAATCCGGGCCGCATCCCACTTCGACACATCAAAGTCATGGGCCGGGGCGGTGCCGTAAAAGTTGATGAACACTCCCAGTCCGGCAATCCCCACCAGGTTATTCACCACCGGAGACCACATGTAGGGACCGAAACTGGACAGGGAGTTCAACACCTGTCCCAGTAGGGCGTAAGTGCCGTAAAAGAAGATTTGGGGCAGACACCACAGCGCAAAAATGACGGTGAGGTTAAACAGTTTCGGCTGCATTCCCCCCGCGAACAGCATCACCAGGGGCCAAGCCAGAGCCACCGACAGCACAGTCAAACCCAATAAAGCGATAGAAGCCAGGGTGAGCAGGGCGTTTACCCGATCGACCCCCTCTTTACCGCTGTTGTTCGCCAGCGCGCGCACGATGGTGGGCACCAGAATCGCGTTCAAAATTCCGCCCGCCAGCAGGTTATACAGCGTGTTAGGCAGGATGTTGGCGGTGTTGAAAGAGTCGGCGATACCGAACCCGCCAATGGCCACCACCAGCAGCCATTGGCGCACGAAGCCCAGCACGCGGGACACCAGGGTTCCCGCCGCCATGATGGCGCTGGATTTGCCCGTTTTCGTATTTGCCACCCCGTCAGCGACTTTGCGCAGCTGCGGGGGCTGTTTCGGGTTCGGGCTGGAATCCGGCACCGGTTCGTTCATCGGGTTTTCACTCACGCCTGTCTCCCGTTTTGAGCTTACGGTTCTTTGGGCCTTTCACGATACGCCGGACTATCCCGAAAACCAACACGGCAGCCAGCAAGCCAGCGACAATGTAGGTTCCGGTGGACTCCCATTCAGCCCTGACCCGCACCTGGATAGTTTCCGGCGCGCCGATGCTTTGCCCCGCCGGGTTGGTCAGCTGCACGGTGACCTGTACGTCTCCTGAACCGATTGCTTTCACGGGAATGCGGAACTGGCCGATGGAGTGGGGCGCAATCGTGAGAGTCTCGACCTGACCGAACTGCAGGCGCGTATCCGTTGGGGTCAGTTTCAGGCGCACGCTCACGGCTTGATCCCAGCCGTTAGATACGGAAATCGGTAGTTGGGCGCTCTTATCGATGAGGTTGATGACCGAAGCCGGTTGGGCTTGAACCAGGCCAAGCAGAGCAGTGGACACATCAGGATCAAGCGTATTCGGGGCAATGTCAAGATCAGCCGGGTTTTGCGGATGGCGGGCGTGGTCAATTGCGGTCTGTTTTTCTGCCGCGGTGCCTGTTGCCCAAATCAGCCCGTCAGGGGCAGAACCCGCACAAGACGCACAGTTGCTTGCGACTTGAAGTGCGTCAAACATGAGTTGGAAACGTTGTGAATCGGCCATGGTAGCACTGAGAGCCTCGGCTGCTTTCAGATTATTGGCCGCAGCTATGGACGGGTTGGAATACCAAATCACGCTGGGAAGGTTACGTTTCGGGTCGGAATTGGTTGAGCCAGAGGTAAAAATGCTTGGGTCAGTCGGTGCCGGGTAAGGGTCAGGCACAGTCACAGTTACCGTGTTAGCTGGGGTTTTACCCGCAACTTTGGGGCTGTCGGGGCGAACCGTGTTCCAGGCGGGGAACGTCAACCAGCGGGCCTGCGAAAGCCCCTCCATGACGGCCTTTTGAGCGGCGTTGGCACTGTAATCGCGCTTAGCACCAGCCGCAAACAGGCGCGGGGCGAAAGGACGCTGCCGGGTCAAAACAGCGGTTTGCGCCAAAGCCCACTGACGGGCAGCCACCGGGGAAAGCTCGGTGGGCGAATCCGCGCCACCGGCTGGCGTTATGCCCGAAGTGTTGTCAGCAATCTTGTTCGTGCTGGCAGTGCCGGTTTGGTCGGCCGGATCAGAGGCAGGAAGCCCGTTTAAAAGGCGCGAAAGTTGAGCATCCAAAGTCCATCCGAGGCTTTGAATCGCCATTTCCTCATGTCGGCCGACGAAGTTGATAAGACGGCGGGCATCCGGGTCATGGGACAGAGGACGCAGGTCATCACTGAATCCCGAATCGGGGGACAAAATCATCGGGCGGTCCGCACCCCACAGCAGGTTTTCACCCGCCACGTCCCCCGATGGCAAGTATTTTTGGCTGAAATCGGGCCACAACAAAAGGTTTGCCCGGTAATCGGGAAGTTTTTCGCTGACTTTTTTGGCCAAGTCTGCGGCGGCTTCGTCAAGGCGTGAACGGGAGGAATCATCCAACCAAGACGTGTTCGCGGCCGCAAAGTCACCCGGAGGAAGATAAGCAATGGGTTGTTTTCCACACAATCCGCCCGCCAGACTGTTGGCCACACTGGGCTGGGTCGGGGTTGGGTGCGGGGTTTCGGCAGCTGGTTGGGTCGGCCCGTTTTCAAGGTTCAGTAGGTTCGCCGCGTCGTTGATGCCGTTCAGTTCCGGTTCCAAGAGGAGCGGGTCAAAAACGGTGGTCAGTCCGGTGGCGGTGGCCAGTTCGCACACTGTTTGCATCCGGGTACTGCTCACCTCAGCCAGGTTCGGCAGCGGCCAGGTCGAGGCCAAAATGTCAGCTTTGGTGGTGGTGAGTGGTACGAAAGCCAGCAGCTCGCTGGGCTCAAAGGCCGCCCCGGAATCCCACAGCAAGAAAGACCGGTCCTGGGCACTGACTGACTCCAAACCGGTGTTGGACTTGACTTTGTTTGCCGAGGACGCTGCGGAATCCGGGGTAAAAGTCAAGGTCAACGGCCGAGGTCCCCACCGATCCGAGCCCCCCAAGGGCAAATCAGTCACCGGCACCCGCAGCGTCACCTGCTGGGGTTTGCCCGCGGTGAGGTGGGTCATTCGCTGGGTCGAGACAGTTTGGAGGTTTCTCTGCAAACGCGCGTCATTGTCCCGGGCGTCCATCCACTGGTTCAGTTCTTCGCGCGTGACGGGGGTTTGGGTCGAAACTTCGAGACTAAGCGTCCCTTGGGAGGCTTGGTGGTAATCAGAGTTGACCTCCAATAGGGCGTTTACAGTCAATTCGGTGGTGTCCGGGGTCACGATGGGGGTCATCGCGGTGATTTCCAGGTGAACGCCCTGATGATTGAAGCCCGATCTGCAGAAGGCCGGAGCGGAGCGTGAGCTGGTCGCGGACCTACAGGGGCTGGCAGAAGGGGTGGGGGAAGGTTTTTCCGTTTGGGCCTGTGCCAGGCCGGGCGTGCCGCCAGCCAGCGACACGACAGACAACGCCGCTAACCCGAGAAAGACTCGGGAAATGAACGGAATCGACCGGTGCACCTTCAACTGTGCACCCCCAACATTTTTCGAGCCAACGCTCCGATACGGCGTTCGGCTGGGAAAGCCAAACGTTTGTCCAGCAGGGACAGCGGCACCCACTGGGCGGTGCAAGCCTCGTGGTCCGGGTCATGCTCCGCCGTAATCTCACCACCGGTCGCCTCCAGCAAAAAGTGGTGAACGACCTTGTGAACCCGCCGGTCAGGGCCGGAAAACCAGTAATCCATCGAGGAGAGGTAACGCACCGGACGGCACTCGATACCGGTCTCCTCCTGGACTTCACGAGCGGCGGCTTGGGGGATGGTTTCCTCCGGTTCCACGTGCCCTTTGGGCAGCAGCCATTCCAGACGACCGGCGCGACCTTCACGCAAAATCAACGCGGCGCACACCTTTCCCTCAATGAGTTTCACCGCCAGCCCTCCCGCGCTGACCTCTTCCACTATCGGCAGCAGGCGCCCCGAACGCGACCGGTAAAAGCCCTCGGGGACGGGCTGATTCGATTCCGGCGCGGCTGACATACGTCGATTTTATATAAAATAGTGCCGAGGTTTTTCTAACCGGTTGAAAACCCGGTAAAAAGTCTCGGTAATAGGCCAATCATTGTGAGGAAAACATAGCCAGAAAGGAGGGCCATGACCGAAACGACCGCGAAAAACGCACTCCCGACCCAAACTTGCCCGGCCGCGGCAGGGGAACAGTCCGGTACGAAGGCGAGCCGGCAGGACGCGGTGCGCCGTGCGCTGGAGGCGAAAGTGGTGCCTCTCGGAGAGGTGTTCACCGCCGCGGGCTTTGAGATTGCGCTGGTCGGAGGGCCGGTTCGCGACGCCTTGCTGGGAATCACCCCCCACGACTTGGACCTGACCACTTCGGCGCGTCCCGATGAAACCGAGGCGGTACTGCGCTCGTGGGCGGACGCGGTATGGGACGTAGGACGCAACTACGGCACCTTGGGAGCCCGCAAAGGCGATGACGTGTTCGAAATCACGACCTATCGCAGTGACGACTACCAGCGGGATTCGCGCAAACCCACCGTCAAGTTCGGCGACACCCTGGAGGGGGACCTGTTCCGCCGCGATTTCACGGTTAATGCCATCGCATTGCGCTTGCCTACCCTGGAGCTGGTGGACCCCACCGGAGGACTCAACGATTTAGCGGCCGGGATTTTGCGCACCCCTATCGACCCGGAAGAATCATTTTCCGACGACCCCCTGCGGATTATGCGTGCGGCTCGATTCGCTGCCCAACTTGAGTTTGACGTGGATTACGAAACGATGCAGGCGATGGAAACCATGCGCGAGCGGCTGAGCATTGTTTCTCCTGAGCGCGTCCAGGCCGAACTGTCCCGCCTGATGACCGCCAAAGCGCCGCGCCGCGGGCTGGAGCTGATGGTTTATACCCAGCTGGCCGACCAGGTCTTGCCCGAACTGATGGAGTTGCGCGATATGCAGGACGAACACAAACGTCACAAGGACGTGTGGGAACACTCCTTGACCGTGCTCGACCAGGCTATCGCTCAGGAGACCGGGCCGGACGGGCCGGTGCCCGCACCGGATTTAGTGCTGCGGCTGGCAGCGATTTTGCACGATATTGGCAAGCCCGCGACCCGGCGTTTTGAAGCCGGCGGGGTCGTGACTTTTCACCAGCACGACGTGGTCGGCGCCCGGATTACTCGCACCCGCCTGAAAGCCTTGAAATATGACAAGGCGACGATTCGTGATGTGTCCCGCCTGGTCGCCTTGCACCAGCGGTTTCACGGCTACGGGGAACAAGTGTGGACCGATTCCGCCGTGCGCCGCTACATCACCGACGCCGGTCCCCTGCTGGAACGCCTGCACCGCCTCACTCGTGCCGACTGCACGACCCGCAACGTGAAAAAAGCCCACCGCCTGGCGGCCGCCTACGACGACCTGGAAACCAGGATTCGGGAGCTGAAAGCCCAGGAGGAACTAGACGCGGTCCGCCCCGAACTCAACGGGGACGAAATCATGGAAATCCTGGGGATTCCCGCCGGGCCGGACGTCGGCAAAGCTTATCGGTATATGCTGGCCTATCGGATGGAACACGGCCCGGTCGGACACGATAATGCCATTGCCGTTCTGCGTGACTGGTGGGAAAAATGGCACAATGGTACGAAAGAGCAGGACAAAGCGCGGTAAAACCGCTTCACCGCTTAGGGTGAATCGGCAAAACTGTGGCGAGGACAGGTAACATGGCAAAGGCAGCGCGACCACGCACAGTAACTGGGCAAACAGTGCGACAGGTGCGTCCCAAACGGCGCAAACGCCACTATGTACGCAACTTTTTCCTGACCCTGCTGTTCCTCATCATTCTGGGCATTGTGGGCGCCTTGGCGACGTTCCTGGTCGTTTATGCCACGACCGAAATACCGAAACCCGCCGAGTTCGCACGCGCCCAAGTCACCTCCGTGTACTATTCCGATGGAACCACCGAAATCGGCAAGTTCGCCGAGGTAAACCGGGAAATTATCGAAACAAAAGATTTGCCCAAACAGATTGGCAACGCGGTCGTGGCCTCGGAGGACCGCACCTTCTGGACCAACTCCGGGGTTGACTTGCGCGGCATCGCCCGGGCTTTCCTCAATAACGCGCGCGGCGGGTCGACGCAGGGCGCTTCCACGCTGAGCCAACAGTACGTGGAACGCTACTACATGGCGGAAAACACGAACCAGGGAAACGTGGTGCAACGCTACTGGGCGAAAGCCAGAGAAGCTATTATGGCGCTGAAGATTAACCGCCAGCAGGAAAAAGACGAAATCCTGGGCAACTATTTGAACACGATTTATTTCGGCCGCGGATCCTATGGAATCCAAGCGGCCGCGAAGGCTTATTTCGGCAAGAACGCCAAAGATATTGATTACTCCGAGGCGGCCTTGCTGTCCGGCATTATCCCCGCGCCCTCCGCCTACGATCCGGCCGTGAGCCAAGAACTGGCGGAAAAACGGTGGAAACGGGTCATTAAGAATATGGCCGCCGATGGGTATATTACACCGCAACAGCAGGCATCGGCGCAGTTCCCGGCTACGATTCCGCCGACTCAGAGCGTGCAGGATTTCGGGGGGCTGAACGGCTATTTCATGTTCCAGGCGCGTCAAGAACTGAAAGATTTGGCTGGCTTGAGCGAGGAACAAATCGACACGATGGGGCTGAAAATCACCACGACTTTAGACAAAGATAAAGTCAAACTGATGGAACAGACGGTGGCGAAGCTGCCGTCGGGGCATTCGGAGAACCTACACGTCGCGATGATTTCCACCGATCCGAAAACTGGGGAAATTATTGCGGAATATCCGGGCGAGGACTATCTGAAAGTCCAAATCAACGCCGCCACCCAGGAACACTTCCAGGCTGGGTCGACGTTCAAGCCTTTCGGGATGATTGCCTCCCTGGAACAGGGCGGGTCGTTGAACGACACCTATCCGGGGAACTCCCCGCAGACCATACAAGGCGTGCCCATCAGGAACTTCGCCGGAGCCTCATATGGAACGGTCAACTTGGCACAAGCTACCGCGAAATCTATCAACACGGCCTATGTCGCTTTGAACGCGAAGGTCGGACCGTCCTTGACCAAGGAAGTGGCGATTCGTTTGGGCTATCCCGAAAACACCCCGGGCCTGGACGATGCTCTGACGAACGTGCTGGGTTCGGCTTCTCCGACGGCGGCAAATATCGCCGAAGCTTACGGAACTATTGCCAACGAGGGCAAACGCGAGACTGTCCACATGATTCGCCAGGTCACGGACACTTCCGGGGACATTGTTTATATGCCGTCGTTCTCGGCGGACCAGGTCATTGAACGCAATATCGCCCTGACCGCCACCCAAGCCTTGACGGGACCGTTCCAGGCGGGAGGCACCGCGGCGAAAGCCCAAATCGGCAGGCCCTCCGCCGGTAAGACCGGATCGTCCACCGATAACAAATCTGCGGTTTTCGCCGGATTTATCCCCCAAGTTGTGACCATTGTCGGTCTGTACCAGTCCGGACCTAACGGGGAGGAACAATCCATCTCACCGTTTGGCGGTATCCGCGAAGTTACCGGCTCTACCTGGCCGGCGTGGCTGTGGAAACAATATATGTCTGGGGCCGTGAAAGGCCTGGAAGTCGAGCAGTTTGCGAAAGCCCAAAAACTCAAGAAAGTGGAAGTGACCCGGTCGGAGGAACCAAGCCCCACCGAGACCGAACCTTCATTGCGTCCCAGCCCCGATGAGTCCCTGTCGCCCAGCCAGTCCCTGCCGCCTTCTCCCGCGACGCCACACAGTCCCGGGAATCAGCCCAACGAGCCGGGGAATGGTTCGGGTGGAACCGAACCCAGTCCCACCATTCCGGGCACTTCCGGGTTCGTACCCAGCCCGAGTAATACGCCCGTTCCCCCCAATCCGGCCCCGGGTGGGGAAGGCGGCGCGACCGAATCGGGCGGGCCCGTCACCTAACTGGTAGTGATTTCACGAGCCAGCTGGGGCAGCTACTCTAACATTGTTACTGTACGTTACAGTAGCTAGCACAAGGGCGGGTCGGCAGTTGGCATATGTGCTGGTGGTTGGCACTTTGAGGGGTGGCAGGAGTCTAACCCAAAATGTTAGAGTAGGTATTGCAGTAGCATATTGCGGGCGGGTTGAGAGGTGTCTTCCGATTCCATAGTCGGGTAAGTGCCAGGGTTATGGCATTACTCAACCCCCGAATTGGCTAAAGGGAGCGGAAAACGTTAGAATCGTAAGGCTGTTTTGGCGCCGCGCCAGGACGGCGACTCCTGCTCCGGAGGGACCGGGGCCGTTAAGACCAAAGGAGAGTTATATGCGGAAATACGAAATGATGGTGATTGTTGACCCCGAGGTCGATGAACGCACTGTCGAACCCTCGATGAGCGCCCTGTTTGGCCAGGTAGAAGACCTGGGGGGCAAGATTGAGAAACTTGATGTGTGGGGCAAGCGCAAGCTCGCCTACCCCATCTTGAAAAAGACTGACGGGATTTACGTGGTTGTCGACATGGAAACCACCCCGGAAATCGCCAAGGAATTGGACCGTCAGCTGGGCCTAAACGAGTCGATTCTGCGCACCAAACTGATGCGCAAGGATGCCTAATTTTTTCCAATCCTACGGAGGCGAATTTTGGTCTCCAGGGTCCCTGATATGTTGAGTAGAGCCGGTGACGGCACCATGCAACGAGCGGATTTTGGCACCACGCCCCCGAATTGATGACAACTAAGGAGAAACAATGGCAGGCGACACGATTATCACGGTAATAGGCAACTTGACGGCGGACCCGGAACTTCGCTGGGGCCAGTCCGGCACGGCGTTGGCTTCTTTCACGATTGCGTCAACTCCGCGTTCGTTTGACCGGGCCTCCAACAGCTGGAAAGACGGTGAAGCCCTGTTCTTGCGGTGTACCGCTTGGCGGGAACTGGCGGAAAACGTTGCGGAATCCCTGCACAAGGGGTCGCGCGTCATCGCGCAAGGCCGTTTGCAGCAGCGTTCTTGGGAAGCCCAAGATGGCTCTCGGCGCACCTCAGTAGAGATGACGGTTGACGAGATTGGTCCGTCTTTGCGGTTTGCTACCGCCTCGGTGAACCGGACTCAGCGCGGTGAGGGAGGCTTTGGTGCCAACGCGAGTGGCGGCGGCTACAACAGCGTTCCTGGCACAGCTCAGCCGCAGCCCACTTACGGCGCTCCCGCCGGAGGCTCCGACGGGGACGCGTGGGGTTCGCCCGCGCCCGGCTTCGGCGCACCGGGGGCTCCAGCTGATTCCAGCTTTGGCGAAAATCCGCCGTTCTAGACCGGTTTGCCGTCGTTAGGGCTTTTCCCCGCGGCATTCCGACACAGCACAGATAAGTTTTTCAACACGTTATATATAAAGGAGATCGATATGGGTAAGCAGATGCGCAATAACAACAAACCCATTAAGAAAAAGACCAACCCCCTAAAGGCTCAAAAGGTTGGCAACATTGACTACAAAGACACCGCTTTGCTGCGCAAGTTCATTTCGGACCGCGGCAAGATTCGCGCCCGGCGCGTCACCGGTGTAACCGTCCAGGAACAGCGTCAGATTGCGAAAGCGGTTAAGAACGCCCGCGAAATGGCTTTGCTGCCCTACTCCGGTTCCGGCCGCTAAATTTTGAGGGAGGAAGAAAACAATGACTCAGAATACGAAAGTTGTTTTGACCCACGAAGTCGCCAAGCTCGGTAACGCTGGCGACGTGGTGGAAGTACGTCCCGGCTACGCGCGCAACTACCTGTTGCCGCGCCGTTTGGCGATGCCGTGGACCAAGGGATCCCAGGTGGAAATCGACCGGATGAAGGCCGCCTTGGCAAAGAAACAGATTGCCTCGATGGAAATCGCTCAGGCGGTGCAAGCCAAGCTTGCCGAGGGCGACCCGGTGTTGATTGATGCCAAGGCCGGCGCGAACGGGCGTCTGTTCGGGGCTATCACCACCGCTCAGATCGCCGCGGCGGTTAAGGAGCAAAAGGGCGCTGAAATCGACAAGCGCAAGATTGTCATTGAGAAGCCCATCAAGGCAGTCGGTACCTACCAGCTGACGGTGCGCCTGTTCGAAGAACTGACCTCACCGCTGGAAGTCACGGTGCGGGCCGAAAAGTAGAACCTATATAGAGAACGGTGCCGGGAACCTTGAGGTTTCCGGCACCGGGCGTTTTTAGTAATCCGGGGGCGGGGGTTCCTCTTGATTGCGGTGAATCCCCGAAACGAAACGCGAAAACTTGCCTTGGAACTGCAGGTTTATAATTTCGGTGCGTCCATTGCGGTGCTTGGCGATATTGAGGTCAGCTTCGCCGGGACGGTCGTCCGAGTTGTAATACTCGGGGCGGTGCAGCAACAGCACCAAGTCAGCGTCCTGCTCCAACGAACCCGATTCGCGCAAGTCACTCATCATCGGTTTCTTATCGGTACGAGACTCCGGCCCACGGTTCAGCTGAGCGACGCCAATGACCGGCACCTCCAGCTCTTTGGCCAACAGTTTCAAGGACCGCGAAATCTCGGAAACTTCCTGTTGACGCGACTCGATGCGTTTATGTGAACTCATCAACTGAATGTAGTCGACGACAACGAGGGACAAATCTGTGGAATTTTTCAGGCGACGGCACTTGGCTCGAATATCGGGCATAGTCAGGTTCGGGGAATCGTCAATAAAGAAAGGCGCGGACTTCATTCGGTTATATGCCGAAGCGATGTTGTCCCAGTTAGCTTGGTTCTGGGGGCCGTCGTTGGGCATCCCCGCGAACAGGAGGGACAGCGGCACGCTAGCCTCCGCCGACAGCATCCTCTTAATGATGTCCGCGGCCGACATCTCAAGAGAAAAAATCGCCGCCGCCCGTTTCTCTTTCAAAGTCACGTGACGCAAAATATCCAGGGCAAAAGTCGATTTACCCATCGCCGGACGCGCCGCCACAATGATGAGCTGACCAGCGCGCAAACCGTTAGTCACACTATCAAAATCGAGGAACCCCGTGTGAACCGTGTGCGGGTCGTCGTCGGTCTGTTGGATTTCGTCCAAGACTGGGGTCAGCAGTTCGGATAGCGGCCGATAGTCTTCAGAAGTGCGTTTCTCGCTGACTCGGTCCAATTCGGCGTGAGCGGTATTGATAAGTTCGTCCGCGTCAGTGGTGTCGATGGCGTAACCGAGTTGGGTGATGCGGGTGCCTGCTTCGACCAAGCCGCGCAAGGTCGCCTGGTCGCGCACAATCTGTGCATAGTAGGCAGCGTTAGCGGCCGTAGGCACCGAGTGGATAACGGTGTGAATGTAATCCAAGCCACCGACGCGGGAGAGCTGACCTCGTTTTTCCAGTTCGGCAGGAACCGTCACCGGATCGGAAGCCGCTCCCGCCGCGTAGAGGTCCAGGATAGTGTTGAAAATAATCTCGTGACGGGAATCATAGAAGTCGCTGGGCAGCAGCAGCTTATAGGTGTCGGCGATGGCGTTTTTTGACAGAATCATGGCGCCGAGCACACATTGCTCAGCCAAGATGTTGTGGGGGGGAATCCGGTCGACAGCCAGATTATTTTGTTCCTCCACGCGGACTCCTTTCACCGACACTTCACCCCCGCTAGGAAGGGGTTGAAAGATAGATATCCGGGCTCAAACCTACGCTTTCGGTTCTGACTTAGCAAACCATTTTGGTGGAAAATAGGTGGATAACCCCGAACAAGTCTGTGGATAACCGGTGGGTAAGGCGGTGAATTGTTTTTTTAAGTTTTTTATCACCTAGGCTCGTCTGTCAAAGTTATGTGAGATGTTGCGGGTTGGGAACCCACAGGTTATCCACAGTGGCTGTGAATTAAAAATCGCCACAAAAAATTCTCCGAACCTTTCACTACAGAAATAAGGTTCCACCGCTCAAACAGGGCATGAGCTGGGTATTTGGCATAGCAAAATGCCTCTTTAGCACACCTGAGGGCGTTTAGGCAAGAAACGAGGGTGAAAATTTTTTCAACAAACTGCAATTTTATCCACAGGTTATCCACACCCCCGAAAAATCGCGGGAAAACCCGAAAAACCGTGGCACCGAACTCGTGAATAACCAAGGTTTGAAAAAATAAAATCCCAATCTGTGACACAGGGATAACCTGGACGTTTACCAAGAAAACCCCAAGAAAAGCCCTCGACCTGGTATTTGCCCTTCTAATTCTCATGTAGAATGTGCAAAGTCAGCTCAAAGCTGAGCCGATTAAACACGAAAGGCACGCGAAAGTATGAGTGTGAAGGAAGTCCCTCCGATCGACAAACACGATGTGGAGCAATCTGAGGGCGAAAAGAAAATATCAAAGGTCCGGCTAATCGGGCTTTTCGGTGGCATCATCCTAGGTGCCATCGTTTACTTTTTGATTCCCCGTGACGCTGTGGACGTGATTACGAAGTCCGTTGGCGCCGACGTAATCAAAGAAGAAGAAATGAATGTGGGTGCGGTGTATCTGGTCGCCGGTATCGCGGTCATGATGGCTATCTGGTGGATGACCGAAGCTATCTCACTGGCGGCTACGGCGATGGTTCCGCTGGTGTTATTCCCGCTGCTGGGAGTCAACGACTACGCGGGCACCGCCGGATCCTACGCTTCGGACACGATTTACCTGTTCATGGGCGGGTTCATCCTGGCTATCGCCATGCAACGCTGGCACTTTGACCGGCGCGTGGCATTGGGTATCGTCCGCATCGTGGGGGTCAAACCCCGCCGCCTGATTCTGGGCTTCATGATTGCTACCGGGTTTATTTCGATGTGGGTGTCCAACACCGCAACCGCTGTGATGATGCTGCCCATCGGCCTATCCGTAGTTCAGCTGTTTGAAACTGCCCAGGACAAGAACGCTGCCGTCGGTAAAGGTCTGGACGTGGAAGCCGCCTACGGCGGAGCTATCCACGGTGGTGTCATGTCCGGTCTGTTGAACGAGGGCGACAATGTGGCCTCGACCACGGCGGAAAAGCACGGTATTAAGCGGTCCAACTTCGCTATCGGTTTGATGCTGGCCATCGCCTACTCCGCCTCTATCGGCTCGCTGGCGACCCCCATCGGGACCCCGCCGAACACCCTTTTGAAGGCGTACATGAGCGATACGTTGAAGTACGACATCAACTTCGGCAAGTGGTTCCTGATGGGCTTCCCGATGGTGGTTGTCTTTACCCTGTTCGCCTGGTGGATTTTGACTTTCGTCATGTTCAAGCCGGAAATCGAGGAAATCCCCGGCGGTAAAGAACTCATCAACGAGGAATACGCCAAGCTCGGGAAACTGCGCGGCGGCGAACTGCTGGTTATGCTGCTGTTCATTCTGGCGGTGTTCTGCTGGATTTTCGTGCCGCTGATTCTTAAGGCTACCGGCATCGAAGGCCCGAAGAAGCTCGACGCTATCGTGGCGATGAGCGTAGCGGTGCTGCTGTTCATCATCCCCGGCAAGACCAACGGAGAACGTCTGGTGACCTGGAACGAAGCCAAGACAATTCCGTGGGACATCTTGCTGCTGTTCGGCGGCGGTCTGTCGCTGTCCAAGCAGTTCCAGCACACCGGCTTGTCCAACTACATCGGTGAGATGGTGAAGGGACTGGCGGGAGCGCCCATTGTGATTATCGTCCTAGCCGTGGCCGCCCTAGTGCTGGCCCTGACCGAGTTGACCTCGAACACCGCTACCGCGGCCGCGTTCCTGCCGATTATCGGTGGCGTGGCTATGGGTATCGGTCTGCAAGGCCCGAACGTGATGATTCTGACGATTCCGGCTGCTCTGGCTGCGACCTGTGCGTTCATGCTGCCGGTCGCGACCCCGCCGAACGCTATCGCTTACGGTTCTGGGTACCTCAAGATTGCGGATATGATCAAGGGCGGTTTCATCATCGCCCTGGTGGGCTTGGTGTTGATTACCATCACCGTGTTTGCCCTGGCTATCCCCATCTTCGGTTTGGCTCTGCCATAAGCAGTTATACCTAGATATGATTTTGGGCTAGCCTTGCGGCTAGCCCAAAATCATTTTTACGAAAGGTCAGTCTCAGAACTTAAAGTTTCCAATCTGGGTCTTTAAGTATTCCGAGTGCTCGCTCAACTCTTGGGTGCTTTGATTGATAGAGTCCAAGGTTTGCGCCGCCCCGGATGCTGCTTGCGCTATTGAAGAGATGGAAGCTGCGATTGTAGATGAGCCTTCCGCAGCCTCCGACACCGAACGAGACATCTCGTTCGTAGTGGCGGTTTGTTCCTCTACCGCCGCCGCGATGGTCGTCTGGAAGTCGTTGATGGAAGAAATAATTTCTCCAATCTTGCCGATGGCTTGGACCGCATCATCAGTGTCAGACTTGATTTTTTCAATCTTGGTTCCGATGTCCTCGGTAGCTTTTGCAGTCTCAGAAGCTAGGTCCTTCACTTCCCCTGCAACTACCGCGAATCCTTTTCCGGCATCCCCGGCCCGCGCGGCCTCAATGGTTGCGTTCAAAGCTAACAGGTTAGTTTGCTCGGCGATGGAGGTAATAGACTTAATGACTTCCCCAATTTCTTGGGAAGAATCACCCAGCCGAGACACAACCTCATTGGTTTCCTGGGCGGCTTGAGCAGCATCGGCCGCAAAACGCGCAGCTTCGTTCGCGTTGGAAGAAATTTCGCGGATAGACGCGTTCATTTCTTCCGAGCCGGCCGCCACGGTCTGAATACTGCTGGATACTTCGTCAGCTTGAGCGGCAACGCGTTGAGAATCATCCTGCGAACTGGCCGCAGCCGCTACCGCCTGGTCACTGGTCTCTTTCACTACCTTGACAGTGCCCTCCACTTGATCCACCGTTTCGACGGTATGAGAAATCAGACCTCGCAACGAAGCCAGTGCGGCAGTGAGGGACTGCGACATCTGGCCAATTTCATCATGAGAGGTCACCTGCGGATTTTGAGTCAAATCACCCTGGCTCATGGCGTTTAGAGAGTTCTGGATTTCGCGTAGGGGACGTGTAATCGACTGTACGGTCGACCATCCCAACAGCGACATAATGATGATGCCCAGAATTCCGGCACCCAGGATAGAGGTTCGCAAAATAGTGCGCGATTGAATGACATCGCTACGGGCCTGGGCCATTTTCTTAAGCATCATTTGCTGCGAATTGTCTACCATCGCAGTATAGTTGCCGATCTGTTCCTGGTTGGAACCGGGCCCCTTAGCGGTGGCCAAGGTAAAGTATTGCGCCAACTCTTTGTTTTGGACCAGGGGTGTGATTTCCTTGTCACGGAATGAAATCCAGTCTTGGTATTTCTGGTCAAAACCTACGATAGGGGGTAGTGCCTCTTTGCCTCCCTTATTGAGAATCTGAGTGTAAAGGTCAAGCACTTTCGCATCCGTATCATGCATGACTTGAATAATTTCTGGGGCCACGTCATTGGGAACCGAACAGATATCAGAAATATTCATACGGTTGCGCATTATCTCGGTGTTGAGTTGAGTTAGGGGAACCTGAAACTCGGACAGTTTCGCTTCCCTGGTGGTGTCAGATTCAATGCGTACCCCCATAATCAAGCTGATGACTGCCAAGAATGCCATGATGACGGTCGAAATGATGACTAAACTCCAAATTTTTTGAGAAAGTCTTAGGTTAGAAACCAGTGAGAATTTTTTGGATTTCATATTCAGCTCTCTTTCTTTGTAAATGAACCAACTAAATCCACTTTAGCGCTGAAATAGTGCTATGTTTCAAAATTTGATTGAAATGTTTAGGAATTTTTGGGTCATCGTTATGTCTTGAACAGACTCGGGCCTAAGCCAGATTGTTCGGAGCAGACCCGTCAGAATTCTCGGTAGTGTGGTTAACAGCGGGAGGATCGCTGAGGCGAGCCAGAAAAGCCTCCAGCGGACCCTTGCCGAACCGTAACCGCCACAGGCTCGCGGCCAGCAAGAAAACCACCATCATGATGACGAGGGAGGGGATGAGTCCGGGATAGCCAAACACGCGGAACGTAATCGCATGCCAGATGACGTGGAGGGTATAGGTGCTCAGAGCCATCGAACCCAACGCCGCCACCGGGGAGACAAACCGGTTGAAGGTAGGCCCTGCCAGCAGCAACAGGGAAGTCAGTCCGATGCACCAAGCGGTATTGGCCACGGTTTCCGCTACGGAATCCGTGTGCGGGGCGATATAGACCAGGGTTTGATACCAAAACTGGGCCGGGGTGGGGTTGGCGATGGACAGGGTGTCTTGATTGAGAATTACCCCGGAAACCCATCCCAGACGTAGCGAATCAATGGCGGTGCCGACCCCGAAAATCAAGCCGGCCACACCCAGCCCGAGGCCCGCCCCGACCTTCTGCAGTCGACGCGACCGCGGGCTCACCCCCGCCCAACCCAAACGCCACAGGATTAGCCCGGTCAGTACATAGATGAGGAAGGTGGGCATCTGATAGTCATTGAGCCCCAGAACCACGCCGATTTCGGGCGGAACAAACAGCAGGTCTAGGTAGTGCCACAGCGGAATGCCCGCCACCAGCAGCAATCCGATGACCCCCAGCAGGCTCGGAACGGAGAGGCCCGAAAGGAATAGGGTGCAGATCATCCATATCCCGTAGTTGTCGAGAATCAGTAGGATACGGGTGTTAAAGAGGCTGAGCAGGGCGGCGATGAGGATTAAGACAGCGGCACGCACCAGGATCTTTTCACCGTAATAGCGACGCGACAGCGCGGGGGAGTCGGCGAAGCGCCGCGTCATCAGGTCTTGCATGATGCCCATCGAAACCCCCGCGAGCAGCGCAAAGAGCGGAGCGGAACGTCCGTGAGACAAGGCCATCACGCCAGAGACGGGACCTTGCACCGAAACCCACATATGCGCCGTGAACATGCCCAAAATGGCCAGGCCGCGAGCCATATCCAAGCCGACGACCCGACCGGTCAGAGCCGGGCGCCCCAGCAGCCGCTGCGCAAAATCCGTCACAGAGGCAGTCTAGCTGACTAGACGATGCGGAACTGATATTGCCGGAAATCACGTTTCATTCAAAACAATTTTGTCAAAGCATGGTGGGAATTTGTAACACGTTTGGTTAAACCGGTGGTGTCTGGTCCAGACCCAGACGGATTATCTGCATGGTCAATTCTCCGCGGCGCATACCAAGTTTTGCGAGGGCACATTTCACGTACGTACTCACAGTATTTATGGAAAGTCCGGTTTCGGCTGCGATTTCTTTGTTGGAGTAAGCCTTGCCTATGAGTTGAACGACTTGACGTAAATGCTGGGGTAGAGCATCGATTTGGGATTGCAGCTGCAGGTTAGCAGGTTGAGGATTGGTGGACACGAAATAGTCCATAACCATCGATAACGGCTTGTTATCCAGGGCGTTCCCGCCTCTGTACACCCGTTTAATGGCCTCACCAATTTCGCGGAACTCAGTCTCTTTGGTCAGAAATCCTTTTGCTCCGGCTGTTAAGGCCGCACGTAGCATATCGGGACGTTCAAAAGCGGTTAGCATAATAATCCGTTCGTCTGGATTGTGTGTCAGCGCGGATGTAACCGTTTCAATACCACTCATCCCCGGCATGGCCACATCTAATAGCACCACATCGTGATTTGTGTTCTCAATGAGATTCATCACCTCGAGACCGTTCCCGGCCTTGCCGACGATTGTTATGTAATCCAAACTGTTCAGGAGGATGCTCATCTCGTGCATATAAAGCTCATCATCATCTGCAAAAATGACCCTGATAACTTCCTGTCCGCTCACTTTGTCAATTCCATCTCGAGAGGGATGGTGATGTGTAACACCCAATGCTCCCCGGTCTGTCCCGCCTCAAGGACACCACCTGAAATATGAAGTTGCTCCCCCAAAAGTTTCAAGCCCCTGCCGCTGCTCAACACCGGATTGGCAGAGAAAGAACTAATTGAATTCATCATCGTGAAATCTACTATCCCCTCCGTATAGTCAACCTCAATAGACACACGACACGGCTTTTCAGGGTTGCCGTACTTTATCAAATTCGTCAGGGCTTCACGGACACATTCACGCAACAAGCTGGTGACGGCGGTACTCAGTGTGCCCAGGTTCTCAGGGTCGGTGTCGATTTCTACGTTGAAGCCAAATCCCGTCGCGACGTCTCTAGCCGTATCTAGCGTGGTTGCGAGGGGCGTGGGGATTGCTTTCAGTGTAGGGTTTTGTCCCAGCACACTTAATGTTCTTCGCAGTTCGCTGAGGGCTCGCACAGACTCTCCATGCAGCAACTCCAAGCGTAGTCTGGTTTCCTCACTTGTTTCGGGGGAACCCTTAGCATCTTCCAATAGTTTGGCCGACAGGGTTGTCAATCGGGAGAGCGTTCCTGCCGTATAGTTGTGCAACTCTGCTGACAATTCCTGCTTGGTCTGTAATTGAGCTAATTCGTAACGGTGTTGTTCCATCACCGAATGTATGTTCAGTCGCAAATTTTCTTCAATGTACTGGCGCAACACAAAACCTGCCCCGAAAGCAAAAAGCAGGAGCAAGGCGTAAAAAACGCTGGCAATCGTATTGTATTTACCAGCAAAACCAATCAATATCGCGAGTGAACTGACGAGCGTTGCAATCAAGCTCTGCTTCCACCAGCCGCGCCAAGACCAGTCAAAAATCACCGGAATCGTTAAGTACACCACCAGACCAAATTCAACCGTGGGAACCACATTCATAGCAACGACTGCAGCAATAAAAACCCATCCACCTACGCGAGGGAAAAATATGTAGCCAAGGAAAACTACGAATCCGATTAGTTCACCTAAAACACTCCAGGGGTTGTCACGAATTCGGGTAATGCTGAAGTCAAGAACAACACCAAGGAACAGCACAGCTAAAAGAATCTTATTCCTGGAAATCCAGAATAAACAAGGTTTCGTAAGGTGCAAACTTCCCTCCCCATGATGCTTATACTCAGCATAGCTGGGGAATGATGTCGCAGATTGTGATTTCAGAGTGTTCCTCGGCGATCAAGTCGCTGTGCGGCCCACAGGCTCCGAAAGTCAGACCCACGGTGCTTAGAAAAGCATTTTGAACAGCAATAATACGCATCAAAGCTTCCTCGTAAAGACGTTTAAACGCACTCTATCGGAATCGTCTCTGAGGTGGAATACCCCAATTTTGGGATATTTTCACGACCCTGGTTTTGCTCTAGTGTAGGAGGCAACGGCCAAACCGGCCATAAGTTCATGTGAAAAGAGGGGCTTTGCGATGATTAATGTTGGTTCGTTCCAAGGGACGTCGATGCCTAATGTCAGTCCTCACGTTTCGACCGCGCAGGGCTTTCAGAAATCGATGGAAACGACCTCATCAGTGACTGTTTCCCCAGGTAAGGACGGAGACTGGGGAACTAAGGTTGATTTGAGCTATATGTTTGACAAGCTTGAAAAGCACGGGTTTATCAGTGCGGATGAGCGAGCCTATTTGACACAGAAAGTTACTGATCGCAGCCAAATTTATAAAGCTATCTCTGATTTGAAGGGGCCTGGTTTGGCGGCCAATGCAGCATACAAAATGCAGGAAGGTGTTTTGCTGCCTAACGGTGTCTTAACTTTGACAAATGACCGAAGGACGGTGCAGCGTTTGGCTCAGTTGACGCGTTACGAAGTTCAAACCATTGAGGCCGCGCAGGGGTCAGATATGGGCATCGGTCAAATCGGGATGTTAGCAACAACTGTTGCATTGTCAAAGGAAAAAGGCATCATCAGCGGCGAGCTGGGCTTGAAAGATTTTAATATGCTGAAAAACTGGTTTAAAGAAAACGGTAAACCCGGAAGCAGCGAGTTCATCGAAACCCAGGAAATGCTTAGTAAGCTCTATGACCTTCTAGCCAGCAAAGACAAGCATTAGGTCGCACACTTATACTCATCTCTCTAGGCTTCGATTCCAGTTCCAAATTGGTGTCTATCAGCAATTATAGAGGCATCAGAAACTGCTTGAACTGTTAGTCTGTGAACGCCGGCGTTGTATTGCGGGGTGGTGTCACCAAGACACCTAGGAATACCTATGACCCGGAAGTCTGGAAACGGAGCTTTTCCGGCGGGTCGGGGTGCATCCAGATGGGGGGAATCTCCATCATCGTGTGGGCCCCTGACCAGCCAGCTTGCCCGGCCCGGTAAGCCGCCCGGGCCGCTGCCACCATGACGTAGGCCGTGAACTCGGGGTTGTCGTCCATGTCGATTTCCAACTTAATTTGTTCGTTGATGCCTTGGGAGGTCGAAGCGCGCGACAAAATCAGCCCGGCATGGGTCAGCCGCGAGTGAAACTCGCGCATTTCGTCGGGGCTTAAGAACGTGACCTGGGTGTCGTAGTCGGCGAACCAGCCCGGCATGGCGATGATTTCCTCACGCAGCTGTTCCTTGTCATAGGCCGGGTCAGCCACCACGTAGCACTCCATATAGTGCAGGGCTTTGCGGGAATCATCATAGATCGGTTCCCCATTCAATACCGCCGTGAGGGGATCCTCTTTGGGAACCTGGTAAGCCACAGCATCCAACACACCGTCAAAGGCGCGAATCGCGTTGGACCACTGCATGGAAATCCCGCGCCCCCAAAATGTGTAGGTTTTCGTTTTCGGGAACAGGGAGTCAGAGATGACCCGGAACATTGACATCAGGCCGGGTTCCCAACCCACCGCGCACAAAGACACGTGTTTGGTGGATTGCCCCGCCTGGTCTACCGCCGCAAAATAGTCGGGGAAGGGCTGATAGACGGGCTGGAAAACGGGTTCTTTGATGAACGCCGGCAGCATCATGCCCGAGACTTCGTGGATGGCTTCATCAGGGTTTTCCTCCTCAGTCGTGTCGGGTGCCGCGTTTGTGTCCGGTGGTGCGTCTGGAGTTGCCTCAGGCGTGCCAGCCTCTTGTTCCACGCCCGCCGCGGCGTCACGAGCCGCCTGGCGTTCGGCGATGTCTTTCGCCATCCGTTCGAGTTCCTCCAGGCGGAACTGACGTTTCGCTTCGACTTCTTCGGCGGTGGGTGGTTTGCCGCGCAAGGGGTGAGCGTCGACCGTGTGGAAATACTGGGCCAGCTGGGGGGTTTCTTGCTGAAGGTTCGTCGCTACGGTGTCGCAGATAATGACAACATCGATACGGTGGGCAAACTGGGCTACGGTATCGGTGGGGTAAACCTTGGCGTAGGCGTTTTGGAGTTTTTGCGGGTCGCGTTTGGAAAAAATCGCCACCAGCTCCAGGTCACGGCACTTGCTGACCGCTTTGGCGGCCGCCTTGCCATAGTTGCCGAATCCGACCACTCCAACGCGAATACGCGTGTCTTCTTGCTGTGTCATCGCTGCCCCCATTGGCTCGTGCGTATCACAATTTTAGCTCTAAATGGCTAAAATATGGGGAAATCGAGGCGTGGTAACGTTTTTGAAAAGTCAGGACTGCTTTTAAAGGCAAACGCAGTTCAATAGCCGCCCAAAATTGTTTACTGAAAAAGCCCGGTTTTTCCCGCGAACGGGACAAAACCGGGCGGACAACATAAGCTCGAAACATGGTTGAAATTCGAGTACACGGTCGCGGTGGTCAGGGTGTGGTTACCGCTTCCGATCTAATGGCTTACGCGGCTTTCGCTGACGGCCACCACGCCCAAGCCTTCCCGTCTTTCGGGTCGGAACGGACCGGCGCTCCCGTCGTGAGCTATTGCCGGATTGAAGATAGAGAAATTCGCTCCCGGGAACCCATCTTGGATCCCGATATCGTCATCGTGCAAGACCCGACCCTGCTGGCCATTATGGATCCGTTTTCGGGACTGAAAGACAACGGATACGCGCTGGTCAACTCCCAAAAGACCGCTGCCGAACTGGGCGTGCCTGAGCTGGAGGCGAAGCTGCCCCGGGGTCACTTTATAGCGATGCCCGCTTCTGAAATCGCCTTGGAAAAGCTGGGACGTCCCCTGCCGAACGCAGTTTTGCTGGGCGGATTGGCGGCTCTGACCGGGATTATCAAACTGGAATCGGTGGAGGACGCCATCCGCGGCAAGTTCAAAGGCAAAGTTGGCGACTCCAACGTAGCAGCGGCCGCAGCCGCTTATGAATACGTGAAAAACAATATGGCCTGAGACATGCCAGCGGTACCGGGACGGTGTGGTGCGCCCCGGACTTGAGAGTAAAAGGAAGAAGAAAAATGCTGAAACAAATCGAAGGCTCCCAGGCGATTGCTCGAGCCGTCGCGGCTTGCCAGCCCAACGTGGTCGCCGCCTACCCCATCAGTCCCCAAACCCACATCGTCGAGGCCCTATCCGCCCTGGTGAAGTCCGGGCAGCTGGAACATTGCGAATACGTCAACGTCGAGAGCGAGTTTGCGGCCATGAGTGCCTGTATCGGCTCTTCGGCGGTGGGGGCGCGTTCCTACACCGCCACCGCTTCACAAGGGTTGCTCTATATGGTTGAGGCCGTGTATAACGCTGCCGGTCTGGGTTTTCCCATCGTGATGACCGTGGCGAACCGAGCTATTGGCGCGCCCATCAACATTTGGAATGACCACAGCGACTCGATGAGCCAGCGCGATTCCGGGTGGATACAACTGTTCGCCGAAAATAATCAGGAGGCCGCGGACCTGCACGTACAGGCGTTCCGCATCGCGGAAGAACTTAGCGTTCCGGTGATGGTGTGCATGGACGGCTTTATTTTGACCCACGCGGTCGAACAGGTCGACCTGCCGGAACCCGAACAGGTCAAACAGTTCCTGCCGCCCTACGAACCCCGTCAGGTACTGGACCCCGACGACCCGCTGTCTATCGGGGCGATGGTCGGACCCGAAGCCTTCACCGAGGTGCGCTACATCGCCCACCACAAGATGCTCCAGGCTATTGACCTCATCCCCCAGGTCCAGTCCGAATTTAAGAGTATTTTTGGGCGAGATTCCGGCGGTCTGCTGCACACTTACCGTTGTGAGGACGCCGAAACCATTATCGTGGCGCTGGGCTCCGTGGTCGGCACGCTAAAGGACGTGGTGGACCAGCGGCGCGAGAACGGCGAAAAAATCGGCATTATGTCCCTCGTGTCCTTCCGGCCCTTCCCGTTTGCCGCTATCCGTGAGGTGTTGCAGGGCGCAAAGCGCGTGGTGTGTGTCGAAAAAGCCTTCCAGCTGGGGATTGGCGGGATTGTTTCCTCCGAGCTGCGCGCGGCCATGCGCGGCCTGCCGTTTACCTGTTATGAAGTCATCGCCGGGCTGGGTGGCCGCAACATCACCAAGAATTCACTGCATGCCATGCTGGATCAGGCCGGAGCGGATACCCTTGAGCCCCTGACCTTTATGGACCTGGATATGGAACTGGTGCGAGGGGAACTGGAGCGAGAGGCCGCGACCCGACGCTCCGGTGCTTTTGCCACCAACGTGCAACGCGAACGAGTGCTGCGCACCAACGCCAAAATTGCCGAGTCCGGACCGAAACCCAAGGCGGATAAGGTCGGCAACCCGCGCGTGGCTTCCCCGTCCATCAAGCAAGACGCCGTGTCGGTAGATCCCGATCAGGCTGAATAATCCGGAACAGAGGAGAAAAAATGACTGAAATCACTCAATCTGCACAAACCGAAATTCCGGCTCGCGAACAGGTCAAGTTCTATCAAGTCGGCTCGTTCGCGGTGGGTAACCGTTTGGCGGACCTGCAGTGGCGTTCCTTGCAATCCGACCCGAACCGGAAAAACTCCCTGACTTCGGGACACCGCGCCTGCCAGGGCTGCGGCGAAGCGCTGGGGGCCCGCTACGCTATCGATACCGCTTCGACCGCGGCCAAAGGCAAGATGGTGGCTATCAACGCGACCGGGTGCTTGGAAGTGTTTTCCACCCCGTACCCGGAAACCGCGTGGACGATTCCGTGGATGCACTCCCTGTTCGGTAACGCTGCCGCCGTGGCGGCCGGAGCGGCCGCGGGTTTGAAAGCGATGGGTAAGGACGATATTCGCGTCGTCGCCCAAGGCGGGGACGGCGGCACTGTTGATATTGGCATGGCTTGCTTGTCCGGGATGTTTGAGCGTAACGACGATGTCCTGTTTATCTGTTACGACAACGAAGCCTATATGAACACCGGGGTACAGCGTTCCGGCGCGACCCCCCCGGCGGCGCGTACCGCGACGACCCAGCCGGTTGGTGAACATCCCGGTAACGTATTTACCCAGGGTAAAGACATGCCGCGGATTGCGATGGCCCACGAGATTCCTTACGTCGCCACCGCCACCGTAGCGGATTTGCGTGACCTGGAATACAAGGTGCAAAAGGCTATGACCTACCGTGGGGCGCGCTACCTGCATGTTTTGGTGCCCTGTCCGTTGGGGTGGGGTTCGAACTCGAACCTGACGGTCACCTTGGCTCGTCTGGCCATTCAGACCGGGCTGTTCCCGGTGTATGAAGCGGAGAACGGAGAGATTACTTCCGTCACCAAGATTCGCCGTCCCGCCCCGGTCGAGGCATACTTAAAGCCACAGCGCCGTTTTGCTCACGTGTTCAAAGGGCCGGATTCGCATGAAGTGTTGGCACGGATTCAAGCCATCGCGGACCGCAATATTAAACGGTACGGCTTGATTGAGATGGATTCGCTGGACGAGGACGTGCGGGAACGTATCTTGAGCGCCCCCGACGATCCGGCCGGTCGTTTCGCTGCGGCGCTGCCCGGACGGCAGGCAATGGACGTGAGCAACGAACCCGAAAACGACTAACGGGCGCCCGGAACCTATTGAAGAAGTTAGAGGAAAACGAAGATGACACAAGCCAAAGCTGAACTGAAGAAGGAAGAGACCATTCCTTTTGCGATCACCCTCGAAGTCGGTTCTTCCCTTGAGAACGAAACCGGTTCGTGGCGCACCGAACGGCCCGTCTATGTGAGCAACTTGCCGCCGTGCAACAAGGCTTGCCCGGCCGGCGAAAACTGCCAACGGTGGCTGTTTTATGCCGAAGAAGGCAAGTATCGACAGGCCTGGGAACAGATGATGGCCGACAACCCGCTGCCGGCGGTGATGGGACGCGTGTGCTACCACCCTTGTCAGACCGCCTGCAACCGCGGCATGGTGGACGAAGCGGTGGGTATCAACGCGATTGAACGTTTCGTGGGGGACAAGGCCCTGCTGGAAGGGTGGACGGTCGGCCTGCTCGCCCCGGAAAGCGGCAAGAAAGTGCTGGTGGTGGGGGCGGGTCCCTCCGGGCTGTCCGCCGCCTACCATCTGCGTCGGATGGGTCACACCGTCACGGTGCGAGACGCCGGTCCGATGGCGGGAGGCATGATGCGGTTCGGGATTCCCTCCTACCGGCTGCCGCGCGGCATCCTGGACCAGGAAGTGAAGCGCATCGCGGACATGGGGGTCACTTTCGAGTTCAACTCGAAGGTGGAGAACGTGGCCGAAGTCGCCGGCGATTTTGATGCCGTGTTCCTGGCTATCGGTGCCCAGATGGGGCGTCACGCCGACATTCCCGCCGGGGATTCCGCGAAGGTCATGGACGCGGTGGATATGTTGGCGGACATGGAAAACGACGAGAAACCGATGTTGGGACGCCGGGTCGTCATTTACGGCGGCGGAAACACGGCCGTGGATGCGGCTCGTACCGCGAAACGCCTGGGCGCCGAGGAAGCGATCATTGTGTATCGCCGGACTCGCGACCGCGCCCCCGCCCACGATTCGGAAATCATGGAGGCCGAGGAAGAAGGCGTCATGATGAAGTGGCTCTCCACAATTAAGCACGTGGACGGCGGGGCTATCAAGATTGAGAAAATGGTGTTGAACGAGGACGGTTTCCCGGTCGGCACCGGCGAGTATGAGGAGCTGGGCGCCGATTCCGTCATTATGGCGCTGGGTCAGGAAACCGATTTGGGTATCGTCGAGAACGCTCCCGGTATCGAGATTGAAAAAGGCGTGGTAAAGGTCGATTCCCGCATGATGACCGGGATGAAAGGCGTGTTCGCCGGGGGCGACATGGTGCCCTCCGAGCGTACCGTCACCATCGCCATTGGCCACGGCAAGAAGGCCGCCCGCTGTATCGACGCCTATCTCCACGGCGAGGAATACCGGGCGGGGGACAAAGCCCCCGACGCCTCCATCAAAAATATGAACACCTGGTACTATGCGGATGCTCCCCGCCGGATTCGCGACAAGATTGAGGGGCCGCGCCGCGCCTCGACTTTCGACGAAGTCGTGCAGGGCCTGGACGAAGAATCGGCCGTATTCGAGGCTCGCCGCTGCATGAGCTGCGGAAACTGTTTCGGGTGCGACAACTGTTTCGGGGTCTGCCCGGACAACGCCATCACCAAGATTCGACCCACCGATTACGTATTCAAATACGACTACTGCAAGGGCTGCGGCATCTGCGCCGAAGAATGCCCGTGCGGGGCGATTTCGATGGTTCCCGAAAATATTTAGACCCGGTTTGCGGGTGCCGGCTCGGTCAAGGTTTTGTAAAAACTTGGCCGAGCCGGCGGGTTTTTAGTGGTTTTTCACGCAAAAGTCCGGGTGTTGCGGGTTTTCCACAGGCGCGGCGAGATGGGGTTATCCACTTTTAAATCTGTCACAAGTACGGTAGGGCAGTTTCTCCAGTTACCTTGGGTGTGCGGAGCCTCACTGGTGACGGTGAAAAAAGGGGGAAGATGATGGCCCAGATGTGTTACTGGGGATTGTTCAGTCGGCAACATGCTCAGGCGGTAGCTTATTTTTCCAGAGCCGAAAACCAAACGTGGCTGGGTTTGGCGGCAGAAAGCTATAACGAGCGGTGGCGAGAGCGGCTGCGAGACTTAGAAATTTTGGGCGACTATATAAACGAGTTGGAGGACACGAAAGCCAGTCTGGAGGCACTGCTGTGAGCTGGCTCGACGATGTGTCCATCGGGGATGACCGCAGTCCGATGGTGGGACACCCCCAAGATTTTTTGGTAGGCGGAGGGCCTGGTCTGTGCGTGGACACCGATGAGATGGAACGCATGGGGGCGAGCCTGCAGCACAGTGCGCAAGCCCTGGATGTGTTGAGCCACTGGATACCGGCCGAGCAATCCCGCCTGGCGCACCGATATTATGCGGTACACGCCCGGTTGGTGAGGTTGTGTGAAACCCCGGAAGGCGCCGCCGAATACGGCCCGCAACTGGAGGCCCTGGAATCGGCGTGGGTTCGGTTTGAGAACGCGGCGGCGCTGGCGTGTCAAGGCAGCTGCGGTACCGTGGCTCTGAGCCAGAAAATCGAGTCGCTGTCCCACCAGCTCGAACGGGCCACGGGAATGTATAAGCTGACCGAGGACGACCTGAGAAACCTGTTCGCATCTTTTGATTTCGAAACGATGATGATGCACCTGGTAGCTCAACAACTGGCTTTACGGGAATACTTCCCGGCCAGTTTTACGGTGGATGGTCGGGTGTATCACACGAAACAGATGAGCGATACGGAGCTGGCCGCGGTGTTCCTGTCGTGGATGCAGGCAAAGTTGGGAGCTCAGTATTACGGGGCATCGAACTCGCTGCAGGTCAGCGGCAACGGCAGCAACGTCATCCTGCACACCCCCGGCTTTGAGGATTCCCCGGAACTGAACACCGCTTTTGACGGCTGGTTCGACAAAGTCACCCCCCAAGAGTTGATTCATGCCTATGAGTGGGACGACCCCCTCACCGTGGCCGGGATGTTGATTTTTGGACCGATACAGTTCTTTATCTACCGGGGCATATTGGAAAAAACCGGTGTCGTGACGCGAAAAACTGTGCCTTTCGGCGAACAGCTGCCCGCACTGTGGCTGCGAACCTATGACCAGAGTGCGTATGCCAAGTTTGCCGCCAGCCAGCAAGAGACTCGTGACATCCGCCGGGCGAACTTTCCCCAAACTCCTACCGGCAAGCTCATCGGGACAGACCGGGCCCAACGCTTGGAACGCAAACTGTTGGCGACCCAAGACTACAACCCCCTTAAACAGGGCGGAGGCGCGGGACTGGGTTGGACGGCACAAGGCAGTCGTGCCGGGGCCGCTCGAACGTTTCCGAAGAATCCTGGCGACGTGTTCCGCTACTCCAACACGATTGACCCCTACGGCGACAACGGCGCTTTTGAGATTCAACGGTGGCGCAACGCCGCGGGTCAGAAGGGGGTACGGGTCATCCTGCGCGGTACCGAGAGTTGGGATGCTGGTTCGGGGATGCCTCAGGATATGTTGACGAATACGGAAGCGGTGGCGGGAATGGAAACCGGTCCGGCGCGGGCGGTTACGGCGGCGCTGCAGAGCATGGGGGTGGATAGTGCGACCCCGGTGGAACTGGTGGGGCACTCTCAAGCGGGGATTGTGGCGGCAAACCTAGCGGCCGATTCGTCCTTCACCAGCCACTATAACGTGCGTTCGGTGATTACGGCCGGTTCACCGGTGGCGGGGGCGATGGGGCGGGTGCCCGAAAACATCCACATGATTTCGTTTGAAAACAGCAACGACCTGGTGCCCAAGCTGGAGGCGGGGCTGAACCCGGGTTCGGCGAACCACGTCACGGTGTGGGGCAACCGCGGCAACCTGTTCAACATTCCCGATGCACACAATCGGGATTCGGTTTATGCCAATATGGCGGATGATTTCCTGAACGCACACTATTCGCAAGGTGATGATTTCCTGAAATGTCGTAACAATGACATGAATCTTAATCACAAAATCGTGTTTGCCGATTCCCAGAGGTTCGAAATGACCCGCAAATAATTCTTAGAAGAATTGCAGGTTAACTCGTTTGGAAAGTTAATTCTACAGCAAACAAATTGCGGTCTTTCAGGCATTTCTCATTGATATCCAGGGCAAATACTCTTTCGTTCGAGGGGGTTAAAACGTTACTATTAGAGGGAAGAAGTGGTGTCTTGGAGATACCAAATAACGTACAGGGACAGGTGAATAAGGATTATGAAACCGAAGACCCCAAACATGGATGTAAAGGCGAACGGGGATTCGCAAATCGGCGCAGCGATGCGTCCGATGGTGCATGGCCGCGTGCGTTTTGGGCGCTTTCTGGTCGGTGGAACCGCACTCGTGGCGATGGTTGCTGTCGCCATGTTGGCTGGTAGCCCCGATTTGAACCGTTCGCCCATGTTGGGTCAGCCCCAACAGACCGCAAGCGCCGGCGCAGATGATTCCTCAGTTGCCGAGCCCCTGGCTCCTGGTGACTCCGCTCCCGCTAAGCCGAACCGTGTCGGCGGCGGTGGTCCTACCGCGACCGCGATTGCTATTTCTCATACCGCTTTCCCTGGCGGAGCTTCTGAAGTTTATGTGGCGCGTAACGATAACCCGGTTGACGCACTGGCGGCCTCCGTGCTGCCCAACGGCCCGATTTTGCTGGTCCCGCCCTCGGGTAATGTCCCGGCCGATGTCTTTAACGAAATTAAGCGTTTGCACCCCTCCAAGGTTGTGGTTCTTGGTGGCGAAGGTGCGATTAGTGCCGATGTAGCCGGTCAACTCAGCACCTACACCGGAGTCGCCAATGTGACCCGTCTGGCTGGACCGAACCGTGTGGCTACTGCGGCGGCCATTGCCAAGTATGCCTACCCCAACGGCAACGCCAAAGTTTACGTCGCTGACGCGATGGGCGCCAACGGTCTGGGTTCCCCCGACGCGGCTGTGGCCGGGGTGTTGCGTGACGGCCCGATTATCACCGTCAGCGGTAACGGCGGCGACATTGCCACCGCCGCCAGCACGGTGAAAGCTCTGGGTGCCTCCCAGGTCGTAGCTTTGGGCGGCGAAGCTGTGGTTCCCAGTTCTCGACTCAGCCAAGTGGCGAGCGGGGCTGCGACCGGTCGTATTTCCGGAGCGGATCGTTACCTGACCGCTCAAGCTATCAACCGGACGGTATTCTCCAACGCCAGCCACGTTTACCTGGCTTCCGGCACTGACCTGGTTTACCCGCTGATTTCCGGCTCGTTGAGTGACGGTCCGGTGCTGCTGGTTCCCGCCAACGCGCGGGGCAACACTCGCGACATCGTGACGGCTTTCGGTAACCCGGCAGTGACCGCAATCGGGGACGCCAGCGCGGTTTCCGACAACGTCTTGAATGTGGCCGCCGGTTTTGCCCAGCCCCAACAGGCGCCGGCAGCAGCGGCACCGGTTGCCGGTGTGTCCCAGGTTTACACCAAGTACTCGATGCAGCCCTCCCCGGCTGATCAGGCTCGTGAAAACGCGGTGTTCAACTCTATCAACGCGACACGTAACGCTGCGGGTATTCCTTCCTTGACGCGCGACCCGGTGATGGACGACGCAGCTCGCGCTTGGGCGCAGCAAGTCGCCCGCACGGATGTGTTTGTACACTCCAACGGCGCTTTGAAGTACGCGGATCTGTTCCCGGCAGGCTGGAAGTTTGCGGGCGAGAACATGGTGGGCTTTTACAATGTTGACCCGGCCGCTTACGGCGCGGGCTCCACGGCGGTTTGGGTGAAATCTCCCGGTCACTACCGCAACCTGATGGATCGGCGTTTCAACCGCACCGGTATTGGTACGGCCACCGGTCGCCAGTGGGTGTACACGGTTCAGAACTTTGGACAGTACTGAGTCTTTTAGGGGAACCTCCCTTTCATATCCCTAGGTTTCGGTGTCAGGCTTGGCCTGGCACCGAAACTTATTTTTGGACCGCACAAGGGTTGGGCTTGCGTTGGCTGGGAACAGGCCGGCTCGCTCTGCCCCGCCATCGGGTAGTCGAGATTATTGATGAAGTCCACCTGTATCTCGGGGTTGGTGGTTGATATGGCCACAAAGGTCGATTTAGAACATGGATTTGCTGCCGGTCGGGTAGCATAGGGCGATGTCTGTTAAGGCCGGAAGCAACCAGAAAGCCCGCCGGACACGCGATGAGGGCGTGTACTGGCTGGGCGACACTCCGGTGTACCTGACGCGGAAAAACGTGCGGAACCTGCGGCTGCGCATTGATGGATGCGGCGAGTTCCATCTCTCTATTCCGTGGCGGGCACCGATGTCGCTGGCCCGGGACTTTCTGCACGAGCAGTCTGCCTGGATTGACCGACAGCAGGAGCGGTTCGCGCGGCGACAAGCGGCGCAGCCTCAGCTGGTGGATGGCGAGACGGTAGCGTGGTGGGGTCAAGACATTCCCCTCAAGGTCGTGGAAAACCCCCACCCCCGCGCTCGTGCCGTCGCGGAAGTGGGCGCCGGGGCGATTGTGTTGAATGTACCGGTGGGAGCCCCGCTGGAAAAACGCCAGCGCGCCTTGGACAGATTACGCAAAACGTCTCTGGAAATCCGGCTGGCTCCGGTAGTGGCCAAGTGGGCGGCGGCTTTCGAGACAGAACCCGGAACGGTGCGGATTCGGCGCATGAAGTCACGGTGGGGGTCATGCAATCCACGCACGCGGGCACTAACGTTCAACCTGGAACTGAGCGCGAAAGACTCCAAATACCTCGACTACGTGGTGGCGCACGAGTTCACGCACTATTTTCACCCCAACCACGGCCCCGAATTTCATGCTTTGCTGTCTGCCAAGCTGCCCCAGGAACGCCAGCTGCACCGCGCTTTGAACCGGCGCAAACGTACTGCTTGAAAAACGTAACGACACCCGTGACCACACTTGTGACGACACCCGTGACGAAACTTGTGACTAACCTGAAACAGAATCCAGCGCCGCATCGCGGTTCAAACCCAAGAGCAAACCCCTAACCGGGCCCAGTACGGAAAGCAAAGCCCCCGACGGGGTACCGCCGGGGGCTTTCGCTATTTGAGAATCTCAGAGGTTACTTGGACAAAGTCCCTTTCACACTCTTGACAATCTTTAACACCTGAGAGTTGGAGTCAAAGTAGGCCACGTTAGACAGGTTGCCGTCCTTGTCAAGGAAGAACAACACCGGCACGTAGCTGGGTCCTACCACGTTGAACAGCGGGTAGCCGTTGAGATGGAAATCGCTTTCCATATCGGACAGCCCCAAGCGGCTCAGCGTGTTGCGCACCGTGGAAGAATTCCCGGACAACATCACTTCGGCAAAGTTGAACCCTGACTTGTTGATGTCGTGCAGCTGGCGCCAACTGGCTTGGCAGGCCGAGCAATCGGGACGTCCCAAAGCCACCACGGTCGGACGCTTGCCGTCAGCCAGGTCGCTAACCTTGAGCGATTTGCCGTCCAGAGACTGAATCGTGTAATCATTCAGATTCTTGGCGTAGGCGCGGCGCATCTTGTAAGCCAAGTCGCTGCCCGACAGGTGCGAGAACTCACCGTTAGCGTCGCGCTGAGCGTAGCTGAGTGTGGTGAGCTCACCGGTGTCGCCGCCGTTATCGCCCGGGTCATCAGGATCCACAGTAGGATCCGGAGTCGGCTTGTTCGGATCCGGAGTCGGCTTGGTGTCGTCGGGGTCAACCGGGTCGGCCTTGTCACTAAACGTACGCTCCACGAACGCCGGCAGGGATGCCGCGGTTTGGGAACCGCCAATGTTGACCAAGCGGCCATTAGCGTCCAACAGCAGCGTGTTCGGCGTGGTCAGGAAGTCCGCCCGGGCGGCCCAGATGGTGTCCACCGCATCATAGTAGATATGGGGACGCATGGCTTCCAGCCCGTTTTCAGAGATGACATTGTCAACCATGTTCACGGTTTCTTGCATATTTTCCGCCACAGAAGTCACAACTTCGATGAAGTTGTACTTGGAATGGTCGAGCTTGACCATTTCCTTCCAGGTGTTCACACAAGCCCCGCAGCCCGGGTAGCCGAACATTAGCACGGTGGTCTTGTTCGGGTCCACCAGGGACTCTAGCGTCTTTACCTGGCCTGAGGCGTCCTTTACCCGGTATTGCAAGAAGTTCTTGCCATAGTGGTGGGTCAAGGATTCGTAGGCCACATCGGTGTGCTTCAAGCCCTTGAAGTCGCCGCGCTTTTCACGCTGGTCGAAGGTCAACCAAGCCAACCCGGAATTGGGCTCGACTTTACCGTCTGCGGTGACCCGGAACAGGGCCAGACCATTGCCGTCAACAAAGTTGGCTTTAGTGGCTGTTACCGCCACGCGATACAGTCCCTTGGAGGCGTTGAATGGCAGCTTCACATCCATGGTGGCTTCACCGCGGTTACTCACCGTCAAATCCTGGGAGGCAATAGACCGACCCGAGGGATCCGTGACAGTGACTTTGGCATTGGCCTTGCGAATGTAGTTGCCGTCCAAGTCATTGACCAAGACATTGACCTTAGCGGTGTCCCCAGCCCGGTAAGCCGGAGCATCGGTGGAGGCCACGATATCGAGAGACTTCGTGTATTCGGGGAACACGGCAGCGCGGCCCTCGTTGAGCCACTTGGTCATGCCGCCATTTATCCAGTAAATGTACTTGAAGCCCTTTTCCTGCATGAGTTTGGCGGTGGCCCCGCTACGTACCTGAGTACGGCACAGCAGCAGGTAGGTCTTGTCCTTATCGAGGGTATCCAACCATTCCGACAGGCCATCGGCGTAGTAGTCGCGGTTCACGGCACCGTCGATGTGCGCTTCGAGGTATTCAGCCTTGGTACGCATATCTAGCAGTGCGAAGTCATCCTTGCCCAGACGCTCACCGAGCATAGTCGCGGCTTCATCGGTCTCAATCATCTTGTAGATCTTCTGTTTTCCATCGTTAGGATCGACCGGATCCGGCTGAGGATATTCGGAGCCAAAGACTACCGAATAGTGACCCACGCCCCGGTAGTATCCGTTCGCGGCGATGGTGACTTCGACGTTGTAACGCCCTTCGCTCATATCCGAATTCGGTTGGATGGAAACCCAGGTTTGGCCGTAATAGTTCGTGCTTTTCACCAGGTTAGCCTTGAAATCATTAGGACCGGTGACATTGATGTAGGCGGTCGCGTAAGGCAGAGCGTAGCCGTAGGCGTTGCGGGCCGTAATCGAAATCTGAGCCCGCTGGCCGAAGTCGTACTGGGTCGAAGACGACTGGAAGTACACCATCGGGGTGTAGGGGTTGATTTGGTTGACGATATCGAAAGACATCGTCGCTACGCCCCGGTTGAAACCGGGTTGTTTCGTGGTGAAACGAGCCAGGTAGGTACCCGGTGCGGCGTTACGAGCCGTGGTGTAGCTGTAGGTCGTCGCCCCTTGGTAGTTCGCCTTACCCTGGTCAGAGTGAATGACCTTGCCAGAGGGGTCAACGATGTCCACCTTTACCTCAGCGCCCGCCGCGTAACGGCGTGGCTGCCAGGTGCTGACATAGAAGTTGATGGTCCCTCCGCGAGCCACCACAGAACGGTCTGCGGAAACTTTCGCCTTTAAGCTGGGAGCGGTGGGATCAACACCACCATCGTCAGGTTTCGGCTTGTTTTCGTAAACGGTGTAGGTAAACGACTGGCGAGCCGACTCGTAGCCGTCCTTCGCGGCCGCTACGGTGAGGGTGTATTTACCGGCCACCGTGTTGAGCGAGGCGGGTACGTTGAGGGTAGCCTTACCGCTGCGGTCCGTGGTGCCACTCAAGCTCCGCGAAATGCCTTTCGGATTCGTTACCGTCGCGCTCACGTTGGTGTTTTCCACCGGAATGTTCGCTTGATCCTTAACCGCCAGGTTCACGTTCAAACCGTTATTCTTCGCGACTTGGGTAGCACTCAAAGTGGCGACCAGTTTCAAGGTGCGAACCGTAGGCGCCGGTTCCGTGACAGTGACCTTCATCGAAGCGGAAATCCCTGAACCATCAGTCGCTTGCGCGGTGATGGTGGCACTGCCCTCAGCCACGGCGCTAACCTTACCGGAATCGTCAACCGTAGCTACCGAACTATTGCTGGAGGACCACTTCAACGTCTTGTTGGTGGCGTTTTCAGGAGTAACGGTGGCTTGTACCGTGTCGCTGGACCCGACCTGCAGCGAAAGCTGAGAGGGGTTGAGCATGATGCCGTCGACACGGGTTTCATCGCCCGGCTTCGGCGCGGTACCGGCCGGAACGGTCATAGCTTTCAAGCTCACGTTCGAATTGGCGCGGAACCGGGTCAAATCGCCCCAGGAGCTACCGTCGTAGGAAATGTAGGACTGGCCGGAGCGAGCCGTGGCGCGTGAGGAATAGCCCCACTGCGGCTGTTCAATCGGGATGGGGTAGTTGTATCCCGGAGTGGTCAGCTTCACCATAATGGCGAAGGTGCTGCCTTTTGCGACGGTTTGCGGGTCGAGGTCGACCGTGTGGTAGCCCGCAAAGGTAAAGTTACCCGAAGCGACCTGGTGAGTGGTATCAAAACCTTTCGACGGCGTAAAGTTCGGGTCCACGTAGACTTCGTAGCTGGCGCCGTTGGAAGGCACGAAGAAACCGGCTTCCTTGACGTCCACGTTTTCCTTGGTGGGACCAAAGACGTTGGCGAACCAACCGGTTGGGCCCTGCCCGATGGTGCCGGTCATGCCCAGCGGATCGTAGTACCAGATGGTGCCGTTTTCGGTCTTGGGCTTCAGGACGAAGGCAGCGTTATTGGTTTTGCCCATCACTCCGTCGTAGTAGGAAACGTAGAAGTAACCGTGGTCGTTGCCCCAGTTCGCTCCCCAAGAGTTCTTAACAATCCAGGCGCCGTTCCCCGGCGGACGGTAATAGAAGTTCGAGGCGGAATAGTTATCGTCCCAGCCCATGATGGTTACAGCGTGGTTGGGTGTACCGTAGCCGCGGTCGTAATGCCCCATGGTGCGGAAGTTCAGATAGTTCGTGCCGCCGTAGACCGTGGTGTACAGCGCTCCATAGTCCATAATGGCGCGCTTCATGGTTTCGGTGTCCGCTCCCGAACGCATCGTCGGCAGGTAAAGCACCTCGTCGATGTCGAATAGCCGGCTCAGGTTGTCCGGAGAACGGAAGTAGTAAGGATTGTAGGGATCTTCCCGCTCGGCAACAGGCCCGCTCCAGCGCGCCAAGTAAGCCGCCGCGACCTGTTCGGTGCCGCCGTCGTTGGGGCCCCAGTCAAAGCCGTGGGTGTTGCGCATATTGGCTTCCGAGTAGTCCGGGTTCGAGTCGAGCCCTTTAGACAGTGCAATCGATTCTTCGGAGCCATTCGCGGCGAAAGACCAGCAAGAGCCGTTAGGTCCCTGGTCGCGCACGGGGGTAGAGCGGTTCAGCTCGCGCAGGTCATACCGAGCCGGCAGCTCTGCCGGAGCGCTAGCACGCATCGGTGCGCGCGCACCGCCCAACAAGTTGTAGTTGGTGTTGATCCTGACCGGGTCTTGACGCTGACCATTTTCACGGTTGCCGGAAGCCTTAGGGAATCTGTAGTAGCTGCGGGTGCGGCTCCGGTCATGGGAAAAGCTGGGGTTCAGCGGAGCTTCGTTTACAGTCAGGTCCGCGTTAAGACTGGGATTGAGTCCAGTGTTGGAATCAGTTGCTGCCACGGAGGGCACTGAAGCACTGAAAGACAATCCCGTAATGGTTAGTAGGGAAACAAGTCCCACTTTTATCTTTGATAATTTCATCATGTGTTTCCTAGAGCTATAGGTTCTCGGAGCCAAGGTTGTTGGCATGACTCCCGGTTTCTATCAGGAACAAAAACCGCTAACTGATAATTTAGTGAATAAATGCTTAAAAAACAAAGAATCATTCAGGGTAAGATTTTCTGATTCAAAAAAAACGATAAAATCCCAGGTCGGAGCGGCTGTTTTACAAATCCCTAAAATAGTGCCAATTTTGTTAGGTTTTGTGTTCAGATATGACACCTAATGAATACTAATATGATTATGGATTTGTTTATGTTCACAACATGACCGAGAAAGTCTGGTGCCGTCGGCCTAATTCCCAGCAAACTCTCATACATCACTCAATGAAAAAATAGGTTACGTTTTACTTTTGTCCGCTACGTCTGAATTGTGTGGTCATTTGCACACCGAGATGACCCGGGGAACCTTGGCGCACGACAGACTAAACCCCTGCGGACTGTGCCAAGCAGCGCCGCAGGGGTCGAATCTAAGGACAGAAAATCGGGTTATTGGCCACAACCGCAGGACGGTTCTTCGGACTGGCCGCAGACGCAGGAAGACTCGTCAGACTGGCCGCACTGGCAGCTCGCGTCGTCGCGCTTGGGCTGCAAATCCACCCACTCGCGAGGCTCTACGCGAACCCCGGTAAAGAACGGGGTGTCGACCCGTACAAACAGGCGGGCTTCAACCTCGCGCTGCTTGCGCAGCACACCCATGACCCGATCCAGGCGGTCGGCCTCTAGGGTAATGGTCCATTCCCAATCTCCCAGAGCAAACGCCGCCAGGGTCGAAACCGCCACGTCATTGAAATCGTGGCCATTCATACCGTGTTCCTTAAGGATGGCGTTGCGCCGCGCCTTGGGCAGGTAGTACCAATCCCAAGAACGTACGAAAGGATAGACCGTGGCGTACTTGCGCGGGGCGAAACCGCCCCAGCAGGCGGGCAGGTGCGATTCGTTGAACTCAGCGGGCAGGTGGCGGCTCATCGCCGACCATACCGGCTCAAACAAAGCGGGCCGGCCGTGGCACGTCCCGATGGCTCCCACCTTGCGATATGCCTCTTGCAAAGCCTCGGTGTTATCGGCCAGCGCCCAAATCATCAGGTCAGCGTCTGGGCGGAATCCCGACACGTCATACCAGCCGCGCACCACTACGCCCTGCACCGCTTCTTCCAAACGGTGGGTAATGCGCTCCAAGCGCTGCGGGTCGGTGGGCAGGGGTCGGGTCCGACGAAACACCATGTGCAGGGAGTAGTTCTCTCTGGCGTTGACTTCGTGATAATCGACCGCGTAGTCACGCGGGTCGCCGGTGATTTCCGGAGCTGTTTGAACGGATTGGGGATGTCCCATGGTTTCTCCTTTGATTGGGGTTGGGTTAACAGTGTGATGAGGACGAGAGTGGTTAGGGCGCGGATACTGACAGCAGTTCGGTCCGCAGGTTTCCGCCAAGGGCGGGTAGGTGTCGGGCTCCACAGACTGTTGGGGATGTTCCCCGCGCGCAAAGGCGGCCCGTTCGTAAACCAGGTCAGCCAGTTCATCCAGGAACTCAGGGTCAGATTCCGCAGTGGCAGCCCGACGGTATTCCAGGCCAAGTTCCTGGGCGGTAGCGGCGGCCTCGGTGTCGAGGTCATAAACAACTTCCATGTGGTCCGAAATAAAACCAAAGGGAGCCACAATGACCCGGCGCACCCCGGCGGCCGCCAAATCGCGCAAATGGTCGTTAATGTCTGGTTCCAACCATGCCTGGTGAGGGGAACCGGAACGGGAACAAAACGCCAGCGACCACGGCATTTCCAGTCCTTGTGCGGACAGGTGCCGGTTGATGGCTTGTGCTATCGCGAGGTGTTGAGCCAGGTAGGTCCAGCCCTGTCCCAGGGCGTCTTGCTCACGGGTCACCATCGGCAAAGCGTCGAGGGCTTCGGGGGAAAAGTCGCTCAGGCGCTGGCGCAAGGGGACGCTGGGCCGGCTGACCGGAGTTTCGATACGGTCGTCGAAAAGCGCCGGTTTCCGCACCGTCGGGGAAGCCTCGGCCGCGCTGTGGGCTGAGCGGCACGGCCCGGAATGCCGCGCCATCTCCAGGGGAATCGAATGCGTTACGTAAACCAGGTGAACCGGTGAGGGTGATGCTGCGGGGGATTGGTCAGAAGTGGGAGTCACGTTTAGGTCCCGGGCGGCCGCCGCGATGGCACGGGCGTTAGCGCTGACAAATCCGGGGGTGTTCGCAAAAGGTCGCACCCGGTCCAGTGTGACTTCACCAGCCACCTCGGGGCGGGCGGCGCGAAGGTCGGCCAGAGCCTCGGCCAGGTTTTCCCGGTATTGTCGGCATCCCGAATAACACGTGTAAGCGGTAGTAAACAGCGTCAAAATCCGCCGCGCTCCCCGGTCAACCAAGTCAATGAGACTTTCGCTAAAATACGGGTGCCAGTTACGGTTGCCTACCGCATAGAGGAGGTCATCGCCGAGGCGTTGGTGCAGGCCGGCCAGCAGTTCGGCGTTGCGGGCATTAATGGGGGAAATGCCGTCAAAAAGTCGATAGTGCCCGCCGACTTGTTCCAAGCGGGAATCGGGAATCCCTGCCCCGCCGGTAGCATTGCGCAAAAACGGCAACACGTCCGCAGGACCGTTCGGACCACCGTAGCTGACCAGCAGCAACGCATCATAAGGAGCCAAACTATTCATGCAAATTACCTGACTTCAGCATTCAGTGCGGCTTCGAGCACCTCGGGGGTCAGTCCCCACACGGTCGCTAGGGCGTCAACCCACTCGGAGCCCAAGCCTGCCTCGGCCGCCATATGGGCGGAAACGGTGGGAGTATGCGCCAGTTTGGCAATGACGTGGTGAATCGCGGCCTCGGCGGCCTCGCGAGAAATCATGTCGCCAGCGGGAAGTCTGTCAATCTCGGCCGCGGCCGCCTGCTGGAAAATGGCGCGCAGCTGGACAATAGCCGGATCCATGTGCCGTGCGGCCACCGCCGCGTCGTACTCGCCCAAACCTTGTTCAATAATTTCGTGCGCCCGACGCACTTGGGACACTGCCAAAGCCGGAACCCGGTGGCGAATATCCTCCAAATCCCACAACGTGACTCCCGGCAGATCCCGCACGCTTTCCTCCACGTCACGATGCAGAGCCAGGTCCAAAATGGTCAACGAACTGTCGGAGTCGGCCAGGCTGGCGCGCACCTGTTCGCGGCGCAGCACCGGGGCGCCGATTCCCCGCGCGGTGACGACCAAATCCGCCTGCTGCAGCGCCGAAACTAAATCAGCGGGGGGAACGACGCGGGTTCCGTGATTCTTGGCAAATGCCGTGACCCGCTCGGAAGTCGAAATATTGGCGATGTCGCGCACCCCGCGGGCGCGCAGCTGGGCGACCGTACTTCCGGCATAAGCGCCGGTGCCGACCAAAAGAACTTGTGCCTGCCTCCATTCGGGCAGCCGCCCGCTCGCCTCCGCCACGTCCAGCGCCACGGAAACCACGGAACGCCCTAGTCCGGTCAGTTCAGTCTTGCTGGCGACCTTACGCGCGGTGGACAGCGCCCCCTCAAACATCCGCACCATCAACCCGTGCACTTCACCCAAGTCTTGGGCGCGCGTAAAGGAACGGCGCACCTGACCCGCGACCTCGGCCTCGCCCACCACCATGGAATCCAATCCCGCGGCAACCCGATACAGGTGCTCGGCGACCGCGCGGCCCTCAATAAAATTCCACGCCAGTGTGTCGTTCTGGGCACGAGGTGGGTGGGGAGCTTCGAGCTGCTGCGTCTGGGATGGCAGGTCTTGGGCGGGAACCAGGCGCACTCCCGGATCGGCGGAAGCATAAATTTCCACACGGTTACAGGTTGAGACCAGCACCAGGGAATGCACTCCCGGCGTCTCGAGCCATTCCGATTCCTTTTCTGTAGCTTGAGCCGCCGCCTGTGCCACTTCAGCCAAGCTGTGGGTCAGGTGGTTGACGGTGTAAAGTTGAAAAGGCATCAACCTTTTTATACCTTAAATATATTAACCCCCGCAAAACAGTTAGTAAGGCAACCCTTAGTTAGGAATATGTTTTGACTAGAGCCCCTCTGGGTCTTGACCCGCTATTCTCCGGTTCGCGGATGCGTGCCGCGCTGAGCGGAATCAGACCGACTACCACCCCGGTGTGGTTTATGCGCCAAGCCGGGCGTTCCCTGCCGGAATACCGTGCCCTGCGGGAGGGAAAATCCATGCTCGCGGCCTGCACCACCCCCGAGGTTGCCGCCGAAATTACCCTCCAACCGGTACGCCGCCACCACGTCGACGCGGCCGTGTTCTTTTCCGATATCGTGGTGCCGCTGTATTTGGCAGGCGCAAACATCGACATCGTGCCCGGCCGCGGACCGGTACTGAAACAGCCTTTGACCAGCGCCGCCGAGATAGAAAAACTGACCGAACTGGAAGTCTCGGACTGGTCGGTCATCGAACAGGCCGCCGCCCACGTGCGCCGCGAACTGCCTTATGAAAAAGTCCTGCTGGGATTCGCCGGAGCACCCTTCACCCTGGCCTCCTACCTGTTGGAAGCAGGCGGGCCGCGGCGGCGCGAATGCTTGGAAACCCGCGCTTTTATCGCGGCGGAACCTGCCGCCTGGACCAAACTGGCGACCTGGTGCGCGAAACTGTCTGGCCAGTTCATGAAAGCCCAGATTAACGGTGGCGCCGAAGCGGTGCAACTTTTCGATTCCTGGGCGGGGTCGCTGACGGCCGAGGAATACCGCCGTTTCGCCCTGCCCTACTCGACACTAGCCTTTCAGGGCGCGCCGGGAGCCAATCACATTCACTTCGGGGTCGGCACCGCTCACCTCATCGAAGCGATGGGTGAAATCGCCGAGGTCGTTTCCATCAGCTCCGACTTGGACTTGGATACCGCCGCGCGGCGCCTGCCCGGGAAAGTCCTGCAGGGCAACCTCGACCCGGATCTGCTGGTTACCGCGGAGCAACCGGCATCCCCCGAGGCGAAACCCACCGAAACGGGGGACATCATGGAACGAGTCTGGCGCGAAGCCGAACAGGTCCTGCAGGCCGGGCTGGCTGCTCCCGCACACATTTTCAACCTGGGACACGGGGTGCGACCCGACACCGACCCCGGGGTGCTGACCGAACTGACCGCGAGGATTCACACTTGGCGAGCCCCGGCTACCTCACCCACCGAAAACTGTAAGACACCCACCAAACCCACCAGATAACGCTTGTGAAGGGAAAACACCATGGCTGACGAAGGCTTTGACATGATTATCCTCGGCGGCGGGCTCGGCGCGCTGACCGCCGGATACGCGGCGACAAAACGCGGGCTGCGCCCCCTCATCTTGGAGGAACGCGGACGCCCCGGCGGCCTGGTCTGTTCGGGAGTTTTCGGGGGAGCCACCGTGGATATCGGGGCTGAATCCTACGCCACCCGCACCCCCGAAGTCACCGATTTGTGCCGGGAACTGGGCTTGAACCCGGTCGCCCCCCACAGCGACTCCTGGGTGTGGGACCACGGCCGCAACGATGCCGTGCGGATTCCCTTTGGAACCCTGGGGATTCCCGCCGACCTTGATGACCCGGTGTTCGTGGAGGGACTGACCCACATCGCCGGGCCACAAGCCCTGGAGCGCGCCCGACAGGATTTGACGCTGCCCGCGGAAGTCGGCGCGGACGCGAATAGTTTTGGGGAACTGGTAGAAGCCCGGCTCGGGAAAGCCGTGCTGGACGCATTCGTGACCCCGTTCGCGGGAGGCATTCACTCCACGCACCCCAACGGGCTGGATCCCGACCGGGTCGCGCCGGGATTGCGCGCCGCCCTGGCACGCACCGGGTCGCTGACCAAGGCGGTGGCTGCCACCCGCAAACCCAACTCAATCGTGGTGATGATGCCCGAAGGCGGCATGTTCAAGCTGGTAGACGAGCTGGTGAAACGTATTACCGACGCGGGGGGACGCATCGATAACCACGTGCGGGTCATGCACGTCGAAGCCGGCATCGGAGCGGAGAACCCGCGCTGGGTCGTGTGGTGCAAGCACACGATTTCCAACACCAAGTACCAGGGCGGGCCACCGGAAGAAACCGGTAATGCTTTCGGGCTGGCGACCGACCGGATTGTGGTGGCGCTGCCGGGCAACAGCGCGCTGAAAGTGCTGAACTCGGCCGCGGCCTCGATGCTGCGTCAGAAGTTCCACGCCGAACGCGACCATCGGGACGCTACCCTGCGGTTTGACGCGGCGGCTTTGGAAGAAATCGGCGATTTGACCACCGGATTCCAGCTGCATAAAGGCACCCACGTGATGAACGTGACCTTGGCGGTCAATGCGCCCCAGCTGGACAACCCGCCGCGCGGGTCGGGCATGTTGGTCGGGCCTCCGCCCTGCGGACCTGATGAGGACCCGAACGTGTTGCAGGCCAAAGCCATCACGAACTATTCCGCGAAATGGCCCGGCACGATGGCGGGAGCTGCCCCCCACACGCATATCCTGCGGATTTCCTACGGTCGAGAGGGCGACCCGGACGGTTTTGTCTACCAGATTACGGTGGAGCGGGCTTTGGCTGACGCCTCGCGGATGCTGGGAGTGGAACTGACCATGGACCAGGTCCTGGATTCGCGCCGCATCTTTTGGGGCGACGCCATGACCCACCCCAACGTTGAGGAACGCGCCGTGCTCAGCCAGATTGTCGCCGCGGCCAAGCGCGTGGAGGGCCTGGATCTGGAAGGCGCGTTGTTTGCCGGGACCGGGATTACCGCCGTGGTCGCTCGCGGATTGCAGTTTCAATAGACAGGTTCACAAGGCCGGGGCGAGGGCGGTTCACAAGGGCGGGGCGCACGGTTGCCGGGCGCTCTCACGCGGCGATGACGTCGGTAGCGCTGAAGTCCGTGCCTTTGAACAGTAGCGGTTCGTTCAGGGCGCGGGAGGCGGCGTAGGAAAAACAGTCCCCGAAGTTGAGTTTGGCTGGCGAGCCCGAGCCGCGGGCGAAATTCTGGATGGCGTAGCGAGCCCAATAGAGGTGGTTTTGATCCACGGGGGTGATTTCAATGCCTAGGGCGTGGAGAACCTTTGGTGGATCACCGTACTTGCGTGCCACTAGTTCGAATTCAACTGCGGTTCCCGCACTGATTTTCGTGTTTTCGCTACGGAGGATTTTTTCGAGATATTCTCGGTAGCCGGGTTCCTTAGCCATAATGGCGATTAAAACTGAGGTGTCTACAATCACTTCGGTAATCCGTCCTCATCGTAGAGGTCGTCATCAGTCAAGAAGGTTATCCCTTCCTCCTCCACTTGGGCTTGAATTTCCCTGATGGCCTGCAGTTTTTCCTCATAAGTCGGTCGGCGCGTAGTCTCGATTTCCCGCTGGGCCAGTTCGCGCACCACGGCGGTCATGGTCATGCCTTTACGATTCGCGAGTTCGCGAACGTTTTCATACACTTGGGGATCTTTGATAGTCAGCATCGGCATAAAACAATTCTACCATGAATACTAGAAAAGCGGGAGGTGGGTTTGCCGCTCCGGTTACAACTTAACCCGGCTTTGTCCTAAGCTAGAGCTTATGCAAACGATTGGCAGCGCTGAGCGTCCGCTCGTGATTGGCACCCGGGCCTCTGCCCTAGCTTTGACCCAAACTCGCACGGTGGCATCCGACCTACAACAGCGTGGACTGCACGTGAACGTCCAGACCTTTACCACGGAGGGCGACATCAACCGGGCTTCCCTAGCCAGCCTCGGCGGAGTCGGCGTGTTCGCGGCGGCTCTGCGGGTGGCGCTGCTAGAGGGCCGCTGCGACCTGGTGGTGCACTCTTTGAAAGACCTGCCCACCGTGCCGGTAGACGGTCTGGTGGTGGCGGCCACCCCGACTCGTGAAGACCCGGGGGACGTACTGGTGGCGCGCGACAGTCTCAGTTTGGCGGATTTGCCCGCCGGTTCGCGCCTGGGAACCGGCTCGCCGCGCCGGGCCCGCCAGATTGCGGTAGCGCGCCCGGATATTACGTTGGTAGACATTCGCGGCAACGTCCCTACGCGAGTCGGACGGGTGAAAGGTTTGGCTGCCGTGGCTGAACGGGCCGGCCTGCAGCCGGGCAAGGCCGCTGAGGATCTAGATGGGGTGGTGCTGGCACGAGCCGGGTTGCGCCGCTTGGGAATGGACGAGGCGATCACGGACTCCTTGGAAGGTACGGTGATTCCGCCCGGTGGGCAGGGCGCGCTAGCCCTGGAAACCCGCCCCGAACTGTTGGACGCCGCAGAGGGGCGAAACTTCGCCCAAATCCTCAAGTTTGTGGACGACGAACCCACCCGTTTAGAGGTCAGTGCGGAACGCGCCCTGCTGCGCTACCTGGAGGCGGGCTGCGCCGCGCCCTTGGGCGTGCGCGGAGTGGTGACCTGGGACAAACGTGTCGAAGCGCCCTCGGGACGCCTGGAACTGACCGCCCGAGTGATTGGAAATCAGGGCGAAGTCATGGAAGTCAACGGGGAAACCACCGTGTTGCTGGGGGCCGAAGCCGCACAGCGTGATTTCGCGCTGGCCGCAGCCCAACAGTTGGGGGTGGATTTGGCTGGGGAACTGCTGGCGGCCGGAGCAGCAACAATCGCCGACCTCAAGGCCGCTAAACCCGAGCCAACCCAGAGTGGTGCGAATCAGACTGTAGACAATGAAAAGGAATTGTGGGGGGAATAACATTTCATGAAACCTAAACTGTTGGTGCCCAGAGTCCCGGGAGACGTGTTGGCACAGGGACTGGAAAAGGCGGGGCTGCCGGTGGTGTGTGCGCCCGTGACCGAAAAAGTGCCCACCCCCAGCGAGGACTGGTTCGAGCCGATGCAGCGGCTGCAGAGCGGGGAATACGACTGGGTTGTGCTCTCTAGCGTGGCAACAGCCACGTTCCTGGACGCTCACTACGACTTGGAAGATTTGTTTGCCCAAGTGCAGGTCGCAGCCGTGGGTGCCGCCACCGCCGAGGCTATCCGTCAGCTTGACGGTCATGTTGACCTGGTTGGGCCCGATCCGGCCTGTGCCGAGTCGCTGGTCAAGGTGTTCCCGGAGGGAACCGGAACGGTGCTGCTACCCGGTGCAGTTGGGGCGGCACCGACCTTGGGGCAAGGACTGAACCGCAAGGGGTATAACGTGGAAAAGCTCCGGCTCTATGAATCCGTGTCCCTGCACGATTTACCGCTGGAATGGGAGACCGCCCTAGCTTCCGGAGCCCTGACCTACGTGTTGATTACGGCCGGTTCGGTAGCGCGCGCCGCCCATGAACTGCTGACGAAAGCCAGCGTGAAGCAATGGCCCGAACCCATCGCTTTTGGGAAATCTTCCGCGGCCGTGCTGCGGGAACTGGGCTGGTCAGCCGCCGAGGTTTGTGAAACTACGAACACCGAAGGGGTCGTTCGGGCTTATGAAAACGTTGTCAATGAGCAAGAAAAGAAAGCCGCACGAGATTAGGGGATAACTATGACAGGATTACCGCACGCCGCAAACTTGGGAGTAGGACCGACCACTCCGGGCGCTACCGGAGGACGGCACACCGGGACTTGTGAAACCGAAGCCAAGGGCGGGACGAACGAAAAGGTCGTGCCCGCGCGGAAACTTCCCCACGGCCTGACCCCTTTTGTGCGTCCCCGCCGGTTGCGCACCTCCGTGGCGATGCGTCGCCTGGTGGCGGAAACCCGCTGGAGCCCTGAACAGCTGATCCTGCCCGTATTCGTGCGTGACGGGATTAGCGAACCGGTAGAGATTCCGTCCATGCCCGGCCAATACCAGCACACGCCCGAGTCTTTGGCGCAGTTGGGACGGGAAGCGGCGGATGCCGGCATCGGGGGCATGATTGTGTTCGGAGTCCCCACCGACGCTGACAAAGACGAAACCGGCTCGGCAGCTTGGGATCCCAACGGGATTCAAAACCGGGGCATTGCCGCCCTCGCCGATGCGGTCGGGGACCAGCTGGTGGTCATGGCCGACACCTGCTTGGATGAGACGACTTCGCACGGGCATTGCGGACCGCTGCGCCCTGACGGCGTGGTAGACAACGATTGGGCGGTGTCCTGTTACGCGGCCACGGCGGTGTCACAAGCGCGGGCCGGGGCGGTCGCGGTCGGCCCCAGCGGCATGATGGACGGCCAGGTCGCCGCGATTCGTGAGGCTTTGGACGAAGCCGGGTATAGTGACGTGGCGATTATGGCCTATTCCGCCAAATATGCGTCCGGCCTGTTCGGGCCGTTTCGGGACGCGGTTGGCTGCGCCCTGAAAGGCGACCGGCGTACCTATCAGCAAGATCCCGCCAACCGCCGCGAGGGACTGCGCGAAACCCTGCTGGACATTGAGGAAGGCGCCGACATGGTCATGGTTAAGCCCGCCTCGCTGTACCTGGACGTGCTGGCTGACGTGGCCGCGGCTTCACCGGTGCCGGTGGCCGCCTACCAGGTGTCCGGTGAATACGCGATGATTGAGGCGGCAGCCGCTAACGGCTGGATTGACCGTTCTCGGGTCATCGACGAGTCTCTGACCTCGATTGTTCGGGCCGGGGCAGACATTGTGTTGACGTACTATGCGATTGAGGCGGCGCAAGGCTTGGCCTAAGCCGAACCCGCGCCACGGTGAGCGATCCGAACACGTAACCCAAAAGACCTTGTGACACAGTACTTTCATCACCCAAAGGAGGGCAAAATGACAACGAATGCTGATTTGTTTGCGGCGGCACAAGCCGTCATTCCCGGCGGGGTCGATTCTCCCGTGCGCGCCTACGGTTCGGTCGGGGGCGTGCCGGCTTTCGTGGCTCGCGCCAAAGGTCCGCGCGTGTGGGATGCGGAAGGTCACGAGTTCGTTGACCTGGTTTGTTCCTGGGGGCCGATGCTGCTGGGTCACGCCGATGAACGGGTGGTGGAGGCCGTGACGCGGGCGGCTGAGGCGGGTCTCAGTTTTGGCGCGCCCACCGAGTCAGAAACGTTGCTGGCCGAGGCGATCCGTCAACGTGTCCCGCTGGCGGAAAAGGTCCGTTTCGTTTCGACCGGGACCGAAGCGACTATGACCGCTATCCGTTTGGCGCGTGGGGCGACCGGTCGGGATTTGATTATCAAGTTCGCCGGCAACTATCACGGGCACTCTGACGGTTTGCTCAGCGAGGCCGGTTCCGGGGTTGCCACCGGCGGTTTGCCCTCCTCCGCGGGAGTACCGGCGGGGATTTCGGCCCTGACCTTGGTGGTGCCCTACAACAATGTGAAAGCTGTGCAGGAAGTGTTTGCCCGGCGCGGCTCCGAGATTGCCGCGGTCATCGTGGAAGGCGCCGCCGCGAATATGGGTGTCGTGGCACCGCGGGCGGGATTCCTGCCCGAAATTTCCCGGCTGTGTCGCGAGTACGGGGCGTTGATGATTCAAGACGAGGTGCTGACTGGGTTTAGGGTGTCGCGTTCGGGCTGGTGGGGGTTGTCCACCGGGCGGGAATATTTGGAAAGTCCGGAGGGCACCACGTCCGGGCCGGCGGGACTGTTCCCGATAGGGGTCGCCGCCCAAAACGAGGGTGTGGCTTTCGGCGAGTGTTGGACCCCGGACTTGTTGACTTTCGGCAAGGTCATCGGGGGAGGAATGCCCCTGGCCGCCATCGGAGGCCGCGCCGAACTGATGGATCAGCTCGCCCCTCTCGGCCCGGTCTATCAGGCCGGAACCCTGAGCGGCAACCCGCTGTCCTGCGCAGCCGGGTTGGCCACTTTACAAGGTGCCGACACTTCTGTGTACGGCAAGGTTGATGCGGTGGCTGACACGATTGCGGGCGCTCTGGACGCGGCGTTGAAACGCGAGGGTGTGCCTCACTTCATCGGGCGAGCCGGATCGCTGTTCTCCGTGTTCTTTTCCGAGACTCCCGTCACCGATTATGCCGGTGCGAAAGCCCAGGAAACCTGGCGGTTCGCCCCGATGTTCTGGGAGTTTTACCGGCAAGGCGTCATGCTGCCGCCCTCCGTGTTTGAAGCCTGGTTTGTTTCCGCGGCCCACTTCGGTGACGACGGAGCCATCAACCGGGTCTTGGATGCGATTCCGGCCGCGGCGAAAGCTGCCGCCACCGCCCAGGCGCCCCAGGCTTGAACACCGCCATAAACCACCCCCACAACTATTGAAAGCAAAACAAATGGCTACTGAATTTCCCACCGCACACGTTGATTTAGGGGCACTAAGCCCGGCGATTGCCCTTGGTTCGCTGGACGGACGATACCGCGGGGTCGTAGCCCCGCTGGTGGACTGGTTTTCTGAAGCGGCGGTGAACCGGGCGCGCCTGTTCGTCGAGATTGAATGGCTCATTTGGCTCACGGACCAGGAAGTGCTGGACGGTGCGCCGGTGTTGAGCGCGGCGGAAAAAACGTATCTGCGCGGCTTGGTCGGGACTTTCGGGGCAGACGAAATCGCTACGCTGAGCCAAACCGAAGCGAAAACCAAGCATGACGTGAAAGCGGTGGAATACCTGTTGAAGTCCGCCCTTGAGGCCGCCCCGGAGGCGTTAGGCGGCACGGAAGGCCAGGCACTGCCGAGCCTGAAAGAAATGGTGCACATCTTCTGCACTTCCGAGGACATCAACAACCTGACCTACGCGATTTTGATAAAGAACGGGGTGGGACGCGTGTGGCTGCCCGCCGCCCGCGCCCTGAAAACCCAAATCACCGACCTGGCCCGGGAAAATGCGGACGTGCCGATGCTGGCCCACACCCACGGACAGCCCGCCACCCCCACCACCTTGGGACACGAACTTGCCGTGTTTGCCTGGCGTATGAACCGTCAGCTGAAACGCGTCGAAACCCAGGAATACTTGGGCAAAATCAACGGCGCGACCGGCGATTTCGCGGCGCACACGGTGGCGGTTCCCAAAGCGGATTGGGCGGCACTGTCGCGCGGATTCGTCGAGGACCGGCTCGGACTGACCTGGAATCCTTTGACCACCCAGATTGAGTCACACGACTATCAAGCGGAACTTTATGCGACGGTCACGCACTTCAACCGCATCGCCCACAACCTCGCTACCGACATTTGGACCTATATTTCCCTGCGGTATTTTGCCCAGGATTTGGCGGCGCAAGGCTCGACCGGGTCTTCGACCATGCCGCATAAAATCAACCCGATTCGGTTCGAAAACGCCGAAGCGAACCTCGAGATTTCCTCCGGCCTGTTCGAGGTGCTGGAACAGACCCTGGTCACGACCCGGATGCAGCGCGACCTCACCGATTCCACTACCCAGCGCAATATCGGGACCGCGTTTGGTCACTCCCTGCTGGCGATTGATAACCTGCGGCGCGGACTGGCCGGGCTGAAAGTTGATGCGGCCGTAATGGCAGCCGATTTGGACGACAACTGGGAAGTGTTGGGCGAAGCGGTCCAACAGACCATGCGCGTGGCGGGGATTGCCGGAGTTTCTGGTATGGATAACCCCTATGAGCGCTTAAAAGAGCTGACCCGCGGGCACAAGGTTGACGGGGCTCGGATGCGTCAGTTCATTGCCGACCTGGGGCTTCCCCCAGAGCAAACCGCACGTTTGCAGGCCCTGACTCCTGCGACCTACACCGGGCTGGCCGCCCAGCTGGTCGACTATCTCGAGTAAGCCGGCTCAGAGCCCACCGAACAGGGCTGATTCCGGTTTCGCCGGGTGGGAATAATCCGGCGCAACCGGTGGTTAAAATAGACAGTGGCCCTACGAGCCGCCAATATCGCAAAACAGCAACGAAAGGAACCCCTAATGGCAACCCTCACCATGAACCTCGACGGACTGACTTGTGACATGTGCGTCAAGCACATCACCGCTGACCTCAGCGACCTAGCGGGCGTGGAGCGCGTCGAAGTGGTGCGTGACGAGGGCCGCGGTGTCGCTACCGTGACCGGCGAAAGCCTGCCCTCCGACCAGGTCCTCACCGAAACCGTGCAGGACGCCGGCAACTACCGCGTCGTGTCCATCGACCGGTAGATTTTGTTTCCTTCGCTGTCTCCAGCGGTGGTGTTGGGGCGGTGCGGGAACGGCCCGGTGGTTTGATGACACACAACGAAACGACAGTTAATTCCTCCGCTGACCCGGCGCTGGATCCGGCGGTGGACCCGACCGGGTTGCGCCGGAAAGACCTGGGGCGTCGCCTGGTGGTGGCCGTGATTTTTGGTCTGCCGGTGATGGCGATCTCCATGCTGGAAGTCCTGCAGTTCCCGGCCTGGCAGTGGGTTGTAGGTGTTTGCAGTCTGCCGGTGGTGGGGTGGGCCGCCGCGCCGTTCCACCGTGGGGCTCTGCGGGCGGCACGAGGGGGGTCCACCACGATGGACACCCTGGTCGCGTTGGGGGTGAGCGTGGCGACGCTGTACTCCTGGGGGGCGCTGATTTTTACTCCCGCCGGCCGTATCGGCATGACCATGAACATGAGCCTGAACCCGCTCGCCGCAGCGCACGAAACAGGCTCCGGGGGCGAAATCTTTTTCGAAACCGCCGTGATGATTACCGTATTCTTGCTGACCGGACGGTATTTGGAGGCTCGGGCTAAGTCCTCGGCGACCTCGGCGCTACGCGCTTTGCTGTCCCTAGGGGCAAAACAGGCCCTGCGCGTCACCCGCCCCGGCGACCCTCGTGACACGACCACGCCTTGGGAAACTGAAACTGTCGACGTCGCCGCGCTACAGCCGGGGGACTACTTTTTGGTACCGGCCGGGGAAAAAATCGCCACCGACGGCATCGTTTTCGAGGGGCACTCCACCGTTGACGAATCCATGCTGACCGGCGAGCCTATCCCGGTGGAAAAATCCGTGGGCGATAGTGTGACCGGCGCCACCATCAACGTCCAAGGCCTGCTGGTCGCCCAAGCCACCAAGGTCGGTGCGGAAACGAAACTGGCCCAAATCACCCGACTGGTGACCCGCGCTCAAGCCGAGAAAGCCCCGGTTTCCCGCCTAGCGGACCGAGTGTCGGCAGTGTTCGTCCCGGTGGTAATCGTCCTGGCTGTCCTGACTTTCGCGCTGTGGCTGGGACGCGGACAACCGTTCCCTGCCGCTTTCACCGCCGGGGTATCAGTGCTGGTCATCGCCTGTCCGTGCGCGTTGGGGTTGGCGACCCCGATGGCCTTGCTGGTCGGGTCCACCCGGGCGTCCCGCGCGGGTATCCTGCTGAAAGGCCCCCAGATTCTGGAGGAAACCCGGCGCATCAACACCCTGGTCATGGACAAAACCGGCACGCTGACCAGCGGGGAAATGCGCCTGGAGGACGTGACGGTGTCCGCTTCGAGACCGGCGGGGATGGAGTCGCTGGGAGACACCGAGGCCCTCGCGTTGGCGGCTGCACTAGAGACAGGATCTCCCCACCCGATCGGAAAAGCCCTGGTCGCGGCGGCAAAAGCGAGAGACTGCGGGAGTGGACTCGCCGCCTTGACCGGATTCGCCACGTTCATCGGACGCGGCGCCGGAGGTTTCGTGGACGGCGTCGCCTATGCGATTGGGAAACCGGAGTGGCTCACAGCGATGGGCGCGGACATTCCCCCGGAGCTGGCTGCGGCGATTGAGGCCGCCCAGTCACAAGGGCGGACCGTGGCGGTGTTGGCTACGGGTGCGGACTGGTCTTCACAAGTTTCCGTGAACGCCTCCCCGGTGTTGTCAGGCGAGTCCGCCGGTAACGGGCAGGAGTCGGCGGAGCGGGCCAGCACGGAAATGACCTTGAAAGTCACGGGAATGACCTGCGCGTCTTGCGTAGCGCGAGTGGAAAAGCGGCTCAATAAACTCGACGGGGTTTCGGCTTCGGTGAATCTCCCCTTAGAAATCGCCACCGTGACACTCACCGCGGATATCCCGGCTGAAACCCTGATTGCGCAGGTCGAAAAGGCCGGGTACGGGGCAAGTTTGCTGGACAGTGCGGGAACCGCGGCCGAACCGGGCCGGCGCACTGAAAACAGTACCGCGGCGGTGGCGGGAGACCTGGTGCAGGCGCGAGCCCTCGCCGTGTTTACGTTCAGCGACCCGGTCAAACCCGAAGCCGCGCACACGGTAGCCGGCTTGAAAGCGGCCGGTATCGAAACCGTCCTGCTGACCGGGGATCAGAGCGAACCGGCACGCCTAGCGGCCGACCAGGCCGGAATCGAAACGGTCGTGGCGGGGGTCAGCCCGGAAGGCAAGGTCGACGCTATCCGTGAACTGCAAGACGCCGGGAAAATCGTGGCGATGGTCGGGGACGGTGTCAACGATGCAGCCGCTCTGGCCGCCGCCGACCTGGGGATTGCCCTGGCCACCGGCACCGATGCGGCTATCGGTGCCGCAGACATCACCCTGGTGAACCCCAGTTTGGGGGCCATCACCCAGGCCATCAACGTGTCACGAGCCACCCTGAGAAATATCAAAGAGAACCTGGCCTGGGCTTTTGGTTACAACATTGTGGCCATACCCTTGGCGGCCGCGGGGATGTTGAATCCGGGGCTGGCGGGGGCTTTCATGGCGTCCAGTTCGGTGCTGGTGGTGCTGAACTCCCTGCGCCTAAACCGCGTCCACCTGTGATTTCGCCAGGTTTTTAGGCGTGTGGCACCGCGGTGCAAACCGGGCGGTACTCAATCTTTCGGGCGGATTGGCGCTGGGCGTAAAGACGCTAGACTAGGGGAGGCCAGCGAAGGGACGGTGCAAAGTGGCTTCTGAGAATGATGCTGACGCTTTGACGCCGGCTCGACGCAAACGAGTGCTGTTGGTGTGCTCGATGACCGTCGTGTGTACCCAGCTGTATCTGAACGCGATGAACGTGACCTTACCGGCGATACGGGCGGATTTGCACGCCAGCACCGGGGAGCTGCAGTGGTCATTGAACATCTATGCCCTGGCTTTAGCGGCCATGCTGATGGTGACCGGAGCCTTGGGCGACCGTTTCGGACGCCGCCGCACCATGATTGTGGGCATGGCGACTTTCACGGCCGGCACCGTGTTGGCTGGAGCCGCGTGGGTGCCGCTGGTGCTGATAGTCGGCCGCGGTTTGCAAGGGCTGGGGGCGTGTATGCTGCCGGTTATCAGCCTCGCGGTCATCAACGAGGTGTTTCGCGACCCGGTGGAACGCGCGAAAGCCATCGGGTTTTGGAATGCGCTGCTCGGAGTCGGTTTAGCCGCCGGGCCGGTGTTGGCTGGAGCCTTGGTGACCTGGGTCGATTGGCGCGCCGTGTTTTGGGCGCCGCTCCCGCTGCTGGCTTTGACCCTGGCGGGCATCATCCGGGAAGTCCCCGAATCGCGTGATGAAACCGGACGCCGCCTGGATATTCCCGGCCAAATTTTGACCGCGGTACTCATGGGTGCCCTGACCTATGACATCATCAGCTTCGGGGAAGGCATTTTTGGTCTCCGCGAGTGGATTTTGGCGGGGATATTTGTGACGGCTTCCCTCGGTTTCGTGTGGAGAGAAACCCACACGCCCTGGCCAATGCTAGATTTTCGTTACTTCCGTTCCGTTCCTTTCGTCGGATCCCTGTCCGTCATGGAGTTCGTTTTCATTACCCACGGCGGTTTCATGTTCGTGTTTGCCCTTTACCTGCAACTAGACCTCGGTTTCACCCCGTTGCAGGCCGGGTTGATGATGCTGCCCTTGGCGCTTGCCAACACGGTGGCGGCCGTGGCGGCGGGACGTATCGTCGCCGCAGGTAACTACCGCGCGGCGTTCCTGGTAGCCGGCATCGGCACCCTGCTGTTGGGCATCTGCTTGCTGCCCCTGACCAGCACCGGTCCGGTCGTGTTGCTGTTCGTGGCCACCTCCCTGGCGGGTGTGGTGCTGGCGTTTACCAATATGCCGGTGACAAACCGGGTGCTGGCAGCCATGCCGGAAAGCCAAGCCGGGGTCGCTTCCGCCACGACTTCCACCGCCCGCCAAATCGGCATGTCCCTGGGCATTGCGGGTTTCGGCGCGTTCATGAACCTGGGGGTGGCGCGCGGCCTACCCATTCACGAGGCCGCCCACCCGGCTTGGTACATCACTATCGCCTTGGGGTCGGCGGTAGCCGTCATCGCGGTGGTGGTCACGACCGGCTGGGCGCGCGGCACCGCCGCCCGAGTGCGCCAAAGCCTGAGCTGAGCGCGCGCCCGGCCAGGACTTCCAGAACTGCCAGGACCACGCCCCCTGTTATGACCGGCAGAACCGGCAAACCCGCAAGGCTCGCCCGTCCCCCAGCTCTGCCAGAGTGCCAATCCTGCCAGACCTGCCCGGCCTCAAGCTAGTTGCCGACCCTGCCAGAACACGCGCCCAACCCAGACCTCCTAGCCCAAGAATTCTGGACCGGCCCGGGATGTCGATGGAGCCTCCGCCACCAGCCCGATTTTCAGCGGTTTCGCCACTCGAACAGTCACCATCCAACCCGAAACCGTGCAAGATTCCATGTGAGAGCCGTTCTTGGTGGCGTATTCGCCGGCGGTCGCGCAACCGTCCCCACCGGTCAAAACGGCAGTAGCCCCGGCAATGGCAGCCAAATCACTGGCCTCGTGAGCGGCAGCAGACCCTGCCGCAGCCACTCCTACCTGAGCTAAACCCAAGGTCAAAGCCAATCCCAACAGAATCAGCCCCAATGCCATCACCGTTCCCGAGCCGCGCTCGTCACGCAGTCTCTCTCGGAGCGACTCCTGACCGGCGGTTTCACCATGAATCTTCACGAGGAATCACCGCCTGCGCTTTTGCACTCATACCGAGCATTCCGAGCATCGCGGGCATTTTCTTGGTGGCGTTGCACTGCACGTCCTTGCCAGTGGTGCTGACGCTCACCGCACCAGCTGAACCCCCGGCACCCCCCAGCAACCGATTGCCGGCTGCCACCGCCGCTGCGCTGTCCTCGCCAATCGCCACCGACCGGCAAGCCGCTCGCGCCGCCGCGTTGACCTGGACACCAGCCATTCCGGCTGCCCCGGTCAACGCCAAAGTCACCACAATCATGATGACTGCGGGAAAGGTCAGCGCGAGCTCGGTCGTAACCATCCCGTCTTCTGAACTGAGGCGCCGCCCGTGAGCCAGCCAACGGCGCACCAGGCGCCGACTGAACTGTTGACGCCAACCTTTCCCGACATTCATCATCATGCTCAGACCTGCAAAGCTGCTTCGATGATGGACTGCAGCGCGCCTTTCAACTCGCCGCCTTTCATAATCATCAGCAACAGTCCCGCAAAAGCGGCCGCCGCCAGGGTACCGATGGCGTATTCCGCGGTGGCCATGCCGTCCTCCTCGCCCTTCAGACGAGCCCAAAAAGACACTGCTTTCGTTTGCAATGCGCTAACCTTGTTCATTTTCTTTCTCCTTTTTCCGATTTGTCTCGCGGACCTTCCGCGAGACCACCAGCCGTCACGGTGACGAACTGGCACCCCCTTGTGTGTTGACAAAGGGAAGTCTGTATCCGGCCCTCACGAAATGAGGTCCTCAATCGTGGACACCACCACCGGCACAATCCCCAGCGCAAAAAACGCCGGCAGCAGGCACACACCCAGGGGAATCATCAGCCGCACCCCCAAACGTTCTGCCGCGTCCAAAGCCCGGTGAATCTCTGCCGCTCGAGTCCGCGAAGCCCCGCGCACCAGCAGCGGCACCGGGGACGCGCCCTCCTCCCAAGCCGGCTGTAGCACGCTGGCCAAATCAACCCACTTGGCATCCGCTTGCGCCCACGCCTCATCCCAGTCCGCCCCCAACAGCAGCATCCGCGCCACCACCGCCAAATCCGCCTCCTCGCTGGCGACGGACACAGCTTGCAGGGTGGATGTTAAAGACACCCCGTTTTGTTGACATGCCGCGATAATGTCCATCGCCAAGGTCGGATCGAGACCCGACGCGAGGCCACCGGTAGCCTGGCGAATCATGGCGGCTGACCACAGGTTTCCCGCCACCATCAGACCCAAACCGATGACGAAAACCCAGGTATTGATACCGCCTCGAAAAGCCATATCGATGACGTCCACCCCGATAAACTGGGCCATTCCCAACGCCGCCAAAGGCAACACCCCCAGCAGGCGAGCGGTAGCTTTGGGGCCGACCTGCGCGGTGTGGCGTTTCGCCGCGGTCTCTAGCGTGGCGGCAATCCCGTCGGCAACCCGGTTTAAAATCTCGGCCAAAGGGGCTCCGACCTGGGTCGCTACCTGGGTGGCAATCAACATACCCCGCAAGGCTTGAGCTGTCGCCTGAGGGTGGCGCACCCGAGCCAGCGGGCTTGTTTCCGCCGCTCTCCCCGCCCGCAAGTGATCGAACCGTTCCCGCAGTCCCGGCCGCGGATGAGCCACAAAGGCTTGTATCGCGGCGAAATCCAGACGCGCATCCAAGCGATGCAAGGTGGTGGCCCAGGCATTTTCAATGCTGGCTCCCGCCTCTAAACGGGTGGCGATTTCCGCACACAACAGCCCCACGTCCAAATCCCTCAGCCCCCGTGGTACCTGGCGCCCGCTCCGCCTGGAAAACACTACGTGCCAGGGCGCTGCGCCTCTCGAACCTTTCGTGCCGCGAACACCCCTTGCGGCGCGGGAGGGTAGGTCGCGTGGTTGCGGTTCACGCCCGCTGCGCGGACCCATCCCCGCGAGCAGTCCCGCGCCTGCCAGCAGCACCACGGCCACCACCACGGTCACCAGCTGTGTCGAATCCATCAGCGCACCCCCTGAGTACCCGCAAAATCGGGGGCGGACTCGGACGTCACCTGATTGCGCTCCCCCACAGGGTTCCATTCCAGGTGGGGAACTTGCCACTTCGGTGGCGGTGTGGGGGTGGCAACCCGGCTGGTTTCCACTAGTTCCGGTTCTGGGTGCAAAAGTTTCGCGCCTGAAAGCGCGAGGTCGGGGTCCGCGGGTTCCGGTTTCGGGGTCACAAGGTCGGTGCTGCGGCTGTTCGTGTCCGTTCCGGTGGCGGGGGAGCTGGCCGCGATGGAAACAGTCGGCGCGGGATCCGGTGGCGGCTCAGGCAACTCAAACTGGGCGGCAAAATCCCGCCAGCCTTCCAATCGTTGCACCGCCCCGGTCTGAGGATCGAAATCCAACACCGCTTTTGCCGCCAACGCCCCGTCAGAACCTCGCGTCAGACGTGCCAACTGCACCACCGCACGACGCACCCGCCCGCCCTGATTACGAAACCGGCGCAGATGCACGATGACATCGAAAGCCGGCAGGGATTGGGCGCACAAAGCCTCACGGCTCATGCCCGCCAAAGCCCCCAGAGCCTCCAAACGCGCCGGCACCTCCAGCGCCGAGTTGGCGTGAACCGTCGCCCAACCACCGCGGTGACCCGTGTTCAACGCGGACAGCATCTCCCGCACCTCGCCACCCCTGGCCTCACCCAAGATCAAACGATCCGGGCGCATCCGCATCGCGGCCTTCACCAAATCGGACAAAGACACGCCGCCAGCCCCCTGCACATTGGCACCCCGCGCCTGCAAATGGACCACGTGCGGATGGGCCGGACGCAGCTCCGAAACCTCCTCGATACAGATGAGACGCTCATCCGGGGCCGCTAACCCCAGCAAACATGCCAGCAAAGTCGTCTTTCCCGTTCCGGTAGCCCCGGTAATCAACCCCGAAGCCCGCACCTGCACCAATCGGCGCAGCACCTCAGCGAGCCACGGTGAAACCATGCCGGACGCCGCCACCGCCTCCAACGGCAGCGCCACCGGACTGGGCACCCGCAAAGAAATCACGGTCGAATCCCCTGACAGCGGCGGCAACACGGCGTGCAGACGCACTCCCGAAGGCAGGGTCGCATCGACAATCGGGGTCGCGTCATCAAGCCGTTGCCCGGCCGCGGCCGCCATCCGCACCGCCGCCCGGCGCAGCGCCACCGCCGACCCCATGCAGAAATCCGGTACTTTTTCCAAACCCGCACCGGCATCTATCCAAGCCTCCTCGGGGCCATTGACCAGCAAATCCGTGACCCCCGGCCGGGTCAGCAGGGAACCGAGCGGCTCATCGACCCCCTCTAAGGATTGACGCAGCCCGCGGGCGCCCTGCGCTAACTCGCCGGTCGTGGTGGCTGCCGGAGCCGTCTGTAAAACGGCCTGTGCCGGATCCAAACCGGCCGCGACCAGGCGTCTCATCTCACTAATGTTCATCGTCATGTCCTTTGTTACAAATGCAGCAGACTTGCCGCGAGGTTTTCCGTGAGGTGCGCCACTTTTCGGGGTAGCGGGGAGATGAGCCCGTCACAGCCGAAGCTGTCCCAAATCCGTGCCGAGTAGGACCAGTCAGAAACAGCGATTTCCGGGTGAATTCCGCACAACTCCCGGCGGGCCTGACGCGGGGGCAAACCTCCGCCCGGAACCACGACGAGGTGTGCGGGGCAGGGAAACTCCGGGGGTAGCGTTTCCCAAGCCAGCAGCGCCGCCCGGGAATAATCCGCGACCCACACGACAGCATCCGCCCCCACTGTCCCGCGCGGCATCCCCGCCCCGGATAGCACCTGCGCCCCGGCACCGGAACCCAAATCCAGCACTAGGCACGGGAAAATCCCCGCCAAATCACGCAGCACACCCGGAATGGTCTCCGGGCGGACTATAAACCCCGAACCGCCCAGCAACGCCACGTTTTCCCACGTCGGCAGTCCCGCCGCCGCGCGAAACCCCGGAATTTGCCCCGTAACCTGCCAAGCGTTCCAATCCAAATCCGCCCCGCTAACCGGCTCCACCCAAGCGTCCAAGGGCAGGTAGGAGCCGCTACAGTCCACCCAACAAACCGGGGGAGTGCCGCTGTGCCCCTCGCTATCGCCAAAAGAGTCGCGTCCGGTCGCGTATCTGCCCCCAAGCCCTCTGCTGTGGGTACGTCTGCCTTCTCGCGTGTGTTCACGAGTGTGTTCGCTACCGGTTTCGCCCTCTGCCGCCACCGCGAGGGCGCGCGCCAGCAACCCCGCAATGACCGTCGTATTGACTCCGGGCACCAGGCCGCGAACCGCCACGGTGAAAGCGTTGCCGGACTGCTGGAGCATGAGGCTCAGCACTTCGCGTTCATCAGCGGGCAACACCAGTGCGGGCCCGGCCTCCGTGCCCCCGCTAGTCTCACCTTGCAGGCGCACCAGGTAGGTTCCCCCCGCGAGCCGGCCGGGGAAAGTAGCAGCTGCTTGGGTAGAGCAAAATACCGGGCCGGGCCACGTCCCGGACCAGTCTCGCGGTGCTATGACCCGCAAATCGGCGCCCGCCAGCGTGGCGAGCATCTCGAGCTGCTCCCGCCACGCTTTCTCGTGCGGTTCGCACAGCAGCGTCACCGTTTTGGAGGTATTGACCATGCCCCCCAGTTTTCGTCCCCTATCGGCACAGCAAAAGCAGAAAAATTTTTACCTGTGGAAAACCCCGAAATCGCGGCCTTGTGGATAACTTGATGAAATGGGGTGCTGAGTGGGAAAACTGCTAAAACTTGACCCAATTTTGGGGAAGTTAAGTATCGCTGTAGCCCCGCGTTATACAATGGCTCGGTGTCCGATAACCTTCCGCAGCCTCCCAGGAATCCGGTTCCCGGGCAGGCCGGCGGCTCGCAGCGCCGCCGCCAGGAGCAACCGGTGCCTCCTTATGCCCGCCCGCAGGCCCCGGCTAATTCCTTGCAGCCTGAGCAAACGTCTGGCAATCCGCCTGTTCCCTCCCGGCTTCCGCACCAAAAAACGGTTCAGCCTCGGGTGTTGCCGTCCCGCTCCGCGTTGCGGCGCGGATTGGTGACTCCCCCCGGGCAGAGCGCCCCGACCCCTCGACAACTCGGACAGCCCGGCCAGCCCGCTCAACCCGGTCAGGCAAATCCCGCAGTCGGAGTGCCCTCGGCTGCTGCCCCAACCCAGCCCGCTCAACCACTCCAGTCGGCTCAATCAACCCAGCCGGCCCAGCCCGTCCAGCCCCGCCCTGAGTCGCTGACCCCGACCGCCGCCGGCACCCCGACCGTCTTGCCGGACGAAGGCATCGATGAGGCCGAAGCCGCAGCTTGGAGGACCGAACTCGCTGCCGCCGCCGCTCAAAACGAAGTCGAACAGGTCCCCGAGGACTTGAGCCCCGAACCCGTCCCCTCCGAGGCACCCGCCAAGCGCCCCGGCACCTGGAAACGGTTGGCTTACCTGCGCGATCAGTCTCGTACCCTAGCGAAAACGGGAGCCCCGAATCCTCCGCCCAGCACCTTGCGCGCTAACCTCATCGGTATCCTCACCGGTCTGCTGGTGGCGCCCATCTCGATGATGTTCCTGATTTGGGGTACGAAAACCGTGATGGACGCCAGTTACGGCGCGGGAGCTGTCGCCATCTTTTTGGGGATTTTTGAAATCTTGGCCGGAACCGCGCTGCTGTCGATAACCGGCGTGGTCACGGGCTACTATTCGTCGTTATCCTGGGCGATTTCTGCGCTCTGGCCAGTATTGCTGACCGTCCTGGCCAGCCCGATTCGCGGCTTGGTCGCCACCCACAACGACACTTTGACAGGAGCCTCGCAGTACTCGCTGTGGTGGGATTTCCTCGATGGAGTTTCCACGTTGACAGCGTCCGGATTGTTCCCCACCATGGCAATAGTCATGGTCGGGGCGTCTTTGGCGTCTCAGATTGCCTATCTGGAGGGGCGGGACTTTGCCCTGCAGGAGCATCAGCTCCGCGAAATTAACGACCGCGAACCTGGCGCCCCCATCGCTCCGCCATCACGCCTGAAGAACCACATCCTGGCGATTGTGGTGGCTGTCATCTGCACGATTGCGGGAATGCTGGCGCTGATTCCACTGCATGACCGTTTGGCGATCATCACCGGAGCCAGCGGACATTTGTCCAAGTTACCGGCGGTCGCGACTTATGGGCTGCCGATTCTGGGCATCCTCATGCTGTTCATAGCGGTTTATTCGGGTTCCCGCTCCGCCGCGGGCTTGCTGTTTGCGGGTGTGACCTGCGGTATTATCCCCGGGATGATTCTGGCTTTCGGCGAGGCCTCAACTTCCGGTTGGGCCGAACGTCTGGTCAGGTTCCTTTCGGACCACCTCACCGCCTCCATGCACGTTTCCGGTGGACCGCTGACGACCTTCGGTTTCGTGTTGATTGCCTGCGCTTTGACGTTGTGGTGGTGCCGCCAAGCCGGGCAACGCGACGAAAAGGCGGACCTCGCCGTCCAGTCCTAGCCGGTTTTTCCACGGTGGTCACAAGGGGTTTGCCCAGGTTTTTTCGTTGCTTTCTTCGGTTTTTCCCAGCGCGCCTGGTGAGATTGGCCGGGTTCGTGCGCTAACGTGTTTTCCGAGGTGACTGACGAAGGGAGACTCCCGTGACCGAAGAAAATCAGCCGGCAGAATTGCCTGACTACCTGCGCGACTCATCCGAGGACGCCGATAAGACCTTGGACGAGGAAGTTGATGCCGCCAAGGCTTGGGCTGAGGCTTTTGCCGAGTCCGGCGAAGACTCCGATATCGACCCGGAGGCAGACCCGCAGACTGAACCAATCGCCGAGCAGCCAGTTAGCGACCCGGTTGAGGACAGCGAACCCCAGGGACAGTCAACCACCGTTGGTTCAGATAACGACGAAAACTTGGTTACCCCGCAGGCCCCTGCGCCGGAGGGAGACGCCCCAGAGCCCGAACCCGAGACGGAACCTGACTCGATGAGTGACACCTCTACTCAGGCTTGGTCCTCTTTCTTGAACGAAGAAACTATGGCGGAAACTGAAGATTCTCCTGTTGACGTGGTTGACTCTGATGTTCCGGATACAGCGCCTGCGCAACCCACCGAGGAACTGGAAACCACGGTGGTGCGCCGCAAATCCCTCTTGGGAACGGAACCCGAAGCGGCCCCTGGGGCTGGCGCGGCACCGACAGACGCCGCCAACGAAATCCCGGAAGATGTCGACCCACAATGGCAACCACGTCAACCAGAACTTTTGGGTAACGAAGACAAAAAGCTCAATGAATCCACGATGCTGGCCGGAGCCTCCATCAAACCGGCGAAAATCAGCCGGGCCGGGGCGCACGCCTGGTCCTTGCTGATTAGCCTCATCGGGGTGCCCCTGGCGTGGGCATTCCTGCGCCACGCGGGAGGACTGCTCTACGGTTCAAACCATTCCGCTTGGGATACGGGCAAATATTCTGTGGAAGGGCTCGTCTTCCTGATTCTGGGTCTGGTGGCGGTCATAGTCATCGGGAGCTTTGTGCGACTGTCCTCGCTGGGAATGTTCGTGTCGGGAATCTTATTTACCCTCCTGGGCGGCGCCTTCGTGGTGGTTCCGGGAGCGATGAAAAGTGCGGTAGGCACCAGTTTGCAGGGAATGCAGGACAGCCCGGTGATGGCGTTGAAGGTGCTGGGTTACCTCATTGAGTCGGCCGGGGCATCGGGACAATTCCTCGTCATCGGCATCCTGTTGATAATGATTGGCGTGGTGGGACATTCCGCCCGCCGCAAGGGCCGGGTCGACCAAATCGCCGACAAGGCTCTGGCTCGTGCCGAAAACGCTTAGCCCCAGGCGGCAATCCAGAGTTTAGACGAGGAAGTCTTCGGTGGCACAAAACAGCGGTTTAGCAGGCCTTGGCGCAGTGTGGGCCGAGGTGGTGGCGGGACTGGGCGCCAGAGCGCGCGAGGCCGATTTGGATCCACGTTTTCGCCTGGCTGCCGAGGGTAGCGTCCAAGACCGGATTTTTCACCTGCACTCGGGGAAAGTTAAGCTGACCCGCGCGACTTCTATGGGCCGCGATCACCTGCTGGAAGTCCTGGGACCAACCGACACATTCGGCCTCAACGCCCTCACGGATGACCCTGTGGAGGAATTTGACGATTCCAATTCTGTCCAGCGCTCTGCCGCCGCATCGAAACAGCCCGACGATTCGGGAAACGAGAATCCTCACAGTACCCACCGTTCAGCGGGACAAACCGCAGCTCGAACCTGGTTTGCCACCGCAACCACCCTGGAACCGGTACACCTGGACTGGGTCTTAGTGACGGATGCCCGGGAATACTTGGCAAAACACCAGGGACTGCACCTGGAGCTGCTACGCGCCCTGAACCGGCAAACTGAGCTGCTCTACCAGCGCACTATGGCCCTGCGGGACGTGGACGTGCCGGGACGTATCGCGGCGGCACTGCTGGAACTGATGGAGCGGTTCGGACAACCGTTGGAAGCCGAAACCGCAAACCAACCCCGACCAACCGAGGAAAGCCCCGTCGGAGGGCAAATGTCAGGACAAATGGCGCCTCCCGCCGCGGTCACAAGCAGCGGAAACCCGCCTCGAGCCGCTTTTCCTGTCGGCGGGGTGCGGCTACCGCACGGACTGACTCAACTGGAGTTAGGACAAATGGCCGGAGCCAGCCGAGAGACGGCCAACAAGGTGCTGGCAGACTTTATCGCCCGCGGCTGGATTGTTCAAAAGCGCAGGTCAATCATTATTATGAATGAGGAGCGGCTGCGGTATCGGGCCTCGTAGAACAAACGCGGCACCCCCGCAGACGACGCCGAGCTAAGCCAAGGGGCGTTTGAAGTAAGCGACCAGGGAATCCCCGCCGCCCGGCCCGGGCACTATCGCCACCAGTTCCCAACCGTCCGCGCCGAATTGGTCCAGAATCGCTTTCGTATTGTGCACCATCACCGGTGCCGTCAAGTATTCCCACTTCGTCATGAACTCAGCCTAAACCGCGGCGGGTCGAGCCGAAAACCGGCCTCCCCACCCTTGGGACATAAACGCTGGTGAAAGCTACTTTGTAAGCGCTGCTGTACGGCGCGACGCGCGCACGTGAGCCAGCACGTGAGGGGCGTGCTTCGTGCGCAGCTCCGCCGCCAGCTCATCATCGGCTTCACGCAGCCAGGTTTCCCAGGAACGCACCTCGGGATAACGGCGCAACATGGCGCGACGCTCCCGTTCGGTCAAACCGCCCCAAACCCCGAAAGAAGCGCGGGAATCTAGCGCATCGGCTAGGCATTCCAAGCGGACGGGGCATCCGTAACACATAGAACGGACTTCACGTTGGGCTGCACCTTGGACAAAAAGTTGATCCGGAGGGCAATCTGCACATAATGCTTTGGCTGCCCATGTTTGGTCTCCATTGACTGACATATGAATCTTTCTTTCTCGAAAGCCAGCTTGCCTTTAACACCTTAGCTGCCGGTCAAAGGAATTTCAAGGGTGAATTTTGTAAACTTTCCGAGGCGGTTTTTACCCCGAACATACTTAATTTTTCCTAACATTGACCGAGGCGTGAAATAACATTACCCAAAGCGGCCGGGTGACGTTTTTACGTAGTGTTGCCGGGGTTTAATTTAGAAAGAATCACGCCCGACCTTTAGGATTGACCTATGGGGAAAAATGACGCAGCCAGTTCAACTTCCACACTGTCCAAGACCCGTAGGTCGCGAGTGCTCGCCCTTTTGGTAGCTTTTGTGGCGGCAAGCGCGGTCGCGGGCGTGTTCACCGCTGGTTTGGCTCTGCCCGTGGTCGGCGCCGCTGCCATCGTCAGCGCGAAAGGTGCCGAAACTCTCGACGACCTGCCCGCCGACTTCACCACTTCGCAACCCTCCATGAAATCCATCATCACCGCTGCTGACGGCACCCCCATTGCCGAGTTCTATGCGGAAAACCGCATCGTGGTCCCTCTGGCACAAGTCGCCAAAACCTTGCAGCAAGGTGTTGTCGCCATCGAGGATCGGCGTTTCTTGGAACATCAGGGCGTCGACATTGAGGGCATGAGCCGAGCTATCCTGTCTAACCTGGCCGGCAACGACCTGCAGGGGGCCTCGACCCTGACCCAGCAATACGTGAAAAACCTGCTCATCGAGCAGGGCCGCGTGGCTGGGAATCCGGACATGATTGAAGCCGCCAGCGAAGCGACCTTGGAACGTAAAGCCCGGGAAGCCAAACTGGCGATGAGCTTGGAACAAAAGATGAACAAGTCCGAAATCCTGGAGGGCTACCTGAACATCGCCCAGTTCGGGCCCTCGGTCTACGGGGTAGAAGCGGCCGCCCAACACTATTTCTCCAAGCCTGCCAAAGACCTCAGCCTCGCCGAATCTGCCCTGTTGGCGGGAATTCCCCAGTCTCCCAACGGACACGACCCCATTGCGCACCCCGAATCAGCCACCAAACGCCAGGGGCTGGTGCTGGACGCGATGGCTCGTGACGGATACATCACCCCGGAACAGGCCCAAAAAGCCAAGTCAATACCTGTTTCGGAACTGTTGCACGTCTCGAACCAGCAGCAGGGGTGTGGACTGGCTGGCAACGCCTCGTACTTTTGCGCCTGGGTAGTAGGGGAAATCCTCTCCTCCTCAGAGTTTGGCGCCACCTATGCGGAACGCCAACGCCTGCTGCTGCGCGGCGGACTCAACATCAAAACCACCCTCGACCCGAAAACTCAAGACACCGCCTACAACACGATTACCGGACGTATCCCGGTGGGCGACCCTTCTGACGTCAAGATAGCCCTGTCCAGCGTGGAACCGGGCACCGGCAAAATCAAGGCCATGGTCCAAAACACCAACTACGGTGTCGACCCGGGCAACAATGCGGTGACTGAAAACTCTTACAACGCTGACTACGCTCACGGCGGCTCGGCTGGTTTCATGACCGGATCGACTTTCAAGGTGTTTACCCTGACCCAGTGGTATATCGACGGATACGGCGGCTATGACCAAGCCGGGGGACGCTACAGCATACCCGCCAAAGACTGGAAGATTTCCTGCGCTCCGGAACTGGCCAACACCTGGAACTTTTCCGAAACCGGCGGCGCCAAGAAAGGCGCGATGACGATCGCCGCAGGCACCGCGAACTCCATCAACGGTGTGTTCGCGAACATGGCGACCAAACTGGACTTGTGCGACATCGCGAAAACCGCCGCCAAGATGGGGGTGACCGAACCTGACGGTTCACCTTTCACGCCAAACCCCTCTTTCGTTATCGGTGCCGGATCCGCCACCCCGCTACAGATGGCTAGCGCTTACGCGACCTATGCCGCCCACGGAGTCTATTGCGACCCCGTCGGCATCACTTCCGTTACGGATTCTTCCGGAAAATCTTACGATGTGCCCGACGCGAACTGTCACCAGGTTCTGACCCCCGACGTGGCCGACAAAGTAGCCGTGACCTTGGCGGGAGTGTTGCACGCGGGCGGGCGATCCGCTGCTATTCCCCGACCGGCCGCGGGCAAGACCGGCACTACCGATAAGAACGAAAACACTTGGTTTGTCGGCTTTGTTCCCCAACTGGCGGCCGCGGTGTGGGTCGGACACGCTAACGCCAATATCCCGGTTGGACACCAAACTATCGGTGGACGCTACTATGGTTCCCTCTACGGTTCCTCCCTCGCGGCCCCGACCTGGGGAACTTTCATGACTGCCGCCTTGCAAGGGGTCCCGGTTCAGCCCCTCCCGAAAGTCAATCTCGGCTCTACCGGTGTATTTGTGGGCGGAGGCTACAAGCCCAAGACTGAGGAGAGTCCCACTCCCACACCTTCGGATTCGGCCAGCCCGGCGGCTCCCGGTAGCGGCGCAGGTAATCCGGGGGCGACCCCCGGTGAGGGCGGGGCGAACCCCGGAGCAAATCCGGGCGCCAACACTCCGGCGCCTCCTGCTCCGCAGCCGCCAGCTCCTACTCAGCCGGCACCTCCTGCACAGCCCGCCCCTCCGGCACAATAACTAGCGAAGTAATCAGCGCACCAGGAAAGTGAAGTAGATCTGATGGATTCCTCCTCGTGGACACGCGCCTGGACGGCAATTAAAGTCGGGGCGCTGACGGCAGGAGCCGTGGCGTGGAGTGCCGCGCGCGCCTCCCGTGCCTACCAGCTGCGTCATTTGACGGTTCCCGTGCCCGGACGGGCTTTGCGTTCCATCGCCGCGCCGGGGGACCAGGCGCCGGCGCCGCGTTTCGGGGTGGCGGGTACGCCACAGTTTCCCGGGTTGCGGATTTTGCACCTATCGGACACGCATTTTTATCGAGGCCGCGAGGATTTAGTCGGCTGGTTACGCGAGCAGGCGAAACGGGCGGGAAAAGACTTTGACCTGGTCGTTTTGACCGGAGATATGCTGTCGTCGAGTTACGGAGATGACCATTTGGTCACCCCCGCGCTCCAGCCTTTTATCGATTCGGGGGTGCCGGGAGCCTACGTGTTCGGCGATCATGACTTCTTTGCCAGCCGCGTGGGCAATCCTTTGAAATATTTGTGGAGTACCAGCGAAAAATCCGGGACGGCCCCTGCGGGCGTCAAACGGATTGGCGAGCCTGGTCAGGGCAATCGGCTCAGCCGGCTGCTGGCCGATTC